>CEVF01017747.1_pt1 | contig 39399 bp, 47 predicted proteins | sample 356441 | NCBI WGS metagenome assembly CEVF01 (sample SAMEA2622765, study PRJEB7988) | marine metagenome | biome: marine biome (ENVO:00000447); feature: surface water layer (ENVO:00002042); material: "saline water (ENVO:00002010), including plankton (ENVO:xxxxxxxx)" | depth 5 m | reverse complement strand
ATCATGGCATAGGTTATCAAAAAGAACAAGGTCACCAATGGGGCCACTGCATTGAGTTCGCGCAACAGCATGGTGGCAAATATCATGATGCCCGTAACGATCATGGCATTGCGCGGCTGCCCATTGGCACTTTGCCCCGCGAGAAACTTCGAATAGGGCAATACCTTATGCTCGCCCATGGCAAAAAGAATACGGGAAGACCCCACAATAGAGGCCAAGGCCGATGAAAATGTAGCGCCCAATATACCGGCAATCACCAACGGCCCAAAATAAGACTTCTCAATAATGATATTATAGTTGGATATCAATTCTTCTTCGGTCGCAGAGCGTGCCAACCAATAGGCCAATAGCATATAAATCACAAAGCTCACGCCGATGGCCCATAAGGTGCCCTGCGGAATACTCTTTTTGGGGTTCTTCAACTCGCCCGACATATTGGCCCCGGCCATGATACCCGTGGCAGCCGGAAAAAAGACGGCAAACACCACCCAAAAATCGGTGCCCGCAAAATTGTTCTCGGGCGATCCTCTAAAAGTGCCCCACCTGATGGCCTCTTCGGTCGGTATGTTCATAGACCCGTGATAAGCGGCCATGACAATCGAAATCAACGACAAGACAATAATTGCCATGATGATGAACTGGGTCTTTATCGCCAAATCTGCGCTGATATAGGCGATGCCGAACAAGAGGGCAAAGGCGATCAAATCGACCAAAAAGGGGTCGTGCCCGGGAAAGATGCCCAACCAGCCCTCTCTAAAACCAAAAATATACATGGTAACCGCCAACCCTTGTGAGATGTATCGTGGAATGCCAAGACTGCCTCCGACCTCCAATCCAAGTGCCTGTGAAATGATGGCATAGGCACCCCCTGCCCCAATTCGAATGTTGGTGGTAATCGCAGACATTGAAAGTGCCGTACACAAGGTGATCAAAAAAGAAATGATGATGATGAACCAAGCCCCCAACAGCCCGGCGTTGCCAACGACCCAGCCCATTCGCAAATACATAATGACCCCTAAGATGGTCAAGAGGGTTGGTGTAAATACACCGCCGAAGGTTCCGAATTTTTTGAGCGTTGATTGTTGGGCTTGCATGGTTACAACCGAATGGCCCTTACAAGATAACTGATTTGGGGCATTGTACCATCATATCCATCAAAAGTTGGAAAATGGCCCAGCGGTTGAAAAAAGCGTTCACACGGCCTCACCTATATTCGAAGTTCAGCATTGTGCGCAGCAAACCGTACAGCTCGGGAAATAGGGATTGAAACCGATATGGTGTCTCAATATAATTTTCCATTATGACCGCAAAAAACTCAATGAGATTGGTGTTTCCGTAGCTTCGAAAGTAGTCGGCTTGTGCCAATCTATCTTGAAAATCACTGCTCTCAAAAAGGTCTTTGATCTTTCGAAGGCCCACTTGAAACCTTTTGGCCTCCCAACTGTTCTTCCCTGCCGTTTCTATACAGAGTGCATGGGCAAATTCATGGACGGCCAAATGTAGATTGTCGTCAGACTTTTTAAAGCCATCCCTTAAACCCGACTCTGAAAACACGAGTGTTCTAAGGCCAACGTTATATTCGCCCACATGATATTTTCTATTGATGATCGAGTAGTAATCCGATGGGTAAACAATAATTCTACGGATAGACCTGATGAACTTGAACTGTCTCATGCCCATTACCAGCAGCATGCCCGAAGCACTTATAAGCAGTTCGACATCTTTCTTGTTTTTGACCGCCCCCTTGTACACAAACGGCTTTTTCGAGGCAAACCACTCGGTTCTCTTCAAAAGCTTTTCTTTCTCTCCGGGGGATAAGTTTCTTATTTGGGGAATGTTTTCTTCAAGAAACCTTACCTCAGACGAACCGAGTTTGTACCCTCTTTTGAAAGGATTGAGACCATAGAGGCCAATGGCGTAATACACAATGTAGCCCCAGTAACAGACTATAAAAACAAGGCAGGCAATGGCGAATATGTCGACCCCGGTCATATGAAAGCCTACATCCGCTCAGGAACCTCAATTCCCAAAAGTTTAAAAGCCGATTGGATGACCTCGCCCACTTTCTTTGACAACAGGATCCTAAAAATTCTTTTGCTGTCATCGGTTTCGCCCAATATGGAAACCTGTTGGTAAAACGAATTGAACTCCTTCACCAAATCATAGGTATAATTGGCTATCAGGGCAGGACTGTAGTTCTCTGCCGCCAATTGCACCGTTTCAGGAAACAGCTGTAGCTGTTTCAAGAGTTCTTTCTCTTTTTCGTGCAACTCTAAAGAGGTCTCGACTGCCCTTGGCCCAATATGCTCGGCTTTTCGGAGAATGGACTGTATTCGGGCATAGGTATACTGGATAAAAGGCCCGGTATTTCCCTGAAAATCGACTGACTCCTCAGGGTTGAACAGAATACGCTTCTTGGGATCTACCTTTAGGATAAAATACTTCAGGGCCCCCAGTCCGATGGTATGGTACAGCCGTTTCTTTTCTTCCTCGGAATAGCCTTCCAATTTGCCCAGCTCGCTTGAGATCTCCTCGGCGGTCTGCTCCATATCGGAGATTAGGTCATCTGCATCGACCACCGTACCCTCTCGGCTCTTCATCTTTCCCGAGGGCAGATCGACCATTCCATAGCTCAGGTGGTAGAGTTTTTCTGCCCACGAATAGCCCAGTTTCTTCAAAATGATGAACAGCACCCTAAAATGGTAGTCTTGCTCGTTGCCAACGGTATAGACCATACCATTGATATCTGGAAAATCTTTTACCCGTTGAATGGCCGTACCGATATCTTGCGTCATATAGACCGCAGTACCATCGGCACGAAGTACAATCTTTTCGTCAAGGCCCTCATCGGTAAGATCGATCCAAACACTGCCATCATCCTTTCTATAAAAGACCCCTTTTTTAAGGCCTTCTTCAATAACGTCTTTTCCCAACAAATAGGTATCGCTCTCATAGTACAGCTTGTCAAAATCGACCCCCAGGTTTTGGTAGGTTTCGTTAAAGCCTTCGTACACCCAGTCGTTCATTTTCTTCCAGAGGGCCACAGTGTCTTGATCGCCCGCTTCCCACTTGCGCAGCATTTCTTGGGCTTCCAATAAAATGGGGGCTTCCTTTTCGGCGACTACCTTTTCTTTTCCTTCGGAGACCAATTCCGAGACCTGTTGCTTATAGGCCTTGTCAAAGGCAACATAGTACTTACCGACCAAATGATCGCCCTTTGTTCCGGAAGATTCAGGTGTTTCACCCTCGCCGAACTTTTGCCAGGCAACCATGCTTTTACAGATATGGATGCCGCGATCGTTGATGATCTGTGTTTTGTAGACCTTGTGGCCGGCAGCCTTCAATATCTCAGCGACCGAATACCCCAACAGGTTGTTGCGAATGTGCCCCAAGTGAAGGGGTTTGTTTGTATTGGGCGACGAGTACTCGACCATTATGGCATCTTTGGAAGCTGGTGCCGTAAACCCAAAATCGGCGATCTTCTGGATTTGGTTGAAAAAGTCAAGGTAATGGGCATCACTGATCATAAGGTTCAAAAATCCCTTGATAACATTGAACTTCGACACCTCGGCAACGTTGTTCTGAAGATACTCACCGATACGGGTGCCAATCTCGACCGGGTTGCCTTTTACAACCCGTAACATCGGAAAGACCACCACGGTCAGATCACCCTCAAAATCTTTACGGGTGGGTTGAAATTCCACTGATGGCAATTGGGCCCCGTACAGTTCTTTTACTGCATATCTTACCTTTTCTTCAACAACGTTTTGAATATCCATCAAAATGCCTTTATAAGCCTGCAAAACTACGTTTTTTATCCCTTTTATAATAAGATTAAGAAACCGATATGGCGATTTTAGTACCTTTATTTTATGCTTTTGAACGTATCGTATACCGATAAAAAGATCACCCAAAAAATCGATGCAGCGGTTGGCAAACCCTTTACATTGAAACAGCGCTTAAAAATGGGCGGTATCGGTTCGCCAAAGCTTGAGATTACCGAAGCGAGTGTCGAAATCAGAAATCTTTTGATATTGGACAACAATCGAGACTGCTGCAACATCGAGATGCGCCCAAAAGGCATCATTGTCGGTTTTCGTTCATTGCTTGAATCATATGCCCTGGTGATACCCTATTACAAACTGTCTATCTACAAAGGTGACTTTGCCGTTTATTCCATCTTTAAAGACCATTATTTCATAAAAGTGCGTTCAGATACCAAAGCCATTCAAAAATTCTTCAAAAAAATATTGGACTACAAGGCAGACAACGCACCAACTTCGATTGATGACCTTTAACATGTTCAGAAAACAACCGCAAATAGAGGTAAAGCCAACCGAAACGGATAAAAAGATAATAATTGCCGGGTGGCTATTGACAGCTGTCCACCTAATCACAGTATTGTCGTTTTATGCAACCTTGCCAAAAACCATCCCAGTTCATTTCAATCTTATGGGAGAACCGGATGCCTACGGGCACAAAAACACCTTGTGGGTACTTCCGCTGCTCAATCTCGTTCTATACTATGGAATGACACAGCTTGCAACCAAGCTGAAACCCTGGAAATACAATTACCCCGTAAAAGTAACCGAGAAAAATGCCCCGAGGCTGTATGCTATGAACATGCGAATGATGACCTTGGTAAACCTTGGCATTACAGTGTTGTTCTTTGCTATCTCGTTGCATACCATTGCGCTGGCCAAATCGTTTGATTTTTTAAACCTTGGCTGGCTTATGCTGGCCTTGATCATGGCACTTACCCTGATGCCCTTTTGGTTTATTCTTAAAATGTTCAAAATTCCAAAAGAGTGAAGATACTTCTAACCGGTGCAAACGGCTATATCGGCATGCGCCTGTTGCCACAATTGTTGCAACAGGGGCACGAGGTGGTATGCGCTGTGCGCGACCGAAATCGTCTTTCAATCGACAAAGAGACCAAAGAGAAAGTAAGCGTCATCGAAATTGATTTTTTAGCGGATGTGCAAGAGAATCCGATTCCAAAAAACATTGACGCCGCCTACTATCTGATCCACTCCATGACCTCATCAGTTTCCGATTTCGATGAAAAAGAAGCCCGGGCAGCCAAAAAGTTCAATGATTTTTTGGGTCAAACCAATGTAAAACAAGTCATTTACCTAAGTGGCATTGTAAACGAGGAGAAGCTGTCGAAACATCTTTCCTCACGAAAAAATGTGGAAGAGATACTGTACAAAGGCCCTTTTGACCTGACCGTACTTCGGGCCGGTATTATCGTCGGTTCTGGCAGTTCATCATTTGAGATCATTCGCGACCTGTGCGAAAAGCTTCCGGTTATGATTACCCCTAAATGGGTGTTGACCAAAACCCAGCCCATTGCCATAAGGGATGTCATTAATTTTTTGACCGGCGTGCTCGGCAATAAAAAAACCTACAACCAATCTTTTGACATCGGTGGGCCCGATGTACTCACCTACAAAGAGATGCTCGAGCAATATGCAAAGGTTCGTGGGTTCAAGAACTCTATCATCACCGTGCCCGTAATGACTCCCAAACTATCATCTTACTGGCTATATTTTGTCACCTCTACCTCCTATAAATTGGCCGTAAACCTTGTTGACAGTATGAAGATGGAAGTAGTGGCCAAAGATAATCGGCTACAGGAACTTTTGAACCTTAAGACCCATACGTACCAAGAGGCCATTGAAATGGCCTTCAAAAAGATAGAGCAAAATTTGGTGGTCAGTAGCTGGAAAGACAGTATTGCCAGCGGCCAGGTCAAAAATGAACTTGAAAGATATATTCAAGTGCCAAAATATGGAGTGCTGAAAGATGAGCAAAAGATAAAGGTCGATAGCGCTGAGCGGGTAATGGACAATATTTGGAGAATTGGTGGGGAAAACGGCTGGTATTATGGTAACTGGCTTTGGAAAATTAGGGGGCTGCTCGACAAACTGAACGGAGGTGTTGGGCTGCGCCGGGGCCGCACGCATCCTGAAAAGCTATTTCCGGGCGATGCACTCGATTTTTGGCGCGTGCTCTTGGCCGATAAAAAGAAAAAACGACTGTTGCTATATGCAGAGATGCGGTTGCCAGGCGAAGCTTGGCTCGAATTTCGAATCGATGAAGCGAATGTATTGCACCAGGTAGCCACCTTTCGCCCAAAAGGTTTGAAAGGCCGCTTGTATTGGTACAGCATCCTCCCCTTCCACTATTTCATTTTTGGGGGAATGATCAGAAATATTGCAAAAAAGTGAGTACCGGCCCAAAGATTGAAACAAATCATATGGTTTTTCGTCATATACTTTCAGGGCAGGCAACCTTTTTCAGCCAGAAATCGTCTAAGACATATAAGATCCCAGCATGACAAATCCATTAAAAACCATTGGTTTTTCTTTTCTGTTAATGACCTGTGCCACGGTATCGGCCCAAACCATAACCTCTAAGGTAGTTGATAAAAAAACGGGCAAGCCCGTACCCTACGCCACGGTCGAGTATGGCGAAAACCAGGGGGTCATCACCAACGAAGAAGGACTTTTTAGTTTTGTTCTTGATGGTTCCTTTCAATTCGCCGATTCGGTCTACGTTTCGTCCATGGGTTATGCAAAGACGGGATTTAGCCTTGAACAACTACAAGACAGTATAGTCTTTGTCAAGCCCAAGGCAATTGAACTAAGTGGCGTCTATGTATTCGACAAACAGCTCGAAGCCGAGGAAATCGTGGAAAAAATGATTGAACGGCTTCCAAAAAATGTGAACAACGAACCTGTAAGGCAGCGCTATTTTCTACGCCAATCGGTTCTGGGAAACATACAAAAGGTTGATTTTGGTTTTGAGAAATCGACCATCGCAGAACTCAATAAAGAGCTAATCGATAGTATTGCCAGAGCCATACCGAGACACTCGCACCATTACACCGAAACCTTGGGCGATTTTCTTAAAACCTCTGACAGCTATAAAATCAACTTGCTAAAGGCTGCCGAACTGTACGACAAGAAGGATGTAAACTCCTTTGAAGACCTTGGAAAACGTATGGAGGCCATGTTCAAAAAAAATGTGAAGCCAGATTCTTATCTAAAAATCAAATCTGGCATCTTTAGCCAAAAAGTACAGGTCGAGGAAATTCTTGAGGAGGCCGATGCCGAAGAAGCCGAAATAGTTGAAAAAGAGATACAGCATGATACCACCTCAGGACTTGTCGATAGCCAAAAGTGGATTTTTGATGAACTGCTCGGTGAGGTCTACCATGAAGAGGACACCAAACTCGACCTGATCGACAAAACCCGTAAATACGAGTTTGAAATAGTGGGCTATGCCGATATAGACGACATGGGGGTGTACGTTGTCGACTTCCGACCAAAAGGAAATGCCGACTTCAAGGGCCGCCTATACATCAATATAGATGACTTTGCCGTAATGCGCATCGACTTTGAAAACTTGAAGAACCTGCGAAACTTTAGGCTGTTGGGCATCTTTTATCGCGAAACCCTGTATAAGGGCACCATGCGTTTTGCCAAATTGCCGAATGGACGGTATGAGCTCAAGTTTGCCGATTTTAGCTTTGGGCGGTGGTTTCGTTTGGACCGGCCTTTGGATGTCATCGAAAAGAACAAAAATGTGAAAGGCCGCAGAAAACAGAACGAGCTTCGGCTAAATGTCGATTTTCGAATGCAGAACATAAACAAATGGGAGCTGGTGGTTTTTGAAAACCGGTTGATCGATAAATCTGAATTTGAATCTTTCACTGAAGACAAAAGTGTAAAGGCAACCTACCTGCCAAGCTACAATCCGGAATTCTGGAAGGGATACAATATTATGGAGCCCAATCAGGCCATTCGTGAGTTCAAGGCCGCTGAGGCCGAGTAGAACTGCCTTACTCCTTTGCGAGTTTCTTCCATTCCATCCATTTGGTGTGGCCAAGTCGTTTGTTCCCTTGGCCGTCCAACAAGCCATTGTCACGCCAAACCTTAAAAATGTCCGGTGGGTTCGGTGTACTGTTATACAGCAGGTCGTAGTCGCGATAAACGAACCATAGCACAAACTCGGCCCCAAGATCATTGGCCTGCCCAAAGAGTTTGTCCACATATTGTGCTTGCCAGTCTTCGGTGCCCCTTATATTGATTCCCAAATTTTCGATGACCAGGTCTTCTGCGCAAAAGCCAGTTTCTGAAATGGCAAAGGGCTTGGCAGTGTCAAGGTTCCTGAAATCTCGCAACCAATCGTCGGCAAATAGTTCAGGGTTCGCATCCCTGGCAACATCCCCATAGAATAAAAAAGGATAGGTGCTGACTGCAATAAAATCAGAATGTTCAAGCAACATGGCGGTAAGCTCTAAAAGCTTGGCCTTTGAATTGTTGAACGACTGGTCTTGCACCGTCAAAAATATGGGAAGCCCGGGGTAATCTGCCTTTAGTGTGGTATAAACGGTGTCTGCCAAGGTCAAAAACCGCCCAAAAGCGGTATCATTTTTTCTAAAGGCCGCATTGGCTTCAATGGCATACGCAAAATAGTCGGGCCGTACCTCATCAATGATTCTACGGCAATAGTTGATATAAGCCGACACCACATCAGGGTCATCGAACGTTTTATCTTGCCAAAAAGCCGGAAGGGGTTGATGCGAACCGTTGTCATTCCAGTACCGGGCAAGGTTTTCTCGGGTCTGGTCCGTTGGTGTGGCCGTCAGCAAAATTTTAGTGTTGGGCCCCAAACCTGTTCTGGTAGCGCTCAACGTATTCTGTACCTCTGGCGGAAAAGGCAAATCGTTCAAGGCCTCGTGCCAGGGTACACCGTGGTCGAGATGGTTCAAAAAAATGTCGCCATCAGCAATGACGTTCTGATAGGTCTCTTGGTGAGCCGCCAAGCTGTGGTCGTAAGGAAAGGCCGTAAAGCCCATGTAAAAAGTGCGGGGCTTGGCATCAATTTTGGGAGAAGCACCATCATCTTTGGAACACGACAACAATACCAGCAGCAATAATAGTAAACAATTGGTTCTCATAGCCTTCCACTTCCAAAATCATAACGCAGCGAAGGCATTTGATATTGCCTACGCCCTTGGCAGGAAAACCTCTGCCATCATACACCTAGCAGAACCGCCCCCGCAGGTCTCAATGGTATCCAACGGGCTGTGTATAATGCCGCAATGCTTTTCAATGGCCTTTACCTGGTCGTCACGCAAGCTCTTATAGGCCTGGGTACTCATGACCATAAACCTTTGGTCATTGGCACCGATGACCTGCAACATGTTGCCTGCAAAATGGTGCATCTGCTCTTCAGTTATCTCAATGATTTCCCTACCGTCTTTTTTGATATGGTCAACTACGTTTTTCCGCTCTTTTTTGTCGTCGATACTATCTAGGCAGATGACGACAAAAGTTTCGGCCATGGCCATCATTACATTGGTATGGTAAATGGGTAGCCGTTGGCCGTCAACCGTTTGCTTGGCGGTAAAAATAACCGGGAAGCAATCGAAATCTTCGCAAAACTCTATAAATAGGTCTTCATGCGCCCTTTCCGATAAGGCACAATAGGCTTTTTGGTTGACACGGTCCATCAAAATACTTCCGGTACCTTCCAAAAACAGTCCGTCTTTTTCGGCCGAGGTGTAATAAATGACATTGTCTATGCGAAAGCCTTTTTCCTCCAGAATGTCAAAAAGGTCCTCACGCCGTTCGCGCCTTCTGTTTACGGCAAACATGGGATAGACAACAACCGTACCGTTATCATGGAAAGACACCCAGTTGTTCGGAAAAATCGAATCGGGCGTATCGGTTTCCACCTTGTCATCTACCACTATTACGTTAACCCCCTTCCGGCGTAGGGTTTCGACAAAGTTGTCGAACTCTTCTTGTGCCCGCTCGTTGATTTTTTGGTTTTGGATATCCAAATCCTCCATGAAATAGTTGTTGACCGCCGTCTGCTCGTTCATACGAAAATTGACGGGTCTGATCATCAAAATGGTATCGGTTATCTGCATCTTTTCAATTGAATTCCCTTTTGGGCAGGTTCGTGGCCCTAACCCATAAGGTATGTTATTCGTTACGCTTTTCTCTAATCAATGGTAATGTACTGCACCTCAGCAAGCCTTCCTGCTTGGCAATTTCGGCATAGGGAACCTCTTCGACCGTAAAACCTTGGTCTCGGAGCCAATTGTTTAACCTTGTAAAACCCTTTTCAGAAACGACGACCTCTGGTGAAATAGAGAAGACATTGCTGAACATTTGGTACATTTCGTCTTTGGTTATCTCGAAAATATTGTCCCGACCAAAGAAATCGACCAACCAATTATATTCTTCTTCCACCAAGAAACCGTTTTTATGTAGAATGGCCTTGTTCTTTCCAACGGGTTGAAAACAGCAATCCAAATGCAGGGCATTCTCTCTTGGATCGGTATTGGATTTACGGAGTTCGAACGATTTTACCGTTTTCTCTGGAAATTGGTCTTTCAAGTATTCTACCGCCGCCGCATTGGTTCGGGCCGTTATAAAATCGGGGTAGTCAGGGGCGGTGTACGTACCCACAAAAATATAGTCGTGCCAGGGCATGACATCGCCGCCTTCAATATGTACCTCTTCAGGCGGCCGTATCACCTTATCGGGATCAATTAGGTCAAGCACATGCCGAATAGCCACAAATTCCTTTTCACGATCGGGCAAAATGTTGGCATGAAACAATTTGTCTTCAATGACAAACGCGATGTCCCTTGAAAAAATTTGGTTGCAATCTTTCAATACGGTTGGTCTAAATACCTGAACCCCATGCTTCTTTAAAACTGCAGCAAAGGCCTCCATTTCTTTGACCATATCGGCCTCTTTCGGGTAAGTGCCCGCCAAAATATGTTCCAACGATTTGGGATCGTAGGCGTCTTCTGGCCTCGGCACGGGACCACAGCTCTCGGCCGTGCCCAATACCACTGCTTTCAACGGTGCTGTTTCGTCTGTTATATGCAACTTTAGCATAAGCTGTCGAACTTTGCGCAAATATAGAAATTGTAGGTGGTCAAAAAACAAAAAGCCCGTTGCTTTGTTCAAGAACGGACTTCATCCACATTGTGGTTTTTTACCTTTTGCTCAAAGGAACAAACGGTCTAAGGTTTTCACCGATATAGACCTGTCTTGGCCTACCGATGGGCTCTTTTCGAAGGCGCATTTCACGCCATTGGGCGATCCAGCCCGGCAAGCGCCCCAGTGCGAACATCACGGTGAACATATCGACCGGAATGCCCATTGCCCGATAGATGATTCCCGAATAGAAATCAACATTCGGATATAGCTTCCGCTTTACGAAATAGTCATCTTCCAAGGCCTCTTTCTCAAGACCTTTGGCGATTTCAAGAATGGGGTCTTCAATACCCAGATCACCAAGCACCTCGTCTGCGGCCTTTTTGATGATACGGGCCCGTGGATCGAAATTTTTATAAACCCTATGGCCGAAGCCCATGAGTCTAAAGGGATCGTTCTTGTCTTTGGCCTTTGCCATATATTTTTTGGTGTCGCCCCCATCTTCTTGAATGGCCTGCAACATCTCTAAAACGGCTTGGTTGGCACCCCCGTGCAAGGGGCCCCAAAGTGCCGAGATACCGGCAGAAAGGGAAGCAAACAATCCGGCATGTGAAGAACCCACGATACGCACCGTGGAAGTAGAGCAGTTCTGCTCATGGTCGGCATGCAAGATCAATAGTTTGTCAAGGGCATCGATCACCACTTTGTTCTTGGTATACTCTTTGTTCGGCCTTTTGAACATCATCTTGTGGATGTTCTCGACATACCCAAGGGAATCATCGCCATAATCGAGTGGCAAGCCCATTTTCTTGCGCATGGTCCATGCCACCAATACGGGAAATTTGGCCAAGATGCGCACTATTGATCGGTACATGGCCTCTTCTGAAGACACATCGACCGAAGTGGGGTTAAAGGCCACCAGGGCACTGGTCAAAGAAGATAGTACCCCCATGGGGTGGGCCGACTTCGGAAAGCCATCCAATATCTTTTTCATTTCCTCATCGACATGCGATTCGGCCTTGATGTCTTGATCAAACTTTTCAAGCTGTTCTTTGTTTGGAAGCTCACCAAAGATCAAAAGATAGGCAACCTCTAAAAAATCGGCTTTCTCGGCCAGTTCTTCGATAGGATACCCGCGATATCTCAAAATTCCCTTCTCCCCATCCAAAAAGGTAATGGCGCTTTCGCACGAGCCGGTGTTCTTGTAGCCTGGGTCGAGGGTAATCAAGCTACTTGATGAACGTAGTGTCTTGATATCAATTGCCAATTCATTCTCTGTACCTTTTACAACAGGAAACTCGTAGCGGTTTCCATCATATTCGAGTATCGCTTTATCTGACATTTTTTAGGTTGAATAGTTAATTATTTCGAACCCGAAAATTACGAAAAAGCAAGGGCTTTAACAATTTTACAAAGCCATTTAAGTATAATTTAAGACCGCTGATAATAAAAAGAAAACTTCTTAAAGTTTATAGAGCAGTTGGTAATATTTATCGACGGATTTCTTCCAAGTGAACCGCTTTCTTTTGGCATTCGTTTTTATCTTTTTCCAAGTTGTCGGGTCATTTTTCCAGATATCGAGCGCTTGGTCCAATGCTACCAACATATTCGCCAATTTTTCATCAAAGGTGGTGCCATCAAAACTGAAACCTGTCTTCATGTGTTCAACAGTATCTTTCAGCCCTCCGGTATGATGCACCAAACATGGTGTGCCGTTTCTCATAGCCAACATTTGACTGATTCCGCATGGCTCAAAAAGACTGGGCATTACATAGAGGTCAGATTCGAGGTACATCGAATCGATGAGGCTCTCAGATTGCCCGTTGGTAAAGATGAAGTTTTGGTGCTTGTAGCTCATCTCTCGAAAAAGTTCTTCATATTCAGGGGCTCCGGTACCGAGTAATATAAAGATGCCATCAACCGTTTTCAAGTGCTCCAATATTTCTTCAAAGGTTTCTGGCGATCTTTTGAAAAAGTAAAACTTCTGTTCGGTCAGCCGGGCAACGCTTGAGGCTATGAACTTTGGACGATTACCCACATATTGCATGATTTTCTCTCCCGTATGGGCCAAAAAATCGGCTTTGTATTTTTTTGACTCTTCTTGTAACCACTTGAAAATGGCCTTCACCGTGTTTCGGTAAATATGGCCTTTTGCCTCAGTGTTGACGTTCTTGTAGTTGCATCCATTAAGAATACCGTACAACCGACCTTCTTTATCGGCTTGTTGCAAATCTTTTTCCAACCCTTCTCCCCCAATGAATTCAGGGGGCGAGCTGGGCAATAAAATATCTTCTTTATAAGAAGGCGAAACCGTATGCACGGCATCGGCCAACCGAATGCCCACAGCCATTAGGTTGATACAGTCTTGGTAACGTGGATCTTTCAAACCCGCATAATCAATCGGTATGTCTGGAAACCAATTTTGGAGGGAGGAGTAATTGTCGGCAAACGGTCGTATGCCCTGGATGGCCAAGTTGTGGATGCTATAGACAAACCTTATCTTCTTCAGGTCTTCATAGTCTTTATGGTATTTTCTAAGAAACAGTACCAAACTCGAGTGCCAATCATGCAAGTGAACCACGTTCAGTTCTCCAAAGGCTTTCACCTTAATGGCCTCTGCTGCCGCCGAACAAAACACCACATATTTTACAAAATCTGTAAAAAAGGGCTCGGTCGGGTCATCATGATAAATATGGGCAATGCCGCCTGCCTCAATCTCTGGATGGTGAATTACATAATGATGGATATTCGGAAACTCCCTTTTGGGCGGCACCTCGTATAACTCGGCCTTGTACTTTTGTCCTCGCAGGCCAAAATATAGGGTTGTCATTAACGTACCGTTTTGGTGAAGCCTACCATAAGAAGGCACCACCACATGAACGCGGTCTCCACGCTCAGCTATCTGCCTGGGCACATCACGAACCACATCGCCCATGCCCCCTGCCTTGCAGTTGGGTATGGCATCATTTTCAGCGGCAACAAATAAGAAGTTGTTCATTCTCGGTGTCTGAATCTTTGGTTTTCTTAAAGTACTCAAACTATTGAACAAAAAAAAGCCTTTCTGGTGTTAGAAAGGCTTTGTTCATGTAATGAAAGGGTTATTTTTTCACCTTAAAGGCCTTCTCTTGTGGATAGTAGGCCACATCACCCAATTCCTCTTCGATTCGCAGTAATTGGTTGTACTTGGCCATACGGTCGCTACGGGAAGCCGAACCAGTCTTTATTTGGCCTGTGTTCAATGCCACTGCCAAATCGGCTATGGTATTGTCTTCTGTTTCGCCTGATCGGTGCGACATTACAGAGGTATAACCTGCATTCTTGGCCATATTGACCGCAGCAATGGTCTCACTCAACGTACCGATTTGGTTTACTTTGATAAGGATGGAGTTGGCAATACCATTTTCAATGCCCCGCGACAATCGCTCAACATTGGTCACAAACAGGTCATCGCCCACCAATTGTACACTGTCGCCCACTTTTTCGGTCAAGAGCTTCCAACCGTCCCAATCGTTTTCGTCCATGCCATCCTCAATGGAAATGATGGGATATTTCGAGCAAAGTTCAGCAAGGTACTCGGCCTGTTCTTTTGACGTTCTAACCGCCCCTTTATCCCCCTCGAATTTTGTGTAGTCATATTTTCCATCCACATAAAACTCCGCAGCGGCACAATCTAGGGCAATCATCACCTCTTCTCCCATTTTGTACCCTGCTTTTTCGACCGCTTTTGAAATTGTGTCCAGGGCATCTTCGGTGCCATCAAGGGTAGGTGCAAAACCACCTTCATCGCCAACTGCTGTGCTCAGCCCCCTGTCATGCAATACTTTCTTCAGATTGTGAAAAATCTCGGTTCCCATTTGCATGGCATGGCTAAAGTCTTTTGCCTTTACCGGCATTACCATAAATTCTTGAAAGGCAATGGGTGCATCGGAGTGCGACCCACCGTTGATAATGTTCATCATGGGTACTGGCAGCGTATTTGCACTCACTCCACCAACATAACGGTACAGGGGCATGTTCAATTCATTGGCGGCCGCTTTCGCCACGGCCAACGAAACGCCCAAAATGGCATTGGCACCCAATTTCGATTTATTGGGGGTGCCATCCAAGGCAATCATGGTCTCATCAATATGGTTCTGCTCAAAAACTGAAACGCCCACCAACTCTTCCGCTATTACGGTATTGACATTCTCGACCGCTTTTTTGACTCCTTTTCCCATAAAATCATTCCCGCCATCGCGAAGCTCGACCGCCTCGTGCTCACCTGTTGAGGCACCTGATGGTACGGCAGCTCTTCCCAAGACCCCATTTTCGGTGATGACATCGACCTCAACGGTCGGGTTGCCCCGTGAATCTAGAATCTGCCTTGCGTGAATATTGATGATGATGCTCATTTTGCTGTTGTTTACGTTTACATTTGAATGCCACGAAGATACAAAAGGCCTCGTTTTTCACTCTATGATAATGCTCATAAAACGCTGAAAATACCCAAAAAATGAACTATAACGTTTTAGTTTTGGCTGGCCTTGATCGCTTCAAAAAATTGGTCGAACAGATAATCCGCGTCATGCGGCCCAGGGCTCGCTTCGGGGTGGTACTGTACCGAAAACACATTTTTGTATTTCATTTTAATGCCCGCTACGGTCTGGTCGTTTAAGTGGGTGTGCGTGATCTCAAGGTCGGGGTGTGCCTCAGCTTCTTCCCTATTGATGGCAAAACCATGGTTTTGCGAAGTAATTTCACCCTTACCGGTCATCAAATTCAAGATAGGGTGATTGATGCCCCTGTGCCCGTGGTGCATTTTATAGGTCGATACCCCATTGGCCAAGGCCAGAACCTGATGGCCCAAACAGATACCGAACAAGGGTTTGTTGGTCTTCAGTATTTCTTTGGTGGTGTTGATGGCATCTTTTAGTGGTGAAGGGTCGCCCGGACCGTTGGAAATGAAGTACCCATCGGGGTCAAATGCCTGCATTTCTTCAATGGATGCATTGTATGGAAATACCTTGATGTAGGCATCCCTTTTGGCAAGATTTCTAAGAATATTTTTTTTGATGCCTATATCGAGTGCAGAGATTCGGTACTTGGCCTTTTCGTCACCATAAAAATAGGGCTCTTTGGTAGACACCTTTGACGCGAGTTCAAGGCCTTTCATACTAGGCACCTTTTTCAATTCTTCCTTTAATTTTGAGATATCGTCCACTTCGGTAGAAATCAGGGCGTTCATGGCACCGTTGTCTCGAATATAGCTGACCAGGGCACGGGTATCGACATCTGAAATGGCCAGTAGTCCGTTGTCGTTCAAAAAATCTTCCAAACTCTTATCAGCAGCAGGACGGGAATAATTGTAGCTGAAATTTTTACAGATCAATCCCGCAATCTTTATGGAGTCTGACTCGACCTCATCGACATGGGTACCGTAGTTGCCGATATGGGCATTGGTGGTTACCATCAACTGGCCAAAATACGAAGGGTCGGTAAAAATTTCTTGATAACCGGTCATGCCCGTATTGAAACAGACCTCGCCAAAGGCGGTTCCTTCTTTGTTGCCTACGGCCTTGCCATAAAAAATGGTGCCATCTTCTAACAGTACGAGCGCTTTTTTTCTTTCTTGGTATTTCATTTCTGCATCAAAATTTTACAAAAAAACATAAAAAAAGGATACGTTTTTGGCGTATCCTTTTTTCGTTATCAAAATATTCTTCAACATCTTATTCCTCTGAATCGTCCGTTTTGGTAGTTTCAGTTGCCGGGGCCACTGTTTCAGCCTTCTTTCCGCCACCTCTTCTACTTCTTCTGGTAGATTTCTTCTTGGGCTTACCAGCATTGTAAAGCTCATTGAAATCGACCAACTCGATCATGGCCATATCGGCGTTATCGCCCAATCGGTTGCCAAGCTTTATGATCCTGGTATAACCGCCCGGCCTATCACCCACTTTTTCAGCTACCGTACTGAACAGTTCGGTTACCGCATGTTTGTTTCTCAGGTTACTGAAAACAACACGACGATTGTGGGTGCCTTTCTCTGCAGTCTGGTTGTTCGAAACTTTTGATTTGGTGATCAAAGGTTCAACAAACTGCTTCAATGCCTTGGCCTTGGCTACAGTGGTATTGATTCGCTTGTGCTCAATTAGAGAACAGGCCATGTTGGCCAACATCGCTTTTCTATGGGCGGCCGTTCTTCCTAAGTGATTGAACTTTTTTCCGTGTCTCATTTTTCTAAGTTATCATCTTGCTACCAAATCCTGACAGATCCCGATAGCTATCGGAACAGGAGAGCAAAATATGATTATTAATTAAATTTATGATGTTAGATTTACGAGTTACGATTTGTTATTGCCTCAGAAATCTAAAATCGTATTTCCAAAAATCTAAAATCCCTTAATCTTTATCTAATTTATACTTGCTAAGGTCCATGCCAAATTGCAACCCCTTGTTGATGACCAATTCTTCCAACTCGGTCAACGATTTTTTACCAAAGTTTCTGAACTTCATCAAATCGTTTTTGTTGAAAGATACCAAATCGCCCAAGGTATCGACCTCTGCTGCCTTCAAGCAATTAAGGGCACGAACCGAAAGGTCCATGTCGACCAATTTGGTCTTCAGCAACTGGCGCATGTGCAATGACTCCTCATCATAAGTCTCTGTCTGTGCAATTTCATCAGCTTCAAGGGTGATGCGCTCATCAGAGAACAGCATAAAGTGGTGTATCAAAACTTTTGCAGCCTCTGTCAAGGCGTCTTTTGGGTGGATCGAGCCATCGGTTGCTATCTCGAAAACCAATTTTTCGTAATCGGTCTTCTGCTCTACCCTAAAGTTCTCGATGCTGTACTTGACATTCTTCACTGGGGTAAATACCGAGTCGACCGCTATAGTGCCCAATGGGGCGTTTGACTTTTTGTTCTCTTCTGCAGGTACGTAGCCACGACCTTTTTCTATGACCACCTCAAGGTTTATAGCAACCTTAGGATCCATATTGCAGATGACCAAATCAGGATTCAACACTTGGTAACCTGAAATGAACTTTTGAAAATCACCAGCTGTCAATTGCTCTTTACCGCTTACGGAAACAGCTACGGTTTCACTTTCTACATCATCAATCTGTCGTTTGAACCGCACTTGTTTAAGGTTCAGGATAATTTCGGTTACGTCTTCAACAACACCGGGAATTACTGAAAACTCGTGCTCAACACCGTCGATTCGCACCGAGGTAATCGCAAAGCCTTCCAATGAGGAAAGCAACACCCGTCGAAGTGCATTGCCGACGGTAAGACCATAACCAGGCTCCAAGGGGCGAAATTCAAATTTCCCCTCGAAATCTGTTGAGTCTATCATTATAACTTTATCGGGCTTCTGAAAATTAAGTAATGCCATAATAGGATCCGTGTTGTATTATTTAGAGTATAACTCGACGATTAATTGTTCTTTGATGTTCTCAGGAATCTGGATTCTTTCAGGAACAGATACGAACGTTCCTTCCATTTTCTCAGAGTTCCAGGTAATCCATTCATAAACAGAACTATTGGCTTCCAAAGAGCTCTGGATTGACTGAACAGATTTAGACTTTTCGCGAACACCTACAACGTCACCTGGCTTAACTGAATAGGATGGAATGTTGACCACCTCTCCGTTAACGGTGATATGCCTGTGCGACACAAGCTGTCTCGCACCCCTTCTCGAGGGCGACAATCCCATTCTGTAAACTATGTTGTCCAATCGAGATTCGCACAGTTGCAACAGTACCTCACCGGTAACACCTTCACGTCGCTTTGCCTCTGCAAAAAGATTTCTAAACTGTCTTTCGAGTATGCCATAGGTGTACTTGGCCTTTTGCTTTTCCATCAACTGGATTGCATACTCTGATTTTTTACCTCGGCGACGGTTGTTACCGTGCTGGCCGGGAGGGTAGTTCTTTTTTTCGAATGACTTGTCGTCTCCGAAAATCGCTTCACCGAACTTACGTGCGATCTTTGTTTTTGGTCCTGTGTATCTTGCCATCTTCTTAGTTTTTGAAAGTGCGATTATGAATTAAGGCTTATCCTTCGATAATCTTCACTGCACCTTCCTGAGATATCCGCCTGCGGCGGACAGGTTATCAATAAATAAATTAAACTCTTCTTCTTTTTGGAGGTCTGCACCCGTTGTGTGGTAGTGGGGTAACATCGATGATCTCAGTCACCTCAATACCTGAGTTGTGAATGGTACGAATGGCAGATTCCCTACCATTGCCTGGACCTTTCACATACACCTTTACCTTTCTTAGACCTGCTTCATGTGCGGTTTTTGCACATTCTTCAGCGGCAATCTGGGCAGCATAGGGAGTATTCTTTTTAGAACCCCTGAAACCCATTTTACCGGCCGATGACCAAGCGATCACATCGCCCTTTTTGTTGGTCAAAGAAATGATGATATTGTTGAATGAAGCCGTGATATGTGCCTCACCGGTAGCGTCAACGACTACCTTTCTTTTCTTTGCTGTCTTGGTGTTTGCTTTTGCCATAATGCCCTAGCTATTATTTAGTCGCCTTTTTCTTGTTGGCAACCGTTTTACGCTTTCCTTTTCTTGTTCTGGAGTTGTTCTTGGTACGTTGACCTCTTAATGGCAGACCAGATCTGTGGCGGATGCCCCTGTAACATCCAATATCCATCAAACGTTTGATGTTCAATTGGGTCTCAGAGCGCAGCTCTCCTTCGATAGTATATGCTGAAACGGCCTCACGTATTCGACCGATCTCATCATCGTTCCAATCAGCTACTTTGGTGTCTTCGCTTACTTGGGCCTTTTCCAAAATCTCTTTTGCCCTGCTTTTACCAATACCGTAAATGTAAGTGAGCGAAATTACGCCACGCTTTTGTTTGGGTATGTCAACCCCTGCGATTCTTGCCATAATTACCCTTGTCTTTGTTTAAATCTAGGATTCTTTTTGTTGATCACGTACAATCTGCCCTTTCTTCGAACAATCTTGCACTCTGCACTTCTTTTCTTTACTGATGCTCTAACTTTCATAGCTTAGTATCTATACGTAATTCTTGCTTTAGTCAAATCATATGGGCTCATCTCTAACTTTACCTTGTCACCCGGAAGCAACTTGATGTAGTGCATCCGCATTTTGCCCGAAATATGAGCCGTTACAATATGACCGTTCTCCAATTCTACACGAAACATTGCATTTGACAATGCTTCGATTATTGTTCCGTCTTGTTCTATTGGCGGCTGTTTTGCCATTGTTCAGTTTTTAGTTTTCAGTTTCAAGTTATAAGTTAGTTGCTATTCAATTTTTGATTTCAAAAACTACCATTTCTAACTTCTGACCTCTAACTTCTAACTTCTTCTTATGCTACTTTTCTGTTTTTACCGGTTTTCATCAAACCATCGTAATGCCTGTTCAACAGGTACGAATTGACTTGCTGTACCGTATCAATGGCCACACCCACCATAATCAATAACGAGGTGCCGCCATAGAACAGGGCCCAGCCTGGTTGCACATCCATCAATTTCACCACCACAGCGGGCAACACCGCCAAGGCCGCCAAAAATATGGATCCCGGAAACGTGATCAACGACATTATCTTGTCAAGATAGTCTCCGGTTTCCTTTCCAGGACGAATACCTGGAATAAACCCACCGCTCCTTTTTAAATCATCGGCCATTTTGTTCGTTGGAACGGTTATGGCCGTGTAGAAATAGGTAAATATGATGATCAATACCGCGAACAAGATGTTATAGGCCAACCCGAAGATATCGGCAAATTGGACCTCCATCCATTGTCCTACGGCAGTATTGTTAAATGTTTTGCCCAGCAAACTAGGAGCAAACATGATCGCTTGCGCAAAAATGATGGGCATTACCCCAGAAGCATTCAGCTTCAAGGGAATATATTGACGGGAGCCCATAATGTTTTTTTCGTATCCGCCAGAAGCGGTTCTTCTCGCGTACTGTACCGGAATTCGGCGCACCGCCATCACCAACAACACACTGGCCAAAATCACCAAGAACCATATGATCAACTCGATTAGAATGAACATAAGCCCCCCGGTATTGTTTGTGGTTCTAGAAATAAATTCTTGCACAAACGATTGCGGCATGGTAGCAATGATACCGATCATGATCAAGAGCGAAATACCGTTGCCGATACCTCTGTCGGTGATCTTCTCGCCCAGCCACATGGCGAACACACAACCGGTTACCAGAATTATGACCGCCGGAATTATAAAATCCAACCCTTTGCCCAGCACAAACGCACTATTGGGTACACCCAAGGCTTCCAGACCATATAGGTAGGCAGGTGCCTGAACGATACAGATACCGATGGTAAGCCATCGGGTAATCTGGTTTTTGGTCTTTCGGCCACTCTCGCCTTCCTTATCCAGCTTTTGTAGATAGGGAATGGCAATACTCATCAACTGTACCACAATCGATGCGGAAATATAGGGCATGATACCCAAGGCAAAAACCGAAGCGTTGGCAAAGGCCCCTCCGGTAAATGCGTTCAAAATGCCCAAAATACCCTGTTCGGTATTCGAGGTCAGTTCTGCCAATTGAGATGTGTCAATACCTGGAAGCACTACTTGGGCACCGAAACGGTACACCAACAATAGGCCCAAAGTAACGAGAATTCGTTGCCTTAGTTCATCAATTTTCCAGATATTCGATATGGTCTCAATAAATTTCTTCATGTACTCTTTTCTTAAAGCGTGATGGCTTCTCCTCCTGCTTTTTCTATGGCCTCTTTTGCTGAAGCGCTGAACTTATGGGCCGAAACCTTAAGTTTGGCCTTTAGTTCGCCACCTCCCAAAATCTTTACCAAATCCTTCTTCTTGGCCAATCCGTTTTCGATCAAGGTATCAAAGGTCACTTCGTCCTTGATTCCTCTTTCATCAACCAAGTACTGTAGCCTATCAAGGTTGATGCCTTGATATTCTTTTCGGTTGATGTTGTTGAAACCGAATTTGGGTACCCGGCGCTGTAGGGGCATCTGGCCACCTTCAAAGCCAATCTTCTTAGAATAACCTGATCTTGATTTTGCACCTTTGTGGCCACGTGTGGCGGTACCGCCTTTACCAGAACCTTCGCCCCGGCCTATGCGCTTGCCTTTTCTATTTCGTGAACCTTCTGCTGGTTTAAGATTGCTCAAATCCATTTTTACCGATCGTTTAGGCTTCCTCAGTGGAAACCAAGTGTTTTACTTTATTTACCATTCCAAGGATATTGGGCGTGTCTTCATGCTCGACCACCTGGCCAATCCTTCTCAGCCCCAACGCCTCCAACGTTCTTTTTTGGTCTTTTGGCCTTTTAATGGCACTCTTTACCTGTTTTACCTTGATCTTAGCCATTTCCTTCTATATTATCCTTTGAATACTTTCTCTAAACTGATTCCCCTTTGCTTGGCCACCGTACCGGCATCTCTCAATTGCAATAGAGCATCAAATGTGGCTTTCACAACGTTGTGGGGGTTTGATGAGCCTTGGGACTTTGACAACACGTCATGTACCCCTACCGCTTCCAAAACGGCACGTACGGCGCCACCGGCTATAACCCCGGTACCTTCTGATGCTGGTTTGATATATACCCTTGCACCCCCATACTTACCTTTTTGTTCATGGGGTATGGTGCCTTTGTTTATCGGAATTCTGACCAAGTTCTTTTTGGCATCTTCGACAGCTTTGGCAATGGCCGTGGCAACTTCTTTCGATTTGCCAAGCCCGTGGCCCACAACACCATTTTCATCTCCCACCACAACAATGGCTGAAAAACCGAATGCACGGCCACCTTTGGTCACTTTCGTGACACGTTGCACACCCACAAGGCGGTCTTTCAATTCTAAACCTCCTGGTTTTACTATTTCTACGTTCTTGTATTTCTGGTACATATTGATTTAGAATTTAAGTCCTGCTTCCCTGGCACCTTCGGCCAATGATTTTACCCTACCGTGATAAAGGTTTCCGCCGCGGTCAAAGGCTGCGGTCTCAATACCAGCCTTTTTGGCTTTCTCGGCAATGGCTTTTCCAACTGCATGGGCGATTTCCGTCTTGGTTCCCTTTGCCTTTATGTCTTTGTCCCTTGATGAGGCAGCTACCAATGTAACCCCTTTGTTATCATCTATCAACTGGGCGTAGATTTCTTTGTTGCTTCGGAAAACAGACAGGCGTGGCCTGGTCTCGGTACCAAAGGAGACCTTTCTGATCCTTCTGCGGATACGCAACTTTCTTTCGCTCTTAGATAATCCCATAATCTTATATTATTAAGCTGATTTACCTGCTTTTCTTCTGATTTGCTCGCCGACAAACTTGATTCCTTTTCCTTTGTAGGGCTCGGGCTTACGGAAAGAGCGGATTTTCGCCGCCACCTGTCCGACCAACTGTTTGTCGTGCGATGTCAATTTTACGATAGGGTTCTTACCTTTTTCTGAAGTGGTCTCTATTTTCACCTCAGGGGCAATATCCATTACGATATTGTGCGAGAAGCCCAAGGCAAGGTCCAGTTTTTGGCCTTGGTGGCTGGCTCGGTAACCAACACCCACAAGCTCCAATTCTTTGGTCCATCCCTTTGAGACTCCTTCGACCATGTTTACGATCAATGATCTGTACAGGCCGTGTTTCGCTTTGTGCTCTTTTGAGTCAGAAGGCCTTGTAACCACAATGGTGCCCTCTTCGCTCTTTACCTCGACACCCGAAAACTCTTGTTTCAGCTCACCCAATTTACCTTTTACAGTGATTACGTTGTCGTTGATCTCAACGGTAACACCTTCTGGAATCGCAATCGGATTATTACCTATTCTAGACATTTTTCTTTTGCTTAACTCTTAATTAATATACGTAACACAGTACCTCACCGCCCACATTCTCTTTTTGGGCCTGCTTGCCGGTCATTACCCCATGCGAGGTAGATACAATGGCTATGCCCAAACCGTTCAATACCCGTGGTAGCTTGTCTGAGGCTGAATATTTTCTTAGACCAGGCTTACTTACCCTCTCTAAATTCTTAATTACGGGCTCTTTGGTGACCTTATCGTACTTCAAGGCAATTTTAATGTTGCCTTGGGGACCTTCATCTTCAAACTTATAGCTCAAAATATAGCCTTGGTCGAACAATATCTTGGTCATTTCCTTTTTCAAGTTGGATGCCGGAATATTGACCACCCTATGACCAGCCATGCTGGCATTTCTTATTCGGGTCAAATAATCTGAAATTGGATCTGTTACCATCTTTTACTCTTAATTTTTATTACCAACTTGCTTTTTTAACACCAGGAATCAATCCTTTATTCGCCATTTCGCGAAACATGACCCTTGAAATACCGAAAGTTCTCATGTAGCCCCTTGGCCTACCGGTAAGCTTACAACGGTTTCTCATGCGTACCGGAGAAGCGTTCTTTGGCAATTTCTGCAATGCCTCATAATCGCCGGCCTCTTTCAAAGCTTTACGCTTTTCTGCATATTTGGCTACCATTTTTGCCCTTTTTCTTTCGCGGGCTTTCATTGATTCTTTGGCCATATTAATTCTTTTTAAAGGGTAACCCCAGTTCGGTTAACAATGATTTTGCTTCTTTGTCTGTCTCGGCACTTGTCACAAAGGTGATGTCCATACCGTTAATCCTGTTTATCCTGTCAATGTTTATTTCAGGAAAGATTATCTGTTCGGTAATTCCAAGGTTGTAATTGCCCCTACCATCAAAACCTGTGGCCCTTACACCCTGAAAATCGCGTACCCGCGGAAGCGCCGTTGTGATCAATCGGTCTAAAAACTCGTACATCCGCTCACCACGCAAGGTTACTTTGGCACCGATCGGCATACCTTTTCTGAGTTTGAAAGACGCAACGTCTTTCTTTGACATAGTGGCAATGGCCTTTTGACCGGTGATCATGGTCAGCTCATCCACAGCATGGTCAATGAGCTTTTTATCAGCAACGGCGGCACCGACACCACGGCTTATAACAATCTTCTTAAGCCTTGGAACCTGCATTACGTTCTTGTAACCAAACTCCTCTGAAAGCGCTTTGACCACACGCTCATTGTACTCTTTCTTTAATCTTGGAATGTAGCCCATAACTATATTAATTCTCCAGATTTTTTTGAAACCCTAACTTTTTTGCCATCCCTTTCCTCAAAGCCAACCCTAGTGGCCTCACCCGATTTTGGGTCGATAAGGGCAAGGTTGGAAATATGTATGGGTGCCTCTTTTTTTGTAATGCCACCTTGCGGATTTTGGGCACTGGGCTTCTCATGTTTTGAGACCATGTTGACCCCCTCAATGATGGCTTTGTTCTTTTCACGGTCAACCCTCATCACTTTTCCTTCGGTGCCCTTGTGGTCACCAGCAATGACTTTTACCGTATCTCCTGTTTTTATCTTCAGTTTCATGATCTTACAAATTATAGCACCTCAGGGGCCAGTGAAACTATTTTCATAAACTGTTTGTCTCGCAACTCTCTAGCCACAGGACCAAATACCCTGGTACCCCTCATCTCACCCGTTGGGTTCAGCAGTACACAGGCGTTGTCGTCAAACCGTATGTAAGAACCGTCGGGCCTTCTGACCTCTTTCTTGGTTCTAACCACGACTGCTGTAGACACAGCACCTTTTTTGATCGTACCGTTCGGAGCGGCCTCTTTTACGGTAACAACAATCTTGTCGCCCAAAGAAGCGTATCTTCTTTTTGTTCCTCCAAGCACGCGGATGGTCAGTACTTCTTTAGCACCGGTATTGTCCGCAACCTTTAATCTAGACTCTTGCTGTAACATAATTATTTAGCTCTTTCAAGAATTTCTACCAACCTCCAGCATTTGGTCTTGCTCAAGGGGCGGGTCTCCATGATTCTAACGGTATCGCCTTCGTTGCAATCGTTCTTCTCATCGTGGGCAACGTACTTCTTCGTCTTGAGGACGAACTTTCCGTACATAGGGTGTTTTACCCTTTTCACCTCTGATACAACAATGGACTTTTCCATTTTGTTGCTGGTGACCACGCCTATTCTTTCTTTTCTTAAATTTCTATTCTTATTCTCTTCCATAAGGCAGAAACCGTTATTGTAATTCCCTTTTTGTTAATTCAGTCGCCAACCTCGCCACCGTTCTTCTTGTTTTTCTGATCTGCAACGGATTTTCCAATGGTGTCACAGTGTGTGCCATTTTCAAATCGGCATATTCTTTTTTCAACTCAGCCAATTTCTGCTGAAGTTCCTCCACCGATAATTCTTTTATTTCAGCTTGTTTCATAATTGTTATCAGTTTAGACTACCCAGCGTAATCTCTGGCTACTATAAATTTTGTTTTCACAGGAAGCTTTTGAGCGGCCAAACGAAGTGCTTCTTTGGCAACATCCATTGGTACACCAGCCACTTCGAACATGATTCTTCCAGGCTTTACAACGGCCACCCAATATTCTGGGGCACCCTTACCCTTACCCATACGAACCTCCAAGGGCTTCTTGGTTATGGGTTTGTCTGGAAAAATCTTGATCCACAATTGCCCTTGCCTCTTCATATAACGGGTAGCAGCGATACGAGCCGCCTCGATCTGACGAGACGTAATGAAATGGGAATCAAGCGATTTGATACCGAACATTCCGTTCGAGAGTTGGTGCCCTCGTTGCGAAATGCCTTTCATTCTACCCTTCTGGGCCTTACGAAATTTTGTTCTTTTCGGCTGTAACATCTTACCTAATCTTTATCAATTACTTTCTACGACGTTGCCTTTTGGCTCCATCTTGCTTACCTCCCTTACCTTGTCCTTTTGATAGCCCTACCAAAGGTGATAGTTCTCTTTTGCCATAGACTTCACCTTTCATTATCCACACCTTGATGCCCAACCTACCGTAGGTGGTATGGGCCTCGGCCAAGGCATAGTCAATATCGGCCCTAAAAGTCGACAAGGGTATTCTACCATCTTTGTATGACTCTGAACGTGCCATCTCAGCACCGTTCAAACGACCCGAAATCTGGATTTTGATACCTTCGGCATTCATTCTCATGGCTGCCGCGATGGCCATTTTAATGGCCCTTCTGTACGAGATTCGGCTCTCAATCTGACGGGCGATACTGGCTGCCACCAAATTGGCATCCAACTCAGGCCGCTTTATTTCGTGGATGTTGATCTGCACCTCTTTATTGGTGATCTTCTTCAACTCCTCCTTCAACTTGTCCACTTCTTGACCGCCCTTACCGATAATGATACCAGGCCTTGCCGTGGTAATGGTAATGGTGATCAGTTTAAGGGTTCTCTCAATAATTACACGAGAAACACTAGCCTTGGCCAATCGAGCGTTGATGTACTTTCTTATTTTGTCATCCTCGGCCAATTTGTCTCCATAATCGTTGCCTCCATACCAGTTGGATTCCCATCCCCTGATAATTCCTAAACGATTTCCTATCGGATTGGTTTTTTGTCCCATATTATGATCTAGCTTTCTACATTATTGTTAGAACCCAAGACCAACGTCACGTGGTTTGAGCGTTTTCTTATTCTGTGGGCCCGGCCTTGTGGCGCAGGTCTCAATCTTTTCAGCATTGTACCACCGTCGACCCGAATCTCTTTGATGAATAGGTCGGCGTCTTCGATGTTGGCATCTTCGTTCTTGGCTTCCCAATTGGCGATAGCCGACATCAAAAGCTTTTCAAGCCTTCTTGATGCCTCTTTCTGGTTGAATCGAAGAATGGCCAATGCCATCTCAATTTTTTTGCCCCTGATCAAATCAGCCACCAAACGCATTTTTCGGGGAGACGTTGGACAGTTGTTCAACTTGGCAAAAGCCAAATTTTTCTTTTCTGCCTTCAATCTTTCAGCCATTTCTCTTTTTCGAACTCCCATAGCTTACTTACTTTTTTCCTTTGTTTTTAGCACCAGCATGCCCCCTAAAAGAGCGTGTTGGCGAAAATTCACCCAATTTATGGCCCACCATGTTCTCGGTCACATAGACAGGAACAAACTGACGGCCATTGTGCACCGCAATTGTCTGGCCCACGAAATCGGGGGTTATCATTGAAGCCCTTGACCAGGTTTTGATGACGGTCTTTTTGCCCGACTCAATGTTCTGTTGGACTTTCTTCTCTAAACTGTGGTGAACGTATGGTCCCTTTTTTAATGAACGTGCCATTTACTATGTTTTATTTCTTTCTACGTTCTACGATATATCTATTGCTGTCTTTGGTCTTCGAACGGGTTCTGAAGCCTTTGGCCGGAATTCCGTTTCTTGATCTTGGGTGACCACCAGAGGCGCGCCCTTCACCACCACCCATTGGGTGATCGACAGGGTTCATGGCCACTGGCCTTGTTCTTGGGCGCCTGCCCAACCATCTGCTGCGACCCGCCTTACCAGAAACCAACAATTGGTGGTCTGAGTTTGATACGGCACCAACGGTAGCCATACAAGTGGCCAATATCATTCGGGTCTCGCCCGACGGTAGTTTAACGGTCACAAACTTGCCGTCTTTCGCCATAAGTTGTGCAAAGGTACCTGCACTTCTGGCCATGACCGCACCTTGGCCAGGGCGTAGCTCTATACAAGATATGATGGTACCCAGGGGAACCTGGCTCAACGGCATGGCATTGCCAATCTCTGGCGTGGCCTTTTCGCCGGCCATTACCTTTTGGCCTACTTGAAGACCGTTTTGAGCAACGATGTACCGCTTTTCACCATCTTTATACTCGACCAATGCAATGAACGCAGTTCTATTGGGATCGTACTGTATCGATTTTACCTCGGCCTCAATGCCTTGCTTGTCACGCTTGAAATCGATGATACGATACCTTCTTTTGTGACCGCCACCTCTATGGCGCATGGTCATCTTACCTTGACTGTTTCGACCCCCTGTCTTTTTTAACGGAGCGAGCAAGCTCTTCTCCGGCTTATCAGCAGTAATCGCGTCAAATCCGTTTACTACTCTAAAACGCTGACCAGGGGTTATGGGTTTTAATTTTCTAACTGACATTACCCTTGCTTATATGTTACTATAAAAATCTATGATATCACCTTCTGCCACATCAACAATGGCTTTTTTCATGGCATTTGTCTTGCCATGTTGGATACCCGTTTTTGTGTACCGTGTTCTTCTTTTGGGCCCGTAATTCATGGTTCGCACCTTTTCAACAGAAACACCATAGGTAGCCTCGACCGCTTCTTTTATCTGCAACTTGTTGGCCTGCGGGTCAACATAGAAACCATAGCGATTAAAAAGTTCGCTGTCAGCAGTCATTTTTTCGGTTATGATGGGTCTTATCAACACACTCATCTTGTCTCTATTTACTTAGGTTCGACTGAATTCCTTCTACCGCGCTTTCAACCAATACAAGACTGTTTGCATTCAAAATCTTGTAAGTATTTAATTCTGAGCTCGTTACAACCTCAGAACGCTCCAAATTACGCGACGACAAATATACGTTATTATTCGTACCGCCCAATACGATCAAAGACTTTTTGTTTTCTAGCCCCAACGACTTTAAAATCTGAACAAAATCTTTGGTTTTTGGGGTTTCGAGATTAAAGTCTTCGACCACCAAAAGCTCTTTTTGCTTAGACTTGAGGCTCAAGGCAGATTTTCTTGCCAATCGCTTCACATTCTTATTCAGCTTTTGACCGTAACTGCGCGGCCTTGGACCGAAGATACGCCCACCTCCCTTAAAAATGGGAGACTTTATGCTACCGGCCCTAGCGGTACCGGTACCTTTTTGTTTCTTGATCTTTCGGGTACTTCCGGCAATTTCGGCACGCTCTTTCGATTTGTGCGTACCTTGCCTTTGGTGGGCCAAATATTGCTTCACATCCAAATAAATGGCATGCTCGTTGGGCTCTATGGCGAAAACGTCGTCAGAAAGGTCTACCTTTCTACCGGTTTCTTTTCCCTTGATGTCTAATACTGCTACCTTCATTATTGCCACCTTTGAATAGTTACATATGAATTTTTATGGCCTGGCACACAACCTTTTACAACCAAAAGGTTTTTTTCAGGAACCACTTTAAGTACCCTAAGGTTCTGTACGGTAACTCTTTCGTTTCCCATTCGGCCTGCCATTCTCATTCCTTTGAAAACTCTTGATGGATCAGAACCTGCACCGATGGAACCGGGTGCACGCAAGCGGTTGTGCTGACCGTGGGTAGCCTGCCCGACACCGGCAAAACCATGCCTTTTGACAACCCCTTGAAAGCCCTTTCCTTTTGAAGTGCCGACCACGTCGACAAATTCGCCTTCATCAAAAATGTCGACACTCACAGTATCGCCCAACTTGTATTCACCTTCAAAACCTCGGAATTCAACGACTTTCTTTTTGGGCGAAGCACCTGCCTTTTTAAAATGGCCCATCTCGGCCTTGTTAGCACGTTTTTCTGCCTTGTCATCGAAACCGAGCTGAAGGGCACTGTACCCGTCTACCTCTTCGGTTCTGACTTGGGTAACCACGCATGGGCCAGCTTCTATGACGGTACACGGAATGTTCTTTCCGTTCTCGTCAAAAATGCTGGTCATGCCGATTTTTCTTCCTATTAACCCAGACATATTTATTAGTATTAATTGTTCTTTTCTTGTTGACCAGTAACCTGGCAAAAAAATAGGGTCAAGAAAAGCCTCTGACCCCAGATTTTTTTCTTTCTCCCGTTTTTCCTTCGCTCGCAGCTCCGGACATGTCTTGCCTTTTTTCTAAAAGGCGTGCAAATTTACACTTTTATCTCGACTTCTACACCACTTGGAAGCTCTAATTTCATCAAAGCATCGATGGTTTTTGAAGACGAGCTATATATATCCAACAATCGCTTGTAGGAACTTAGTTGAAATTGCTCTCTTGATTTTTTGTTCACGTGGGGTGAACGCAAAACTGTGAAAATTTTCTTGTGCGTCGGCAATGGAATCGGACCCGTTACCACAGCACCCGTTGTTTTTACCGTCTTCACGATTTTTTCAGCAGACTTGTCTACCAAGTTGTGGTCGTACGACTTCAGTTTTATTCTAATCTTTTGGCTCATCTTCTGAATTTTAAACGGTTGTAACTCCTTTAGCAGCCTTGATCACTTCTTCTGCAATATTCGGCGGGGTTTCGGCATAATGAGAAAACTCCATGGTTGAGGTCGCACGACCCGAAGAAAGGGTCCTCAACGAGGTTACATAACCGAACATTTCGGCCAATGGAACCTCTGCCTTAATAACCTTAGAACCTGCTCGATCAGCCATATTGTTGACTTGGCCCCTTCTACGGTTCAAATCGCCCACAATGTCACCCATGTTTTCTTCAGGGGTAAGCACCTCCAACTTCATTATAGGCTCCATCAGCACCGGACGTGCTTTCTTGGCCGCTTCTTTATAACCCAATTTTGCCGCCAACTCAAAAGATAGCGAGTCAGAATCGACAGGGTGGAAAGACCCGTCTTTCAAGGTAACCTTCAAACTATCCATCTCGAAACCGGCCAAAGGACCATTCTTCATGGCCTCCTTAAATCCTTTCTCAACAGATGGAATGTATTCTTTCGGGATGTTACCACCCTTGATTTCGTTGACGAACTCAAGACCTTGCTTACCTTCTTCGGCAGGCTCCATGGTAAATACAATATCGGCAAATTTACCGCGACCACCCGTTTGCTTTTTGTAGACCTCTCTGTGGTCTGCAGCAGTGGTTATGGCCTCTTTGTACTCAACCTGTGGCTGACCTTGGTTGACCTCAACCTTAAACTCACGCTTCAAACGGTCAACGATAATATCGAGGTGAAGCTCGCCCATACCGGAAATAATGGTCTGGCCCGATGCTTCATCAGTCTTCACTTGGAAGGTTGGATCCTCTTCGGCCAATTTTGAAAGGGCCATACCCAATTTATCGACATCCGCCTTGGTCTTGGGCTCAACAGCGATACCGATTACCGGATCAGGGAAAATCATACTTTCCAAAACAATCGGATGCTTTTCATCAGAAAGGGTATCCCCCGTTTTGATGTCTTTAAAACCAACCGCAGCACCGATGTCTCCAGCAGAAATAGAGTCAATCGCATTCTGCTTGTTCGAGTGCATCTGATAAATTCTAGAGATACGCTCTTTGTTGCCTGTTCGGTTGTTCAATACATACGAACCTGCGTCAAGCTTACCTGAATATGCCCTGAAAAATGCCAATCTACCAACGAATGGGTCAGTGGCAATCTTAAAGGCCAAAGCTGCAAATGGTTCTTTTGGATCAGGTTTTCTTGCGATTTCCTCTCCGGTAGAAGGGTGCGTTCCAACAATCGCATCTTTGTCCAATGGCGATGGCAAGTACCTGCACACGGCATCCAACAAAAACTGCACGCCCTTGTTCTTGAAGGCAGAACCACAAATCATGGGTATGATGCTCATATCCATTACAGCGGCACGAAGCGCAGCGTGGATTTCATCTTCTGTGATGGAGTCTTCATCTTCGAAGAACTTCTCCATCAGGTTTTCATCATATTCGGCAACAGCCTCGATAAGGTTCGCACGATATTTCTTTACCTCATCTTGCATATCGGCAGGAATATCGATTACGTCGAAAGTAGAACCATAGTTCTCTTCGTGCCATACGATAGCCCTGTTCTTCACCAAGTCAACAATCCCTTTAAAATCAGCCTCATCACCAATTGGCAAGACGATTGGGACTGCATTTGACTTTAACATATCTTTTACCTGCTGGCAAACGGCCAAAAAGTTGGAACCTTGGCGATCCATTTTGTTTACAAAGCCCATTCTTGGCACCTTATAGTTATCAGCCAAGCGCCAGTTGGTCTCTGATTGGGGCTCTACGCCATCAACGGCGCTGAAAAGAAACACCAATCCGTCCAACACCCGTAGTGAACGGTTTACCTCTACGGTAAAGTCAACGTGGCCGGGGGTGTCGATTATATTGAAGTGGTATGGTTTTGAATCGTTTGTGAGCTGCCCGTTTTGGGTAGGAAAGTTCCAGGTACAGGTGGTTGCCGCAGAGGTAATGGTAATACCGCGCTCTTGCTCTTGCTCCATCCAGTCCATTGTAGCAGCACCATCGTGCACCTCACCAATTTTGTGGCTGACCCCTGTATAGAAAAGTATACGTTCTGTAGTGGTGGTCTTACCAGCATCAATGTGGGCCGCAATGCCTATATTTCTTGTATAACTTAAATCTCTTGCCATTTTTGTTCTAGAATCTAAAGTGAGAGAATGCTTTGTTGGCTTCCGCCATTTTATGGGTATCAACCCTTTTCTTAACGGCTGCGCCCTCTTCTTTTGCCGCAGCCAAAATCTCTGATGCCAACTTTTGGGCCATTGATTTCTCGTTTCGCTTGCGGGCAAAAGTTATCAACCACTTCATTGCAGTCGAGATTTTACGATCTGGTCGAATCTGCATGGGAATCTGGAATGTGGCGCCCCCTACACGACGGCTTCTCACCTCAACATGGGGCATTACATTTGAAAGGGCATCCTTCCAAATCTCCAATCCTGATTTTTCATCATCGGTCTTTTTTTCTTCCACGATATCGATGGCATCGTAAAAGATTTTGAAGGCCAATGATTTTTTACCGTCCCACATCATCATGTTGACGAATCGGGTCACTAGCTGGTCGTTGAACCTCGGATCTGGCAACAACGGCCTTTTCTTTGCCTGTCTTTTTCTCATTTCTTGCTAATAAATCAATTACTTTTTGGGCTGTTTTGCTCCGTACTTCGACCTACGCTGTGTTCTACCCGCAACACCTGCTGTGTCAAGGGCGCCACGCACGATATGATACCGAACACCTGGCAAATCTTTCACCCTTCCGCCCCTTACCAATACTATCGAGTGCTCTTGTAGATTGTGCCCCTCACCGGGAATGTAGGCGTTCACCTCTTTGCCATTGGTCAACCTAACCCTAGCCACTTTTCGCATGGCCGAGTTTGGTTTTTTTGGCGTGGTGGTGTACACACGGGTGCACACACCTCTTCGCTGTGGGCAAGAATCCAAAGCAGCCGATTTACTCTTCTTGGTAATTGTGGCCCTTCCTTTTCTTACTAATTGTGAAATTGTTGGCATTAAATTCTTTTGTTAAAAATCAAAAAACCCTCTTTTTGAGGGGTGCAAATGTAGTGATATTTCACAATAATTCAAATACTTGAAAAATTATTTTGGTAGGGGCAGGCAAGGCCTGGGCTGAAAAGCCATTTTTTATGCTTTCGATGAATCCGCCGAAACAATCAAGAAAACAATGGACATGCCAGATCGAAAGACACTGCTTGCAGCGATCAAATCTTGGCTTTTAGCCCACAATGTGTTTAAATGTGGCAACATCAAAGTGCATTTGCATAAGCGACCAACTTTACCATGTCATCAATATTGGAGAGATTTAATCGGTTTTCTTTGATAAACCGTTTAACCGCCCGCTCATTATTTTTGCCAAAGATTTCAAGTAGCTGGTTTTTTTGGGGCTTGGTAAAAGTTGGCACGCCATCAGCCAATTTGATGTAGAACTGCTCGTCGTCAACAAATCGGTGCGGAAAAGAAACTTGTAGAGATGTTTTCGCCTGCTTCGCCTCTTTGAAGATTTTTGCATGCTTAACATAAAATGAATAGGACGGTCCCTCAAAATATCTGAACAAGTATCCTTCTGATAGGGATCCATCCTTATTCTGATATTCAAGGTACACGACCCTCTGCCCTTTTATCTCACAAGAGATTGCTGGGCTTTTGTGCAATGCCTGCAGTTGGCGCGAGTCGCTCCGTTTGATCTCAATCTCATCATTATAGGCATCATATCGCATCGGAAAGTTTTGATACTCCTCGTTCAGGTAATACACCGTTCCATTGTAAAATTCAACATCCAAATAAACCGAGCCTTCAATATCATCTAGGCTTATCGAGCGTTCTTGGCCAAGAGTCGAGGTTTTACGCCGCAACTCATTAAACCATTCTATGGCATGGGGATTGTTGCCCAAAGAACCTTCACCGGTTTTCAGCGCCGCCAACCTTGACTGGGTAAAAACACCCCCCTCACCTTGCGGATAGCAATAAATGACCAAAAGAAAAACCAGAAAGAACAACTTATTTTTAACCAAGACCTTATACCTTATATTATATACTACTTAAACAGGCATTGAAACAATAACCCAAAGCAAGTAAATAACAATATTTTGAACAAAACGTACTTCTGAATCGGGATTTTTCCTCTTTTTAAGAAAAAGCAAAAAAAATGACCTTCTTTTTGGCAAAAACATTGCGCAATTCGCAATTTTTCCCTCTTTCGAGAACAACCATCAAATGTGAAATTTTATTAAAATTAGTTTGGATTATTAACATGAAATTATGATTTTAGCGGCTAGCTAATTCAAATAATTTTAAAATGAGAACAAAACTTAATGGATTGTTAACGCTGTTATTGGCGTTCTTTGTGCACCTTTCTTTTGCGCAAGACAAGACGATTACAGGTACGGTGACAGACCAAAACGGCCTGCCGCTCCCTGGGGTGAACATCGTCGTTGAAGGAACGTCAACTGGTACGCAAACAGATTTTGATGGAAACTACTCGATTTCCGCCAGTACTGGCCAAACACTATTGTTTACGTACATCGGCCAAAAAGATGAAAGACGCACCGTTGGCGCAGGAAATGTGATCAATGTGCAAATGTCGGAAGATGCCCAGGCATTGGAAGAAGTGGTCGTAACGGCCCAAGGTATCAAACGTGAAAAGAAGGCCTTGGGATATGCGGTTACCTCTGTGGGTTCCGAGCAACTGGAGCAACGGGCCGAAGGTGATGTTGCCAGGGTACTCGCTGGTAAGGCCGCCGGTGTACAGATTACCGCTGCCGGTGGTGCCTCGGGTTCTGGTACAAACGTGACCATCAGGGGTCTAAGCTCCTTCAGTGGTAGCAACCAGGCGCTCTTTATTGTAGACGGGGTTCCTTTCAGTAATGACACCAATCCACCTGTCAGATCTGACAATCCAAGTCAATCCGGAAATTTCATATCAGGCAACACTGGGTCGTCCCGTTTCTTGGATCTTGACCCGAACAATATTGCCAGTGTGGAGGTCTTGAAAGGTTTGGCGGCCGCCACCCTTTATGGTACACAGGGTAAGAACGGGGTCATCTTGATAACCACCAAGGCCGGTGCTGCCGGCGCCGGGGCAAAAAAGACCGAGATTACCGTAAGCCAGTCTGTCTTTACCAACGAAATGGCATCTATCCCTGATTATCAAGACAAATATGGTAACGGTTTTGACCAGTCTTTCGGATGGTTCTTCAGTAACTGGGGGCCAAGTTTTGACCGTGATGGTGTATCAGGGTGGGGCAGACAATCAGCCATTGATGACAATGGTACGTTGGAGCACCCATATTCTACTACGTCAGTAGCCTCAACAAGAGCTGCTTTCCCAGAACTTCAAGGGGCACGATATCCATGGAGACCATATGATTCTGTAGAGGAATTTTTCCGCCCAGGTGTTGTGGTCAACACTTCGGTCAATGTTGCAGGTTCCACCGCAGATGGGTCGACCAACTATAACTTCAACCTTGGTTACTTGGACGATGAAGGTTTTACACCGGGCAACTCTTTAAACAGGTTGAATGTTTCTATGGGTGGCCGTTCACAACTTTCCAACAAGTTTACCATTAGTGGAACCATGAACTATGCAAGAACCGACTATCGTACACCTCCAGTCGCATCAAGTAGGGGTAACGGTACAGATGGTCTTTCCGTTTATGGCAACGTATTGTTTACACCACGAAGTGTTGACTTGATGGGGCTTCCGTTTGAGAACCCAATCGACGGCTCAAGTGTTTACTACCGTAACGGTAATGACATCATCAACCCACGATGGACAGCCAAAAACGTTACCTACCGACAGTTGACCAACCGTTTTTACTGGAACGCGCAGTTGAGCTATGAAATCAACGAAAACCTGAACCTTAACTGGAGGTCTGGTCTAGATTTCTACAACGAGCGCAACATCAACGGTTCAAACAAAGGGGGGGTAGAATTTACCAATGCCATTTTTGGTTTCTATCAAACATATGACAACAACAATACGATCTGGGAGCATTTCCTTTCTTTGAACGGTAATTATGACCTTTCAGAAAAACTGGGAATGACCTTCACTGTCGGTGCTACCTCTAGACAAGATTTTTACGACCGTCAGGGAACCAACAGTACAGGCCAGATTGTATTTGGTATCAAGCGCCACTTCAACTTTGAAAACCAGACTCCCATCCAGTTCTCAAGAAAAAGAAACATTGCCGGCATATTGGGTCAAGCCACCTTGGATTACGACAATATGCTATTCTTGAACGTATCTGCCAGAACAGACTGGGTTTCTAACTTGACTTCAGAGAACAATAGCAAAACCTATCCCGGTGTCAGCTTGTCTTTCTTGCCTACAGCGGCCTTTGACGGTCTTCAGAGCGAGAATGGGATCAACTTCTTGAAATTGAGAGCTAGCTACGGTACTTCGGCTACCTTTCCTACCGGATATCCTACGGTTAACGTGGTTGAACAGACCACTCAGCGATTTGTTGATCTTCAAGGAAACTTGATGACTGTTAACCAAATCGACAACTTTAGGGCCAATCCTGATTTGAAGCCTGAGCTATTGGAGGAATATGAATTCGGTATCGAATCGCGTCTTTGGAAAAACAGAATTTCTTTGGATTTCACCTACTTCAACAGGGTGACCAATGATTTGATCGTTACCGAACCATTGTCACCATCAACCGGTTTCTCTTTCACCCAAAGTAACATTGGTGAAATACAGAACAAAGGATTTGAAGCGGATTTGGGAGTTGATATTTTTAAAGGAGAAAACTTTAGTTGGAACTCAAGGGTCAACTTCTTTACCAACGATGAGACCGTTACCGAACAAGAGCAAGATTTCATTGCTTATGCTGGTTCTTTGGCTGAAGGTGGAGGACTTTTTAGAGGATCCAATGCTGCAATAGAAGGTGAGTCATTGGGTACCATTGTTGGTACGGCAATCGGAAGGGATGATAATGGAAATTTCTTGGTGAACGATGCCGGTAACTATGTAGTTGTTGAGCAAGACAACGATGGCAATGTCCCGATTATCGGGGATGCCATTCCTGATTATACCATGAACTTCATCAACACCTTTCGCTACAAGAATTGGAACCTAAACTTTCAGGTAAACCATGTCAAGGGTGGTGACATCCTTTCGAGTACGGTTGCCGTGCTGTTGGGTAGAGGTTTGATTGTTGAGACCCAGGACAGGGAAAACACTTATATTTTGCCAGGTGTTAACCAAACAACTGGAGAAGTCAACAACAAGCAGATAAACAACTCGACTTATTTCTTCAGCAACCTATTGTTCGGTCCAACAGAGACTAGAATCTATGACGCCTCTGTAATCCGTTTACAAGAAGTTTCTTTGGGCTATACCTTCCCATCGAAGTTGCTCGAAAAGACCCCATTTGGTTCTTTGAGCATCACTGCACAGGGCTTCAACCTATGGTATGATGCCTACAACACCCCAGATGGTGCAAACTTTGACCCGAATGTTCAGGGTGTAGGTATCGGTAACGGACGAGGGTTTGACTTCATCAACGGGCCTAGTTCCAGAAGGTACGGTATCAGCGTAAGGGCTTCATTCTAATAAAAAATTGTTAATGGATAATATCATGAAAAACATTTTAAAATACATAACAGTTGTTTTTATCGCAGGGGGGCTTTTTACCGCCTGTGAAACAACAGACTTGGACTTAAGGGTAAGTCCGAACGACCTGGCAGCAGACCAGGCAGATCCCAATCTGTTGCTAAATGCCATTCAATTGGCATATGGCACCAACATGCAGGTTATAAGTGACCGTGGTGCCGAATTGACAAGAATCGATTACATGTTTGGTAGAAACTACTTCAACAACTATCCCGGTAACACCTTTGACGGTATTTGGTCAAGAACCTACAGTAGTGGGGGTAATGGTGTAGGGGATGGTGTCAGTGTAGGTATTTCTACCAACGTGGCTGCCCTTGAGGATATCAACGCAAACAGTGAAGTGGATTATTCATTTCATATTGGCGTGGGCAAGACCCTTCAGGCACACATGTTATTCCTTTTAGTTGATTATATCGGAACGGCCGCTTGGAGCCAGGCATTGAACCCTTCTGAATTTCCCGCTCCCACTTTGGACAGTGGAGAGGAAATCTACAACGTGGCATTTGGCCTTTTGGATGAGGCCGAGAGCCTTTTGGCCTCGAACCCTCCAACACAAGGTGCTCAGGATATTTTCTATGAAGGAGATACCTCTAAATGGGTAAAATTGATCAACACTTTGAGGCTGCGCGCATACAAGAACACTGGAAACACCTCAGCGTTCAACAGCATTATTGCAGGCGGCAACTTCATCTCTAGCAATGAGGATGATTTCCAATTGCAATATGGAACAAGTGAATTACAACCTGATTCGCGTCACCCTGACTATGCTGCTGATTATACGCCTTCCGGAGCCAACATCTACCAGTCAAACTGGTTGATGGAAACCATGTTGAACTA
>CEVF01151799.1_pt1 | contig 39642 bp, 25 predicted proteins | sample 356441 | NCBI WGS metagenome assembly CEVF01 (sample SAMEA2622765, study PRJEB7988) | marine metagenome | biome: marine biome (ENVO:00000447); feature: surface water layer (ENVO:00002042); material: "saline water (ENVO:00002010), including plankton (ENVO:xxxxxxxx)" | depth 5 m | reverse complement strand
GTGCCCGAGGTTATCGAACTGGAAGACCAGGTCAATGCACTGCCGGTTCCTGCTATGGTGCTAATGGTCTGTGTGCCTCGTTTCAAGGTATAATCGACTCCACTTTGGGAGTCTGAAAGCGTAATACCACCCGAAGATCCTGAACATAGGGCGGAAGTACCCGACAAGGTATACGACCCATTTGGTGGTGCACTCACCGTAACATTTCGTGTTACTGTTCTTGAATGACAACTGTTGCTGGCCGTTACACTAACAATGGCCGTACCTGAAAAACCACTGTGCCATGTAACCATCCCAGAACTAGTATTGATGCTTGAAGATCCTGCATTCGATAGGGACCAAACATAATTTGTTGCATTGGAGGCGGAGGCATTGAAATCACTGGTTCCACTGCCAGTACAGCGTAATGATGTGCCTCCGGTAATTTGAAAGGTTCCTACATTCTGTACCGCATTGAGGGTGACCACACTACCCAATACTGGAGGGCAAGAGCCTATCAGTTTTGACGCCCGTACCCTATATTCACCCCCGGAGGAGGCAGTCCAAGTAATAGTGGTGTTGGAGCCATTAATGGGGGAAGTCACCGCCACATTGTTACGCAACAGCTCATAGGAATTACCAGAAGCTCCAAATACGGATAGGGTCTCGGTCTGCCCCGAACAAACCGTGGTGCTACTTGCAGAAAGGTTCAAGCTTGACGAATTGATGCTAGGTGTAACCGTAACATCCCTAAAAGCGGTACTAGTGCTGTTATTTGGGCCATTGGCCGTTACCGTAATCCTCGCCGTACCGTTGGAAAAATTGGGATCCCAAGTGACCAAACCCGAACTACTAATCGTGGAAGTACCTGCACTCGCAATGGTCCATGAATAGCCCGTTGCATTAGAGGCCGATGCATTGAAGTTGGTGGTACCCCCTCCTTGACAACGCTCATTCAGACTTGGAGTAATCGTTACAGGACCTACTACAGTTCCGTTGACCGTCACGTTTTTAGATATATATACCGAATTATAGGTTCCTGGCGTGACAGCTGAAAAATTTACTATTGCATTTCCTATTTCGTTGATGCGGATCTCGGCCGCACTGGTACCCTGACCGGATACAACGGTATGGGATTTGTTCACACTCCAGTTCTTACCCAATAGATTGCTGGTACCGTTTGCGGTATAATTTTCTGAATCTCCAATATCGGTACTGGAAGGTCCCGAAATGGAATATTGGGCTTGTAAGCAGAAGGCAAACAATAGAAAAGCACCCAATAGTAAGCCCGCTTTGTTTAGTTTAATTGATTTCATGATGGCTTTGGTTAGTTTTTAATGAAATGAAGCTGAGAAAATAGCAGTTTGGTATCGGGATCGCTATATCCTGGAGAGACGAGATAAAAATTCTGATTGTCCGAAAAAACTATTGTCTGTGTCGCAGAAGGGCTACCATTGGTTACTGTGGTCAAATTACTCCCTTGAAGGCTCCATTGTCCATTAAACTGCATTCCATTGGAGAATGAAATGATAAAGGTTCCGTCCTGCCCAAAATACAGTTGCCTACCAGTGTAAAAGGTGGCCACATGTTGCTGAAGTTCAGGAGAGTTTTGCAAATCTTGCTGTATGGCCACATCCATGGTATTGATAGAAGGCGTCTGATTAAAAACCCATGTGCCATATAACAATTCAGGTGTAGGATCTTGTTGGGCCTTAACTGAAAAACAAGAAATAAGTGCTATTGTGGCAAGAATTAAAAAATAATTACTGTAGTTATGTCGATTCATCATTTTAATATCAATTTTAGTAAAATAGTAGGTCACTGGTTTTATACCAGAAAGTTTATTGAGGGTTACAATCAGGACCCCCATACGTGTGGTTTAAGGTATTACTGACAGCTATGGTTTCACCCAAACTGTTGACCGCTCTTACTGCAACGGAAAGTTCTCCGTCATCACAATTGGGATTGGTCGAATTCAGGTTGGTATCCAGACCGCTCAGGGTATAAGGAAAGTTTGCGACGTCACCGGAAATAGTGTTATAGAGCCATTCCAGATTATAGGATGACGGAGGGTCGCCATTGGCACTTACCTGAAAAAACGCACTGGTTGTATCTCCTGATGATTTGACCAAAGTCAAACTGAAAGGTTGGGGCCCTTCACCATTGGGGTCTCCAACGATTTCAGTATTGATCAACGGACAGTCCAACATTTCCGATGGTTCAGCCGTATAATTAAAAGCCGCCTCACGATAGGTGTATTCATTCTTTTTAAGAATATGACCTTCGTTGTTGACCACATGGCTCAAGCGATAGAAATCGTCATAAACATAACGCGTTGTTCGCCCCCTGGCATCCGTCATTGAGGTCATGCCAATTGAAGGGTGATAGGTATAAATGGTCACAAAAGCATCGGGCAAGCCAAGTCGTAATTGTGCCAATTCATTGATGAGGGCATCATCATCATTTGAATCGTCAATAATAGTGGTATCGACCAATGCAATAGCATCACTATAAGTGGCTCCTTCTATTTTGGCTACTAATCGCTTGCCGCCGTACCCATAAATGTAGGAGGTAATCACATTAGAACGGTTCTTTTCCTGTTGAACGTTTCCGAAAGCATCAAGCTGCATGATTTCCTGGCCCTGCCTGAAATTGTCCGGTGGATTGCTAAAGTCGTAGTTTACCGAACCTTCTCCATTCCACGCATAACTATTTTGGGGATAGGGTATATTGGTTATGTTCCAATCAACAGCAGTGGCTGTTTTATTTACATATAAATCATCACTAGCTTTATAAATCTGGCTCTTTGTGTATGCCACAGGTTGCAGGAGATTGTATGCCAATACTTCAGGATGAGATTCGTAGAGGTATTCAGTGTCGGAGAGGTGCGTGTTGCCTTCACTATCTTCCATTCTATGGCCGCTCAAAAGTCCATTTTCAGGCCTATAGCTATAATAGTCATTGGTTATCAGTTTTTTATTCTCTTCATATGAGGTGGTCTCCTTTGATGTCAGATTGATGTAATAACTGCCATTGTCGGAAAAAGTTTTTACCGTCCAGTTATTTTCTTGCTGTAGCAAAGTATTATTATTATCATCCAAGGTTACGGTCTTTACCGGCAATCCCTGTCTTCTAATATCGGTATCCCCTTTATCATAGAAGTTGGCCGTAGTACCAAGAACACCATTCACATCATTTTGCTGTAGCACCGTGCTGTAAAACACACGCATGTTTCCCTTATCGATTTTCGGATTTGAAAAACAGAAATATTGTCTTTGTTTTCTTGAGATTACGGGGTCAAAGGTTTCCTTGGCAATAACAATGTCTTTTTGTATGGTAGACCCGTTATTATTGTAATGCAACTCACCATCTATTAGTTTGTAGATAAGATAATCGTTGCTCGTAGCATTCTCTATAATAAATGTGCCATAACCCAAAGCGTGGGTACTGAAATTTTTATACGGATTTTTCCATAAGTAATAATTGTTCGGCAAGCTGACTTCGGCGATATCATTCTTATGGGTAGCTGAAAGTAGCATGGCAAAAGCATTGCCACTACTTTGGTTACCATCGCGAGAGGAAATATACAGTCCATTAGCACCATCTGTTTGGGAAAAGATGGTATTATCTGGGTAATCGGCAATCTTTGTAAAACTTAAGTCACTACCCTGTGTATATAACCTGTATTCCATAAAGGCAAATCGGTTTCCAAAGACATCATATGACTTTTTACTTCCATTCTGTGGCGTGGTCGATAATTCTTCCGTTTGCCACTGACCAGAGTTTGCATTGAAAACCCTAAAAGTGTCATCTTTCAAGTATTCACCGGTAGAAACGAGTTGGTAGTTTTTTGGATAAACAAAAAAATCATTGCCAAAACCGGCAAAGTTATTACCGGTTATTGGTATGTAACTTCCGTTTATTGGTGTAGTCCAAGTCCCGTTTCCGGAATATCGTGCTGGATACACTTTTTGTGAACTGAAAGTCCAATCATGTGCACTAGCAAAATATGAGTTGTTAAAGCTATATGTATTGGAATCATCCTGAATAGCTCCAAAGGGCGCCGTGTCCAACGCTAAAAAGTTATAATCTTTGTCCCACCGCATGAAGTATTCAGGGTTTGCATTGGCATTCACCTGAGCAAACGAGTTGGCGCCATACCAAAAACTTGGATTATTACTGCTTCCCGTACTTTCAAGACCTGTATCGAAGATTTTTTGCTGTACTTCTTTTGTGATGTCGTAATAAAATAGCTTTACCATATCGGGTGAGGTGTCTTCATGGTGTTGTATCACATAATTGTTGGCTGCAGTATAATAATAATCCCCTGGGGTATCATTGAACTGATAGAACTGCTTCCAACTATTACCGTTCCATCGGTACATCTCAATTCTATCCTCTTTTGGATTTCCGATGGCATAGAAATCTTCGCCCCCCAAAAGTTGCAGGGCATCAGTATTACCAACCCCTGGGGCACTTACGATTCCAGATTTAAAATCGTCCCAGGTTACTCCATCATTTTTACGTCCGTAGGCCCTTTCTCGATAGACACTCGTGTTTGACCGGTACAAAATGACGTAAAAGTCCTCTCTGGCCAGTACTTGGGCATCGAGGTAACCGTTTGCTTCTTGAATACCACTGACATAGCCCAAATCAGTGGTGTTCCAAGTATGGCCATCCCAGTCATAACGTGTCATATAGAGGTATTCATTGGCTCCAACTTGAGTGTAGGTGAACTTCAGGATGTAGTCTTTTTGTACTATAAAAGAGGAATTGTTATTAGCGGAAATACTATAAACTTGATCAACCTCAATTTCCCTAGTGGCATATTGATAACTAATACGACCTTTGGTAGGTAGTATCTGATGTAATAACATACCGTAGAATTCAGATGATTCATTCGTATCATATTCAAATTCCCTAAAAAGCTGGGTATCGCTATTTGCGTTCACAAAATCAATGGTCGTCAACAAACGTTTACGAAACTCTCCCTGACCAATGAAATCATAACCCAAGTCATAGCGGTACAGAAAGTTGTCTTTTGTGTCGAAAGCCCTTACTGATGAAAGGTATTTTGTCTCGTACATTTCTTGATAAGCGTCAGGCTCTAAACTATTCGTATTGGGTTCATAATATTCATCATTGGCCTTGTCTCCATAAACGAGTTCAATACGTTCACCCATGCTGCCGGTAATTTCTTGCAAATAGGTAGCCTCGGTATGTTGCGTTGATATTGATGATGAACCGGACAGGTTGCGCAACACCGAGAAGTAGCTGTAGGTTATGGTATTTCCGTACATATCACGTACTTCTGTCAGACTCCATCCCGAGCCTTGTCTCTGTGCCCCTGTGGCATTGGAATTTCCAATCCAATTGTCCCAGTATAGTACCCAGTCTACATAATCATAGGTATACGTGTACCCATTTTCTTTAACAACCTCCCATTTTTCTTCGGAAGGGTAAAAAAGAATTTTCCAAGGTTTGTAAATACTGCTTCTAAACTCTACAATATTATTGTCTTGGTTTAATGCCAATAATTTATTTAGACTGCCTCCCTCGAATAGATAAAAATCATCATCGTCCCTCGCTGCCGTTAGTTTATTGTCTGCCAATATTCTTGGCATCTGCATTCCCCAACCCAAACCCACAACTCCAGAAGGAATTATCTCATTAGAGGCCTCGGCATGTTTGGCTACATGAGAACCATCGTAGGCTATACCAAATTGCACATTTAAGTCTTTGAAACCTTTCAAGGAAACCAATTGAAGAGGGAAACTTAGTTTTCCGTTTGACAGATTGACCGCTGATTGAGATCCCACATCTTCGTCAAAACTGGTTACATCTGGCACTGTAACGTCCTTTTGGGCCGTAACGGTGACCAAGACGAAAAAAATGAGGAGAAATACTGTTATTTTATACATAGTTGTTCTTTTGAGTTGGTTCAGCTTACCCTTTCTTAAAAGACTAGCAGCGAAAAAGTTTATTTTTTTGGTTGGCACTATCACTATTTGATAATACTTGATTCTATAGCTTAACTCTAAAGATGTTATTCCGGGGATTGGACACTGTTCAATTCCAATTGTTTTATTCTTTGCTCCAACCCTTTATATTGGTTAAGATGATGGTTCAGTTTTTCTAACTTTCTCTCTTGGCTTAAAATGTATAATGTCAATTCCTCAATCTTCTCGAGCAATAACCGATTCATCTCGCCCAATTCAATGCCATTGGCCTTTACTTCTTTGGTGGAGGGAATATTTGGCAGGTGACCTTTCTCTTCGATATGTTTTTTTATTTCATCAAGAGTCGGAAGGTCATAACCCTTCTCAAATACATAGTCGGGCCAATTGCCGGAGAGTTCTACCCTGACTTCCTCGGCTATAATCTTGCCATCAACGGCAAGCATAAAATTGGGGTTTGCGTTGGTGCCAATGCCTACATTTCCGCCATCATAATGTATATTTCCGCCATTTTCTGTCCATAAACTTGTTGCGTTGCCTCCACTTGGGTCAATAAGTTCTTGAATGGTAGGTTCCTGCCCATTGATTTCATGAATCGCTGGACTATAGAAAAATTGATTATCAGAAAGTACAGTGTCGTAATTTAAATAGGCCCTTAACTGTAGTTTCACAGAAGTCGGTGAAAACTTAAAGTCTGTAATGGTGATTCCTCCCATTTTGGTGCCATCTGCGGCATAGACACCTGTATCTGAATGATTGGTTGATCCAACATAGCCGTCTTCATGTATGAAGGCAACAACGAGGTACCATTCATCAAGAGTGGGAAGATCGTCTGCCCAGAAATAAGGATTGGTATTTACCGAATTATCAAAATTCAAGGTGTTCTTGACATCAGACCCGTCTCTGGCATGTAGCCCAAAATAGCTTTTCCCAGTCTGAGTTCCTGTCTTTTTTAACCAGATGCTAAATCGATAGGTTTTGCTCCCATCAATGGTAACGGAACTGGTATAAAACCCACCATTTAAGGCGTCTGTGTCATCGGGGCTAGCCTTCCATAGCACCGAAGTCCCCCCGTAGGGATCAGGACCTTCTTCCAATGAATTTTCAGCTGAAGTTCCGCTGATGGAATAGCCCGTAGTATAGCCTGAACCAGCTGGTCCTACATTCCATTGTGGGAAATCGAGTAAATTGTTTTGAGCAAAGGAATAGCCAAAGCACAAAAAGCAAAGGATGTAAAATTTAGTTTTCATAAGTGTTCTGTTTATATAATGTTCTAAGTGTTAATCAGATCTTCGAGTTGAGAAAGCCTTTTTTTTAGTCATTCAATTCTTTTTTGTCTTTCTCTGGCTAGAATGTTTTGTTCTATCTTCGATTTTTTCAAATAGCAATCAGTCTATCCCACTACGTTTTTAGTTCCTTTTTTCAGAAACTATTTTTTAATAGCTAGGAATAGGCCAAGTCACTCGTAAGGTCTTGTAAAACAATAGTGTCAAATTTGGGGAAGTCGTTTTATGACATATTGTATTTGGGCGAATGTAGAAGAAGTGGCAGAAAGAGTTTTAAGGCAATACCTTTAAATGACTAAGGTTCAAACCTTTGTTTCGATAAATGGTGTTAAATTCTCGATGTAGGGTGTTGTAGAGCGTATTTTTATGGTAAATCTTCAACTAAAAGTTGGCTAAACTTGGTCATGGGCTAAGTAATGCTTATTTTATATTCACGGCTAGACTTCAAAATGATTCCATTTTGCTCACGCAAATGACAAAGAGAAGGGGCATTGAATCAACCATTAAGAACATTAAAAGACCGTGAGGAAGTTCTTTAACAGCCTGAACGGAGGAAATATCCAATTTTAAGGCTGGGCATCGAGGCACGGGCACTTAAAAGCAATGCCATAAGGATTACGTTTATGAGAGGTTTCATAGGTGTAAGATTCTTACAAGCAGTAACGTTTTTTTGGCTAAAGTGATGTGCAGAAATCGTTGAAAAACGCACTAAAATCAGCGTTTTAGAGTAAAATGGCCTGTAAAGACCTTTCCGATGCCATAATCATACCGAAACCAGTAGTCAGCAGCGGGCATGGGTTGGCCCTGATAGTTGCCGTCCCAACCTAGGCCTTGGGGCGAAATCTGCCCCATCATTTTGCCATATCGGTCATAAATGTAAAGCATGGATTCAGGAAATAGTGAGGCCCCAATGATATTCCAATACTCGTTCACCCCATCACCGTTTGGGGTAAAGAACCGTTGGTACCCCATGGCCACCACCTCTTGGGTCAGCACCCTGCATTCAAAAGGGTCACGTACATAGACGGTATATTCACCGGGAAAGACCTCAAAACGGTTGTTGGTCCGATAGTCAATCCCATCAATCGAGTATTCGAAATCACCGATGCCAACAGCATCGATGGTCAGGGTCACAGTGTCAGAAAATCCATCGGTGGAAACCGTAAAACTTTCTGGGGCACCCGAAGAGACCACCTCAAATGAAGCCGAGTTTTCACAGACCAAGCCGTTTGCTGTTTGGGTCACTGTCAAGGAGTAAGTGCCCAATGCATTGATGGGCAATGTTTGTTGGGTGCCGATTATTGAACCCATTTCATTACGCCATTGGTAGGTTTCGAACAACCCACCGTCGATGACCAAATCAGGACTATCGGGACAGATGACATAACTTTCTTCCAAAGGCAATTGGGGCAAGGGGTTTACCACAATCGAGAATTGTGCCACATCATAGCAATCGGCCAACTCCCCATGTTGGACCCTTACGAAAATCGTTTCGTTCAGAGAAGAATTGACATACGCTGTCTTTGAAAATGCATTGTCATTGTTCATGGCATCCAATTCCGTTGGGTGATAACTCACTTCATACAACGCAGGGTCTTGGGTATTCAAGACTTCACCATCCTTTTGGGAAAGGTCAAAAGTATAGCTGCCCGTTTCATCGACATCGCAGACCACCACATTGGCCGGCTGATACGCTGTGGGTGTATCAAAGACCTGCAGCGCAAAACTGCCTACGGCATAGCATTGGGCATTGTTCTGATTCTCTAATCGGAAATAGATGGTCTGGGGATTGCCTGTATTTTGGAATGTTCCCATTATAGCGTTTTGGTCTGCCTCGGCATCGGCCTGTGCTTCATGATACGTCAATACCAATTCGGTGCTGCCTGCCAAGATTTCGGCATTCTTCTCTCTTAGGTCAAAAAAGTATAGCCCATCATTGTCATCATCACAGACCTGCCAATCAGTAACTGTTGGAGCCACGGGCATGTCATAAATCAATAACCCAAAAGAAGTGGTGGCATAACATGATGGGTCAGAAGCGTTCGACACCCGAACATACAGGGTGTTCTGGTAGCCGATGCTTTCATAGTTGGTGGCTGGTAGCGGATTGCTGTTCGTATCGGCATCGGCCTGCGACCCGTGGTAGCTGACCACAAGGCCCGAAGGGTTCTGTGCCCCAATAATTTCGGCTTCGGCCATCGTCAAATCAAAGTAGGCCCGGCCGTCGTTGTCGTCATCACAGACTTCCAAGTCAGTGGGTTGATGGGCCAATACTTGTTCGATTACATCTAAGGTGAACGCCCCAGTATCATAGCATTCGGGGTAAGCACTGTTTTGGATTCGGAAGTGGATGGTTTCCTGTGCCAACGTGTTCGTATGGTTTGTAGGCAAGAGGTTCACATTGTTATCGGCATCCGCTTGAGAGGCAAAGTAGCTTACTTGAAACTCAGCAGGGGCCTGTCCGTTCAATATTTCTATATCCTTGGTGGAAAGGTCAAAGGTGTATTGCCCATCGCCATCGTCATCGCAGACTGTCCAATCCGTTGGGGTAAACAAAACAGGTGCTCGTTTTACGATTACCTCAAAATGGATGGTGTCATAACACTGGCCATTATCGTTGTTCGAAATTCTTACAAACACATCGGTAATGCCCAAGCTGAAGGTATGGTTGACGACTAACGGATTGGCATTGTTATCGGCATCTGCTTGTGAGGCAAAATAGGCAACGGCAAACTGCGAAGGGTCTTGGCTTCCCAAAACCGAAGCATCCAAAGTACTTAAATCAAAATCATAGTTGGCGGCATCATTGCATACCTCAATATCTGGCAGTGCATTTGCCATTGGTATTTCGTTGATGGTCAGCTCTTGGGTCTCGCTTCTGGTATTCGTTCCGTTGGTGACCGTCAGGGTTACCTGATAAGTTCCGGGTGCTGCATAGGTGTGACTAGGGTTGTCAAGGTTCGATATATTGCCGTCCCCAAAATCCCATTCAATAGTGGAAACGGGCTCTGTTGATGTCCTGTTGAAAACCGTGGCATCGCCAAAACAAGTGTTTTCAAAAGTGAAATCGCCCTCCAATAGTGAGATGTTGGAAATAAATGTTGGAAGGCCCAAACGACCTCTGCGACCTTCCAGATACAACTCATTGTATCTGTAATCACACGCTAAGCCTTTAGAGTTCGGATTGTGGATAACATCCAAATACTCTTTGTAAAGCTTCACCCCATAAATTTTATTATCTGGCCCCAATTGCAATGACGAAAACGATTCTCCCGACACCGCATTTATAACCACTTTCGAATTGTCGATGTCTGATTCTGAGCCTGCATTCAAATCAAGTTGACACACCTCTCCCGTGTAGGCTGCGTATAAAAGATTGCTGTCAGGTGAAAACTCGATGCCATAGACACCGCTGTTTCTCAATAAGGTGATGGGATTCGAAATTTGTCCTGTGACTTCATCAAAATCAAAAACCTCTGCCTCCCATGTATTTGCGATCGCCAACCTCTTTCCATCGGGAGAAATCTTTATCTGTCCTGTCTGTCTCCGTACAGGCCCGTTGACCGCCCCAACGGCACTGATGACCGGCGTGGGGCTGATGCCGGCAGCGGTAACCTCGTACGACATGAACTCATTGCTGTTGTATTTCTGGGCAACGACCCAAAATTCATCTGAGTTGGCTTTTTTATAGGAACCTATTTTTTCGACAACATGGTCAAAAAGCATTATATTTTTTGCGGTTACGGCACCGAGCCCTCCATCCAATGACAGATCCACGATTGAGTATTGCAAGCCATTTGGCCCAAAAGCTTGATCAACGGTAAAAATGTAATATTTGGTTGATGAATTTGGCATCGGAACAATCACCGCCGAATGCGTGGCCGTGTCATGCCCGTGAAGACCTGTGCCATTTTGCATAATAGCATGGTCGCGGTTGTAGACTGTCCTTCCATCGGTGTAAAATTGGAGATTGCCACCGTTATCAGAAATGGTGGCACAGCCTTCATTTGTAAATAATTGACCATCAAGCAATGCAGTGGGTGTGCCAGAATTAAAATCAATACCTGCATTTTCACCAAAATACCAGATATTGGCCCTGTTCTGGGCGTTGGAGACAATCAGGCCAAAAAATATCAAAAAAAGTAAGGGTAGTCTTGAATTCAAAAAATAAGGGCTTAAGGTTTTTGGCAAAATAAACCGTAAAACTTTTCTGTCAAAAAATTTATTATAAAACGCCGTTTTCTAAGCCAAATTGCATAGTGCACGGCAATTGCAAACAGCTACCCCCAAAAATATATTTTCAGGTGGGCCTCCAAATGTATTTCAGATTTGGAATAGCAAATGGTCTTTCTGGAAAGCCTTTTGATGTGCGTTCTCAAATTAAGATTGTTTCGTTCAATCTTATTGGTTGCAAACTGAAAGACTTTGTGGTTCTTGTGTGGAATCAGACTTTTATAAATGGCGAGTTTGTCCGTATAGATTGACTTGGGTTCAACTTTCAACAGTTGTTCCACAATTGGGCGGATTGTCTGGTAAGAACGTTGGCCAATGCCAAACCCCAAAACCTGGCCTGTTTGCTTTTCGATACAATAGGTGATATAGGTTGCATTTTTTCTCTTGTTTTTGATGAAAGTCCATAGTTCATCCATTTGAAAGGTACAATTAGCTTTTTGCCAGATTGGTTTTTCAATGCGGGAGGCAATTTTTAACATTCTTGAGGCCACAGTATTCTTCGAGATTTTCAATATTCTTGAGATGCCAAGGATGCCCACCCCTTCGCACAAAAGTTTGGCAATGTTGGTATCGGTGTTGGGCAGATAGGCATTATACTTGTATTTTTCTTGAAAACTCTTGCCACATTTTTGGCAACGGAAGCGTTGAATACCGTTTTGATGGCCATTCTTGACCACTTTTGAATGTTCTTTTGATAAACAGCCACAATTTATACACTGTTTTGGGACACGAGTATTTTGCAAAGCCATATTTGGTAAGGTCTGATGGCTTTTATTAACGGGAAATATCTTATAACATTATGCTTCATTAGAATCCCGAAAATCTTTCCTTGCTGAAAATCAATTGTTTGAAATGTTTTTATTGATTATCCACTGGTTTGGGACACTACCCCATTGTGGGAATACTTCAGTCCACCATCGGGCAGGGGCTTGAATACATGATCGGTCTTGGAGGCGACCGCCTTGGAAAAATCAATTTGGTGCTTTTTGGGCGTAAAATCCGAATCCATGATCGTTGTTTTTATGCCCGAAGTACGCCAAAAACACCACCACCCAAAAAAGAACATATCAACACCAGTCCATTGGAATACAGAGGGTTGCGGACGAAAATCCCCCTCCGTCCCCTGTCCTTCCTTGGGCGGGTTCGGATTACGGTCTTTTGGGAAGGGACTAGCAAAAAGTACATTGCAATAAAAAACCGCCCAACTTGGGGCGGCCTTTGCTATTCTTCGGGAACATATTCATATTCATTTAGTTCTTCCAACTCTTTATCTATGCGTTTTCGCCATTCCAAAAACTTGGGATAGTTCGCCAAAACCTCGTAGTCGTAATTATTCTGACATTCTTGATATTCGTCATCAATTTTTTGTTTCTCTTGAAAGTAAATATCCTTATCCGTAATATGTTCAAAAACAAGAGAATCGAAACGTTTTCTTATCTTTCTTGTATATAGTTCGGCAATATCGAAGTGTAGTTGTTCATGTTCTAAAACCTCGGAACTATTGGTAATCGTCCAAGATCTACACTTGTCGAAATAAGTAAAAAATGTAAACTCTGGTGGTCTTCCTTCTAAAGTACTATACACATATTTAATGAAAGGCCCCGTCCCAGCGGCGTTATGTGACCTAACTGGTTTTGGAACACCCTTGAAGTCTTCCCATTTCAGGGGTCTATCGGCTTGCCACAGGAGAAGGCTGTCATTCTCTATGACAACCTCCTGTGATAGAACCCTGCCAACGGCAAAGAGCAATATGAAAAGTACTATGTTTCTCACACTTAATTGTTGTTTCTCAACTCGAACTTTTGGTCGTCCCGTATCGTATTGTCCGGCCTTCTCTTGGTCTCGAACCTTTTCGGGTCAAAGTCCCAGTCTATCCTTTCGGGGTCGATTCCCTGGTTCTCAAAGAACTTGATAATCGCCGCTGCCCTTTTGGAGACAAGCCTTCTATGCCTGTCCTCGTCAAAACTGCCCTTTGCCCTGATGTCCGTCAAAAAGTTCACGTATATGAACATCTTGAGCTGCGGATAGTCCTGTAAGGTCTTAACGATGGCGTTCAACGTCCTGTTGTTCACATTATCGTTCCTATCTAATACCGTGCCATCGTTACCCGAAAAGTTGATTCGGGTTGGTACCGATAGGGGGTCACCCGCAACAATAGGTCTGTCCTCTCCTCCAATATTAATGCTCGGCGTAGGCGATTTTGGTGTGGGTATATTCAAGTCGGGTGTACCTATATTAAGGTTTCCTATGGCCGCAATACCTTCTGAACTTGCCCCTGCCCTTCGCTGTGGCGGGGTTGGGTCATTACCACTAGGTTTTTTGGGCTTTCTGCCCTTTCTTCTTCCACTATTGGGGAAGTCGGGACGCTCGAACGCATCGGCCACCGATTCTATCGCTTTACAACTACAATTTTTTCCGTTTACCAAACGATTGACACCTCTTTTAAGGCGTTTGAACAGGTTCCCGATAACGTTCAATATTCCAAGGCCATATTCATCGACATTTGCCACGGGATTGTTGTTCGCCATTGCATACGGGGACTGGTTGTTCACAAAATCCGCCATCGGGTCGATTACAGTAAACCTGCCCAAAGCGGGATCGTACATCCTTGCCCCGAGATCGTACATATCCAGTTCCAAACTTTGGTCGAACTCCCTGCCGTTATAGGTCAGATAGTTGTTCTGTACACCGTTTATGGCCGTGTTGTACCCCCTCTGGATCAGCCCGAAAGGGTAATGGTTCTTTTCCTCTACGATCTCGGTGGCGGGGTCGATACTGCCATCGCCATCACTGTCGGAATATGCCAAGCGCACATTGCCCAAATTATCCTTGTGGGCGTAAACATAGGAATAGTTCCCGTTGCCATCGGGTTCTATGTATCCTTCCGCATGGCCGAAGTATTTCAGCGAACCGTTCTCGTACAGATAGTTGCCCGCATAGTCGGCCTCCTTGTTCCCATTGGTCAGATCCGTTACCTTCTTTCTCAATTTGTTGCCATGGGCATCATAGGTGTACTCTATCTTGTTCCCTCCGCCAAAATCGACCATTGTCGGTAGATTGAAATGGTTATAGTCAATATCCGTTATCCCCTTGTTGGCATCGGTCAGGACGTTTCCGCCCGCATCATAGGTGTACTCCGTAGCAAGTTCGGCCCCATCGACAAAACCTTGGGAAACGCTTGCCGTGGCGTTATTGTCGTCCACCGCTTTGAGTTGATTGCCCGTGTAGGTATAGGTCAGGTCGTCCATCGTCCCGAAGTGCGATGCCTGTGTCGGCATCCCTGTCAAATGGCCTTTCCTCTTCAATTTCGAGATGTTCCCGTTCTTGTCATATTCGACCAAATCAAGGTTGTAGTTGCCCGTGTTGTCAACGGCACTTGTAAGCCTATCGAGGGCATCGTAACCGAACGAGTACCGTTCGCTGACGGGGTTGCCCATACCGTTCAAACTTGCCGTCTTCCAAATGGTCTGGGATATATTACCGTTGTAGAGCGGTGCAGGGTTCTCGTTCGCCCCAAAGTTGGTCGGGTCATTGTAATTTATGCGCATCGCCCATAGATCCGAACCAAGGTTGTCGGGGTCGTTAATCGCTGTAACCCAAGACCTTACATTGTACCTGTAATCTATGGTCTGCAGCCCATTGCCAGTGGCCTCGCCGCCCACTTCTTTGCTTACCAATTGCCCAAGCTCATCATAATCGTTTCTGACGATCAGCTCTTGGCCTGTGGTATTGCCATTGTTGGCATCGGGATCGATGCTAAGGGTCACCGTACCGCTTATCGTTGATGTTGGTTGTATGGTTATGCTTGTTGTCGCCAACAAATCAGTAGTGATGGTCTCGTTGGCTCTCACGAGGTTTGCATCAACGGTATTACCGCCCCCATTGGTAGGGCAGTTTTCACCCAAGGTTCCGTCCCCGATGCACTGGGTCTGGGCAAGCAAGCGGCCCACATGGTCGTATTCAAAGTTGTCCAAAGTCACAATGGTGTTTGGACCGCGACGGTGCTCGGTACGTGTTTTCTTGGTTCTTCCGATAAAATCCAAATCGCTTGTGGTGATATCCGTAGTACCAAGATAAGAATTTTCTGAATAGGTATAGATTGGTCTGGCCTTGTCGTCATATCGCACCACGGTCGTAATCCACACTACGGGCATCTCATCAAGCACACGCACCTTACCGCCCGTTGGCAGGCCTTGTGTTCGGTCGTCGATATTTTCGTCAAAAACCATTGTTGGTGGTGTCGGTTCGTTGGCACGATCAAAGCCATAATTGTCATAGTAATTCACGGTCAGTACTTCGGTTACAGAATTTATTGGGTAGGCAGTGTTGCCATAGCCAATATCGATGTTGCCATTGGTGAAGCTGCCCGCCTCTACCCAGAGCTTTTGATTAGGGTCATCGGCTACCGCATCGACATCTTGCTGCAAGTCGGTACGGTCTCGGCCATCGACCGCCTTGCCCGTATAGGCGACCCGACCAAAGGCATCGTACTTGGTGAAGAGCCATTCGCCCGTGACGCGCTGTACACTGTCTTGGGTCATGATGGGCCAATCGAGCTTGTTATAGACGATATACTCTATCCCCTTGCCCGGAATTTTCTTTTCAATCAGCCGGTTGCGGTGGTCATAGGCGTATTGATAGCACAATTCATCCAGCTCTATCTGCGAGACCCCATCACTTGTATCGACTTTTGGGGGCAGCACAAAGGTCAGGTTCCCATAGTCGTCGTACACATAATAGGTGTTATGGGGCACCTCGGTCTCATTTGGCCCAATGGAACCACTATTGTCAATGTCAAAATCGGCATAGGTGCGTTTCAGCACCACCCGCCCTTGCTTGTCGGTGAACTCTTCGGTCGAATGGTTCTTGCCTGCGATATGGTTTTCGTCGTAGGTGGTGGTTTTGTATAGTTCGCCTGCCAAATAGAATCCATTGGATTGTAATTGCGGCTTTTCAGTGTCATCGTTTCCATTACCGTCATCTTCAAAGCTGACTTCAAAAAGCCGTACCTCACCGGTGGTATTGGCCAAATACTCAAACTCGATGGTGTTGTCGGCACCACTTTTATTGACCTTCCACGCTTCACCGGGCGCGCCCTGCTTCAACACCCTGTTCAGGGGTGAGGGCTCGAAGTGCTTTTCGGAATAAGGGTTGGTTTCAGAGGCCTGGGTTGCCCCTGGAAAATCGGAGCCGTATTCGTCCAGATAGTATTGCCCGGTCTTTTCCTCCATATCGGCGGTCCTGAAATGGCCCATGGGCGGGGCCTGCGCGCTCAGGTCGGGGACGGGCAGCCATTCCTTTTCCATCCGTCCATAATCGTCATAGCCGATATGGGTGACGATATCATACACATTGCCGTTTCCGTCCTTTGGAGTCTGGTCTATGGCAATCTGCTGCATGGGCCGGCCCAGGCCGTCGAAGTAGGTGATTTCTTGCACAACGGCCTCGGTAGGCGTAAAGAAGTCAAAATTGTTGTTTTGGTCTATGCCATCCTCTGCGAGCATTTGGGCCGCATCTTTTTGATAGGTTCGGGTATAGATGTAGTTGTGGTCTGCTGGGTCACTACTATAAGGTGTAGATCCACAGTTTTGTGCTGTGCTTATTGTGATATTCACAACAGATGAAGAACAATTTCCATCTATTGCTGTAACACTATACACGCCTGCAGGGGCATCGACGATTGCCCCATTTTGTACCACACCCGTTGAGGGATTGATGTCATACGTATATTGATTATCAAAATTATCAATGTTAAAACGCCCCAAAGACCCATCACAGGCCTCATTCGAGACCAGTGTCAATGCTGGATCGGTCACACTGGTCGATTGATTTCCAATAATTGCTTCTTCTGCACTTGATACACAACCAGTGCTGTTCTTTACCACTACTTGATAGGTGCCAACCGCCAAATATGGACTTTGATTGTTGGTCTGAAAAGTGGCTCCGTTGTCAAAACTGTAGGTAAACCCAGCACCAGTAGGGCTGGTTACAGTGATGCTACCAGTTGCCGACGAGCAAGTTGCGTCGGTTATTGAAAGTGCTACATCGGTTGGCGAATCAGGCTGTTCGTTTACGACAACATTGTCAGATGATACACAGCCAGAGGCGTTTTTGACGATGATGGTATAGGTTCCTGGCAAAACATTAGACATTGAGTTTGGTGTATCGAAAGTCAACCCATTGTCGAAGCTGTAGGTATAGCCGCTTCCAGTGGGACTGGTAACCGTTATGCTGCCAGTAGCATTGCTACATGTTGGTTGATCAACCTGAATAGTTGGTGTTTCCGGTGATGATGGTTGAGGGTCAATAATGGCTGTGGCCGATGGTGATATGCATCCAGCATCATTTTTTACAAATATGGTATAGGTGCCCGGTGACAATCCTGATTTGGTACTGTTGGTTTGGTAGTTCTGACCATTGTCGAAACTATATGTATTGCCGCTATTGGTGGGACTGGTTACTGTAATTGTACCCGTCGAATTACTGCATGTGGGTTGGATAATATCAATTTGCGGAGTCCCTGGTGTAGATGGTTGTGAATTAATGACAACATCTACGGACGGAGATATACACCCATCTGAATTTTTTACAAATATGGTATAGGTGCCCGGTGACAGACCTGATTGTATAAAATTGGATTGAAAAGTTTGACCATTGTCAAAGCTATAGGTGTTGCCGCTTTCAGTCGGACTGACTATGGTTATGCTTCCCGTGGAAACACTACAGGTTGGCTGAGTGGGTGCTACCACTGGATTATCCAAGGTCGGAGGTTGCGGATCTATGGTCACGTTTTCAGCTGGTGAAACACAGCCATCTGCATTTTTTACCCTCACCTTATAGATCCCCGGAACAAGACCGGATTTCAAGGTTCCGGTCTGAAAGGTAGCCCCATCATCAAAGCTATACTGATAGCCTGTCCCTGTTGGGCTTGTTACCGTGATACTACCAGTACTCACCGTACAGGATGGATTTCCCTTGATAACCGATGGTCTTGACGGTACAGAAGGTGCAGGATCTATCGATTCACTAGTGGCCGTAGATATACATCCTGAGGAGTTTTTGACCCTTATCTGGTAGGTGCCGGGCGACAACCCTGACTTTGTTACTCCTGACTGAAAAGTTGCACCATTATCAAAACTATAGGTATATCCAGCACCCGTCGGACTGCTCACGGTGATGCTTCCAGTGTTCACAGAACATGTTGGCTGTGAAACTGTGCCAAGTGTCGGGGCCGGTGGTTGTGGATTAACCGTTGCCATAACTGCCACTAAGGAGCTTTCACAACCGCTTACGGAATTGAAGGTAGATACCCAATATGTCTTGCTACTGGTAAGCGAAGGACTGAAATTTTCACTCGTACTGACCGTTGGGCCACCGGTGGCGGGTATGTCGTACCAACGTACCCTGTCTCCACCAGATCCAGGGGACGCGGTAAGCGTCACTGTTCCCGGGCCACATCTGTCGCCGCCTGAAGCTGATGGCTGGCCAGGAGCATTGATTTCATCTATCTGGCCATTACAATTATTATCAATACCATCACATATTTCAGTTGCTCCCGGTTTAACGTTTGGATTGTTATCATTGCAATCGTCATCATTGCCCACATAGCCTGATGGCTGGGATACAGAAGAGGTGGTGTTTTCCGGGTCTCCATAAGTGTCACCATCAAAATCACGATACCATGTGGATGGTGTCCCAGTTTGATTTACGCTAAATCCACCTGGAGTTCCATTATATGAATAATCTACCAATGCACTTCTACTACTGGAACTCGATTGGCAGGTAACAGTAATGGTGGTTTGATTGGTCTGTGTCACGGTCAACCAACTTGGTACATTACTAAAACTAAGGCTTCCAAAGCACGGTGATCCAGAGTAGTTGATGGTTATAGTTTGAGTACCTCCACTATTGGAAAAAGATAGTGAGGATGGAGAAAGGGAACTCACTGAACATTGTGCATTCAGCCTTCCCGAAAGGAATAGTGCCAAAACGATGGCTATCCCATATATATATTGGTTCTTTGATTTCATGGTTAGGTTAGTTTTTGTAATGGTACTCATAATCAGTCACAAGGTTGTTGTCTTCATCCCTGACTTCTTTCAATCTGTTGAAATCGTCATAAATGTATGTAGTTGTGTAACCTCTGGGGTCGGTAATGCTCGTGACTCCAACCAAGGGTTCGTAGGTGTAGGTAGTGACCATGGCTTGCGATAGATTGGGGTTGGTGCGCAGACCATTGAGTTGTGCCAAATTTGATTCATCATGCCCTAGAAGGTCATTCTCCAACACCCCAAGTGCCGCTGCGATATCTGCGTATGACGCATTCTCAATTTTAGCTATTGGATATTCACCATTATGGCCCCAGAAGTAGGAAATCACAGCCCCATTGGCCTTTGACAATTCTAAAGGATTTCCATGTGTGTCATATCTGCGATAGTTCAACCGCTGTTCTAAATCCTCCCCATTCTTGGAGGTCTCCACAAATTCGGGAAAGGTGAGATTGTGACCGGGCCATGTCTGATAATTTGTTCGCTGAATGGTGGTATCACCATCTATAATCATCTCGATCTGAATTGGCTCAGCGATGCGATGTTCCCCAGGCTGATTATTTGATTTTGTCTTTTTTAGCTGATCAATGGCCTGCCATTGCTCTGTTGTCAGGTCTGTATTGCCCAATGAATTGGCAGAGGTGACATCATCTGGGTAATAGGTCTTGGTCAGCGCCGTTTTACCGTCACTGTTCGTCGTTTCTACGCTTGTTGGCTGCAAGTGATCCTCATTTTCATAAAATAATGAAGTGGTTGTTGTGACTTCATTATCGTGTACATCTCTAACTGTACTTGTCTTTGACGATACCAATTTTATTCCTGAGTGAATTGGATATTCGACAATACGATAGTTTGAAATACTGTTTGGCAAATCCCTCCAACAAGTCGTTGAAGGGCCTTCGAGCTTTGCAAATGGCAGAATTTTGTACATCTTATAGCTTTGGGCTTCATCATATTTCTTGTTCACATAGTCGTTTTCTTCATATGAGATGAAATCCGTGTCGCCATTTGAATAGGTAGCAATAGATTTGTTCTGGCCTCCCATCCAATCTTTTTTGACTAGCATTATTCCACCCTTATAGGCCAAACTAACAGGAAGTATATCATCCTCTTGTAAATCAAAAGCATAATTGGTTTTACCAGTAATATTGCCCAAACCATCTTCCACATATTCGTCCACAGAACTATACACGACCGGACTACCACCGCTCAAGGTTAAATCTCTAACTGTTCCTCCCATCAAAAATCGCCTTTGGAAGCCTCCTTGGGATGGGCACCCTACCCCACCACCAATCATATATAATACCTCTTGGACCAAATACTGCTCGTTCAAGAAATTTTCTGGGGTAATAAGCTTACCAGATAAATACTCGTATCTTTTTGAAAGAGCCAAGTCACCTAGCCTGGTATACGATTCAATCTTCGTCACACGCAAGCCCCCCGCTATTTTGTTTACAGGAGTTGATGTGATATTTTTCTTTTTATAAGTGATATCTGCTATAATATAGGCTGCTCCTTCAAACTCTGGCGAGGTCGAACTTCCTTCTACCATAACCTTGAGTTCATATGATGTGCCCGAATTAAGAAGTATGGGGTCAAAAATTACCTCAATTTTCGTTTCATTATTTGAAGGTGGATATATTGAAGGATATTGGGAAGGGGTTACACTCTGATTTAGAATTGTGTAGTTGTAAGTGCCAAGCTGTTGTAAAATAACTGTTGGAAAAGTCCCTGTTTGGCTTGTCATATTGGACGCCTCAATATGCAGTGTAGCATAACCTGAATAGTTTGGGGTGATAATTTCCGAATGTTCCAAATGCGGTGGGTCTCCAATAACGTTGTCCAATCCAGCTGCCAGAACAGTTACTGTTGTGTCAACCACTTGACCCTGGGTCGTAACATATTCATTAGGTTCAAAGGTGAAATTGATATGTCCCCCAGTTGGGTAAGTGATTTTTTTAAGAATACCAGCTTGCATTTTTATGGCATCGGGGTTTCTAACTGCGCTTCCCACATCGTTTCCATTGATTTTGAAATCTTGCAACGGAATTAATGTGGTATTCGAAACTTGTCCATTGTAATAGCCCCAAAAATCTTTTCCATTTGATCCTATGGGGGGCAACATTTCCTGATTATATTCAAAGAAATGTTTTTTTGCTTCAACATTGATTTTATCATATTCATGAAGTTCCATCAATTTCAGTCGATAACGACGAGCGTCAGTAGAATCTGGATTTATTGGATGCAAAATGTCGATGCTCGAATAATAATAGTCTTGGATAAATTCAAAACGTTTAATAAGGTCATACTCCGTTCCATTGAAGCTGTGAACTTCTATATTGTCCAATCTTTCCCATCCGGTATCAAGACGACCTGTTGCCCGATTGAATACAATTTTTCCATTCGGAAATATGATTTCTTTTAATCGTTTGGGGGTATTTAAGGTTTGTGTTATGGATGATAAATAACCGAATTCATGATCTGAAGGATATGTATTGACTGGGTAAAAACCTACAGCTGTTGTTTCCCTGTAATTGTAGTGATAGGTGTTAAATGGCGTTACCGCTTCATATGAAAAGGTTATGGAATCGGTTTTATTGGTCGATTTGATTTTTGAAAGATGCCATGTAGAAGTATAATTCTGTTCATGGTTAACAACCTGTGATTGTCCAAGACTTTGGGTTTTGGTCTGTTCTGTTTCGTTGAATTCATAGATAATTCCTGTTTCGGTGGTAATAACAAACTTACTTGGTACACCCTCTATATAATCTATTGAAATAGGAACCTCTTCAACAAGCCTTCTCTCCCCTTCACGGTCAAAGAAGAACTTACCCGAATAATTCCCAAAATTGTAATGGTATAAGTCTGATTCGGTATCTCTTTCACCCAATACTACATCGTCGTAAAAATTATAATCCAAACCTATTTCACTCACTTCAGGGACATCATATTTCAGATAACCATCTTGCGCATCATCGGGTAGGCCACGAGGCACTTTTGAAATCATTCCACCTGCATTTAGTGACCATCCCAAGCCTACTTCAGATGCGATTTGATCTACCTGTATGCCGGCACTGTGATAGCTTAGTGAAATGGGCACCTGAATATCTTTCACATTGATTGAATAAAGTGGGATGGTAATGTTTGGAACTCCAGTATACATGCCAACGGGATATTCTCCATACTTAATGAATTCTTGTGCTGTGGGAGATGGTGGAAAATATTCCCGTAGCTCCAATGCTTCTTGTGAAAAAATACTACTGATTCCTATAAATAATAGGAACAATAAGTTATTTGCTTTGTAAGTTTTACTTGTCATTTTTCAAAAGGTTTTCTAATTTTTTAATCCTCCTTTCCTGATTCAGGATATACAGGGTTAATTCCTCAATCTTTTCCAAAAGCAGTCTATTCATTTCACCCAATTCAATGCCATTGGCCTTGACCTCTTCGGCAGAAGGAATGTTTGGCAGATGCCCCTTTTCTTCGATATGCTTTTGGATTTCCTCTAGGGTGTGGAGTCTGTAATCTTTTTTGAACACATAGTCGGGCCAGTTGCCACTGAGTTGCACCTTGACCTCTTCGGTAATCAGCTTTCCATCAATGGCCATTTTGTACCCGCTGGGAACCACGACAGTACCTACGCCGACGTCCCCCGTATAACTTGCCACAGAATTGGCCTCTGACCAGACCGAGTTTCCTGTTGGTGGTGGCGAATTGTTTGAAACGGTAACTGTGGCTGATTCGGTATATGAACCGTCGGCTGTTGTAACGGTTACCGTGGTACTACCCTCAGAATTTGCGGTCACTATACCATTTGAATTGACAGAAGCTATGGATGTATCTGCGCTTGACCAGATGACATTTTGGTTTGTTGCATTTGAGGGTGTAATTGTGGCCACCAAATTTTGTGAATTTCCTACTGAAATGTTCAAACTTGAAGTGTTCAATGACACCCCGGTAACCGCAACAGCATTATTCGAGGGCAAGTACTGAATCAAGCAAGCTTTCGGGGTGGCAGCGGAATCATCGTTATAAGTGGAAACACCCCCTCTTGCCCTAATATGTATACTGACCAAATCATTGGTTCCATCACTGAAGATTTCCAAAAGTATTTTTGATGTATAGATTGGGGTCTGTTCCCTATGATCCCATTCATAGGTGCCACTGTCAATCCACCCACCCGTTCCCGCTTCAAGTGTGGTTTTAACGCCATTATCAAAATAACTTACCACCCATTTTGCATTGGGTTGTGGTTGGTTTGGATAAGTACCCCCAAAAGTGATGTAATTGATATACTTCGGAGAGGTCCATTCAACCTCCCAATTAAATCCCGAACCCTGAGCGGGAGCACCCATGTTCTCTGCGTAAGTCACTCCATGCTCATTATACTGGGTGACCGTTGCATAGTTGTCCTGTACCGGATCGTACAGGATTTCTCCCGGTGTGCCCCGTCCGGTTCCGGATGGGATGCTACTCGTAACGGTGGCATCCCCTAAAAGGGCCAAATTGACACTGTTGTCAGGGCTGTTTTGGGCATGGGCCGTTCCATTGAACATAAAGAATAGGCCGAGTGCAACGGGCAGTATAAAAACTTTTTTCATAAAACTATTTTAGATTGGATTCTAGGTATTTGATTTGTTCTTTTTGGGTTTCCACTTTTTTGTCCAATTCAAGAATATATAAGGTCAACTCCTCTATCTTTTCGAGCAACAGATTGTTCATCTCCCCCAGTTCAACACCGTTCGCCTGAACTTCCTTGGCAGAGGGCATATTGGGCAGATGTCCCTTTTCTTCGATGTGCTTTCGGATTTCCCCAAGTGTCATGAGTTGGTAGTCCTTGTCAAAAACATAGTCGGGCCAAGTATCTTGGTCCACACGTATTTCCCTTGACCGTATCTTGCCCTCCACTGCCATTTTATAGCCGGAGGGCACGGTGGTTGTCCCGATGGCCACATTACCTGAATAACTGGCCACGGAACCTGATTGGGACCACACGGAACCTCCGCCACCGCCTGAAGGTGAATCCGTAGTCACTGTAACCGTATTGCTATCAGAACTCTCATTGCCAGCCGCATCCAACGCACGTACTTTGATGTTATAGGAAGTGGCTGGGGTCAATCCCGTTAATTGATGGACGGTGACATTTGCCAATGTTGTGGGACTGTTGTCCAAATAGATTTTGTACCCAGTGACCCCAACATTGTCGGATGCCGCATTCCAGAATACCTCGATAGTTGTGTCCGTATTGCCTGTACTTGCCAGATTTGACGGTGCGGAAGGGGGAGTCGTATCAGGTGTTGGTTTGGTAAAAGTTATGGTAAAGACATCATCGCCAACAAGGCTGCCGGTACCACCACCTGCGCTCCAGTAGTTTACCGTAAAGGTTATGGGAACGTCCAAGTGGTTGGGCAAGGTCAGCCAACTCATAAAGTCACCCGATACGTCGCCCTTGAAGGCATAAGGTGCCACACTCTCAGTCCTACTTTCACCCACCGTCGTGGAAAAGGTGACACTTCCTACTGATCCAGGAGGCACGGCAACAATGTTTAAACTATCGCCGACGATATTTAAGTCATAAGTGGAAGCATCTGAAATATCCTGTATTTCTTGATCGGTCAGGGCATTGTAGAGCTTAATGGTGCCATAATCCATTTGGGCATCCATACTGAGTGCAACAAAAAACAGGGCTAATGAAAGACCCCTTGAAAACATACCTTTCATATTCGAGATTTTAGAATGTGATTTGATTATTGGCAAAAAGGAAGAGCTCCTTATTAGCACAAGTTGGTTGGTTATGGGCATAGAAAAAAAAGGTGTTGGAAACTTTACCAGAACCGCCTGAATTGCCTGTCATACTTATCCAACCTGTGGAATTGCTCAGGTTTAAGGAGTGCCCAAAACTGGTGGCCGTGGAGGTGTTCTTTTTCCATAGGGAAATACTTGAATTTCCACTAAGGACAATGCCTCCATCCGACAATTCACGATAGTCCATGGTGTCGTTTCCTTTCCAACTTTTTCCAAGGTAAATTGTGGTTCCCACATTCGGCGTGCCATTCACTCTAAATATTTGGTCGGCGGCACCACTGTCCACCACTTCTGCGTTCAGATGGCCCAATGTTATAAACAGGGGAAAATCGATATGGTCTGTAGAACCCTTGATCAAATTGCTATTGATCGTAACAGGCTGTGTTCGGCCCCATTCTGGAAATGCATCGAAAGATGGGTGTTCTAATAAAGAGTGGTTTTCCAGTAGCTCTCCCGCGATGACCGGCATTGATCCAAGAAAAAATGTAAGAATGATAAAATATTTCATTTTGGTCTTTTAACGGTTGGTATGGCTGCGTTTTAAATCGTTTATTTCTTTTTTCAACTGTATGGCATACAAGGTCAACTCCTCAATCTTTTCCAACAACAGTCGGTTCATCTCACCCAGTTCAATGCCACCTTTGGCCTTAATTTCTTGTGAAGAAGGCATATTTGGCAGATGCCCTTTTTCTTCGATATGCCTTTCTATGTCAAGGAGGGTCGGTAGAGCATAACCCTTTTGAAATACGTAATCGGGCCAATTCTCCGAAATCTGCACTTTTAACTCTTCCGATATTATTTTGCCATCAACAGCTAGCATATAATTGTCATTGGCAGTAGTACCTATGCCCACATTGCCAGCATCATATTGGATATTACCGTTATTTTCTGTCCATAAATTTGCTATAGCGCTCCCACCAGGGTTTATAAGCTCTTGAATTGTAGGTTCTTGCCCATTTATTTCATATAAGGTTGGGCCATAGAAGAATTGCTTGTCCGATGGATTCGGGTCATTATATAGGTATGTTCGGTGTACGAGCCAATGTGTATTGGTTGATAACTTGAAATCAGTGAGCGTAGCTACCTTGACCCCGTTTGTATCATAAATCCCCCCTTGATGATTCATATCGGTATGTCCGTGACCATAGGCATATCCCACTAGGAGATACCATTCATCTAGTTGGGGAAGATCCCCCCAAAAGAAATAAGGACTTACTTGGAGGTTGCCATCAAGCTGTCTACTGCTTGCTGTTTCACTGGTATCGAACGCATGAAAACCAAAGAGCGTATTGCCATCATGGGAATTTGTCTTTTTAATCCAAACCGAAAATCGAAAGTCCTTTGTGGGGTCTACAACATAATATTTGGTGTCCCAACCTTCATCTTGAACACTACTGCCATCAGCAAGGGCTTTCCATACCATTTGCGATTGGCCAAAAGGGTCAATGTCGGTCTCCCGTAAGTTTTTGGCATCAATCCCATGTTTAAAGAATCCGATAGCACTACCATTTCCTGCAGACCATGTGGAATCATCAATCAAGTTGGTCTGAGCAAGACCAAAAGAGAAACAAAACAGTGCAAATATTACTATAAGTGTCCTCATTTTAATTATCTTTCTGATTTACTTTTTTCTTTTCGTAATTCCAATTTATTTCCAATTTGATTGTTTTTCTTGCTTAGAGATTTAAAGTGTCAATTCATCTTTTCCAAAAGCAATCGTATTATCTGAGTTTTTTAATTTTTGACGGGCAAGATTATGCCAACCTAGGCGTAAGATCATATAAATCATATAACCAATTCAGACTTGCTCTTACCAAGTACACATCGTTTGCGAATCAATATAGAGGAGGCGAAGAGAAGAGTTTTAAGGCTATACCTTTGAATAACTAAGGCTAAAGCCTTAGATTCGTTGAAAGTGGCCAATTTACCGATGAAGGGCGTTCAAATTCTTATTTTTCCTTAGGGGTCGAAGGATTTTAAAAGATATTAACTGAGTGATATTTTTGACCTGAATAGAATGGAATGAAAGCAACCTGTAGTAGCCAATTGCTCATTCGCAGAATCGATAATGACCTAAATTAAAGATTAAGAAATCAGTGGTGTTCTGACTTAAGTAATAAATAAATCACATCAAATTCTAAACTCAGATTCTTACGAATCAAACTTATATATCCTATATGTAGGGTTGTTAAATAAAGTGAGTATACGGTCAATTGCTCAGATTATTTTCAATTCGTCTCTTATATAGTCCAACAAATCAGATATGTTCGCTGAAGTAGCTCCCAATTTGCTGGCGATTCTTCGTTTTCGGTATTCAATTCCTGAAAGCGATAGGCCAATTTTGTCAGCTATTTCGGGCAGGGTATAGCCTTTGTCCAACAAATGGATTAATTTTAAATCTCTGTTGTCGAGTACAAAACTATTCAATCTTGTTTGCTTAAGATAGTTTGTGACTTTTGCACTATATACTGTTTTTTCATCAAGAACAGAGCAAATGTCTTTTTTTAAATCTTCCAGATTAATATCGCTTTTGATTAGAAAACCTGTAGGTTTCAAGCTTTGTAAAACAGAACGAAGGATATAGTTGTCCAAAAGAGACGTGATGATCAAAATCCTACATTCAGGAAATACCTTTTTAATTAGAAGCCCAATTGACAGACCGTTTTCATTTTCTGAATGTCGACTTTGGCTTAATCTAAAGTCTAGGATGCAAAAATTTAAAGTTTTGCCATTTTTGTTTATTTCTTCAATCGCATATATAGCTTCGCGGTAATTCTGACAAGCTGTGGTAGAGAACAAGGGCACCCTGTTTTCTTTGTGAAGTGTGCGGAGTAAATCTTGGTAAATTCCACACAATAAAGGTTCGTCTTCTACGATAAGTGCTTTTTGCATAAGTCAAGATTAATTTGGTAAAGCCTAAAACGAATAAGTTGGGCTGCATATTGTTTTTCTGTTAAAATGTCATAAAATTTTGAATGGTGAACATGCTCTATAAAATCAACTGGCCAACTCAGATGGACACTTGGCTTGCCCGTATGCAGGTTTTTCGAATTTGGTAATGGTTGTACTTTAAGAAATCAGCAGTTCATCTAATAATTTTGTGCTTATACCCCACAAAATTCTGCTTTCACAACAAATATTATTTTTTTAGTACGAATTGAGGGTTATTGTGTTTGTGCCAAATGAATTTGAACCCAGTAATTATGAATGTACCATATTGTATGCGGAAAAAAATACCTGCCTTAAATCTTCAGGAGACACTTATAGTCTTGGCCATTATTGGAATCCTTTTGCTACTGGCTTTACCCAATTTAATGCCTTTAATATCGAAGGCAAAAAGTATTGAGGCGCAAACCCAGCTTAAGGCAATATTCAATGCCCAAACTACACATAGGTACATGTATAGCAAATTTACCACTGACATAAATGAACTTGATTTTGTGGCGCCAAGGACAGTGAAAGAGAATGGGACAGCTAATTACGTTTATGAAATCGTTGAGGCCAATGATGTTTCTTTCAAGGCCCGTGCAGAGGCCGTCACAGATTTCGACGGCGATGGTGTTTTCAACGTTTGGGAAATAGATGAAAACGGCGACCCCAAACAAATAATCAAAGACTGATGCCCTTTATTGAAGTTTTGACAATGGTGAGCTTAGGCTGGATTGCTCACCAAGACTTTAAGGAAAGATCTGTGCTCTGGATATTGTTCCCGTTGGTAGGTATTTTTCTGGCCATTCTGAACATTCAAAAAGTTACCTTCCTATATTTTTTCTTTTACAGTAGTCTAAATGTTTTAATAGTAAGCACCATGCTGTTACTTGTTTGGCTTTATACTCGACAGCTGATGAAACAAAAATTTTTGAACCATGCATTTGGCCTGGGAGATGTTCTATTTCTCTGTGCCTTTGCCATGGGCTTCCCAACAGTGACCTTTATCATTCTGTTGGTGTTCTCTCTTTTATTTTCACTAATAGTTTGCTCGGTCTTAAAGTTATTTTTTGAACTGGATACCGTTCCCTTGGCCGGTTTAATGGGTGTTTTCTTGATCGTCACATTATTGCTCTCTTTTCATCCGGATTTTCCATCTCTTTATATTATCTGAATTATGAAAAAGGAAAATTTTATAATACCTGTTCATTTACAACAGCAAATTTCTGCGGAACAAGCTTTTCATTATCGAATTGTACCGATAGGGGAGGATTCTAACAAAATTATCTTAAAAACAGATGCTGCCTCCTTGGAGAGTCTTTTGACCGAGCTTAACATTGTCTTGAACAAACCTGTTTCCCTAGAACCGTGTGATTCAGATGAACTACAACAATATTTAACCACTAATTATCGAAAAAGACGATTAAAAAAGTCGGTCCAATTGGGTTACACCAATGATTTTTTGGAAAAGATTTTATTGGGCGCCCAAAACATGGGCAGCAGCGACATCCATTTTGAGCCCTATGAGGAACGATGCCGTATCCGGTTCCGATTGGACGGAAAGCTCATCGAGCAGTACAGTATCCCCATAAAGGACTATCCGACCATGGTCAACAAGGTTAAGGTGAGGGCCCATCTGGACATCTCCGAAAAGAGGTTGCCCCAGGATGGCCGTATCACCCTGAAGTCGGTGGGGTCTGAATTCGACATCCGGGTATCCTCGCTGCCCACCCTGCACGGAGAGAAACTGGTACTACGGATCCTGAGCCGTGATACCGGGGCGGTCGAACTGAAAGATTTGGGCTTTACCGAATCAGAATTAAACCGATATAAGGAGGGTATCAGAAAACCAAACGGTATTGTGTTGATTTCTGGTCCCACAGGGTCTGGAAAGACCACTACCCTGTACGCCACTTTGAAATTGCTCAACAGACCTGAGACCAATATCCTCACCATTGAAGACCCTATCGAATATACCCTTGAGGGTATCAATCAAGTGCAGTTGAAAGAGAATATTGGCCTTGACTTTGCCAGTTCACTGCGCACTTTTTTACGGCAAGACCCCGATATCATCATGGTCGGCGAGATACGGGACGTGAAGACAGCCAATATGGCCATTCGTGCGGCCCTAACAGGGCATTTGGTCCTGTCGACAATCCACACAAACTCGGCCTGGGCGACAATCTCAAGATTGATCGATATGGGCGTGCCACCCTTCCTCATTGCCAGTACGCTGAACATGAGCGTTGCCCAGCGTTTGGTGCGAAAGCTATGCAAAAACTGTAATAAGCAAGAGAAGCTCGATACGGCCCTCTTTCCGTCGGGATTTGACATCCCAAAAGGGTTGAACAGACATTTTGCAGCAAAGGGCTGCCATCAATGCCACCATACCGGCTATGCAGGGAGAAAGGCACTTTATGAAATCCTGCCCATTACCAAGAATTTGACCATACCAATCAAGGAGAACCATCTAGAAATCGAAAACTATTTAAAGGAACACCAAATCGAGACCTTAAGTACCAATGCCATTGACATGGTACAACAAGGCATAACCTCCATTGAGGAGGTCTATGCCCTTTTGACAAACTGACCTATGAAACAACTACTCACTATATTGCTATTGTTGCTCATGTTGCACACCACGTTTGCGCAAGAGCATAACCGCATACAGACTATCAGGACCAATTTGGAACTATTGGCCGTTGACAATCCAGCGTACAATGAAACACTTAAACTTGAAGTGAACGTGGCCAACGTGACCCTGCCCAATTTTCTTATGGCGGTCTCACGGGTGCACAAACTTAACCTGAGCGTGGCCCCCGATGTGACGGACATCAGCATCGTCAACAATTTTTCCAACGTGACGATAGCCGACCTGTTGGTCTTCCTTTGTAAAGAGTACAACCTGACCATTGATTTTACGGGAAGCATCCTCTCTATTAAAAGATACAATCCCCCACCAGAGATACCGGCTGAAAAGGAAGTTAAAGTAGATTTTAGCCCAAGCACGAATTTGATTTCCCTGGACATCAACAACGACCCCTTGGAAAAGGTGTTCCGGAAAATCATGGAGGTCTCCGGCCAAAACCTGCTCTATGCGAACAGTCTAAAAAACAAGCCATTGAACATTTTCGTCACCGGCGTGCCCTTTGATAAGGCTATGGAAAAGATTGCCGACCTCAATGGGCTCGTCCATTCCAAATCAAGGGACAATTTTTATCTTTTCAGTGCACCGGAAACCGAAAACAATGGAGGTGGCTCTATAAGAAGTTTACGTTCCGGCCTGCGCTACGAGGTACTGGACACCATCAACAAAATATTGAACGTGGAGTTCAACAACTCCCCTATCGCCAATATCATCGAATCGCTCAGCCATGACCTACGGCTCGATGTCTATACGGCCACCCCTTTGGAAGAAGCTGGCAGCGTCACCTTCAACGCCAAGAGCATCCACTTTGACGATCTGTTGGCCCACATCTTCGAGAGCCAGGAAACAAGTGGTCCCGTGATGACAACTGAAAATATTCAAAGCAATGGCCGCACCCGAACAGGCAACAACCCATCCTCAGTGGGGCCAATCAAGAACTTTACTTTCAAAAAAGAAAACGACATCTATTTCTTTGGGACGGCTGACCAGTTGAGTCTCCGAAAAGTGGAAATCATTCAGATGATGCACCGTTCGGTGGAATTGTTGAGCGACCCATCCTATTATTCAGGAGGCATGAGAACGGCTGGTAGAACGAGCCAGGGTGGTATCAACTATATTGCGAATGGTTCTGGTGCCCAAGGGAGCCAGCAGGGTTTTAATAACTCGCGCAGGACTCTGAATACCCAGGCTAGCCAATTCGATTCGTACCATGATGGTGCCGAGGCCTTGGTAAACATCCTTCCAGATGAAATTAAGGCCAACCTCGACATCAAGGTCGATTTTGAACTGAACAGCTTTTTTGTCAGCGGGCCTTCCGCAAAAATCGAACGCTTCAAGAGCTTTATCAAGGAAATCGACCGCCCCGTGCCCGTAGTACTCATCGAGGTGATGATTATCGAAGTACGAAGATCTTCCATTGTCGAAACGGGCATCAGTTGGGGTATCGGGGATGAGCCACTGATCACTAGGGGAAATCTCTTTCCACAGGCAGATGTCACTTTGGGGGCCAATACCGTGAACAAGGTCATCGGGGGATTTGACGGTTTTGGCTCGTTCAACATCGGAAAGGTAGTGCCCGAATTTTTTGCCACCATCAAGGCCTTGGAAGAAAATGGCAATATCAAAATACGTTCAACTCCCAAACTTTCAACACTCAATGGACATAGAGCGAACCTTTCCATTGGGGAGACCACCTATTATGTCATCACCAACCAGAACTTTTTTGGGTCGCAGATACCCACCACCTCAGAGGTGCGTAACTATGCGCCCATTGATGCAGAGCTTGGGGTGAGCATAAAGCCCTTGGTCTCGGGTGACGGACAGGTGACCTTGGACATCAATGTCATCCAGTCCGACTTTAGTGGGGAACGTATCGAGGAGGATGCGCCTCCCGGACTCACCTCACGTGAGTTCAGCTCCATCATCCGCATGCAGAACCAAGATTTGGCCATTTTGGGTGGACTAGAGGAAAAAATCAAGAACGACTCGGGCAGCGGAGTGCCCCTTTTGGCAAGAATACCGGTCATCAAATGGTTGTTCAGCAAACGAAAAAGGGAGGACACGAAACAGAAACTGACCATCCTTATCAAACCAACGGTTATCTATTGATGCTCAAGAAGTGGATAAAACATATCGTTGAGAGCAATAGCTATTTCGGGCTTGAAATCTATGAGTCTGGCGGGGAAGAATGGTTCTCTCTTTTAAAAGTGGAGCAACAAAATGGCGAACTTGAGGTGGCCCTCGAACTCACCACCAACAAGATGAATGAGGTGATGGGGCATCTCGATAAAAAATCACCTCTCTTTTTGACCCTCAACACCTCACAGGTGCTCAAAAAACAGGTGGCCAATGATACAGAGGGCAACCATGAGCTTTTGGTTGTAAATGCCTTTCCGAACCTCGAACTCGATAATTTTTACTATCAGATACACAACAATCATAACAAAGGCCTAGTGGCCATCGGCAAGAAAGAGTATGTTGACTGGTATCTGGAACAGTTGCAAAAACTGGGGTTGTCCACTTTTTCGGTCGCCCTGGGTGTGGTACCAATGGAGCATATTGCCAGTTTTTTGGAGGGGGCCGTCGAAGGTTCCAATTTCATGATGGAATTCAGGGATGGTAGGCTGGCAAATTTCTCCAGTGGTGCAGAAACCGTTGACAAGACCTATACTATCAACGGCTTGTCCGTTGGCAATAAGCAGTTGCTCTCGTTCTCGCACATCTTGGGGCATTTGATGGGGGCAAGCCCAATATCGAACCTTCGGAACAAAAACACCCAACTGGCGAACGAGTTCAAGAACATGAGGTTTTTTGATGTGGGGCTCAAGGCGGCCATCGGTTTTTTCCTGGTACTTTTGTTGGTGAATTTTCTCCTTTTCAACCACTATAGAAAAGAAAACGAGGAGCTGCAAAGCAGCTTGGCCAGCAATGCCCTACAGGACAAGTCTCTACGGCAACTAAAGGAGCGCATCGCTGCCAAAGAGGAAAAACTGAAGGTCTTGGCCGGCTCCCGACATTCAAGGACCACCTTTTACCTTGATGAGCTCGGTAAGGACCTGCCACATTCGATCTGGCTGGCCAAGATGGAATACCAGCCGCTCCTGGTGCCAGTCGGGGAGGACAGGCCAATAGAGACCGGCAAGGACAACATTCAAATCTCAGGCATTACCAACGACAAGGTGGCCTTTACCGTTTGGACCGACAACCTGGAGACCCGGAAATGGGTCGATAAGGTACAGATCATCGATTATGAATATATCTCAAGCACCTCTGCAAACTTTACCGTGAACATTGTACTTCATGAAACTGTCCAATAAGAACAAATACCTGATCGGGGGCGTTATTGCCATGCTATTGTTGAGCTATCGCCTTGCGCTACACAAGACCCTAACGGCAAGGGAGGTTTATGCCGCCAACATGGACAGGAAGGAATCCATTTCAAACCTGCCACTGAAACTCTCCATGCTGGGACAAAGGGAAAGGGAACTGGACAACCAATTGGCGGCATTGGATATCGGTAGTTCTTCTTTACAGAACAACTTGCTCAAGTTCTTGAACAAAGAAGCCTCCAGGAACAATGTAAAGATCATTGATTTCAACTCGCCCCATGTGGTGGAGGGGGAAAAGGGTACCACCGAAACCCTTATCTTCCATCTGGAAGGGAGCTATACCGATATCCTCAAAACGCTGAATGCCTTGGAGAACAAGGGAAGCTATGGTACCATCAGCCATTTGGCCTTTGGGAAGAAAAGGGATTATCGGGGCAAAAGAACCTATTTACGGGCGAAGATATTTTTGCAGGCGATAAAGTGATCGTACTTTGGACTTGCCCAAAGTTTTCCCATATGTGCCCGGGCGAGAACGGTCCTTGGACATATAGTCGCTATTGACCTTGTTGCAATTGGCCTATACTCCGAAAATTGTCCGTACCTCTTGATGTATCTTTATGAAATTGGCTTCCAAATCCACATCGGAAATGCGCTGCGGCAACCCTTTTTGCAAGGAAGGCTGTTTGAACCACACCTTTTTTTCCCTGCCATCGGCAAAGGATATGAATTCTCCGGGAAGCAATTTGAAAAATATGTCCGCCCGTATTTTTGACACTTCCCTTTCACCCGTGGTCACCCGGGTGTCAAAGTTCATGGTATCACTGCGATTTACGCTTTTGGTCGGTTTTTTGATGATCTCAAAAAAGCGTTCGTAGTATTTGGCAGTATCAGGGTCGTTTACTTTTCCGAAAAACTGGTACGACAGGTTGCTCAAAATGGCCTTGCTCGCCTTTTCACCGTACATCATATCGTTTTGGATTTTGTCCTGCATCACATACAAGGTGGCGATGTCAAAACTGCGCATGGTGGCCGGGATTCGGTGCATGTTGATAAGCCTAATGGTCGGAGCCTCTTCCACCAACAAAAAAGAAGGCTTGGCATTGCGTACCGCCATTTGCTTGGTCAGGGTGTGTAGAATGGTGGCAATGACCGGGGCATAGGCCGATTCGTATTTGGGATTGTTCACCAAGGAAACGAGGGTCGGTCTTTGCTGTTGGTTGACATCAAGGGGCACTTCATCTGCTGACAGCACATAAAAGGTGCGCAGAGTGGTTATTTTCTTCAGCGCATTGGAAAGGGTGCTCAGCACCCCGGCGGTCTGCCGCTCGGATCCAAGCCCCTGCAAAAAGGCGTTCGCCATTGCCTTGGCCATGGTTCCCGCTTTTAAGAATCGGCTCAAGCTCTTAATGTCCAATTGTTGGTACAGGGCAATCAAATGGGGCAGGGTGCAATATTGCGGGTAATCCATCCGCAACCGCCAGATCATGCCCCCCAACAATCCCTCTACGGCATCCGTAAAGAACTTGCCGCTTCCTTGGTGGGGTTCCTCTTTTTGTTCCAAAAGATTGGCCAACATCACCCGCACCACTTCGTTTACATCCTCCGGCTGCCCCAAATATCTTGGAGCAATGGGATTTACCCGGGCATGGATGGGGTCAAACGAAATGCAGTGGAAATCCGTGGAATCGTGGTCGATCATTGGGTACAAGATCTCGGTCAGCTCAAAGTTCTTGTAGTCGTGGACGACACCAGAAAATCCGTTCTGTGCAAAGTGATGTAGAAATTGGGCTACGACACTTTCCGTTTTTCCACTGCCGGCCGCTCCGATGATGGAAACCCCCCGTCGGATATTTTCCAAGACCAGTTTCCCTTTTCGCAAGGTAAGCGTCACGGTGAAAGCATCCTTCCCTTCCTTGGCATGGTCTTTTGTTTTGAAAACATACAGTACCACCGTGACCAAAAGAAGTGGACAGGCAACATACAGCAGTAGTTTTGCCCAGATTGCCAAAGACCATAAAACCAACATTGCTTCCATACTGTCAGATTCCGATGGATGATGAATTCACGGCCTTGCCCATACCTTTTTTCAAGGCTTTGGCCGCCTTTTTGCCCAACTGGGCTAGGTTGGCCGGGACATTGGGAATGGAAATCCCAGATTTGCCCATCATTTTCAGGACGGCCGCCCGTTCCGCCAAAGGCAGCCCCATGAGCTGTGCCATGAATTGTTTGGGCCGGGAGCGAAAAAGTTTTCTTGTGGTGTATTGTTCAATAAACTTCCTTCGGTAGCCGAATTCTTTGTCAAATACTTTTTCCGCATTACCGAAAAAGGTGTTTCGATCAAATCCCCGTTTTACGGTCTTTCCGTGCATCTTAACCTCGGAGGCCCTGTATTTGCTCCCAGGGGAAAGGCTGACGGAGTTTGATGCGTCCCTGCGGCTGACGATAATGTGCACATGGGTCTGCAGTCCGGGTTTTTCCATTCCTATGGCTATTCGCCTTCCGTTGATTTTTTGCGGTGCCGTTGCTTCCCAACGATTGATTTCGGTTCTAAGCACGGTTGGGTCGGCTTGGCTTTCGCCCCGCTGTACTTTCCGAAGCTCATGTTGTAGCTCCAATATCTGGCTGGCAATGGGTTGGTTTAATCTAACGGCTTCATCCTTGTGATTATAGAATCGCTTGTGCTCAATTTTGGCATAGTATTTAATGTCATCAATAGTCAACTTTCTGCCATGGATTTCCCGGTTGAAACTTTCCACATAGGCCTCCATGACCTTTCGGGTATAGTCCTTCAGGTCTTGGGAAGGATTTTTGAGATGTTGCAGTTCCCGTTGGCTCGGACTGAGGGTGATGGTGTAGAACTTGGGTTCTTTCTTCATTAACCGTTTGGTGTTGGCATCTATTTCTTTGATGACCTCTTTGGGCGCAATGGTGTCCGAGAATTGGTCAAAGAACAGCTCTTTTTCTTGCTCTGTTCGGTTTTGGTTCTCCTTTTCAAGATAGGCCACATAGTTGGCCACACTTTGGGAAAAGTTACCTCCCGTCTGTTGTGGGGTGATGGTGATGTACATTATTGTCTCATTTTTTTCATTTGTTCCAATTCCTCCTCCAAGCTTCTTTGCTGTCGATTCCTCTCCACAAACTTTGGGGCCTCCTCGCTTTCCCCGAACCCTTCCAAAAAAGATTTGACAATGGCAAAAGTTGGCAGGGTCTGGGTGCGTTCTATGGATTTGAGAATGGCAATCAGAGCGTTGATGCGTTTTCCCAATCGCTTTTCGAGGGTCACCATGTTATCTCCGATATCCTCCTCCGGGGAAATCTTGAAGCGTTCAAAAAAGTCCAACATGAGCGATAGGGTCATGCTGTTCGATTTCCCTAACCGACGTGAAAATTTTCGGAACCGTTCAAATTCGGATTTCTTGATCTTCAGGTTTGAAAATCCCTCGTTTTTATATTTTCTGTCCATTTTTAATCCAATTTTCGATTGAAAATCAGCAGTTTGGGTCGTTTTTAATCCAAAAACGGAATAGCCCGCAGGATTCATCAATCTCAAAATACTGTATGTCAAATAATTAGAGATGGCAACATGGCGTAGCCTGTTATCCTCTTGCTTCTCCGTTTTCCCCGCCAAAGGCGGGCAAAATCCCAGAACATGCCCGGTTGCGATGTCTGTCTCAAACGTCAAATCGGAATGGAAATCTTCAAGGGAAAGTCAAATTGCCAACCACTGCGGGCCGTCTATTTTATCGAGATTTCCAAATACGAAAGTTATTAATTTTAAAATTGGAAAGCGCAAAAAAGCTCATCATAATGAATGGGCTTGGTTGGTGGATATTGATGCTTAGATAGCGAAAACATACTTATAATTGTACAGGTTTCGCATGGTTTCTTTCTCCAGTAGTTCGTCGTAATCCAAACCATGCTTTACGGCATACTCCCAAAGCTGTTCACCGAAACGCCTTTCCACATCCTTTTTGGACAGCGAATGCAGATAGTCTTGGGTTTCCTCGTCTAGATTGTTGAAAGTGAGCTTTATCATGGCATAGGATTAAAGGATTCCGTTGTCGGCAAAGCTGTAGTACTCCCCGTTCGGGGCCAGTATCAAATGATCCAGCACCCGTATATCGAACAACCGTGCCGCTTTCTTGATCTTTTCGGTGATGGCCCTATCGGCCTCGCTTGGCCCCAATGTTCCACTGGGGTGGTTATGGACAAGGATGATGGCCACCGTAAGACTTTTCAGGATTACAGCGAACAGGATACGCTGATCCACCAAGGCCCCTGTAATACCCCCTTTGGATATTTCGTAGACACCCTTGATGCGGTTTCCGTTGTTCAACAGTACCACCTTAAAAGTTTCGTGCATTGCAATGGTGCCTCTGTCCCAACTTCGATAGAGTATTTCGGCCGTCTCTTGGGAGTTCCTGATCTTGTATTGTAGGCTTACAGGGATTTTCTCGCTGTAGCTCAACCTGATTTCACTAACTTTGTTTTTCATTGTTCTTTTATTTAGCGTAAAGCGAATAATGAAAAAGAGGGCAAGCACTGACCAAAGTTTCTGCCCTCTTTCTTTTTTGGCTTAGTTATTACTGGTTTTTCCGTTCAACAATAGGATTTCATTTGCGACTACCTCTGTTACATAGCGTTGGTTGCCCTCTATCGGCTCGGTATAGGTTCGGGTCTTTAATTTGCCCACAACTCCTATTTCCTTGCCTTTCTGGACATATTTTTCGATGATGTCCGCAGTCTTGCCCCAGGCCACAACGGTGTGCCAATTGGTGTCGGTCTGTTTCTCGCCCTTTCCGTTCTTGTAACGTTCATTGGTGGCCAAAGACAGGCGTGCCACTTTCTTTCCGCTTTCAAGGTTCGTGATGATTGGTTCCTGTCCAACATTCCCGATTAACTGTACATGGTTTCTAATGGTACTCATGATTAAAAAATTTAAGGATTAATACTTCCCTTTTCCATTTAATTCAGCTTAAATTTTAAGGGGTGTTTGTTTTGCTTTCTTCCGTGCATGGCACCAATGGAGAAAGGGGGTTTTGTCAAGACTTTTGGGAAGAAATCAGGAAGGTTCGCAACGTGGTTTTTACCAACGGGCTAAAAACAAGGCGGTGAAAGCCTTATTTCTTTCCAAAACTTGCACGGTCTTGACAAGTTCCACAAGGGCATTAGCCATTCCTCCAAAACCGATGGCAATGGAGCGTATGGGAAATCAAGCGACCGCAGCCATTGGGTTTTTGGATTGGAATGGGTTATGTCCTGCCTGTTTTTCGTTGACCCGAAAAACAAATAAGGCTTTATCCATTACAGACCCCTTAAAATTTATCCGTCGGGACTTTGGTTTTTAGGGATTTTCGAGCAGGGGCGAGAGGAGGCCCCTGCCGCAAATACCGTGAAGAAAACCGAAGTGTCGACGTTCCGAAGTCAGAG
>CEVF01070927.1_pt1 | contig 39862 bp, 32 predicted proteins | sample 356441 | NCBI WGS metagenome assembly CEVF01 (sample SAMEA2622765, study PRJEB7988) | marine metagenome | biome: marine biome (ENVO:00000447); feature: surface water layer (ENVO:00002042); material: "saline water (ENVO:00002010), including plankton (ENVO:xxxxxxxx)" | depth 5 m | reverse complement strand
CAGTCCGAAGCGGCTGTCCGATGTCGGATTTTTTTTAAAAGCACATTAATTTCATTAACTGTTTGCTGCTCTTCGACATGTACCCCCATTTGCAATGAGTTAGCTCGGTTACTCTTCTCCATTTGCGATTTATAATTGGCGAAAGTATTGGAAAAATTAGTCAGTTCCGAATCGAATTGCTCCCGTAGATTTTTCTGTATATTTTCGACATTGAACGGGATACGAGATTCCCATTTATCGGACTCGAATTGCTTTCGCAAATTCTTCTGGATGTTGTCGCCATCAATTAGAGTCAGCGAACCATACTTATCAGATAAGTCGAGGGTAGTTTCGATTTCTTTGATATTTACCCGCAGGTTGGTAACCCACCCCAACAGAAAATCCCCATACGGCAATTCCTTGGCGCGATTACTGATGCCTTTGACGGTGTTACGATAAGTGGTGACTCCCCATAAGCCGGCGAGGGATCCGGCAGTCATGAAAACCATCAACAGCAGCAGCATCAGAATCAGCTTGTGCCGGATAGGTCTGTGGGCGAACACCGGCGACCTCCTTGTCGCACGCAATCGTTCTGAAGTCAGTGTCGATAACGCCTAAGTGGCGGTTCATGGCGGTAAAGCTAAGCCAAGAACTCAGGCGGTGAGTCTATCACTCCTGCGGTACAGGAACAACCGCAAGCTACTTCGCTGCCCGCGGAAGAGTTGCTTGTGCTAGCATTGACTTTTATGTGCAACTGAGGAGTTGGCGATTTGGTGAGAAAAAGTGTAGTTAATAACGCATTATTTTTCGAATGAGAAAAATACTCCAAAATAGCAAGGTGATATTGCCAAGCCAGACACTGTATGGCGGAAATACACCGTTCTTCGCTTGCTCAATACTGACCATCAGGATGGGATAGTAGACGATTAAAATTGGGATGAAGCAAAGGAAAAAAGTTGTCCAGAACTCCCCATTTCTACGCCGAATTGCCAAGGGTGCCCCTACTGCAACAAAAAAGAGGCAACTGAAACCCGCAGCCCAGCGACGGTGGGGCTCAGTATGCAAACGGAAAAGTTTTGATTCCTCACCCGAGATGGCCCCATCTAAAGATTCGCTTGTTTTTTTCAATTCAAAGAAATTGCCAGATGCTAAATGAAAGGCAGATGTTGCAGCAAGTCTCTGCTCAAACGTATCAATTCGAGTTTTTTGCTTAGTGATTTGTGCCGGGATCTCACTCAAGGCCATCTGGGAAGGGCTCTCTGAACGTTGGCTTCTACGCGCTGCACTGCTTAGTGGAATCACCCTTTTTATTGTGTTAGGAAATACTCCCTCTACACCCCCACCGACAGCACTGCCATTATTCATCAGGATCGTCAGAAACCCATTTTCAACATCTGAATGCAATTCGGCCCATGCCGCTCGAATCACAACTGTAGGCGACTTTCCTGACGATTTGAAAGTTAATGTCGGCTCAACAAGTCTTTTCCCTTCAACCGTTTTAACGTTGATTGTGAATTGATTTGTGGTATGCGAACCGTGGTTCCTCAGGCGACTGTAGGCCACCTCCTCGATCGATTCGATCACAATTTTCTGGACCCCTCTTCGGCCCCATGATACGGCCAAGTCATTTAACCACACAGTAGCAAAACTCAATAGCACGACGGTGGCGAAACTTGGCCACAGGATTCTCCAGGGGGAAATTCCCAAGGACTTGAGGGCGATAATTTCATTCGACGAAGAGAGCCGTCCAAAAACGAGGCAGGCTGCAAACAGTGAGGTTGCTGGAATTGCAAAACGCAGAGCGTCGGGCAGAATATACGGTACGAGTTCGTAGATGTGAGAGAACTGCAGTCCTTGCAGATGAAGTTCACGAATGATGACGAAAAGCAGCATCACGATGGTGATCGCACTGATCGAAATCAGGAATATCGAAATTAATTGCCACAAAATGTATCGCGTGAATAGATACATAGTAATGTCGTGAGACCGATGAAAGGCAGGGAAAGAGGTCCGATTTTCGGGGTCCTGCGCATAGTGGTCAATACGAATATCTGCTGAAACCGCGTTTAGATCAAAAGACCCTCAAATCAAGTCAATCTGTGAATCACTCGCCCGCAGGCTTTCCCGATCCGATTTAATGCTTGCTATGATATGTGAGATGCTTTTGCAGTACATCCGGACCGCGTGGGAAAATGAATTTTTCTGTGCGAGCTCGGCAGCTCTGTTCATTAGGTCGTCAAAGCTATCCCAATCGACTTCAACCTCCATTCTACCGACATTCTTTCGAAGCTCAGCAGAAATAGCAGAAAAATGGTCGACGGTTTCAATTGAAGGCGTACAAGAATATGTGCGATAGGGCGCTTGTCCCATCGGTTTCGGCTGATCAACGATTCCGCCGTCAACAGGCGATTTGTCAAAACATTGTAGTAACGTAACGATAGAAGTAACGACAGCACCAATGCCCGCGATGATGGCATAGGGAGTCAACTCTTGATAATAAAGAACAACAGCAATCACCGAAAAAAGCACAAAAAGAATCACATTCCAATTTGACAACCGATTATCCTTCAGTGGTTCTGCTTTGACTTGCGCGACAGGCCCATGGTCTACTTGGACGACAATGACCGTAATGTTGTCGGGACCACCACGCAAATTCGCAAGATCGACCAAAATTTGTGCAGATTCCGCGGGTGGCAGGCAGCCTAAAATTGCTCCTATTTCATGGTCACTGACCTGACCACTCAGCCCGTCGCTACAAAGAAAATAGACGTCATCCTTATGTACAGGAAACGGGCCTTCCATATCAATCTGCACATTTGGAGCAGGACCTAATGATCGGGTAATGATGTTTTTCGGAAGATGTAGATCAGTATCGGTTCCCGATATTTTTCCAGCAGCCTCCATTTCCCAGACAAGACTATGATCGAAGGTTAATTGGTCGAGTTGTCCGTGACGGAGGCGGTAAACTCGACTGTCTCCGACATGCGCGACTACGGCCCCCATGGGCAACAATAAGAGCGTGCTGCATGTGGTTCCCATTCCAGTGAATTCGGGTTCGTCCTGGCCCCGCTGAAAGATTGTCTTATTTGCTCCCGTTACCGCCTGATGCAGTGCGGTGATAGGATCGCTGTCGAGATTCTTGGAAAACAAATGGGGGATATTATCGGCGGCAAGTTTACTCGCCAGCTCTCCCGCAGCGTGTGCACCCATGCCGTCCGCTACCACAAACAAGTGGCCTCGCTGCCGCCAAAATTCTTCATCACTGGAAACAAGCAGATTTTTGGCATCCTGATTGTTTTTTCGCCGCATGCCGATGTCTGATACCGATGCATAGCGAACAGCTTGCGAAAACGGGATTAAATCAGACATGCCAAATCCGGTGGGTGAGCCTCGGTAGATAGAAAGCTCGCCATAGTATTTTTTAACAGAAACCACCGACTGCCAGCCAGTATCGCCCTCGGATCGTCGATCCGGATGATTACCGATGGATCAACACATGCAGGTGCTAGCACTTGCCACGGCTAGTATCTTAGCGTCAAAGCGATTGATGCACCAGCCATAAACGTTGTGCAGGTGACTTCAGATCGATATGGCGTAATGGATACAAGAAATCTATACTCCGACGCCTTTTTCCGTGTCATCGATGCGTTCAGTTCGGCAAACAGTCCATTGCTGAACAGTAACGATTCGTGGAATGAATGTTTCGTCACCCACACAGCCAAGCTCGCGATACAACTCTGTGCAAAAATTCTTATTTCTGTATTACATTGTATTATTGTTGCTTATTCCTGTACTTAGTGGATGTGTGCAGCGACGCATGACAATCTCATCCAATCCGCCGGGCGCCATCGTCAAAGTAGACGATGTTGAGATCGGTAGGACTCCCGTGTCCACGAGTTTCGTCTATTACGGAACGCGAAAAATTCAATTGTCGAAAGCAGGATATGAAACACTGACCGTCCTCCAGCCTATTCCGACCCCATGGTATCAATTGCCCGGAATCGATTTTGTCAGTGAGCATCTGGCGCCAGGTAAAATTAATGATGACCGGTTGTTCAGTTATAACCTGGACCCTGCTGTAGTCGTTCCCACGGACCAGCTTCTAGAGCGCGCCCAACAGTTACGACAGCAATCGGAAATGCCTACCAAGATAGATTCTCCCGTTGAGGCCTTGCCGCCTCCGAAGGACCCTATCCTCATTCCACCGCCGGTGGAAAATCGCCTGCCAATGTGAGTTTGCGATAATGGATAAACAGTAGTTTGGGCGAGGGGATTACTGGGAATATAAGGGAGTCGGTTCAAGGGGTGCATTGCGCCAATCGGAGGGTGGCCTGAGGTCATTTCTCCAAGTTAAAGGCGGCTGCTCTGAGATCTCGAAATTAGGATATTTGCCCTGATCTCTGCGATGATGTATCGCTCCGGCCAAACCGAGTTGTGCCGGATCGCGAGCTATCTTGTCAGAAAAGACCCGGATGTCACCCATGATCGGTTGCAGCTGCCTTGTGACACTATCGATATTCACGGCTGCTCGATTCAAATTATTGTACAGCGAAGGGTTATTTATCAGTTGGCCGATGGTTCCTTCCCGGCTGTTGAGCTGATTCGTAAACTGGTCGAACTGGGAGAGTACCGATTCAAATTTTGCAAGGCCCGAATCTAGTCTATTCACAATAACAGCTCCGTTCTCTCCCAATGGACCGGTGAACCCTTCAAGGTTCTCCAGATTTCGATCAGCGTGTTTTACGGCGATCTGAATTTCAGTCAATGTGTCACGCGTCTGCCGAACCACTTGCGGAATGTCATTAAGCCCTTTTCGAAGGTTCTCTTGCATCGCGTCGTCCCCTAGAACTCGATTCAGTTTACTCATCGTGAGATGAATGCTGTCGAGTGTTTCCTCAGACTTTTTCACAATGCGTTGAAATTGGTCCTCATCATGGTCGGTCACCAACTTGTTTAATTGTTCACCCAATTTTCCAAACTGATTACTCGCCGTACTTACAGAATTCAGAGTATTGCGAAGGTCATTTTCCAGACCACCGAGCATTTCAAGTGGATTGCGCGTGGAAACCCCTTTTAGTTCTGCGTCGTCGGGTATCAGCTTATGAGATGTTTTCATCCCCGGCACGAATTCCACAAAAGAATTTCCAAGCAAAGATGAATTATTGATCGAGCAATTTTCATCCTCGTAAATTTGGGTTCCTGCGTTCAAACTCAAAGTTACGAGCACATCAGGAGAGTCGTTGACGAATTCCACTTTGCTGACACGACCAACCAAGATGCCACTTTTCCGGACCGGCGTGCCCTTCGCAACGCCGGGAGCATTAGTGAATCGCACCCGAATTGTTTTGCCAGTATGAAACATGGATGGGAAGTCGCCAAACAGCACAACCAAGATAGCAGTAAGAATAAGTGCTGATATGACAACAATTCCGACCCGAGCCTGTGCGACACGTTCATCCATGATAGAAACCTTGCTTGATGTAAAAATCGATTGAGTGTCAGGATCATTTGGTGAATACTAACCGGATCTCGGGATCAGTTATCGATTGCCATTTCCTTGAGTCGAGATCCTGCCTCGCCACGTATGAATTGAGAAACACGCGCATCCTTTGCTTGGTCGATGGCAGACGGCGGACCATCAAATAGAATTTGCGACTCCCCATTTTTAAGCCGCGGGAAAGGATACAGCATAACTATACGGTCGGCTACTTTCTTTGCGGTGCGCATATCGTGGGTAACAACGATACTTGTGACCGGGTAGTGCGATCGGGTTCTAATAATAAGTGCATTGATGACATCGCTCATTATGGGATCAAGCCCTGTTGTCGGTTCGTCATAAAGTATGACCTCGGGCTCCATTGCAAGCGCTCTTGCCAGGCCAACCCGCTTACGCATGCCTCCTGAAAGCTCAGCAGGTTTTTTATCAAAAATAGATTTTGGAAGACCAACTTCTGCCAAACGTTTTTCGACCGTTTGCTGGATTTCAGACCGATCGCGAATTTGATGTTGGCGGAGGGGAAAGGCAATATTTTGAAATATGGTCATGCTGTCAAATAGCGCGGCCGCCTGGAAAACAAAACCGAAACGCATTCGCTGTTTCGTTAAATCTCGCTCATTGGTTGCCCCCAAATTTTTTCCATCGAAAAATACATCGCCGGTGGTGGGACGAATCAGCCTGATGATTGTTTTCATCAAAACTGTTTTTCCGCACCCGCTCTCACCGATGATAGCGATGGTTTCTCCCTTTTTTACTTTTAGATTGATGTCACTAAGGACAGTCTGAGCATTGAATCGAATCGTTAAATTGCGCAGCTCAACGAGCGGATCATTCGAAATTTGTTGGTCATTACTCATAAGTGAACGTGATCCTCGCGATCGGTCCTCAAAACAGTCGAGCGCCAGTTGGCCAGATCAGTTTGTGAAAGCCGATCAAAAAGATCCCTAAAAACAGGTCGAGTACAATAATCACTACAAATGCATGCACGAATGCAGCCGTCGCGGCGCGCCCGACGCCCTCAGCGCCCGGGTCGCAATGAAAACCCCGGTAGCATCCTAGGATGGCGATGGAGAATCCAAAGAATAGGCTTTTGAATATCCCGCTGAAGAGATCGTACAAACTGACAATCGACCGCGAATTGTGCCAATAATAGAAGGCATCAATGTCAAGAATAAAGATGCTATAAAAAGCTCCTCCAATCACACCCATAAAATTTGCAACTACTGTCAAAGCCGGAATCAGGCACAAGCAAGCCAGTAGTCTCGGAACGACAAGATGATGGATAGGGTTTGCGCCCATGCTAGTGAGGGCATCGATTTGCTCGGTCACGCGCATGGTTCCTAATTCGGCGGCCATCGCACTTCCTACGCGTCCGGCCAGCATGGTACCTGCCAGTACAGGTCCTAATTCCGTGACAAGCGAAACGTTAATGACTCCTCCGAGCCTGGTCTGTAGCCCTAAATGAGCGAACTGGGCATAACTTTGCACAGCAAGCACCATGCCGATAAAGGTCCCGGTAAGTGCGACTACCGGAAGACTACGCACACCAACTTGATAAAAGTTAGGAAGCAGCGTTTCCTTTTGTGGCAGTCGAGTCAGCATCCAAGAGATGGTTTGCATCGTGAACAGCGCGACATCACCGACCGCAGTGACCCAATCGATGACCACAGCACCGCTGTCGGTAAACCACCGCATCGGACCGGCCATTCGGCGTTTTTCTACCAGGGTTTGATCTGTAATTTCCATCAAGCTGGTCTGAAAGTTGGTCCGGTTAAAACGAGAGTTACTTAGCGGGATAATACGTGTCTATTCTTCGGCAGAGTAAGTATCCGGCTTGAGGAATGTTTGACGGTCCAGGAATACAGGTAGTTCAGGGGGTTTAGGGAAATTTTCGGTCCTGCGAATCGGAAACAGCGAACAATTTCGCAATCCTCCACACGTATTCAGAGGAAAGATCAATTAAGGACTCGCAGAGGTGGGTATCTCCCCACGCACTCATTGGCCCAATTGTTGCAGTAGCCGTAGAACCTTTTCGAGTTCTGCAGAAAATTGGGTGTGCCCCGGTTGTTCGCGGACCAATTTGGAAAAGATGACTTTGGATCGGGCGAGATATTGGTTTGCATTTTTCGGTTGTCCCGACGCGATTAAGATTTCTCCCATTTGCCTCAGTGCAGCTCCGCGTTCCGCTGCAAAATTTTGACTATCTGGATATTGTTCGCAGACCAATTGCAAGATTCTTAGCGCAATTTTACATTTTTTTGATGCGATTTCCTGTTGCCCAAGGGCGACGAGTGCATCTGCCCAATTGGTTAGCACATTTGCCTTCAACGCATCGTATTTTCCGGTTGGATCGCTCATTGAAGCGATGCGTCCGCTAGAATGGAAAGCTTTCTCATACCAAAGAACCGCAGTCTTAAAATCCATTGAATCCGCATATGAATTGCCCAGATCCCTACAAGTCGACACAAGCGGTTCAATAGTTTTTAGGCTCACTGTGTGCTGAGGCGTCTCAATAATTTGTTCTAGTTCACGATAGGAGTCTTCTAAATATTTTCGGTAGCCCCTCGGATTGCCATGTAGTCGCTCCCAGTCACCGCGGTATTTGTAGCAACGAGCTAGGCCAAAAAAGGCTTCATCAAGAGGTTGTGGAGTTTCGATTAATTGTTGATAGGAATTGATAGCGGCATCCAGATAATTCTGACACGAAGTCCATCGCCTTTGTTGTAATGCAAGCGATCCCATTTTGACATAATTATCGGCAGCCAAGAGTTGAACGTCCGTTTTCGTTGGCACAATACTCAAAAGATGCTCGAAGAATTTCGATGCTCTCTGGAAATCCTTAGTTGCTCGTTCAAATTGGCCTAGCCGCTGATCTACAATGCCGAGTGAAAACCAAGCTCGTCCTAAAAGCAGGGCGAAGGGGGGAGGGGTGGTGGTAGTGCTTGGATCGTAATTCTGATTTCCTGCCGCATCTCGTGCTGACAAATCACTTACGAGAGAACGTAATAACTGATCTGCGATTGTCAAATTCCCCAAGCTTGTTTCAATCCTCGCTATTTGAAGGCGTGCCGTGGCAATGAAGTGTGAATCTAGTTCATCCTTTCGACCCGACTGCACCAGGCCCGAGTAATAGCGAAGAAACTCCTGTAACAGTTTCTTTTCGTTTGCCGTTTTTGGGAGAGAGTAGGCTGAATGCTCATCAATCAGATCCGCCACTGCATTATTTACAAGAGATTCCGCCTGTTCCATCCGACGTATGGCTTGCGATTTTTTACTGGAAGATAAAAAATACTGATAAGAGGCAGTGATCGATCCGCCCACGAGTAAGCTTGCAAGCAAAATATAGGCAATCAATTTGTGTTGATTTTGTCGTAACGACCGAAGAGCTCTTTTTATCTCTATTCTTGGACTTGCAAGTATTCGCTGGCCTCTCAGGTATCGTTCCAGATCGTCTGCCAACTCGTCAGCGGTTTTATATCGAAGTGAGATCTCCTTCTGTATGCATTTCATGCAAATGGTTTCTAAATCCTTTTCGACATTCGGATTGAGGTGTCGAAGAGGGGCAGGGTATTCCTCGACTAATTGCCGAAGCGTTTCGGAAGACCGTGCAGCAAAGAAGGGGGGCTTGCCGGACAAAATGGCGTAGAGCGTCGCCCCGAGACTGTATATATCGCTCTGCTCGGTAGCCTGCATAGCGTCTTTCGCTTGCTCGGGTGCCATAAATGACGGTGTTCCCAGGGTTTCACCAATTGCCGTGATGCTCTTTCCTTTTTCACAAATCTTGGCAAGCCCAAAATCGGCAACCAGTGCTCGATCGGTGTCATCATCAATGAGAATATTGGCTGGCTTGATGTCTCGGTGTAAGATTCCGCTTCGGTGAGAATAGCTGATCGCTCTCGTGACTTGCTCGATATATTTAGCGGCAATTTGATTATCGAGCGGTCTACGTTGGGTCAGTCGAGCAAGACTTTTTCCACGCACATATTGCATGGAGAAAAAGTGCCGCCCCTTATTTTCGCTGACGTCAAAAACACGCACTATGTTTTCGTGGCGTAGTTTAGCAGCGGCTCTAATTTCTGTTTGAAATCGATTGACGGCATCACCAGTGGAGGTGTCAAGTATTCTGTTCTGTAGAATCTTGACTGCAACAATGCGTGGGTTGCTGATTTGTTTGGACCGGTAAACGATGCCCATGCTGCCACGGCCAATTTCTTCGAGTAGTTCATAATCGGCGAAATGCAATGGAAGGATGATGCCTGCTTCACTCGGATCTTCCGGTGACAGGGTTGCACCAAGTGTCTCAGAGCTCTCAGAGGTGGCCGTCAAGTAAGGAAGGATTCCCGCCTCCCGAAAATCAAGGTCAGGAAATCGTGCCTGGCAGGATTCTTTGTCCGTTGGCATGCCTACCTGCATTCGAACGAGGCATTCCTGCTTGACAATTCTGGCCAGAATCTCTGATTGATTTAAACTAGGAAACCGGTTCAGATAAGATTCGACAAGATCCGGATGATTGACAGTCTGGTCATGACTATCTGCAGCATCTCCCCCCTGATCAACTTGGTGCTTCCAGGCGAGTTCGATCTCAATATGGACCAATTCCTCGAGCGTACCCAAGAAGTGAGGATCGTCTAACGTTGGGAGAAAATCTTCAATTTTTCCCGGTTTGCCGCTGAGTAAGCATTTTTCAAATTCCTTCCGAAGTTCCTCATCAATGGAATCGGATGGTAGTGGAGGCTTCATCAGGTCCCGGTTTCCAGAAGACTTTGTTTCCAGCGAGATTGTACCCTGCCTATAATTCGTCGCACGGTGCGCTCGGAACACTTGAGTTGTTGGGCAACCTCGTTGTTCGTATGCTGCTCCAGTTTAAGAATTACCGCGGTTCGCTCTTCATCATCTAAAACTCCAAGTAATTGCTCCAGCTGATCAGCGAATTCAATAGATTCGGCAGGTGTTGGTTCGGCTGAAATCACATGTCCCACGCGAGACATCGCTTGATCTGTTTTTGCGTGTCGCTCCAGATTCATCGCTCGTTTCTGGCGACCATGATAGCGGGCCTGTTGGCGAACTTTTGTCAGTGTAATGGCACAAAGTAGTCTCCAAAGACTTTCAGCATCCGAGAATTCGAATTGACCATCCTGAGCACGGCGAAGAAAAGTACGGCAGGCCGACTGCACGACATCTTCGGCTCCCACTCGGCGTCTGAGGCCCGAGGACAGATGTTGAGAGGCAAGCCGCTGAAGTCGTTCCCCGTAAAGATTCCAGAATTCGTGCTCTGCCTCTGGATTTCCCTCAGCAAGTTGCACCATCCAGCCTTGCCATTCTCGATCGTTTTTCATTGCCGGACTCTTTTGGAACACCTGGTATACAACGTGTATCGTACCCCAAGCGACCGGCCGATTCAAACTAAAAAAGAGGACCTAAATTGATTGCCCGATTCTTAAAGCCTACAGACGAGCTATTGACGAGCGAATCAAGGCCCATCGCTATGGATTAGAGTCATTGGAGGTGTCCGGCTCTTCTCCAGTCGTCGCGCCGACAGGTTCTTCGTCCTCAGATGTGTCAACCAAATCAGATGAAAAATCCAAGCGTTTAATTTTTCCATCTTCATCCTTAATAGCGTCGACAATGATACGATTCTTACCTTCAAACTCACCTTTGAGCAATTCTTCGGAGAGAGGATCTTCAATATAATTTTCAATTGCTCGACGGAGCGGTCTTGCCCCGTAATCGAGATTTGAACCTTTTTTGATAATAAATGATTTCGTGTCATCGGTTAGCAAGAGTTGGAAACCGCGATCTAACAAACGCTCACGCACTTTAGAAAGCTCTAGGTCGATGACCTCTACAAGGTCTTCTGACGTTAGGTGCCGGAATATGATCACGTCATCCACCCGATTTAGAAACTCAGGGCGGAATACCTTTTCAATTTCCTCACCTACCCTTTCCTTCATCGAATCATAGGACGCGTCGTCATCCGGCTTCTGAAAACCAAGTGAAGACTCATTTTTGATTGCATCTGCGCCGGCGTTGGTCGTCATGATTAGGATGGTATTTCGGAAGTCGACGTTCCGCCCAAAGCTGTCTGTGAGGCGTCCTTCCTCCATAACTTGCAGCAGCATGTGGAAGACGTCGGGATGGGCTTTCTCGATCTCGTCCAGTAACACAACGGCGTACGGTCGACGTCGTATTTTCTCGGTAAGCTGGCCACCCTCTTCAAATCCAACGTAGCCGGGAGGTGCACCCACGAGTCGACTCACATTGTGCTTCTCCATGTACTCACTCATGTCGACTTGAATTAAAGCATCATCGTCTCCGAACATAAACTGAGCGAGTGCTTTGGCGAGTAATGTCTTGCCGACACCTGTCGGCCCGGCAAAGATAAAACAGCCAGTTGGCCGCTTGGGATCTTTCAATCCGCTGCGGCTTCGCCGCACAGCTTTTGAAATTGCGGAGACGGCCTCATTCTGACTGATCACGCGTGAGTGCAGCTCTTTTTCCATTTGCATCAAACGCATGCTGTCTTCGGTTGACATTCGAGTTAACGGAATTCCAGTCATCTTTGAAACAACTTCAGCAATCACGTCCTCATCCACAACGCCATCAGTCTCCCGAGATTTTTCTCGCCATTCGCGTGTGATGGTCTCTTTCTTCTTTTTAAGTTTATCGGCGGTATCGCGAAGTTTTGCCGCCTTTTCAAAATCTTGGTTCGCGACAGCCTCCTCTTTTTCCTTGTTCAGCTTTTCAACTTCCTCGTCAATTTCTTTGAGATCTGGTGGACGAGTCATAGCTTTTAAACGAACCCGTGCGCCAGCTTCGTCAATAACGTCGATCGCCTTGTCCGGCAAACACCTTCCGGTAATGTAACGATCTGAAAGCTCAACTGCAGACACAATCGCATCATCCGTGATTTGGACCCGGTGGTGCGTTTCATACCGATCACGCAATCCCTTGAGGATTTCGACGGTTTCCGACGCATTAGAAGGCTCCACCATGACTACTTGGAATCGGCGGTCCAGAGCGCTGTCTTTTTCGATGTACTTTCGATACTCATCGAGGGTGGTCGCACCAATACACTGAATTTCTCCTCGGGCGAGTGCCGGCTTCAGAACATTTGATGCATCGATTGCGCCCTCAGCGCCGCCTGCGCCCACCAATGTGTGGAGCTCATCAATGAAGAGTATGGTGTCCTTGGTTCGCCGTACCTCATTCATTACAGCTTTAATTCTCTCTTCGAACTGCCCTCGGTATTTTGTTCCAGCCACCATCATGGCGAGATCCAAAACGACAATTCTACGATCGCACAATAATTCAGGCACGTTGCCTTCGATAACCCGCTGCGCGAATCCTTCTACGATTGCTGTTTTTCCAACCCCTGCCTCCCCGAGCAGTACCGGATTGTTTTTTGTTCGTCGACAAAGAATCTGAATGGCACGTTCAATTTCACGTTCACGCCCGATCACCGGATCCAATTTTTTCTGCTCAGCCAATGCTGTGAGATCGCGACCAAAACTGTCAAGCGCTGGTGTCTTTGACTTGCCACTTTTGCCACCGCCACCCTGGGGGCCACCACCGCGCTCACCACCGCCACGTTCTGCCACTTCCCCTGTCTCGAGGCCATGGCCAAGAAGGTTAAGCACTTCCTCGCGAACCTCTTCAAGTTTTAATCCCAGGTTCATTAGCACTTGTGCTGCAACACCTTCCTGTTCACGAAGCAGTCCTAATAAAATGTGCTCAGTGCCGACATAGTTGTGGTTGAGATTCCTCGCTTCCTCCATTGAGTACTCGATAACTTTTTTAGCTCGAGGCGTTTGTGGCAACTTGCCCATCGTGACCATATCTGGCCCACTCTGTACGAGCTTTTCTACCTCCAAACGTATTTTTCGGAGGTCCACGTCGAGGTTCTTTAGAACGTTTGCAGCAACACCACTGCCTTCCTTGATGAGACCCAATAGGATGTGTTCTGTGCCGATGTATTCGTGGTTGAAACGTTGCGCTTCCTGATTCGCAAGTTGCATTACTTTCCGGGCACGATCTGTAAATCTTTCGTACATTTCCTGTTCTCCGTCTCACCACAATGCTTGGTGTTTTGTGTGTGGGAGTCTACGGCCCTCGCCCAATGAACCCAACTGTAAATGGAGCGTCACCATCGACCCGGCGAAGCCTCGCCACGAAGAATTTTAGCCTTCCACCGGTCATCGATCAAGGTAACCCTCGTTCGCGAATGTCTCTCATTAGCGGTTCGGAAATGAAACTTCAGGCCAAGCGTTCGGCATTCCCTCAAGCAGCGAATCACTAAGTAAACAAACCAGATGCTAGATAGGCCTTACCCATTCATTTTCAATTCACGGGACAGTTGATAAAAAGATGTTGAAAAAGGGTGGTTGATTGCTATGGGGTCTAGGTCTCAAATCCCGGATTGACCACACTTATCTGTGTCGCACCTACAGTTTTTTATGTCTTTTAACCTGCTTCGTTAACGCTTTCCTGATCCACACTACGACGGGTGTCACCGTGTCCGATCCGAGAATTTATCGTCTGCTTGATGCATCCTCCAATCGGGCGGTCGAGGCAGTTCGCGTGGTGGAGGATATCGTGCGATTTATTTTCAACGACCAAATGATGACGCGGGAATGGAAAACATTTCGCCACGATCTCTGTTCGGTCTTGCAGGTCCTATCGATCGATATGCGTCTTGCATTTCGCCAGGCAGATGCTGATGTCGGGGCATCCATCGCGCTCGGGAGTGAAATGCAGCGGGGGAGTGTGGCTGAAATTCTTGCTGCAAACTTAGCCCGCTTGCAGCAATCGCTTCGTAGTCTGGAAGAGGCTGGCAAGTTAATTGACGCTGATGCAGCTCAAAAAATTGAGGCTCTCCGTTACGAGAGTTACACGCTTGCCGCCGCATCGCAAACTATTGGGGTTAGTATTGATCGACTTCAGCAGGTGAAATTGTGTGTGCTCATTGATGGCGGGGCGTCAGACCAGCAATTTTGCCGACTGATTGACATGCTTGTGTCGGCGAGTGTAGGCGCGATTCAGCTTCGAGAAAAAAAGGTTGACGATTCCCGTCTTATGGCCCTTGCAAGAATCCTCGTCGCAAAAACGCGGCGCCGAAAAACACTGAGTATCATCAATGACCGTCCGGACATTGCCGCACTGGCCGGGACTGACGGGGTCCATGTTGGACAGGAGGATTTGAGCGTTAGAGACGCGCGTCAGATCGTTGGACCGCAGTCGGTTATTGGCGTTTCGGCCCACAGTCTTGATCAGTTGAACAGGGCTGTACTGGAGGGCGCGAATTATGCCGGGATCGGTCCGATTTTTGCATCAAAAACAAAACAATTCGCAACCCATGGCGGGATTTCCCTGCTCAAAGAAGTTGTCAATCAGACAGCGCTGCCGCTCTTCGCGATCGGTGGAATCGATACGAAGAACGTGGATACCGTAATCGAAGCGGGTGCGAAACGGGTAGCAGTTGCTGCAGCGATAACGGCGGCTCCGGATCCCGCACAGGTGGTTGCCGCGTTGCATCAACGACTCGATTTTGCAAATTCGCAAGCAGAATCACCCGACGAAAATACTCCGTCGCGATGAATGCAGTGTCCCATGTTCCTGTTTATTGACGCATTGCTCGGCGTATTGCATCCATCGATTCTGGATTTTGTCGAAGTGCCCTTACCACCTCTGACCTGATATATCGAGGCGGATCATCCGCACCATCGGGTTGGACATTGGCAGCGGGAGGTAAGAGGCCCTGATCACGAAAAGAAAGGATCAGCGATTCAGGAACTTTGAGTACTTCGGCCAATTGCTTTGTCGTCAGCGGCGTTTCTTGCGGCATGGAATTGCTCGTGAACTCATAAGAGGGAGTTGGTGTTTGCCACGGGCTATTTTCTTACTCAACTGGAACTGTATTGCCGGCGCGGTGACTTGAACCTGTAGGCAGGATCAGCGGGCACTCATGTCACAACTTAATCCACCGGCCGCCGGCACATAGGCACTGCGACAATAGTCCATCACCATCCGGTGTGCGCTAAATCGCCATGCGAGTGAACCGATGGAGTTCATCATCATTGCAATCCATTGTCGGGGTAAACCATGATCATCACGGTCATAAAATATCGGTATTACTTGATTGACAAGAACATCATAAAGCGCCTCGGCATCTCTTCGATCAGTCTCTTCGGTTGAAGAGTGAGAACGACCGTTTCCGATCGCAAACCCATTGACGCCGTCGTAGGCCTCAGCCCACCAACCGTCGAGAATAGAGCAATTTAAACCTCCATTGAGAACGACTTTCTGACCGCTCGTGCCGGAGGCTTCCAACGGGCGCCGCGGGTTATTCAGCCAGACATCAACACCCTGTACTAGATGGCGGGCGACATTGATGTCGTAATCTTCGACAAATACGACACGCCCTGCAATCGCCGGATCGTGGCGAAGGTTTGCAATTTGTTGAATTAACTTCTTTCCGGGCTCGTCGGCCGGGTGTGCTTTTCCAGAAAAAATAAATTGGATCGGCCGATCACCATCGGCAATCATTTCGTGGATTTTCTCGATGTCCCACATGAACATATTTGCACGTTTGTAGGTAGCAAACCGCCGTGCGAACCCAACAGTGAGTACATTCGGATCAAGAACGTGTCGTGCAGCTTCCACCATTTCGTCGGATTCTCCACGACGACGACACTGTCGGCTCATCCGTCGTCGTACAAAGGTGAGCATTAAGTTTTTCAATGCATAGTGTGTCTCCCAGAGTTCACCAGGATCAATATTGTAGATGCTCTGCCAAACTTCCGGTTCACCCATTCGCCGCGCCCAACCAGCGGGAAAATATCGGTCGTAGAGTTGCAACATTTGATATGCAAGAAAGGAGGGAATATGAATGCCGTTAGTGATATGGCCTATTGGGATCTCTTCTTCCACTCTCCAGGGCCATAAATGGGCCCACATTCTACGACTTACCTGACCATGCAACGCGCTAACGGCATTGGCACGTCTAGAGAGTTTGAGCGCTAGAACCGTCATGCAGAAGGACTCTTCTCCGTTTTGCGGATCGACACGCCCCAAACCCATGAGTTGTTCAAGCGAGATACCAAGCGACTCACGCAGCGGTCCAAGGTGTTCCTCAACAAGATCTGTTTCGAATCGATCGTGGCCGGCCGGAACCGGGGTATGCGTCGTGAACACGGCTCGTTGCGCCACTTCTCGGAGCGCACCGTCGAAGTCCAGACCATCCTCATGCATAAAATCACGAATCGCCTCAAGGCCTGCAAATGCACTGTGCCCTTCATTCATGTGATAAACACTGGGAGAAATGCCCAGCGCTTTCAGCGTTCGCACGCCACCCACACCCAATACAAGCTCCTGGCGAATTCTCGTTCGCGTATCTCCACCGTAGAGTCGGGCCGTAAGCTTCCTATCCTCGGGTTTGTTACCCTCCACATCGCAATCGAGCAAATACAAATCGACCCGACCCACATGCATTAACCAAACCTTTGCAAATAGTTTCCCGTCCCGCGTATCAATTTCGATAGTGATCGGCGTTCCCTCTTTATCCACGGCCGGTTCCATTGGTAGGCTGTCCACGCGGGTATCTTGGTATTCTTCAACCTGAAATCCCTCTTCATCAAGTCTTTGACGAAAATAGCCCTGATCGTAAAAAAGACCGACGGCGACTAGCGGAATACCGAGTCCACTGGCACTTTTGACATGATCCCCTGAAAGTACCCCCAGGCCGCCTGAGTAAATCGGCACTGATTCGTGAATTCCAAATTCAGCTGAAAAATAAGCAACCGGTCGGACACCCAGGATGCCGGCATGGGTCGTGCCCCATGTTTGATTGTTCGACAGATATTCTTTCAGTCTGCGATAGGCCTGATTAATCCGGCTGTAAAGTACCAGTTCATTGGCCCGCGCCTCCAATCGTTCCGGTGTAAATTCCGCAAGCAACGCGATCGGATTGTGGTCGAGTTGTCTCCAGCGAATAGGATCGAGGTCGCGAAAGAGGTTGACCACTTCCGATTGCCATGACCACCAAAGATTTCGAGCAACGGCCATGCATTTTTCGTACAACGACTCCGCGGATAATTCCGATTCCAGCGTGAGCGGATTAGATTCAGTGGTGGGTTCTTCGATCTGACTCATGGCAGGCTTCTTCGTTGTTGTTTGTTACTGGTGTCGGTAAGCAGACGATCGCGGGTGTAGGGTGTGGATAGCCTCGCGCATTATACAACTTGTCAAATTTCGTAAAACACCCTGAATCGTGCAGGTACCGAAGGTATTGAGTTGTCTGGGCAAGCATTGCTCGCTAAGCTGAATCCATCGGGCGGTGTCATTTAAACGTCGATCAATATGCGGTTCTCACATGCATTTTAACGCAGCGGATGATAACGGCGATGTAGCGCGACCCGACAGTCCAGAGTTCATGGCACTGGCGAGGAGTCTGTCGGTTCAGGCCGCATCGCTGGATCAATCAGGTGATTGGCCCCAATTTCAGCTGGATCAATGCAGTAAAGCGGGGATATTTCGCTGGTTTGTCGATTCAACGAGGGGTGGTATCGGATGCGGAGACGCGGATATTTTGCGAGGATATTTGCATTTGAGTGCAGCCTGCCTTACGACCACATTTGTTTTGACGCAAACGACAGGAGCTTTGCGACGGATTGCGGCAAGCAGCGCGCCGATTGTTGACCAAGTATTGGAGGATCTTCTCTCCGGACGCGCTTTAGCCTCCCTTGGTATCTCGCATCTGACCACAAGCCACCGGCACTTAGGTAAGAGGGTCTTAGCTGCAAAATCGCGAGGAGAGGGTTTCGTGCTTGAAGGTTTTAGCCCTTGGGTTACGGGAAGCCCCCAGATCGACAAGATTGTTGTCGGGGCAGAAATGGAGGATGGTCGGCAAATTCTTGCTTTGGTCTCGATGGATCTACCTGGTGTCTCGTTCGATACACCCACCCCATTGATGGCCCTCACCGGCAGCCAAACCGGCGCTGTTCGTTTTGATCAAGTGATAGTTCAGGCAGATGCGATTCTCGCAGGGCCCGAATATGATGTCCTAGTAGGGGCCACGGGCGCGTCGACCGGCGGATTGCAGACCTCGGCATTGGCAATCGGTCTAGCAGATTCTGCAATTGACATTATTGAACAGCAGAGCGTGGCTCGCAGCGATCTGCAGTCGCCGGCAGACCGACTAAGGGCCGAGCAAGGCCAGGCTCGGAAAGATCTTCTCGCCCTGGCAACGGGTGATCAAGTCTGTCCCCCGGCGGAGCTTCGCAAGCGGGCTAACAGTCTTGCAATTCGCGGGTCACAGGCAGCATTGGCAGCGGTCAAAGGCGCTGGTTATGTCGAGGGACATCCTGCGGGACGCCTTTGCCGCGAGGCTCTTTTCTTCTTGGTCTGGAGTTGCCCACAACCGGTGATGGCTGCCAATCTTTGTGAACTGGCAGGCCTTACAGAGTAGGAAGTGGTAGAAAATTCGCTTACCGCGTTGCAGAGACTTGCAATTCAAGCGTGGCCCGCGTGTTCGATAGCATTACGAATCAAGGCTACTACATGCTCATCATCCAACCGGTAAAACACATGCTTGCCCTCGCGACGATGGCTCACAATTCGTTCACTGCGAAGCAATTTTAATCTCTGCGAGATCGCCGGGAGATTGTCGTCAAGGATCGAAGAGATTTCTGTAACACACATCTCCCGACCGATGAGAAGCCCCAGTAAACGCAATCGGTTTGGGTCACCTAGCGCACTAAACATGGCCGCAGCTCGATGACAATCCTCCTCACGCAAAAGCTCGTTCTCTGGGATTCCATGATCATCCGCGGCACAGGTGGGTTCGATGTGCTGGTTCGATTCCGATGGATTCATGACTTGATAATCCCCAGTGGGGGAGGTGGTTGGAGTGAACCTAAAAAAGGATATTCCGTCCTGTTTTGGTCAATCTGATCAGGATGAGAAAGGAATCTTGCGAGACTCCTTGACGTGCAATCTGTTCTGGCAGCTAATTGGGAAAATCTATTTTCGACATCGTAACAAAATCGAGGTTTCTTGTGCAGCCAGTCGTTTTGATTTTCATCTATTCGGCGTTTGTGGTGCTCAGTTCATTATTTGGTGGTTTTCTTCCCGCCATGATTCGCTTGACGCATCGTAGGATGCAGTTTCTGATCAGCGGCATCGGTGGGCTGATGTTGGGGATTGGTTTTTTTCATCTTCTACCACATAGCCTTCATACGTCCATCAGCGTTGATCGCGCGGTGCTGTGGCTGATGCTTGGTTTAATCACCACGTTCTTGTTAATTCGAGTTTTTGGTTCTCACAGCCATGATACTGAATCAACAGGTGCTGGCGGCGATGCGCATAATTCGCATTCGCATGCAGAGGAGTCCCTGCTTGAGGATGTGCCAGATAAGCATGCCACAGCAACCGCCACAAGATACCATTGGTTGGGTCTGGCTTTTGGTCTCTCGCTGCATACGTTACTAGATGGGGTTGCCCTGTCGGCGGCAGTGCTAGGTGATACATCACATGCAGCGGGAACGCTGTTTTTAGGATTTGCCGCCTTCTTGGGAATTTTGCTCCACAAACCCCTCGACTCACTTTCGATTACTGCCCTGATGGCAGCAGGGGGGTGGTCGATTTCCTGGCAAGCGGTGGTCAACGTGGTCTATTCGATGATGTGTCCGCTCGGGGCACTCGCATTTTATCTTGGGGTTCATGATACCCCGCACGAATCCTTAGCGATCGGATGTGGTCTGGCTTTTGCCGCTGGAATTTTCATTTGCATTTCCCTGAGTGATCTTTTGCCGGAGTTGCAGTTTCATTCGCATGATCGACTACCGCTGACGATACTTTTGCTATTCGGTGTCTTGCTTGCTTATGGTCTCAAATACTTGGAACCGCCACACATGCATGGGTCGCCCACCGAGAATGAATTGCATGACCATTCAGGGTGGACGCACGATGACCATGGTCACGAGCATCACGATCACCGGCATGATGATCACAAATAGAGACACTACCTGACCATTCACGTTGTGGAACGATGTTGCATGCGATGAGCATGAAGGCGTGCCATGATTGCCGCTACAGCAAGAGATGGTCCCCCAGGATTGCTGGCGATTTGAGTGCGGTGTATCATCAAGAATTAGCGGATCTCATAGCGACCAAGAGTAAATTTTTTGGATAACGCGTAAGGCTATTTCATGATGAACCGCAGCACTGATGCGAGGAGGGTGAGGCATGAATGGTGAGAGCGGCGGTGTCCACTGGCACACGCAGAGCGTTTCCCGTGACGATCGAGAGAAGCAGAACGGACATTCTGGATGTTTGGTCTGGTTTACCGGACTGTCGGGATCCGGAAAAAGCACGATTGCGAATCTGGTTGATCGCAAGCTGCACCAGGGCGGTATCCGCACGTTTTTGCTTGATGGCGACAATGTTCGACACGGACTTAATGCGACACCGTCCCAGTTAACGAAACAATATGGGGAGGCATTTGGCGAGCGGTTTGGCCTTGGGTTTTCCGAGGAGGATAGGCAGGAAAATATTCGTCGCATTGGAGAGGTTGCCGGGTTGTTCGTCGAGGCCGGCCTGGTTGTGCTTACGGCATTTGTCAGCCCCTATCAACAGGATCGGGATGCTGTTCGGTCCAAGCTGAGTCTAGGTGATTTTATCGAGGTTTTTGTCGATACACCCCTCGAAATTTGCGAACAGCGCGATCCGAAAGGGTTGTATCGGAAAGCCAGGGCAGGGGAGATTCAGGGTATGACGGGCATCGACGATCCCTACCAAGCTCCGCTGCATCCGGAGTTAGTGTTACATTCGGGCGATAGCCCGGCGGCGTCGTGCGCTGATGTCGTGTTGAAGCATCTTCAGAGCTTGGGAAAGATCCAGTTATCGCTCTGAGCCACTGCTAGCATCGCTTGTTTGCAAAATTTCAGAGCGTCGAAAATCGCTCTAAGGTAGCCCCGAAAGTCTAACGGAAACTAAACATGGTCCGCCGTTGACGAAATTAGGCAGCCATCCTAAACTTGAAACCGAATGAGTGGAAGTTCGGGGCACAATTCTCAAACGGTCAAAAAAGGAAGTATCGACCGATGAAAAGTATGGATACAATCGATCCGATCTCGATCGACCCAGTAGAAGTTTCTGGAATTCGGGAACTCACAGCACTGATTCGCAACGATGTGAGGCGACACACGGGTGGGAGAGTACACAATCTCACGGTCGTGATGACTGGTACTCACGTCGTTCTGGAGGGCTTTTGCTCGAGTTTTCACTCCTATCAATTGGCTCAGCATGCTGCGATGCGGGCGGCTGAAGATTTTTCAATCGACAACCGCATAGAGGTTCTCTAATCGATAAAAGGCAAGTTTACGCGGGATAGCCGGGTGTTTCTTACGAGACAACGGGCAATCAGCGGCCTCGCCTTCTCTACGCAGAAATACCCAGCGGACGTTCTTGATTGAATACAGTTTGACTGGGTGCTTGGAGCAGTTGATTCACGGCCGAATAAACCTGCTCGACAGTCAATTTTTGCATGCAGTGGTGATGTGCCAGAGCACATTTTTTCTGCATACAGGGACCGCACGGGACATCATGTTGAAGCGAGATCATACGACCGTAGTCTGTATCCCCCCAGGCAATGTGTGTTGGTCCGAAAAGTGTCACCAGAGGGATTCCGAAGGCAGCCGCAAAATGTCGCGGGCCGCTATCGCTGCTCACCATTAATCGGCTTCGTCGGATACACGCCTTTGTCAGCCCAATACTCAAGGACTGGTCCGCAAGGCTTTTGACTCGTGGGTGAGCGGCCGCCAGAACCGTTTTCGCGGCCAACGCTCGTTCCTGTGGACCACAGATAAAAAGGACCGTTAAGCCTTCCTGGAGTGCGATTTTTCGAGCAAGCTCTGCCGCGTGACCAAAGGGCCAGGATTTGGAGGTCGCGCGACCACCCCAACCGCCGGCATTGTGGAAAATGACGACCCTTTTCGGATCAGGAAGGTGAAGTCTTTCCCATGTCTGATCTGCTGCTGCTTCATCCGCCGCAGTCGTTTCGAGGTGGAGCGGCCAGGTAGCCCCTTCGGGGCAACCGAGTAAGTGAGTCAATTTCAAATATCCCAACATTGTGGGGGAGGGTACAAAACGACCTTTATATTTTTTAAACCGAATCTTTTCGGTTAGCAGAGGTCCCCGACCATAATGGGCGTAGCCAATTCGCTGCTTTGCACCACTGAGCCATCCTAGAATGCCAGTACGCAGCGAATTTGTCAGCAGCAGCACACTATCCAAATTTTCATTCCTTAAGGACCGCACAAGATTTCGGCTCGTGAGTCGAGGATTTTTGGATCCTGGTTGGTAGAGGAGCTGCCGCTCAAACCACTGGCTACCACCCAAGACATCTACGACGCTCGGACGCATCACTCCAACAAAAGATGCGTGCGAACCGAGATGCGAGCGTAATGCCTGAAGGGCAGGTGTCGTCATGACAACATCTCCTACCCAATTTGGAAGAAAAATAGCAATCTTCATCTTAGCAATGTAACGTGTCTCGTCGTCGATCGACAATTGCAGTTCGTGCTAGCACGATTGGGGTTGGGATTTGTTGGATCCGATGGGTACAGTTGCAGCTAGCAAAAAAAGTAGCGAGCCGCAGCAAAGGATACATCTGCAGGCAGCATCTTTTCGATTTTAAGATGATCATGTTCAAGGCGTGACCATGGTGAAGGCTGAAGGAAGATTGACGACCGTTCATGTCTCGACTCAAAAGACGTGGTTCGGTGGGGAACTCCAGGCGTTTCTATTGATTTGCGGACTCCGCGAACGCGGACATCGCGTGATCGTTTTTGCCCGCCGAGATGGTATGTTTTCTGCACAGGCGAGGGACGCCGGATTCGAAGTCCGGGAGATCGCGCGACGGGGACGTAGGCCGACGAGCTTGTGGAGGATACGTCAATGGTTGAAGGAAATTCGACCGGATATAACGCATGCACACGACAGCCACGCACTGACGGCCGTAGGTTTGGCATCGATTGGCCTGAAAATACCCCTCCGAGTCGCCGCTCGCCGCGTTTATTTTCCAATTCGATCCACTATTAAGTTCACGCGCCTCGTTGACATCGTCATAGCAATTTCCAACCCGGTTGCCCAAGCCTGCAGCGACAGCGGCATTCCGCCCGAGATGCTTCGTGTGGTTCACAGCGGCATCGATCCTTCCCGTGCGCGAACCGGTTGCCGAGATCTTGGCCGTGAAATTCTGAATGTCTCACGAAATGACATCCTTCTTTTAATGGTTGCCAACCTCACACACTGCAAGGGGCACGAAACGCTTCTTGCCGCAATGCCGACCATTCTGGATCGCCATCCGAACGTTCGACTCGCGTTGGCCGGATCAGGAGAACTTGATAAAAAATTGCGACGGAAGGTGAGCTTTCTCGATCTCGATGATTCCGTGCAGTTTCTCGGATTCCGCTCCGACATACCGGACTTGCTCGCGGCAGCAGACCTGTTTGTCATGCCGTCACTTCATGAGGGTCTCTGTACGTCGTTGATCGACGCGATGTTCGCAGAACTTCCTGTGGTCGCCTCATCGGCCGGCGGCATAAGAGACCTATTAGGCCTCGACTCTCCTGAGGGACCATGCGGACATATCGTGGAACCGGGTGATAGCAAATCTCTAAGCGATGCCATACTGGCAGCGATCAATGATCCTCACGCGGTAAACTGTTTGAAACAGCGTGCGCTCATTCGAGCAAACGATCACTTCACACACTCAAAAATGGTCGAAGGGACACTTTCGGTCTACAGTGAAAATCTCAGGCTGCCGATGCGACAATCAGCGTAACCATCTACGCAGTTCGCCGCAGGGAATTTGTGGATTTTTGTTCCGCAGAGCTCCGAATTTTTGTCGGGCGAAAAGTAAAAATTGAAATCCTGCCGGTGAGCATTCGCCGGTCCATGAAAAGTCGCATTAATTCTCGATTCCGCCGTCGGGCCCCAGCTTGTCTCTCGCTCAAAATGAGTTGCCGATACGTTCGCCACCAAAACAGCGGATAGAGGATTGGTAGCAGGGCGATCGAAAGTTTCCTGTGTCGGTTAAATTGAACACTTTCGATCTCAAAGCCACAGCGACGTAGGGCCAATTCAATGGCAGAAAGAGGTGCCGGATGAATGTGTTCCATGTAGATTTTTTCAGGCTCGTTCTCGCTGTAGTTAATCGGCCGAGGTGCACAGTCATCGAATCCACTGAGTAGCACATTAAGCCGTGATTCGATCGAGTGACAATTCGGCGTACTCAATACGATCCGACCGTTGGGTTTACAGATCCGACAACATTCGCTGATAAAGTGATAGTGGTTTTCGACATGTTCAAGAACTTCAATCGAGACCACTAGATCGAACGAGTTGTCATCCAATGGCCAGCGACCATTGAAATCAGTCTGCGTGAACGGTATCTCTTTCAGACAAAATTCTTTCTGGTTCACGTCTGTCGCGTGTACCGAGAAACCCTGTGAATCAGCCCATTTTGAAAAAGCGCCCTCACCCGCTCCCACATCCAGCAGGGAACCCCTCGGCAGTTGGTCAACCACGGCTTGTACTTTTTCGTGGATGCCGGGCATGGTCAATGCGCGTGGTTGTTTCTTCGGTTCGGCGGTGTCACGCTGCAAAGTTCGCCCCCCAGTCGTTGGAACGCCCGTCACGGATTCCATTGAGTTAGGCGATTCTGGCATGGACTCTGCGATTGGTGTTCGGCTTTCCGAGTGAAAGTCTTTATTTTGCTGGTAACGTCGCGACCAGAGCAACGCATATTTTATGAATGCCCCCTGGGCAGCCAGACCCGAAAGCAATAGCCCAATTGATCCATCGCGGAATCCCTGTTTCCAGATAAAATGCCTGAAAAAACGAAACAGTGGTCGAACAACCAATGAGGTTACTCGTACATCCTTTCCTGCCTCCAACAGATCGTCCGCACCCAGGCATCCGTATCGGATGCTCTTGGCGAACATTTTCTCCAGTGAATCACACGCATCATGCCGAATTGAGTGTTTCATGATTGCGGTTTTTCCGCCCTCAACCAGCAGATGTTCGTGGATCCTTCGATCATCATACCGGCATTTGTCGCGATGAAAGAGGCGAAATGGTGCATCGTTTTGCCATCCGCTAAAGTGAACCATCTTGCCGAGGACAATGTTTTTGCGTGGAATCTGATAAGCGTTAAATGCAGGCTCTGTAGCAAGCGTTTGCGTGATTTCATCTCGTAGCTCTTTAGTGAGACGCTCGTCAGCATCAAGCGCGAGAACCCATGGATAAGATGCTTGTGGAATTGCCCAATTTTTAAAGTCAGAGGGATTGATGTACTCTCGTTGAATGATCCGGATAGGTGTTTTTTTTTGGGTAAATTGCTCAACGCATTGGAGCGTTCCATCGGTCGATCCTGAATCGGCAATCAGAATTTCGTCCGCCACGTTGCCCAATGATGCGATGCAAGAGGCGATCTGACTTGCCTCGTCTTTACATGGGATCAGCACAGTAAGTTTTTGACGCATCGGACCGATAAGAACCGTAGAGGATGACGGAAAAGCTGGTTCCGTGATTTTTTGGGGATCGAGCACGATAATATAGTTGAATGCGACCCTGCACCAAATGCGAGTTATAGCGCTTTTCTCGGCCCAAAGTTGTCTCGTAACGGAATATCTATTGTGAGTCGCGCCGGTTCTAACCTATAAAAAAGCGCTGGGTGGCTGCGATCGCTTCTTTCAACATCGATTCCTTTTTTATCACATCCTCAATCGCGCTCAATCACACCATGGACGGTGCACACGATTACCACAATTTTCAATTAAAATTGCGACAGCGTCCCGTCTGGGAGCAGGTCAAGAGATATGTACGATCGCAGCAGGCCATCACCCGCGAGTCAAGCGAGCAACTTGCAGCCCCATTGCAGCGCATGGTGCCTCTTTCAATCAACTTGGATTTGACTACAGCATGCAACTATCGATGCGACCATTGCATTGACTGGGATATCCTGAACTCGCGTGCCAAGCACCATGAGAAGCAACTTCGTGATTCGTTGAAAGAATTGGCAGACGGGGGTATGAAATCGGTGATCCTTATTGGTGGCGGAGAGCCAACGATCTATCCTCGATTTGTTGAAATTGTGCAATATTTGAAGCAGCTAAATCAGCAGGTAGCTATTGTTAGTAACGGCAGTCGCGGTGAGAGATTATTGGCGGCATGTAAATTTCTCAAATCAGCAGACTGGATTCGCCTATCTCTTGATGCGGGGACCGACGAGACATTTCAGGCAATGCACAAGCCAAGCAAACCGATTTCCTTGGATGAAATTTGCGAGTGGGTTCCGAGGATGAAGGTTGCCAATCCAGACGTCCAGGTCGGCTATTCGTTTATCGTGACGTGGCGTGGAGCTGCGCGCGATCAAGTAACAATTGTTGAGAATATTGATGAATTGATAGCTGCTGCGGATCGCGCTCGGACCTTTGATTTTGACTATTTTTCGGTGAAGCCTTTTCTAGTGCGCCAGGAAGACAATAATGCAGAAGTGATGAATCCGAATACAGCAGAAGAGTCACTGGATCGGGTGATTGCGAAGATACGCAGTGCGGTCGACGAAGCAAAAAAACTTGAAACTGATACTTTCAAAATTGTGGAGAGTACCAATTTGAAGTTGCTTGAGCAAAAGTCTTGGCAAGATTACACTTGCCAACCTCAGCGATGCCATATGCAGGCTTTCCGACAAGTTTTGACCCCGCTCGGATTATTTAACTGTCCGGGGTATCGCGGTGTACCCGCTGCACGCATCGCGGGACCCGCAGCGTACTGCGATCAAGGAGCGACAGAAATTACAACCCAGAAGACCATCGATACAATCGGCCGATTTGATGCCTCAAAGCAATGTGCGAACGTGACTTGTCTTTATAATGCCACCAACTGGTGGTTGCAGGATTTGATCGATCAACCGGAAAAGCTGGATCAGGTACAGGTAACGGATGAGACCACAGATTTTTTTCTCTAGTCCGTATTCTATAAAAAATGCTTTGTGATCCATTGGGCCATAAGTGCTGTCACAATCCCCCATGCAACCAAGTTGACATACAGAATCCGGTGCCCCGCATCGGAATTCCCAGTCCGCAATCGCCATAATTGGAGCCCGCGAAACGGAACTTGGTAGAGCACGAGGCCAAAAATGAGAAAACCTGCCGGATTGTAATCCCAAGCGTTGCTCCAATGTCCATGACCGATTTCGACAAAACAGCGAGACACGCCACAACCGGGACACTCGGTACCGGTTAGATTTTTCCAAGTGCAAATGCCGGGCAGCGTTCCCCAGAACGGTACTTCGATTTCCGCTGTGTTCTTAATTTGTAGCAAACCCGATGAAGCGATAACCAGGATCGCCGCGATCAGCAAGGTCACATGATACCGGACTCGTGCCGAGCGTGCGGCAACTAGCGGTTTGAGATCCTTGCCATCTGTGATCCTCGTGGCCGGTCCACCGCCGCCCGACTTGCGAATCGAATCATTCATGATGCATTTTTTCGAAGGTTTTGCTTCTTGGCTGATTCGAACAGCTTAAGCTGTCCACGAATTAGGCCCGAATGTGGATGCAACCGGGCGGCTTCTCTCTGGAATTGGATTGCATTTTCTAGATCACCTTTCGCGTAGTAACAACGCCCGAGCGTATCCAGATATCCTGCTGCATCCGGTTTGATCTTAAGTGACTTACGCGAATTACGAATGGCCTCATCCGCAAGCGAGGGGTCTTGCTCGCCCAGTGTGTTACCGACTAACCATGCAAATTGATTGAGCGCCGTGGCCGAATTAGGTGCTTTTTGAATCCGACCGCGAAAGGATCGGATTGCATTTTCAATCCGTTCTCTTATTTGCGAATTTTCTTCGGCGGTTTGATTCGGCAGTCGATAGAGTGCTATCAATACATCGGCATCGCTCGGATCCTCCGCAATGGCCTGAAGCAGTTCAGTCTTCTGTCCAGCGCGATCTCCTTTACCTTCGCACTGGCAAGCACGAAAAAAATGCATACGTGAATAGAGGCTCGAGGGACTGCGTTTCAGTTGCTGCATCAGTTGCTTTTTTACGTCCGGACTTGATTTCAACAACAAAACCAATGGTTCGAGAACGTCTGCCGCTTTATTATCTGCTCCCTGGTCATGCAGCATTTCTGAGAGTTGACTGATTGCCAAGTGAGCATAGATCGATTTCAGACCGTCGATTTGAATCACTTTCTGATACTCATCCTCCGACCAATCAAACCAGCCCTGGCGTTCCAGGGTGTATGCGGTCTCAAGATGCTTTGCCGCGGTTGTAGGATTCAATTTTTGAGCCTGAATAGCAATCGCATTTGCTGCTGTGCTCTCGCCTAGTGTTTGCTTCGCGTGTGCTAACACATACAGTAGCAATGGGTCGGTCGAAAAAATGTCACTGAATTTCTCTCCAAGATTTTTGATTACGCGTGCTGCACGCTTTTCCAGTTGTTTCCGCTCGGTGCGTGCTTCAAGCATCTTTTGAACCAAAAGTCGAACACTGTCTTCCTCTTCGGGTTGAATTGCCACAACTTCCTTCAGATATGGTTCGGTCTCGATTTCTCTGCCAGCTCGATCCAAAAGTTGCACGAGAAAAAAGAGAATTTTCTGGACAATCTCGTGACTGGTCTGGTCAGTATTGGCTTTCCAGATTTCCTGTTCTTTAGTGGCAATTTGTTTCCAACGATCGATTTGTTCGTTCATCGGGCTGTCTATCAACAAACTTTCTCGTAACCACCTCGCTGCCGGACGCTGTGAATTCCCCAGCTGTTGATTGATGGTGGCATGGTCGGCACTAAATGAATTTTGACTAGCGACACTCTCGATAATCGCCATTGCTGCCAATTTAGAAAGTAAGGTTGATTTTTCGTAACGCACAATGCGGCCTAGCGCAGCCCGCTCAGGTCGTTTCGCTTGTTTGGAAAGTTCCTCAATAATTCGCTTGCGATCCGCATCGCTTTTCTGATCATAATTCTTCATCACAGAGCGAATATGTTTTGGATCCTGATCAGTGAACCATGCTATTTTGATCGCGGTGAGCAAATAGCGGGCTCGCATAGCTACCTCAATGTCGTCACTTAAAAGAGCTCCAGACAATGCGTCGAGCGCTGGAGGACCGATGTTCATCAATTCGGTTTGCGCCTGTTCACGCAGCACATAGCGGGGATGGCCAAGTTGGTTGATCAGTTGGGCTATGTGGTCGGACCCTACGATTGGGTTAGTCGCAGGCTCAATCGCACTGACGTTACCAATTACAGACAATACGATTGAGACCCAGAGGAAAGATTTTATGACTGAACATACAATTATTCCGTTGAGGATCAGCGAGTCACTCGAGAAATTCCTCGGATGGGCACACGTTGGCATCGTTCGGAACCCAATAAAAAAACACATTGCTTGAAAGCCGGATTTTCGCTTAGCTGTCGAGAAAAAAATTCGGAAGCATTGCACGTCATCACCCATTTTAGTGACATTGTGCTATGGCTGATCCATGGTATTCAAAAAAGTAGAAAAGAGAAATTAGGATTGAGCCGATTCGTCTTCCATTTTTTGAATGTATTGTCGTAAGCGTTCAATTTCGTCGGTGACGTGTCGAATTTTTAACATATTCTGAATGCGTTTAACGAGTTCTACGCGATTGACAGGCTTGCTCAGGAAATCATCGGTTCCCGCCTCGACCGCACGCTCGATGTCCCCTAGTTCATTCAGCGCCGTGACCATCAGTATCATTATACCACTCGTTCCCGGATCATCCTTGAGTTTCCGGCAAACTTCAAAACCCGAAAGTTTCGGCATCATTACATCAAGTAAAATGACATCCGGATGGAAGCTATCGACCTTGTCAATGGTTTCCTGTCCATCGCGAGCTATCTCAATCTCACACTCAATGCCGGTCAGATAGGCCTCAAGCAGTTCAACGTTTGGCTGGTTATCATCCGCAATTAAAATTTTACTTAAGGCCACACGCGTACCCTAAATTATTTCGGGATCAATTGAGTACATTCTTACGAAACATTCCCACGGAACGTGCCAGTATTATAGGCGTGTGGCGTATTTGAGAAAACAGGCTTTCCTGCGTTGGTGATCACGCAGGCAAAAAAATTCTTTATCCTGTTTTGCACCGACTTCTGTGGCACAAACATTATGCAAATCTTACGCCGTCTCAGAGAGTGCTGCGGCTGGAACCGGAAAATCAGCACATAGCTCTTTGATTTCGCCCTCAATTTGCGAGAGTGCCGTTGCATCGTCCGCACCTCGAAGTGCGGCGAGAATCCAATGACCAATCGTTTTCATTTCCTCTGGTCCCATGCCCCGCGTCGTCAACGCCGGTGTGCCCAGGCGAATACCGGAGGGATCCATGGGTTTTCTTTCGTCAAAGGGGATCATGTTCATGTTGACAGTGATACCACAGGCCTCCAGAGCGGTCTCAGCGGGTTTTCCACTTAGACCGAGTGGGGTGACATCTGCCAGAATTAAATGATTGTCGGTACCTCCGCTCACTAGTCGCAACCCTCCTGCAGAAAGTGATTCGGCCAGAACTTTCGCATTCTCAATGACTTGAGCAGCATATTGTTTGAAATCCGCCGAAAGCGCTTCTCCATAGCAGACTGCTTTTCCGGCAATGACGTGCATCAAGGGGCCACCTTGAGTACCTGGAAAAATATTGCGATCAATCATCTTCGCGTCTGACTCTCGACAGAGAATCATTCCACCACGGGGTCCGCGTAGCGTTTTGTGTGTGGTGGTGGTCACAAAGTCTGCGACCGGCACCGGGTTGTCGTGAAGTCCGGCAGCGACCAATCCAGAGTAGTGAGCCATATCAACTAGTAACCTAGCGCCCACCTCGTGCGCAATTTCTGCAAAGCGAGCGTGAGGAATTTCGCGAGGGTAAGCGCTAGCTCCCGCAATGATCAATTTTGGCTTGTGCGTGCGGGCAAGTTTTACGATCTGATCAAAATCGAGACGGTGTGTCGAGGGATCGACACCATAGTGAAAGAAGTGATACAGTTTCCCCGAGATATTTAATTTCATTCCGTGCGTTAAATGCCCGCCATGGGCAAGATCCAAAGCAAGTACCGTATCCCCCGGATCGACAGAGGTGAGATAAACAGCCCCATTGGCTTGCGAGCCTGAATGGGGTTGTACATTAGCATGCTCTGCACCAAAAAGTTTTTTCGCACGATCGCGGGCTAAGTCTTCAATCGTATCGACGAATTCACAGCCTCCGTAATACCTTCGCCCCGGATAGCCCTCAGCATATTTATTCGTCAGCACGCTGCCGACCGCTTGCATGACAGTAGGGCTCGTGTAATTTTCACTCGCGATCATCTCCAGGCCATTTTCCTGACGAATAACTTCCTGGGAGATTGCGGACCAGACTTCCGGGTCCTGGAGTTCAATTTGATTCATGGTGCTATCTCAACAGCTGTAGGGAAACAGGTAGGCCGCACAATACGTCCTCTTTGTCGCTATTGTTTCGTTGCTCGCACCGTTGTCAATCGGCCAACTTTGCCGCCGTTCAAATAGATTGTTTGCTCGCAAAACAAGCAGCTCCCTCTGTCATGCCGTTTGTGCTCAGGGATCAAGCGTTGGTGTTCTACTAAAACTCTCGACAATAATTTATCGATTGGACCGTTTTATGTGGACACTGATCTCGCCCTCGTTATCCGGCAATCGGCTGGCACAGTTATTGATACGCATATAAAGCGTTCCCGATTGATCAGGGGTCCATTGCTGTTCTCGGCCGATCAATTCAACGCGTGATGCATTGAAATAATCTGTATTATTTTTTTCATCAGGGATAAGAACTGCCTGAAGAATTCCCAGCGGATGGCCTTTATAATAATGCAGCGTAATACCCCCAGGGTCACTGGGCCATATCTCATTTGGCGAGTTGCCTCGCATGGTGAATATTCCGGTGGCACGGATGCGATAAGTCTCTCCAGCCCGGAGAAATACGCCAGTGGTTTGCCAACCAGATTCAGCCGAAATGCTGGTTGTCACATCCATCCCTCGGGCGATGAGCTTCCCTTTGCGATATTGAATCGCAGCACGATTTAGAGCGTATGCGTAGTCAATTTCGCGAATAAAGAGCAGCCACTCAGACTCAAGGTTTTGCCATTCATCGGTATAAGCCTCTAGAAATGCTTCATTAAAATTGCTCCCCGTTGCTGATTGGTTCAATGCACGAAATTGATCTTGATATACAGGATGTCCATTTAGAAAAGCAGCCAGCGCCCAACACCACCCGTAGGGGACATTACTGTTGTGGGCCTCGCCACCGTAAGAAAGAATTTGCATCAGGTTCATGGGCCGACCTTGAGCGACCTCATCGCGGACGATTCGAATACGGCCGAGCATCGGCACATGTTTTTTCCCTCTCGGAAAATAGCCGACCTCCATGTCCCCCTCGGTCGCATCGTGGCAATAGTGAGTGGCCAAGAGCTCGGCCATGCCTTCCGCGTGCCACGGTGGGCTGGGGCTTTCAAAGAACGTCGCCATGAAGCCATGCACCCCTTCATGTAGCAGAAGGTGGCGACGGTAATAATCGCTAGCCTGATCAAACATCCAAAGCACTCTGTCTTGTGAATATCCACTGCGAAATCGGCGTATCTCGTCGGGAAAAAGACCGATCTGGCGAAATCGCTCTGGATCCCTCATCAGACAGCCCACCATCTGCCATTTTTCCCAATCTTGTCTCGCAATATCGAAGGCCGCAGCCCATTGGGGAACGGCTTTGTCAAATATGAGTGGCAGTCGATCAACCTCTTTGCCCGGCGGTAGGTCAGTAAAAAGCAGCAGATGCTTGCCACGAAGAAGACGTACCCCTACCTTCTGGTATCGCTTGATTTGATGTGAAGCGAGAATATTGGTTTGGGCAAATATGGGATGGAAGCTACCGGCTAACTGATCCTCTGCTTGAAGATTAAGAAGAGGCACCGTAACAACGACGAGCAAGATAGTCGGAATGCCAAAAAAATTTCGGTCGAACGGCGATGGAATATTTCGGTTTCTCATGCGATTGAAAATGAGATAGCAAAAGGTACGCAGGCATGCTATTCCTATTGTAACTTCATTTAATCTATAAATCCCGCGTGCTAAATCGCCAGTTTCTGCACGTCAGAGATTTCGAATCTCGACATTTCGAAATTCGAGAGGAAGTCCGTGATCCTGTAGGCCGATATATCCAGCCAGCGGATGTTTCCGCCCTATTTTTTGCTTCACGTTGAGATCAACAATCTGCCGTCCATTTAAAACCACCAGCAGATGATCCTCCTGACAGGTGATTTGAATATTATTCCATTCACCGGCCGGTCTTGCGGCATTAATTTTCGGTGGCTGGATGCCGATTACACCGCCACAGTCGTGCGGTGTCAGAGCCTCTTTCTTTCCGTGAGAGTCAAGAATCTGGATTTCAATTCCCTCGTAGACCGGATTTTGTTTGTTTTTTACGCCGATAAAAATACCACTGTTCCCCTCCGAGGGGATTTTGTACTCGAGTCGTAAAACATAATCATGATATTCTTTTTTAGTCCAGAGATAGTCGGCGTAACGTTGCCAACCCATTTCACCGGGTCGGGGCTGAATGACGAGTACACCATCGGTAGTAGCCCGCCAGTTTCCTGTCGTTGTCCAACCGGTTAAATCTTTACCATTAAAAAGGGGATGCCATACCTCTACAGACCCTCCAAGCAGCGTTGTAGTGATAGGCATCATTACTAAGGAGAGAAGCATCGTAAAATTCAATTGTCGATATCGCACAGTCCGCTCCTGAGAAAAGTCTTCCACTCGCACGATCATGAAAGGTCGTTCGTGTGGAGGCGAATGACTTAAATCACTTTTGAATCAGTATCGTAACCTACATTGGCACTGCCGAAAATAATGCCTACACTGAGGATCACCCCTCAACAACGCGAACAACGCTTGTTTGGGAGGAGGGTTTGACCTTTTGGTCAATTCGAGGAAAGAGCATGAGCACGAATGAAAACTGGGGTCAATGCCCTGCTTGCAACGCGCCCGTGATGATTGATCCAAAAAGTGGAAAAAAGGAAGCGTGTGGGCAATGTACCTCTAAAAAGTCTTCCACCGCGGGATGGCTCGGAATCTGGTTTATTCTGCTAGTTGTTCTGGGAGGTGTCACGGCACTGTACTTTTCTATTCGGACATTACTCTTTGTCGAAGAATAGACTGTCTATGCTGTAGTAATGGCGGCCGATTATGCGGATATTGCGTTACTCGTCTAAAAGAGCTAATCAGACGCGTCATTGTCGTCTGCGGACTCCAGTTCAGTAATGGGGAAATCGCAAAGACGAATCATCATGATTTTTGAAATCGATTTATCTGCAGATTGTTCGTTGAAAAATCGATGCCCCAGACTTCCCGGTTGATCTGCTTGAGGCCCAACAATCAGAATTTGGCCCGGCTGAAGGTCAGCATCCACTTGCAAACGAGTCAGTCGCTTTTTTTCCCTGCTGGTCTGCAGTTGGAACATTCCGTCTCCAGGAATATATTCGTTATGGAATGCACCGAAATGAATCTCAGGTATCAGTCGCAGAGTGACCTGTGCATTCTTTAATTCTTGGATTTTCACGATGAATTGTGCCTGACCATCGTTAAGAGTCTGACCCACCAATTTGCCATCATGCATTTCTAGCATCTGAAATTCTTTTTGAATGGATGAGGCAAGTAATTCACTTTGCTGCCCCCGCTGGAGGAAGACCTTTCTGCTGATGGCGTGAGTGGATTGCATGTCTCCCACGTCTTCCAAGGCAACATTGCCCGTTCTGGCGTGATGGGCACTTTGCAGTATTTCTTGTATTTCGCCAGAGCTATTGGGTCCCACAACACCAACCCGAAATCCATTTTTGTGAAGTTCCCTCCGGAATTTCGCGTCAATGGCTAATTCATCGACTTCTTGCCAGAGGAGGTTGGTTGCTTCCTGATCACGCGGAGGAATTCGGACAAAGACCACCTCCAGCTCGGTTTGACTCGGCGCCTTCTCTAATGCAGCGAGCGGTGTTGCATTTCGGATTTTTGGTTTATTGATTGCGCGACATCCTATGAAAATCGGAATCGCGCAAGCTAGGCAGAGGAAGATCCAAAATCCTTTCAGCGACCGGGCGATCCCCTGACGTTTGTTCGGTATTTCCGAGCCGCTTCTAAATTTAATCAGATTCGCTGATAACATCATCAAGCCACCTCACGCAACTCATCGGTGTTGTTCTGATGTTTCATTAGAATTTCGATTGTTCGCAGAGGCGAATGTTTGAAATTCCAAGATTCGGAAAATTTTGCGGCCGAACCTTTGTAATGATCATGATGCAGAACCATCTCTTCCAATAGAGCCGGTACTTGGTGCATGTGACTTGCAATGAGACCCACGGCGCCAGTTGGAATTTCCCTGACGCTTTCCTGAAAAAATGTAATTTGCGGAATTCCCGAGACCATCGAGTGATTGTGATAAGCATTCGAAATTTCGATGCGAATCGAGTCTGACTTGGGATCTAATTCGACCAACGCTGCGATGGGTTTTCCCTGCTCTCTCGGACATAAAATTGATGCATGCGGTTTTGACTTCGTTTGACCCAACCGATTTCGCTGCACCACTCGTAAGCCGATAAAATGGCCCGGTCGCTGCTCGCGCCATGGAATTTGCACGATTGCCATATGGCTGCCTGAGGGAACCTGGATGGATTCAGAACAAGGTTTTGCGTTACCCCCAACCAGAAAAATGACATCATCGGGATTTTGCGAGATAGTATTCGCGGGTGCTGCAAACGGCCAGAGACATTTTTCCCCGAGTGTTGGCAAATTTGCAATGAGGCTATCCAGATGCTGGTAGATGGGCTCAGCGAGTTGTAAGGCGAGCCAACTACCGGCAGTCACAATGATCGGGACACCTGCCGAGAGCATTTCAATTAGCACGCCACTTGCCCGCGCGTGATACCGGGCATTGTTGTAAGGAAGTAATCCGATATCCGTCTGCTGGATGTACTCAAGGTACTTCTGTCGCTTTAGTGGGTGGGGCACCACAACAATGGGAGCACTGTTGGCGGCGGGCGTGTCAGATTTGACGACCTGCGATGGATCGAAGTCGGACAACTGTCGCGTAATGGCTCGATGCTGCCCCTGCATTCGAAGTTGGATAGTTTTCCCCGCAAATTCCAATTTTTGCAGTTGCCCAAATAATTGGTTTAATTCTCTTTTACCTTTTTCACGTCTCGGGGCTCCAGCTAGTGTTACCCGAAGCGGTTTATTTTTCGGCAGTCGGCTTGATGTATCCGGGAGATAGAGAGAACGAATGGGATACGGGAGAGGAGAGAAAGCAGCAACATTGAGTCGATTGTATTGCTCGGCTATTTGCGGAGTGGTCGCATAGAAATGTAGTCGATGCGTCTGAATCGCGGCGAGCGCCTGCGAAAATTGTCGTTCCATGCATAATTTACGCTCTTGTTGCTCATCGAACTGCGGCGGTCGCCCGTCAAAAATATCGTAATGGAATTGCACATGCCAATGCAGCGATTGTGTGGCCTTGTTCGAAGCAAGGAATGCCGCGAGACCCAGAAAATCAAAATCGGAAACAGAAGGAAAAAATAAAATATCATCCCGTTCCAATCCGATTTGGTTGAATAGACGTTGGCAGGCATCGCTAAAAGCACGAATTCTGCGTTTTCGATCCCACGCTTGGAACAACCGCAAGCCTTGTCGGTTTTTGAAATTTTGCTTTCGTTCATCCGAGCTCGGATCCTTCAGCGTTTGACCGTGGATATCGATAGGCTCATTTCGCTTGCCATCGACTCCAACCGAATGGGTGCGGTTCCACGAATATTTGAAGATAGGAAAGCATCGCCACGTTTCAGGTAGCGCAGGCATTTTGTTGGCGAACGATTTTGCGGTAGCTAAAACCACTTTGTGGTTCGAGTCTGCTGCAGCCTGCAGGATCTCCATTGCGTACTGATAGTTGTGCCCGCCGACAGAATCCAACCAGTTGTCAATCAGGATGAAGCGTCGCATTTCTGGAACCCGATGGTCTCAATGTCACGAACCCGCCGGATCCTATTTTTCCATCTGCAGAGCGTCAAGAGACACTCGATCTGGCCATCGCGGCCACAACGGAGTCCTTGGGTTGATTGCAACGATAGCGTGACAATGTCGTTAGCAAAGATCCCCACCCGTCGCAAAGCGATATACAGCACTTGCCAGAGAAGCCAACGTGCACATTTTTTGAGGAATTGACCAATGCATGCTAGCGATGCAGTCGTCACGCAAAGAACGGCCAGAAATTCCTCTTGGGAAAGGCCCCTGGTTTGTCTACAAACCGCATTCATTGCTGTTCAACGCGAAAAAAATCCACCATCAGTTCATGGATCCAGGACTCTGAGCACCAGTGTCTTCCATCGTTAATCCGCTGGTCATCCTCACGAATTTCCACGCCCGCTTCACGGGTGTTTCGGCCACCATTACAAATTTGGCCGAACGGCATGAACAGCAATATGAGGTTGTGATTTTAGGTAAACGTTTACCCGTGGCGACACGTCAGATTGGACGTTGGCAAATTTTTAATTTGTTCTGGAAACAGGGGTATAAAAGAATTTCGATCTGGCACGCGCGGCGTAACTCCGAGATGCTATTCGGAATTATCGCGAAATATATATTTCGTCTACCAGTAAGACTCGTCTTTACGACCGTCGCACTTCGCCATCATTCTGCATTTCCGCGATGGTTATTATCCAAAATGGACTCGATCATCGCCACGACCCATGAAGCCTCTACCTATGTCGATCGTTGTGATGCGATTATTCCTCATGGTATTGACACGAGTGTGTTTATACCTCCCGAGGATAAACGGACGGCCTGGCGTGAGTCGGGTCTGCCCGGGAAATACGGGATTGGAATTTTCGGACGTATTCGCGCTGAGAAAGGTACCGATTTATTTATCGAGGCGATGTGTCACTTGCTACCGGAATACCCTGACTTCACCGCCATTGTTGCCGGGCATTGCAAATCGGGAGATCGACCTTTTCAAGATACGCTGAAAAAAAAGTTGGTCGATGCCGGTATACAAGATCGAGTTATCTGGCTTGGCCAAGTCTCAGCAGAGGAAAGACACCGCTGGTTTCAACGCATCGTGCTCTGTGTAGCGCCGCCCCGGTACGAGGGATTTGGCCTGACACCAATCGAGGCAATGTCGTGCGGGGCTGCCGTAGTGGCCACACGAACAGGCGTTTTTCCCACGCTGATCAAGGAAGATGAAACAGGCCATCTCGTTGAGATTGGAGACACGGAATCGTTGATAACTGCAATTGATCAATGTCTGGCGAATCCGGAGCAGACGATCTCCATGGGAAAATTCGGTCGTCAGCATGTTTGCTCTAGCTACGACATCCGTCATGAAGCAGCGGCTATTGAAGCGGTTTACGAAAAATTACTCGTTAGTTGATCTTCAGATTAGGCAAAAAAATGACGTGTTCATCTGCAGTTCGTCCGACTCACTCGTTGCCACGGTTTGAGTCAGGAAATCCACCTCAAAAAGATGTTAGGCGGGCCACAATCTCTGCGGTCTTGATAACGAAAAACGAGGCCAGTCAAATCACACCCTGCCTTCGAAGCCTTACGGATTGGGTTGATGAAATTGTTGTTTTGGATTCTGGAAGCACAGATGCAACGCTTGATATTGCAAGGCAGCATGGTGCGAAGGTATTTATTCGAGAGGATTGGCAAGGATTCGGAATCCAACGTCAGCGGGCGCAGAATCTGGCCACGAGCGATTATATTCTGGCAATTGATGCAGATGAGAGAATTACGGGAACATTAAGACAAGACATTGAAGCGGTTCTCAAAAATCCCGATCATAAATGTCTTTACCAAGTCGTTCGTCAGAATGCTTTTCTCGATAAAGACGTTTTTCATAACGGGTGGCGGAGAGAAAAAATAGTTCGGCTTTATGCAAGGAGCAATTTTCAATTTAATTCGCGCGCGGTTCATGAATCGGTCGATTCAAAAGGGATTCAAACCAAAACCCTCAGGGGTTTTTTAATACATGACGCTTGTCGAAATTATGAATATTATCTGGAAAAACATCTAGCATACGCGCACTCATGGGCGCGGGATCAGGCCAAATCAGGCAAATCTGCTTCCTTAATTAATGCGATATCACACGGGCTAACCACTTTTGTACGACTCTTTCTGCTGCAAGGCGGTTTCTTGGATGGGCAACATGGGTTTTTGTTTGCGTGGCATTTAAGCCAGTATTCTTTCAACAAATATGCGGCACTCTGGCATTACAGTCGCCAGTTCCAACGGGGAAAAGGCCTGCATTGAGCAATCGCTT
>CEVF01019310.1_pt1 | contig 40004 bp, 31 predicted proteins | sample 356441 | NCBI WGS metagenome assembly CEVF01 (sample SAMEA2622765, study PRJEB7988) | marine metagenome | biome: marine biome (ENVO:00000447); feature: surface water layer (ENVO:00002042); material: "saline water (ENVO:00002010), including plankton (ENVO:xxxxxxxx)" | depth 5 m | reverse complement strand
TTTTTTCTTCGTGATTTTTTTCTTCGTGATTTTTTTCTTGGATATTTTTTTTACATTCGACGACCTGCTTGTCGCCTTTTTCTTAGCCGGCTTCTTTTTCACGCTGACTTTTGTAATTTTTTTCTTGGCCTTAGTCGCTTTTTTAGCAATTGGAGCTTTTGCCTTTTTGCCCACTTGTTTAGACGTAGTCTTTTCTTTTGCTACCGCTTTGCTGGATTTGGTGGCCCCTTTCTTTTGAGCTGCAGTACCCTTTTTCGGCTCCTCGGCTTTGGAACTCTTCCGCTTCGGCAGTCGCTCTTTTGCATCCGGAGAAATTTCAATCAATATTTTTTTAATTACCGCCCCATGAGGCGCCCGGATTAGCTCAGCTCCCAACTGGTTAAGTAATAACCCGAATTCAACACCCCGATTTTTTGGGATCGCGCGTTCGATGCCAGGAATCTGATACTTTTCTTTTTCCTTTTCACTGATGACACCGACAATATAAAGTGCCTCCAGCGCACCACTGCCGACTGGAATAGAGTGCCCAGCCAGCGTCATTTGCGTGGCATAAGCGACTGAAAATGGAGTAACACCTTTTAGCTTTTGTAATTTCTTGACGGCGGCCCCGATATTTTCTTTTTTCAACTGCTCAATATCAAAAGAATAGTTAGTTTCAAACACACTCTGCAGAATCTGTTTCGTGCGATTGCCTGCCTCAAGCGGATCGGGAAGCATATTCATCGATTCGCTAAGTTCTGTCGCAGTACTTACTCGGACCTCATTCCAGTCATAATAATCGCTTTCAAGCGCTGCCAATGCCTTGTCAGCCGCAGCCACAGCTGCATTCTCCAAGCAGCATCCGTAGAGCAACTGTTGCATCAGCGGTAGCCGCGTATTGGGCGTCGCCGGCTTATAGTGTTTTTTTAACACTTTATGAATTTTTGTGTACAAACCACTGCGATTGACTGCCATTTTTTTTCTGCAACCTGTTTTTGTATTGGAATTATAGGAACTCGATTTTTTTGCTTCTGCTTTGCACGGAAAGGAGAATTTCTCGAAAGAGCCTCAGAACGATCCGCCACCACAATTGTCAGGATCCACCATCGTGCATATCGTCTGGAATATCATGGTCGTTGTCTGGCAGAACGGACTCTAAAATCTTGTTGATCTCGATGGACTTTTTGACACCCTGGTCAAGTACAAACTTTAACACTGGCGTGTAGCGGGTATCAATTCTTTTCGCGACCTTTGCCTGCAAAAAACCAGCTGCGTGCTGAAGCCCATGCAAACACAGATTCTGCTGTTTATCATCTCCCATTACCGAAACAAAAATGCGTGCGGTGCGCATGTCCGCGGCTACTTCAACATGGGTCACGGTCACGTGCTCAATTCTGGGATCCTTCAAATCTCTTAGAATGGCAATCCCGACGACCTCCCGGATGGCTTGAGCTGCCTTTTGTAGACGACGAGAATTCATATTACTCCTTGACCCACCGCCATCAACGCATTGGCATGGATTCGACGGACGTGGGTACCCCTACGCTTCATCTAATTTTCGAGCTACTTCTTCAATCTTATAAACTTCCAGAAGATCTCCTTCTTTCACGTCGTTGAAACCACTCAGTTTGATACCACACTCAAAACCCTCTCTGACTTCCCGCACATCATCTTTGACTCGCTTTAGTGCGTCGATTTGATAATCTCCGATGATGGTATTGTCGCGAATCACACGTGCCCTCGCGTTCCGTTGAATCAGCCCCTGGAGGACGCGACTTCCGGCAACCGTACCAATCCGACTAATCTTAAATGCCCGCTGCACCAACGCCCTACCTAACTCTGCTTCCCGTTCCTCAGGCTTGAGCATGCCCTCCAGTGCTGCCCGCAAATCATCCGTCAAATTGTAAATGATACTGTATCGCCGTATTTGCACCCCTCGATCCTCAGCCAGCAGCCTCGCTTGTTCATCGGGCACGACATTAAAACCACAAATAATCGCATCCGACGCATCTGCAAGTTGGACATCAGCCTCAGTAATGCCCCCTACCGTCGCTTGTAAAATTTTAAACCTAACCTCTGGATGATCAATTTTTTCAAGCTCCTGCTGAATCGCCTCAATTGAACCGCGAACATCTGCCCGCAGGATCAAGTTCAGTGTTTGCACCTCATCCTGACCGAGGCGATCAAAGAGTCCCTCGAGCGTGACATGAACGGGCGGCGCGAGCCCAGAGGTGCGGGTTTGAACGTCCCGCTGCAATGCGATTTCACGTGCCTTGGATATATCATCCAGCACATAGAAACGCTCTCCAGCGGCAGGGGCAGTGTCCAGGCCAGTCACGTCAACTGGAGTGGAGGGCCCGGCTTCAGCGACCGTTTGTGATGGATGCAAAGTGTCATACATTGCCTTGACCTTACCATATGCGTTTCCGCAGACAACCGAATCGCCAACACGCATCGTGCCATTCTGCACGATCAACTTCGAAACGACACCGCGGCCTTCATGCAGTTGTGCTTCAAGGCACGTACCGAACGCCTGACGCTGTGGATTCGCGCGATAATCTTTGTCTTCTGCAATGAACAGCAGCATTTCAAGGAGGTCATCGATTCCGGTGCCCTTGATCGCGCTAGTCCGGATAAGTTCCACCTCACCACCCCAATCGCGGGGCAACAAGTCGTTGGCAGCCAGACCCTGCATCACGCGATTCTCATCAACTCCAGGTAGATCAATCTTGTTGAGGGCGACCACAATCGGCACATCGGCTGCACGAGCGTGACTGATAGCCTCCTCTGTCTGAGGCATCACACCATCGTCAGCGGCAACAACAAGCACGGCGATATCGGTAACATTAGCCCCGCGAGCCCGCATTTCAGTGAATGCTTGGTGGCCCGGAGTATCAACAAATGAAATCTTTTTTCCATCTTTCACCACATCGTAAGCCCGAATGTGCTGCGTGATCCCCCCACTTTCGCCACTCACAACGTCAATGCCTATAATCGCGTCAAGCAGTGAGGTTTTCCCATGATCAACGTGCCCCAAAAATGTCACAATCGGAGGCCGAGGCATCAGATCATCGGCGTCATCCTCTGCGTGAACCGTCGACTGCAGCAATTCATCTTCCACGTCGACAGGTAACTTGATTTCTACCTCGACATCAAACTCTACTGCCAATAGCTCGATAATTTCGGCATCGAGCTCCGAGTTGATCGTGCACATCATATCCATTGACATAAGTTGACGCTGAATATCGACTGCAGATACGCCAACGACCTCAGAAAACGCGCGGATTGTGCAGGGTACCTCGACCGCAACATTCCCCTTCCGCGGCGCGGCTGTACTCACTCCCGACCGACGACGAATCGAACCGCGCCGGCCCCTCGAGCGATCGTCGTCTCGTTGCCTCCGTCCCCGCGTCATCTTCTTGCGGTTCAGTTGCCTTGCTTCACGCCCCCCCATCAAAGCGTCTTCTTTCGCCATCTTATCCTTGGACGAAACATCTTCCGCAGACTTGCCCGCTGCACCTCGGTCCCGTCGACGTCCCCGATCGGTGGACGGTGTGTTCACCTCTTGTGGGGGCGGCGTTGCTCCTGGAACCACGTCGTCGGTCTGCTTCCGCTTCTCATGCTTCCTTAGATGCTCGGAAAGCGGCTTTGCCCCTCCAGACCGCAGCGCCTCCGGCGAAAGCTTGAAATCGGGTTTTTGTGCGGCAGGCCCATCAGACCCCGATGGACGTGGCGTGGGTTGATCGACCGTTGGCATTGGAGCCAGCTTGATCGCAGGGGCCGGTCGACTTTTAGGCGTCCTTTGTTGATCGTCACCCGTCTTTTTTGTCTCTTTCGATCCTTGCGACTTCTTTTCGGTGCCTATCGCCTGAGGCTTCCCGCTTGCCGCTGTCGGAGCAACATAATCCTCACGCCGGATCGGTGCACCCGTTTTTTGCTGACTAGAAGTTGCGTCCGGTGGCCCAGGAGGCGCTGAAGCGGATGAATTCCCACCACCGGCCATGTACTGCTTCAGCTTTGCAACTTCCTCGTCACTTAAGCTGGCCAACGCAGAACCCTTGCCAGTGATACCCGCCTTGGAGCAGATCTCCGAAAGCTCACCGCTGTCGATCTTTAGTTCTTTCGCTAATGCGTAAATACGTGCGGGCAATGCGTCTCTCCCTTTTCCTTTCCTCCACGACTGCCATGTCCGCCAGAGGAAATTATCCTGAAATTAAATCATGGCTTATTTCTCCTGATCGACCGCCGCCTGACAACCTCGAGCGATCTCAATCTACATCTGTCTCAATAGCCCAAACAATCCTCGCAAAACGCTCCATAGATCTACTGCTCTGAGGCGTCTGCGGAGGCTTCTGGCGTTTCTGGTGCCGATCCCGCGGAGACAGCATCTGCATCGGTGGAATGATCTGGTGCGTCGGCCGAACCGCTCGGCGATTCCTCGGGCGATGTCTCTGCCGGCACGTCCCCTTGATCAGCACTCTTCGCGCTTTGACTATCGGGAGCTGCGTTTTCCCCCGCAACTGCTTCATCAGACGGCGCATCTGCCTCGGCAGCAGCATCACCGCCGCCCAGCCTCGCTGCCTCCGCCTCGATGCGTTCCTGTTCCCGACGTTTTCGTCTCGCCTCGGTCGCTATCTTCTCTGCCTCTTCCGCCTTTTCCTCGGCCTGCCGCACGATGGCGTCGACCACTTCCTCCGTGAGTCCACCCATTTCCATCAAAACATCTGGCTCGATCACGGAGAGATCGTCATACGACATGTAGCCCTGTTCCACCAATTTGACTGCAAGCTCCTCGGAGATCCCCTCAATAACCGAAAAACCTTCAACCGCTCTATCAATCTGTTCGCCCAACTCTTCTTGTGTCATGATCTCAATGTCCCAACCCGAAAGCTTGCTGCCCAGGCGCACATTTTGACCCCGACGACCAATCGCCAATGACAACTGATCCTCGCGCACCAAGACAATAGCCCTGCCCAGCAACTCGCAAAGAATAACATCTTCAACTTCTGCCGGTTGAAGCGCGTTGGGAATGAGCACCTGGGAGTCATCACTCCATCGGACGATATCAATCCGTTCACCAGCTAACTCGTCCACAATATTCTTAATGCGATTTCCGCGTACTCCCACGCAAGCGCCAACACAGTCGACCCGCTGGTCGTAGCTGCTTACGGCCACCTTGCTACGATACCCCGGTTCGCGAGCCATCGATTTAATTTCAATGACACCCTCATGAATCTCAGGGATTTCTTGCTCGAAAAGCCGCTGAACCAACTGCGTGCGGATACGGCTTAAGATAATCTTCACGCGACTGCCCGCTTTGCGGACTTCAAACACGGTGGCCCGCACTCGCTCGTTCGCATGATGCGTCTCACCCGGTATCTGCTCACTGCGGGGCAAGATTGCCTCCACATCAGGAAGCGACACCGTGGCTGCGCCACCCTCATAACGTTGCACGACACCGGTAACCATCTCGCCTATCTGAGCGTCATACTGGTTGTAAAGCGCATCGCGCTCAGCCTCACGAATTTTTTGGATGATCACCTGCTTGGCAGTTTGTGCACCAATCCGACCAATCGTCTCTTCTGGATCCAGCGGCTTACCGTCCAGTGTCCCGTGGATCGCGCCGGAGTCTCGGTCGATCTGCACGGTTACCTCGGCCTCTTCGCCGTAATACTTGCCGGCGGCGGAAACAAGCGCCTGCTCGATTGCCTCGAATACGATCTCCTTGTCGATATTTTTATCGAGATGGATGGCGTCTACGATGCGTAGGACTTCTTCTGGTTTCATGGCGTTACTGATCTTGATCTACAATTAGCGTCGTTGCGCCGTTATCGGTTTCTATTAACCACCAATCGGTGCGTCCGTACCGAAGGCGACCTTATCCCCCCTCTTGCTGGGGGAAAGGGGCGCGAAAACCTTTCAACAGCCACAACTTAGCGTCGAAACTAATCCGTTAACCTTATCGGCGCCCGAAAGCCGTGTCAAGCGGCGCCAAGTTCGCTCTGGTCGCTGGAAAGCACCATTCACTGGAACTGGCTGAGCAAAGGCAGGCTACCGCACGGGACCGACCGCCACGGCTGATGCCTGGGCCTGCGGCGTCACCGAGAGATTGATAAAAACCTCGCCGCTTGGCTGAGGCTCCGCCGAGATTCCGGAGAGCAGACAGTCTGGATCCGGATGGTCAAAGTTCATCATGGCAGGGATCTGGCCCGCAGCAACCGCACGCAAACTGGCGATGAGTTCGATCATTCCACTGCCGGCACCCAAATTGCCGAAATTGCCCTTGGCCGCCATGATCGGCGGTTGACAATCACCGAATATCGATCCTATTGCTTTTGCTTCCTCAGCGTCGCTAAGGCGTGTCGAGAGACCGTGGGCATGAATATGCCCAATGTCGTGTGCCGCAAGGCCGTCATCCTCAAACAGCGCAACCAGGGCATTACGCATTGCGCTCTCCCGACCAGCCACACCACGCCGTGATAAAACGGTTGACGAACCACGGGATAAGATCTCCCCGTAAATCTTCGCGCCGCGAGCTTCAGCCGACTTCAGCTCCTCAAGCACCACAACACCCGCACCTTCCCCCAACACCATACCGCAACGATCGCGATCAAAGGGACGGCTCAACGCACCAGGGGCAAACTGATCGCTGGCGATTTCCTCTTGTTGTACTGCATGAATCGCATTCATGGGATGGACGCGTGTCCCGGTGGCGCCGACTACCATCAGGTCGGCCGATCCCCGCTCCATAGTAAAAAATGCCTCGCCGAGGGCAAGATTTGCTGCAGCCTCCCGCATGGTGAGCGAGTTGTTCGGACCACGCAGATCATTGTAAATTGCCACGTGACTTGCTGGCATATTCGGCAGGTAGCGCAATAGCCATAAGGGGGTCATCTTTGATAGCCCCTCCTGACCCCATTGACTGAAAAGAAAACGGGCATCGTTCTCCGTCGCCGACGATTCTGGAGATTCACAGGCCGCAATTCCATCCACAAAATCGTCCGGAATTGTGAGCATATAATCCGTCCCGAAAATACAACCGCATCGCTCCGGTGCCATCACTCCGGGAAGAAATCCCGCATCTTGAAGGGCCATTTGGGCCGCCGCAACGCCCATTTGGGTCTCGCGACTCATTAGCTTGAGTCCCTTGCGAATCATCTTCTTTTGATTCTTTTCAAGCTCCCCAAAGTCATCAATTTTTCCCAGGAACGCGTCTGCGACGGCCGCGGCAGGCGGACCTCCGGCGCAGAGCCGCATCGTGTCATAAGCCTGCACCCCACTCTGTCCGTCAGCCAGATGGTCCCAAAGTAACTGGGGACTGTTCCCCAGGGGACTGATGAGACCCATTCCGGAAATCACGATTCGACGCTGAGGGGGGGGATCAGCCATAACGCCTGTGGATTGCCTGCCGAGAGTGCTAAAGCGGGCATTGTAGCGACGGAGTTCGACTCCGTCGAGACAAACAGAGCGACCACTGCCAAGGCGAGGAATAATTGTTAATACCGGCCACGGAAGTCTTGCGTCGCTCCGTTGCCACTTCCATCTGCTGTATCGGCGTCAACGGCATCCCCCTTATGCTCGACAAACAGTAAAAGATCACCTCGGGGTGGCGATTTGGGCACTGGTAGCTTCACAGTTTTCGTGATGCTGAAGTGGGGTACCGGTCGCGGAACGACCCCCAGACTTATCAACAGAACTTTATTCCTTGGCCAACGAAATCGCTCATGAAATTCACAGGAAACTCGTTGTGGCACATCGATGTTGTACCAAGGTTTACCTCGATTAGCGCCAGGTGGTGATTGCAATTTCACCGAAACTAATTTTTCCACCTGTTCCAACTGGCACCGGACCATGGCATCGACCGTAGTCCCGTCAAGCGACATCAGCGGATTCACCTCCACCACAAGTCCCTCTGTTAACTCTGCGACGTTGGCATTTTGCGAACCCGGTGTGCTTTCGGGTGCCAAGTGACTCTTTATGTAAGGTTGCTCACGGTTGAAATTGACGATCGTATTCTGTCCGTTAGGCACTAAAAGTTTCGGCGACCCATGATTCTGATAATCACTTCTTCTGGAAAGTTCCTCACGGAGCAACATCGCGTCCTCGCGTGCAACGAGCCACGCCTCAACCCCCTCAGACTGCACGGGAACCGAGTGGAGCAGTCTCTGCGCCCGTGTCCGCCAATCGGGGTGACCTATCGTATAGATATGCAGACCATACATGTAGGTTTTACTGGCAGACGAAACATAACGATCGACAATACGGGCAACGGCTTGCTGCATTTCTGGCGTATGATAAACCCGAAGGGAACGCGGGGTTCCACTCAAAACGGCCACGACATCCGAATGCCAACTCGCGTAGCCGGTGTCACGCAAAATCCAATCGACAATTGCCTGCTGAGGTGGTGCGCCATTGGAATCTACTCGGGTGGTATAAGGTGATATATCATATTCACGCCACACCTGCTTGTGGTCATTCGGCAGCCGGTTGATCGGTTTACCTGCGGAGCTCGAAGCAGAGACTTGCTGCAGCTGTGCCGATTGCAGTGGAGCGTGAGTGGACGATTGGTGTTGCTCCTGTGCAGTCGCGCGGATCGGAGTCACGGCTGTTCCACCAGGTGGTCTCCACGCCTGTGGAGGGTTCTGCCCGAAAGCGGGTCGCAACACAAAAATGGCCACGAAAAATACCGCAAAGAAAAAAGCGGTGCGGTGGTAGAATGCGAACATCGACATCGAGAAACTCCTTCACAGGACAGGCCGAGGCTTCTTCTGCGGAAACACCCGGGCAGTCAACAAGCTGCAGAAATCGGGGCGAAGTATAGAAATCGCGTTCCTGACAAGCAAGAGCGAATCCGGACGGTGCAAGCAGACCCTCTGACGGGCCTCAGCGGAGCGATCCGACTACGACCGTGCCATTATGTCCACCGAACCCAAAGCTATTGGACATAGCTACCTGAACTTCCCGCTCCCGAGGCGTATTCGGCGTGTAATCCAGATCGCATTTCGGATCAGGATTTTCAAGATTAATCGTCGGTGGTACCACCTGGTCGCGTAATGCCAGCAGAGCAAATATCAGCTCAACCCCTCCGCTAGCACCAAGCAAGTGACCCAACTGACTTTTTGTGCTTGAAATGCTCAGGGCCGTCGCACCTTCTCCAAAGACCGACTTGATGGCAGCTGTTTCTGCCACATCACCTAGCGGCGTGCTCGTGCCGTGAGCATTGATGTAGTCGACTTGAGAGGGATCCACCTGTGCGTCCGCGAGCGCTCGGGACATCGCCTGGGCGGCAGATCGTCCGTCTTCGTTGGGTTGAGTAATATGCCCTCCATCGCCACTGGCACCGTAGCCAAGCAGTTCGCCATAGATTGTCGCGCCGCGACGTTTCGCATGTTCCAATTCTTCAATCACCATGATGCCGGCACCCTCACTCAGGACAAAACCATCACGATCGGCATCAAAAGGTCGGCTCGCGTGCTGAGGATCGTCGTTTCGCTCGGAGAGGGCTCGCATGTTCGAAAACGCACTGATCCCCATCGGGGTGACCGCCGCTTCCGTACCCCCAGTAACCATGACATCCGCCTCGTCATGCTGAATTACCTTGAAGGCGTCTCCGATCGCGTTGGTTGCTGACGCACACGCGGTCGCCACTGCTGCATTCGGACCCTTTAAACCATATCGAATGGAAATATGACCACTTGCTGCATTTACCATCAACTTAGGAATGGTGAATGCAGAGACTTTATCCGGCCCCTTCGTCAGGAGTCGGCCGACTTGCGTTTCAATCTCGTTGAGCCCACCGACACCCGATCCAAGAATAACGCCACAGCGGAAGGGATCTTCGGAATCAAAATCAATACCGGAGGAGTTAACCGCATCGGTACCCGCCACCAGTGCAAACTGCGCGAAACGATCAACGCGTTTTGCCTCTTTCGCGGGAAGATATCCATCGGTCGACCAGTCGGCGATATCACCACCAAAATGAACTTTGAACTCTCGAGTATCAAAGACCGTCAGCTCGTGAACACCACTTTGACCTTCTAGAACTCTCTTCCAGAGATCTTCAATCTGACAGCTGATGGAGGTGACCGCACCGAGACCCGTTACGACAACCCGTCGTCTCATGCTCAGCCCATTACTCTTTTCTGGATCGCAAAATCAAAATTAGGATGACGATGACTGCACGCTTTCTTCAATGTGCTTTACCGCCTCGCCGATCGTCTGAATTTTTTCGGCTGCGTCATCTGGAATGTTGATGTCGAATTCCTCTTCCAACTCCATTACAAGCTCTACCGTATCGAGCGAATCCGCACCCAGATCATTCACGAAATGCGTGTCTGTATTAATTTTTTCTTTATCAGCACCGAGCTGCTCGGCAACGATATCGATCACTCGTTCTTCAACTGAGGCCACCTGGTCTATCCTCCAAAGGGATCGTGTTTTCCAGAACCAATCCTTCCGATGAATCAGCTCGCATGTCGAAAGAACCACCCAACCGTTACCCCGGCGGTCCGAATAAATTGAAGGGGTTTTTAAGTTGAGTCACAGATATACCCTGTTTTTATCGGCATGTCTATAACATCTGAAACACATTGTCACAGCCACCCCCGTTTGGCTCGTGGAACAGTGTCGAAAGATTAACAGGTCATCCCCCCATCAACGGGAATCGCCGTCCCATTGATGTAAGCCGCTGCGTCACTCGATAGAAAGACCACAAGATCGGCCACCTCCTCAGCTTGACCTAACCTGTTTGCTGGTATGCGCTTTTTAAATTCCTTGATATAGTCGTCGCCCACCGCTTTGGTCATTTCGCTCTCAATAATTCCAGGCGTGATCGCATTGACCGTGATTTTCCGCTTTCCAAGCTCGCGGGCTACAGTCTTGGTCAGACCGACCAGCCCTGCCTTGGAGGCCGAATAATTCGCCTGCCCTGGATTTCCGATCACAGCACCGGAAACGCTGGAGATGTTGATAATTCGGCCAAATCGTTGCTGCATCATGGGTATGGTCGCTGCTCGGGTGAACAGGAAAGCGCCACGGAGGTTGGTGTTGAGGACCATGTCCCACTCATCGTCTCCCATCCTCGGAATCAACGTATCACGGGTAATTCCTGCATTATTCACAAGAATATCGAGCCGTTCCCAGCGTTCGGTTACTTCATCGACCACTTTCTTGACGCTTTCCGAATCAGTGACATCACACTGGAATGCAGCTGCCTCTCCGCCGGCTTCGATGACTTGCTGCACGACCGCTGCCAACTTATCTGCACTGCGGGCAATGCAGGCCACTTTGGCACCCGCCCTACCCAACCGTAACGCCATTGCCTCGCCCAACCCCTGCGATGCGCCAGTGACCAGAGCCACCTTGCCGGACAAATCAACGACCATTGCTTGGTTTGCGTCAGCCATGCTAATGCTTCCTTTCTTGCGTTTATGCCAATGTATGGCAGGTGATTTTTCTCTCAATGCGTCGCAGTAATCCGCGAAGAACACGACCGGGTCCGACTTCGTAAAATTCCTCCATGCCGTGGCCTAAAAGCAGGCGCATCGAAGATTCCCAGCGTACCGGCTCCACTACCTGGCGGGCGAGAAGCTGTTGAATCTTTGCCGGGTCGTCGTGAAACGCCCCATCAACGTTTAGGACTACGGGAATTCGTGGCGTTTTGAACGAAACCGACGCCAAGGCCTCGGTCAATCCCGTAACCGCCGAACCCATGATCGACGTATGAAAGGCCCCTGCCACCGACAGCGGAATCGCCTTCATCGCACCCATTTCCAGTGCAAGGGGAACAGCCCGCTCGCACGCCGCTTGGTCCCCGGAAATCACAATATTGCCCGGGCAGAGATAGTTTGCAATCTGCAAGACGTCATCGCCCGCGGCCTGAGCACAAAGGGTTTCGACCTGTGCTTGCTCCATTCCCAACACGCTGACCATACCACTCGGTGTTTGATCGGCTGCCTGTTGCATGGCCTCGCCCCGCCGCTGTACAACTCGCAGTCCATCTTCGAAACTGAGCACGTCTGCAAAAACCAGAGCCGTGTACTCCCCGAGGCTGAGACCGGCCACAGCGCTGCAGTTATCAACCACCTCGGGCTGGTCTGCTCGCAGAGACTCAAGCACTGCCAAGCTTGTCACAAACAGGGCCGGTTGGCTTACTACGGTTGAATCTAGCTTCTGCTGCGGTCCTTCGAAGCAAAGCTTCGCCAAGTCGTAACCGAGGATTTCCCCGGCGCTTTCGTAGAGCTTACGAGCTTCCGGTAGCGCGGCATGTAAAGCCTGCCCCATGCCGACGGTCTGAGCACCCTGCCCGGGAAAGAGAAACGCCGTGTTACTCAAATTGCTATTTATTCCTCGATAGCAACCACATTACGGCCCATATACCAACCGCAATTGGGACAGATTGTGTGTGTGGGAACCGAGCTGCTGCATTTTGGGCAAAAAGTCAACTGACGGGGTCTCCGCGCGTCATGGCTTCGCCGCTTTCCGGTCCTTGAATTAGAATGTTTACGTTTTGGCACAGCCATGACCTATGCTCCCGAGTCTTAATTTTAAGTCTCTCAAATTGCACCGAGGGCGGATTCTCCCGCTCCTCACAGTGTTTTTACCCTAACAATCGCCACCCGTCCCTGCAATGGGCCCTCTCGGGCCAGTTCACTCGAAAAGCGGTCGCTCCTCGCCCGAATCCTCATCCTCCAGATTTTCTGGCGCCGCCACCCCGAGGTGATCAAAACCGGCTTCAGTGAGTCGCCGGCCGCGGGGCGTGCGAACCACCAATTCGGTCCGTAGGAGGAAGGGCTCCACTTCATCGATCAGCGTATCAGGCGGCACATTCATTGTGTGGGCGATCGCCTCCGCACCCACCGGTCCCCCTTGGAAAACACGTAAAATGGTCTCCAAGTACTTTCGATCCTGAAGATCTAGTCCCGCCTGATCGATTCCCTGCATCTGCAATGCATCGCATGTGAGTTGGTGCGAGATACGACCATCCGCGCGACTCGTCACATAGTCACGGACCCATCGCAGGCGATTATTTGCCAATCTGGGTGTTCCCCGGCTCCGGCGGGCAATTTCGTCAGCCGCATCCTCATCAATCCCGACTCCAAGTTTGCTGGCGTTCCGTAAAACGATTTCTGACAGTTCCTCGACCGTGTAGAAATCAAGGTGCTCTCGCATCTGGAATCGATCACGGAGGGGTGCTGAGAGCAAACCGCTCCGCGTGGTTGCACCAATCAATGTAAATGGCTTCAGGTTCATGCAGAGCGTGCGAGCATTGACTCCCTCGCCCAGCACAATATCGATACGGAAATCCTCCATGGCTGGATAGAGAAACTCTTCAACTGTTTTCGGGAGTCGGTGAATCTCATCGATAAATAGAACCGATCCCTCCTCCGCATTGGTCAGATAGGGCACCAAATCTTTAGGTGCCGCGAGCGCAGCTCCACTGGCAATCTGAAAACCGACACCCAAATCACGGGGAATACAGGTAGCGAACGTCGTCTTCCCGAGCCCGGGCGGGCCATCGAATAGAATGTGGCCCAACGGCTCCTCCCGCTTGGTGGCCGCATCAACTGCAATTTCGATCCGCTCATACACATCACGCTGCCCCACCATGTCGTTCATGTGCTGGGGGCGCAGATCGCGATCATCATCGGTGGGCTGACTGCCACCCTGTAAGACCGGCTCGCGTGACATGCGGACTCCCGTATCGAATCGCCGTGAAAAAAAGGTCGCCCACAATATATCAGGGGCCACTACCAGGCGGCAGGCTACAGCATCCCGAACCGTTTACGCAACAGCCATTCCGCTAGCAGAAGGGCAAAGAAAAGTACAAACATCTGCCAGGTATTCCAAAGCGGGATCGGTGGCAGTGTCGCCACAGGCACCAAATCACCGGCTGGTAGCTCGTTGAAAGATTTTGCCATCTCCGCCACCGTATAAAATTTTCCTCGTGACCTCTCTGCCGCCTGTTGCATTTCGCTTTGATTTAACGCAGTGCGCGTCATCTCCCCGATCGGGGCCACGACCGTGAAGGATACGCCGAGCGGGTTCTCGCCTAGTGCGGGTTGCGAGAGTACGATTTCATAACTTCCTATCGGAAGTCGGCCGGCACTGCCCTCAAATATACTCCTCCGAAGTGGGCTTCGCTCCAGCACAACGCGTTTTCTCTGACCACTGCCCTCCAAAACTACTACCACACCGTCATCCGTTTCCGGGATTAAACGCTCATCAAAAAAACGTGCCTGAACTTGGACCGATTGAGTTGGATCGTATTCCAGTTTATCCGTCGTTAATTCAACCCCTTTATCTCCCACTAGCTTCGAGCGACTGAGATAGCGAATCGCTTGAATCCAATAACGAGCGTAAAGCGGATCGCCCACTCGATAACGCCAGCGGTAGGTTTCATCAGTCGCATGCCAGAGAACTTTTCCCGGCGGGACAAAATGAACCACTAGAATCGGCAGGGATTGACTATCCTGTGTCGCCTTGACTGCCTCGGTAGCAGCCAGCACACGGGCCGTCGGCTTCATTTGTCCAATCGCATGGATGCCATAGATCTCCGGTAATCTTTCCCACAAATCTTGGGTCTCTGCCGAAGTATCCCCCAGTTGCATGTGCGGACTACGCAGCCCGATCGGCGTTGGTTGAATCTTGCTGGCCTCAGCTTTAACACTGGTTTCGGCAGTTGAATCAAAGGGCAATAAATTCCGAAGCGGTGACTGCACAAAGTCGTTAAACTCGAAATTGCGGCCACCGAAAATGAGCAAGCCGCCACCCTTTTTCTCTACAAATGCCGCAACATTCTCCAAGTCCCGACGACTCATTTGTTTCAGATCCACATCGCCCAGAATAATAACATCGTATTGAAAAAGTTTTTCGCGACTCACCGGAAATAGTGGCAACGCAAAGCGATCCTGTTCGGGATATTCAATATCGGCTTGTTGAAGCACGACGTTCAAATCGACCGTCCTATCTCGTTCCAGCAAATGCTTAAGATATTTAAATTCGAAACTTGGCGAGTCCTGCACCAGCAGCACCTTGATAGGGTCATCCCGAACTTCAATCGATCGCGAGAGTCGAGCGGATACCTCCTGGCTGCCGCTCCCCGCTACCTTTGCCTCGATCGCGTATTCCCGTTGACCGAGCCGGGTGGGCCGATCCGACAAAGTTTGCCGAGTCACAATGCCGTCGGCTCCTCCGACTACCTCTCGACGTTGAACCACCTCTCCGGTGTTCACATCACGAAGTACAACTTCAATCGGTGTTCCCTCAAGTCCGTGCGCGGTGATCTTGAAATCAAAATCAACATAGTCATTCACGAAAACAATTTCGTCAACTACTAGGTCCGCAATCAACAACTCGCGGTTCGGTTTTTCAGAGCCCACTCCGACCAGATAAAGCGGAACAGCCTGTGACCGCGCCGTTTCCGCCGCACCCGCCAGATCGATCCCTTCCGTCGTGATGCCATCGGAGAGAATAACCATTGCCGCCAAACGGCGACCGCGAAGTGACGATAGGACTCGTTGCACCGCCCCACCCAACCGGCTCGATGCGCCAGTGGCCTCGAGTTTCTCCAACCGCGCTTCGAAGCCCTGCGGTCCTGGTCCTTTTACTCTACCCGACGGAAACAGCTGCTCGGCGGACTCAGCTATCGAAAAAACCCTTACATCATAGGCATCAGAGAGGCGGGTGAATGTCTGAGGATCAAGGAGCTGTTCCGCGATTTCCCATCGACTGATCTCTACCGATTCGGGATCCAACCCGATGGCCTGGATCGATTGAACGGTGACCGGATCTTGATAATCGTCAATCACACTCATGCTCGCTGATCGATCGATGAGGATGGCCAACGTGGGCAGCTGCATCCGCGTAAATTGGATTTTTAGTTGAAAAAGCAAAACACAGATCACCAAAAGGACTAGTATCCAGCGGACAGCAGCCAGCAATGTGCGAGCGACAGGCGTGGCACGACTTCCCTCGCGAAAATAGAGGCCGAGGATATAGACAGCACCGAACAAGGCAAAGACAGTAAACGCAAAGACCAAGCCTCTAGTCCACATCCAGTTACCGGCTAATTCCCATTGCAAATCGCCGCCACCAGGGGGAAGCTCGACGCCCATCAACCAGAACAGAATCTTGCCGACCAGATCTCTCATGCGAATCGATTCCCAATCCACCAGGCCACAAAAATTTCCAGAAACAAAAACAGTAATACCAACCCGACTAAGATTATCGCCGGAGATGTTGACGCAGAGACTTGCGATGGTCGCGCGGTGGCAACCGCCTGTCCCACTGCACGTGCGTGCCAGGCTGGCGCAAGCTCCTTGGGTGAAAGACTGCGCAGGTCGCTTTCGCGAGTCCCCAGATTCACCGCAAAAACAGGATCATGATCAGTGACACGCCCTGTCCCCGCGGCAGGCTGTGCATTGTGATCAGGTTTCAATCTATAAATGCCGCGCGTCCTGGTGGGACCAAAAGACCACGTACCATCAGGATCAACTGCAATTCTCTCATTGCTGGTCGGCGAGTCAGGAATCTCCAGCACCGCCAATCTTGTATCGATTGCTGCAGGCAATTTGCCCCGGAGCCACTGACCAACCTCCACATTGCGGTCCCGCAGGCGTCCACCGACGACAGCCTTCCAGAGTCCCTCGAAAAAGGGCTGAGCGTTTAACCAAGAGGCGATGAGCGACCAGGGACGTTCCGCATTGTCGGCAATTCGGCTCGATTCAGTCGGGTCGGTCGTCAGCAGCAAACTCCAGCCACTCCCCCTCCGCGCTAAAACGACCAACGGTTCTCCGGTATCCAACCACAAAATCGTGTTGGCAGCCGATCTCTCTGGTATCTGCAACTGATAGTATTGCAGCACCGGCACGCCGGTTAATCCAGTTCTTGGATTGCCTTTCCAGGGAGCGAGAAACGGATCCGCATACGTTCTAGGATCCGGGAAATGATACTTCCCGTCGTTAAAGAGACCTTTTATTCTCGCCGGCAGAAAACCCCCTGGCGGCAAAGCCTCCTCTGAATTGGTTGGGGCATCAACGGCCTGATACGCATTGTTGTTGTATGGCTCGGCAATTACCTGGTCGCCGAGGATCGTAACGAGTCCTCCGCCACGTTCGACATATTTTGCAAGCCTGGATGCTTCCTGACGTGTCCATTGAGCAACGTTACAGAGAAAAATGCAGTCGTAATCGTTGAGATTTGACTCGGCTAGCCGACTTTCATCTACAACTTCAACGGCTGTTGCATTGACTTTCTGATCCGCTGCCCTCATTGCGGCCTGCAGCGGCAACGTTGCACCCTGCTTGCCCCGCACAAGTAAAATTCGAACTTTCTCCCGCACGTCAATCGCGAGATCCCGATAATCATCCAGCGGCAGCTGATCGTCGGCGATCTGTACGCGGACCACGTGAGGTCCCGCTTCTGCGAACAAGTGTGTGAATGTCACCTGCGTATCAGTGCCTGGCGGTAGGTCGATTGTTTTTTGCTCTGTTCGGATGCCATCGATCCAAAGTTCCACGCGTTGCCCTTTCAATAACTGATTACGGAACGAATGTAATGTGGCAATAAACCGGGTGGGCGTCGCAACGGTGGCAAGCGGACCAGAAACGGTCAGCTCAACAACCGCCGTATTGGGGCGAATGCCCCCCTTGCTTTGGATCGCAACGACTTCGATGCTCCCGCCCGTTGCGAGCCGAGCCAGTTGCGCATCACGACGATCGCCGGAAACGGTATCCTGCTCTTCGTCATCCCAGGTTGTGCGGCCCAGATCGCTGAAGATTGTGATAGCGTGCTGACCGAATGTCCCTTGATCGGCTGTCGACTGGATCAATTGCTCGGCCGCTGTGAGTGCCGCGTCCAAATCGGCCCCCGCTTGGCCGTTCGGCAATGTATCGAGGTCGGCGATCAACTGCTGGGCATCATAGCTCGGCTGGCCAACGACCACCTCCGCCTGTGGCCCCATCAAAATCAGGGAATAAGCATCCCCCCCCTGCCCCGCTTTGATACGTTCGATAATCTGCCGTTTGGCCCGTTCAAAATCGGTCTCACTCTCATCGCGGTAGGCCATGGAATAGGATGCGTCAAGCAGAAAAATGTGGTGCGTGTTACCGGCGGACAGAGGAAGGGTCGAAAAATTGCTCACCAGGGGATCTGCCATCGCTAGCAGGACAAATAACAACATTAGCATCCGCAAAAGCAGTAAAAGCCACTGCTGAATACGCATCCGCCGCGCGCTCTTTTCAATCGCAGCAAGCAAATACTCCATCGCCGCCCAGGAGATTTCATGGTAGCGCTGTCGATATAATAGATGAATCACGAGCGGCGTTACCACTGCCGGCAACCAAAGCAGCATCCATGGAGAAGCGAACAGACCATTCAGCCAGAGGGGCATATTGCCAAGACCACGCATCAGGTGGTCTCTCCGCGGGGATTACGTTTTCTGCACCCGGCGACCTGCCAGGTAACTCGAAAGTGCAATATCAAGGGGTTGATTCGTAAGGAGCGGTACATAATCTACCTGTTGACCGCGACATCCGATTTGAATCTGCCGCAAAAAATTGTCCATTTCGCGCAAGTAGATCTGCCTGACTTGACGCGGATCGGTGGTGCGATCTGGCCAATGTTCCAATCCGCGAAACCGAGTCATCTGCTTAAAGGGAAATTCTCGCTCATCAACGTCAAGGATCTGGAACACGATGACGTCATGTTGGCGATGACGCAAGTGCTTGATGCCTGCAAGAATACTTTTCGGGTCATCAAAAAGATCACTCAGAATGATCACAATACCCCGCTTCCGATACCGCTCTGCGAGGTCGTGAAACAGAGGACCGATTGAAGTTTTTTTCTCACCCGGCGATTGCTCCAGCACATGGAGCAATTGCTGCAGATGGGACGGTTGACCGCTCGGTTGCACGAGGTGACGGATATCCGAATCAAACGTGGCAAGTCCGATGCTGTCTTGTTGTTGTAACACCAAATAGGAAAGCGACGCGGCAATGCATTTTGCATATTCTAATTTGGAAAGCGGACTTTTCACACCTTGGTACAACATGCTCTCGCTCGTATCGAGCAAGACATAGGAAACGAGGTTTGTCTCTTCTTCATATTGCTTGAGGTAAACTTTGTCGGTCCGGCCAAAAACTTTCCAGTCGACATGACGCAGGTCGTCTCCCGGAACATATTGGCGATGCTGAGTAAATTCGATCGAAAATCCGTGGTAAGGACTTCGATGCGGCCCGGCAACATAGCCCTCAATGATCTTTCGGGCCCGCAGTTGCAGACCCTCCAGCTTAGAGAGCGTCTGCGGATCTAAATATTCTTTCTTGTCCACCATCGGTGGAAACCTCGTGGCTGACAGGAACGGTGTCGATCAATTTCTGAACAATGACGTCCGGGGTGATCCCTTCGGCTTCCGCATTAAAATTTGTCAAAATGCGGTGTCGGAGAACGGCAGGCGCTACCGCACGAATATCGTCTACGTCGACATAAAACCGACCATGCAAGATCGCCCGAGCCTTGCCTCCGAGCACGAGATATTGAGTCGCTCGGGGACCTGCACCCCAACTGACATAGTCCTTCACAAAATCGGGTACCGCGCCTTTTTCTCGTCGAGTGCTTCGGGCCAACTGCAGCGCGTAACGGGCGACGTGATCCGCAATCGGCACTCGACGCACGACCTCCGCGAGTTGATGGATCTCTTCCCCGGTCAGGGTCGCCTCGACCTGAGCGGTGTGGTCAGTGGTCGTCCGCCTCACAATCTCAAGTTCATCCTCCTCTTCTGGGTAATCGACAAGCACATTGAACATGAAACGATCTAACTGTGCTTCCGGCAATGGATAGGTACCCTCTTGTTCGATCGGGTTTTGTGTTGCAAGGACGAAAAACGGTTCTTGTAACACCCGGCGTTGCCCGCCGATGGTGACTTGATGTTCCTGCATAGCCTCAAGCAGCGCTGCCTGTGTTTTCGGCGGCGTTCGATTGATCTCATCCGCGAGAATGATATTTGCAAAGATCGGACCTTCAAGAAACCGCAATTCTCGGGATCCCGAGGATTTATCCTCCTGGATAACTTCCGTCCCAGTGATATCCGACGGCATCAGGTCGGGGGTGAATTGGATGCGATTGAATTTCAGCGAGAGCGTGTCAGCCAATGTATGGATTAGCAAAGTCTTCGCCAGGCCGGGAACCCCCACAAGCAAACAGTGTCCGCGGGCAAACAATGCAATCAGTAACTCTTCGATAACCGCCTCTTGACCAACAATCACTTTTGAAAGTTCGGAGGTAATTCGCCGATACGCTCGACTAAGTTGCTCGGCGGCTTGAAGATCTTCGTGCTCTGACATCAATTACTTTCCAGTAAAAAATTAAATTAGTTCTTATTTTCCTGTTTCGATTCTGATTGCAACGAAGGCAAAGCGAATGCCTGTAGACGATTTTTACCGGCAATCAGGCAAAATCCACCACCGGCAACCAGGTTGCCACTTTCCGCTTGCTTTCCAGCAGGCAGATCGGGACGCTTTAAACGAATGATACCACGTTGCACGGGGTAGCCCCGCTCACCATTATCCATCAACGCTTGGTCAAACACAAAGACTGCATCCCGCGTCGGCCAATAAACGCGTCCTCCGGCCAAAATTCCTCTGCCATAGCCGCGCGGACCGCCGCGATTGCCCGGCTGTGGCCATACAGCATGAGCTCGCCCGGTGATCATATTGAACCACCAAATATTTTCACCAGCCGCCAATACCATTTCGCCTGCAACCCCCAATATCTGAATCGGGGAGGATGTAAGCGGAGCACTCTTCCAAAGCAAATGGCCCGTGTGAGCATCGAGCGCGAGCAACGCGGGACTGTCACGCGGCGCGACTATCACCACCCCCCGAACCGCCACACAGGGATTCAAACCGCGTCGGAAATGCGAGGGTAGCAACTGGCCGGCATCCACTCCGACACGCGTATAACGGTACGCCCATCGCAACCGTCCATCTTCAGTGCGCAGCGATGCAACCGAGCCGAGATTGGTGTTGAGATAAAGACGGCTTCCTGCGAGTGTCAACAGAGTGTGTGTAATTTCATTCCGCATCCCACCGGCCGGTGTATTCGCTCGGCATACTTCCTGACGCCAACGTAATTTACCGGAATGCAAATCGAGGCAAGCGACGTAACAGATGGCCTGCATCGCGCCCTGTCGCATCACCACATAGACCCCATTGCCATCGGCCACTGGAGCCCCCTCAAAAGACCATTTCTGCCGATCGAATTCTGCCTCTTCATCTTTCGAAGGGAAGTTCCACTCCAGTGCACCCTCACGGTCGAGGTTCAGACATGTAATTCGATTGCCGGCGTAGCCGGCATCAAAACCAACCGCACGGCTCGTGAGTTGGGTTCCCATCCGGGCGAGGAGGCGGCCCTCGAAAAAAGTCATGGAATACTGTGGTGCTAACCAGGGATCAGCGGCCAGACGATTCCTTGCGTCCCGCTTGACCTCGCGGGTCACAAGTTTGCCACGGGGATAAATTTGGCCGAACTGGCTTCCCTCGAACGCCGGTTGACCATCGCTGACATTCAGGGCAAAGATCTGACTGCTGTTGTTTAGCAAGGCCCAGTCCCCGACTAAAAGCGGGAAAAAGTACAAATCGTCCGGGCGATGATGCGGGGCAACGGTGCGTTTTGGCGTTTGTTTTTCCGACGCGTCGTGGTGTGGCAATTCAACCGCCGGCATCACACGAGCGAAATGCCATTCCCATTGCGGTACCGGTGAAAAATCCAGCGTGCGATAAAACAGTCGATTTCGTGATGGCGATCCGGCAAATGTCGGCCATATGCTCTGCTCGCGTGTTGGCCTTTCCTTGTGACGTAACCCGGTGTTCTGTGGTTTATCCAACTGCGCTTTTAGGAGTTGTTTGAGCCTTTCGACGTAGAAATCATCCTGACCTGCAAGCCGACCACGTGCGGTGGGATACAGCCGGTCGAAGACGTTCAGTTCCCACTGCGCCCGAGGAAAATCTTCTTGCAAAATCGAAACCAAAACAAGCCTCGCTCCGATGGCCGCCGGATTAATATCCGAGTCCGGATAGGCTAGATCGTTATCGCCCTGCATCGTAGCTTGCTCTGGCTGCAGTTTACCCTGCAGCGATGCGACCACCTGTTGCGGCGGCACACCTTGATAAGCATGCCAGAATCCTAGGCCGCCTCCGGCAGTCCAAAGCCCGTCTATGCGTTGCCAATATTCCCTCGCCTCATCAAATCGACCACGTTCCAGGGCTCGATCACCCATAAGAAGCAATGCGTCGTCGCCGAAACTGCTGCAGAAAAATTGATCAAGTTGATCGGCCCGCAATGCCGTAAGATCGGTCACATTCTGCAATCGTCGATACCAATCTTCGGCCGACGCATCCACACGATCACGGTAAAGGGCTAGTGCCTCCGGTGGCATGCCCGCGAGCAGCATGTTTCCGTACGTTGCAATACTGAGGTATCGATTAGTGTCTTTTCCGGTCTCGATAGGCAGATGGCCGAACCGATCTGTCAATTTAAAAAATGTGGTTATCGCATCTCCCCAATTTTTTTCCTCAATCAGTGCTGCCAGACGCATTTGCAACAGGGAAGCTTCGCCGGGAAGGTCCCCTACCTGGGCCGGTTGCAGTTGGATACCGCTGGCGGAAATGTTGCGCGAATGGGGCCAAGCAGCAAACACCGTCTTGCCGTAGCAGCAGGACAAGCTCAACACGATGGCATAAATGGGGAACCGAAGATTCAAAACGGCCTCTTGTCTGTTTTGCGGGTATACCCCGAGGCTGGCCAAAGCGTTTCCCGCTTTGCTGACTGTGAGTTGGGTTCAGCGCTGCGTCAAGTCGCTGCAATCCAGTATAAGCGGGCGAGTTTTGCGGGAAAAGAGATAGCCGGGTATGTCCTTATCGGGCATAGCCTTCGATAAAACGACCCAGCATAAAGGCGACTGCCCCGGCGACCAGCATCAATAACAACTCGGCAACCCCCCGCCGTCCCAGTTGTCCGGACAGCTCCATAAACATGGCCAAAGGCAAGAGAATCAGTCCGCCGATTTGGAGGAAACGTCCCAGAGATTTCATCATGAGGATGCTAAAGCTCAGTGCATAAAAGGATCGACGTTTTTAACTACCTCCATTATAGGTAAGCTCACCGCTAGTGGCCACTGCTCGACCCTTTCGCCCTCGCATAGCAACTCCTACAATCGGCAGCGGATGAGCCACCCGCGGGCTTTTACCGGTTACACCCCTACGGCGGTTCGCCAATCGATCCGGTTGGCCCGTGGCAATTCGATGGCACGACACCGCGCGAGCTAATTGGACCGCAAAGCGGTCAATATAATTTTCAAAACAACCATCTAACTGCGATTACTAGGAACCGATGCGATGGACGAACGAGTGTATAATTTTTCTGCCGGACCTGCCGTGTTGCCGGAAGAAGTTTTACGCAACGCGCAGCAAGAGTTCATGTGCCTTCCCGGGGCAGGTGCCTCTATTCTGGAAATCAGCCATCGCGGCAAGGCATTCACGGAGATCCTGGAAGCAGCGGAGGACAATCTGAGGAAACTCCTTGGGTTAAAAGATCATTTCCGCGTCATTTTTCTCCAGGGCGGATCGCGTTTGCAGTTTTCGATGATCCCCATGAACTTGCTGAGGGGGCGGTCTGCTGATTACATCACCACCGGAACCTGGGGCGAAAAAGCAGTTGTCGAGGCACGGCGCGAGGGATCGGTCCGAGAAGCTTGGAATGGGGAAGCAACGCAATACAAACGAATTCCCACAACCGATGAAATTAAACTCGATGCCGATGCTGCCTATGCCTACTTTACATCCAACGAAACAATCCAGGGCGTGCAATTCCAAAAAGAACCCGATACAGGCAGTGTTCCTCTGGTTGCCGATGCGTCGAGTGATTTTCTTTACCGCCCCCTCGCGATGGAAAGATATGGTCTAGTTTATGCTTGCGCTCAAAAAAATGCCGGACCTGCGGGCGTCACGGTGGTTATTATTCGGGACGATTTGCTCGGCGAAGTCGATTCCAACAAATCAGGCATGCTCTGCTATGAAAATCACGTAAAAAATCAGTCGTGCTACAACACTCCGCCTACCTTCGCGATCTACATCGTGAAACTCGTGACCGATTGGCTGATTCATACGGTGGGTGGGCTCGAGAAGATGTATGAGCTGAACCAGAAAAAGGCCGCCCTGCTTTATGAGGTGGTCGACGCGTCTGGGGGATTTTATCGTCCCCACGCCGAAACCGACTCTCGAAGCTTGATGAACGTTACCTTTCAACTGCCGAGCGACACGCTCCAGGCCGAATTTATTGAGCAGGCCGCCGAGCAATCACTCTGCAACCTAAAGGGCCACCGGAGTGTGGGCGGCATTCGCGCTTCGATTTATAACGCCATGCCCCGTAAAGGCGTTGAACGCCTCTCGGAGTTCATGCGTGATTTTTACAAGAAAAATAGCTAGAACCTTCGTTCTGGCCGAGCAATGAAGAGGAGCTGCCTGTGCCGAGCATTTGCGTGCTGGATAATCTTGCTGCTGATGGTATCGAACTGCTGAAAACGGACGCTCGCATCCAGTTTGATGTGCGGACCGGGCTGGCAGATGCAGAACTCCGTGAAACGCTCAATCAGTATGACGGAGTCATTTTGCGCAGCGGGGTTAAAATTACGGCCGACTCGCTCACGGATAATACGCGGCTCAAGGCCATTGTGCGGGCTGGTGTGGGTACCGACAACATCGACAAACAGGCCGCCACACGTCGGGGGATTGTGGTGATGAATACACCGACTGGCAATACGCTCAGCACGGCTGAACATGCGGTGACCTTGATGCTCGCCCTGTCGCGGAATGTGGCACCTGCCTATCAATCGCTCCGAGAGGGTCGTTGGGATCGGAAAAAATTTACCGGGGCGCAGGTCGCGGGGAAAACGCTCGGTATCGTCGGAATGGGTCGGATCGGGCAGGCGGTAGCAGAGCGTGCCCAGGCGCTTGAAATGCGGGTATTGGGGTACGACCCTTTTTTCTCTGCATCAAGAGCGGCTGAAATCGGTGTCGAAATGTTTGACGATGTGGATGCAATGCTTCCGGAGATTGATTACCTCACAGTTCATACACCGTTGACAGACCAGACGCGGGGCTTAATCGGTGCTGCACAACTCGAGAAAATCAAACCTGGAGCCCGATTAATCAATTGCGCCAGGGGTGGCATTTATGATGAGCAGGCCCTCGTCGAGGGTCTGAGCCGCGGTGTGCTCGCCGGAGTAGCCCTCGATGTCTATGCCGAGGAGCCGTGCACAGATCATCCACTCTTTGAGATGCCGGGGGTTCTCTGCACGCCGCATCTGGGTGCCAGCACGGAAGAGGCTCAGACGCAGGTCGCCGTTGAGGGTGTTCAACTCTTAATCGACTTTCTGACCAGCGGAAATATCCGCCACGCGGTCAATATGACACCGCTTGATGCGCAAACCGTTGCGAGTCTGAGAGGATATCTCGGTCTCGCCTATCGACTCGGCCGGATGGTAGGACAACTCGATGCATCCAAGGCCGAAAGCTGTCGTCTGGAATATCGGGGTGATGTGGCCGAGCGGCAAACATCACTGCTCAGCAGTAGTTTCGCTTGTGGATTATTGTCAGGCGTGTTGGACGAAGAGCCGAATATTGTCAGTGCCGAACTCCTCTTACGGGAACGGGGCATTGAGTTGATTGAGGACAAAAGACCCGGTCGCGGGGCGTTTGCGTCTTCGATTCGAGCCCACCTCACCACGCGCGATGGCGACCGTGTGGTGGCCGGTACGCTATTCGGTGAAAACATGCCCCGCTTGGTTCAGTTGGGTGAGCATCAATTGGAGGCATTTCTCGATGGTCACCTGCTCATTTTTCAGCACAGCGACGTTCCGGGGATAATCGGCGCGGTGGGCACAATCTGCGGTCGACATGATGTCAACATCGCCCAGATGGCTGTGGGCCGCGCATCACCCGGAGGTGAGGCGATCGGTATCTTGAATCTCGACACCGTAGCGAGTGCAAATTTAATTGAGGAGATTGCCCGACATGAGGCAATCAGTCGAGTCCGCTGCATTGAGTTGCCTCCCGCAGGGGCACTACCGCTCTGGCTGGAGCCCTCAAAAGGCTGAGGACGCTGCAAGGTTACGCCACCACCGGTGGATTTGAAAACAGGGCGAGAAAGAATACAGTAATGTGGGTAAACCGCTACCGGCGGATCGGTTGCATAACTACAAAATCAGGAGGGCAGGATTTTACCTGAGGCGGCGCGGAGACCCCTGAAGAACTACCCGCTCACACGCAGCGGCACCACCAAACCGGAGATCTGCGACACTGCACGGACGCCCGAAAAACCGCGAGCGACGCCGTCCGCTGCAACCGCTAACCAAAACCTGCAGAGTAGAGCACCCCCTAGGGGAGTCGAACCCCTGTCTTCGGACTGAGAATCCGATGTCCTGGGCCACTAGACGAAGGGGGCGTGCTCAGATCCCTCCATCGGAAGGGCGTCTGCCAGAAGCATGAGTCTAGTCGGATGAATTCAGCGATGTCAACTACCACCCGAGCGATCGCCCGACTTGTACCTAGCCCCTCGCCCCCTTTTGAGCCACCGGTTCATTTCCGTCCGCATCGCAGGCGTGATGTCGGGATGGTGATCAAGTGCGTGGCGATAAACGCGACGGGTGATTTCCGGTGAAAAGGGAGCAAGTTTTTCTCGCCGGGGCCACAGGCGTTCGAAAATCTGAAAGGCCGACTGTTGCTCACCATCGAGCACCATCATCACATATTGTCCGGCTAGGCCATACACATGCAGCTGTGAATCGGTCGGGTTTCGGCTGACGAACTGCCCGAAAAGTTTCAATGCCTCATTTCGACGATCTTTTGTAAGATAAAGTTCTGCCAACTCTTTTTCGGCCCTTTTTCGATATTGAAGTGCACCTGGAAAATAAAGCGGCACGCTTTTCCATGCCTCCTCGGTGCCAAGGCGCCGTGCTAATTCATATTGCGACTCAACCCTGCCCATATTACGGATTTCTGTCTGAGGGTCCTCCGCAACGGCCAGTAGGTAAGGATCTCGGTCAGGCAATCCCAGGGTGACGCCAAGTAGCAACGCCCCTGCGATAGACGCCCAGAGGAGTGGTGTTTTGAGCAGCGGCCTAGTTTTATCTTCCCTCGCCATCACCGCCGAAAGCTGCTGTGTCGCAGCTTGCCGAAACTCCAGCAATGCCTCGCTTGAAAGTTCTGGGGAGGGAGCCAACGCGGGCGGGAATCCCTTTCCGCTACTGCCGGGCGAGCACTGCTCCAGTGCCTGCAGCACACCCCGCCCGCCTGAGAAACGATCCTTGGGATTTTTGGCAAGCATCCGCTGAATGATTTGGCAGAGATCCGGTTGGAGGTCAGGTCGGAGACCTTCCAGCGACGGTGGATTGTCGCGGAGGTGCTGCAAAGCCACGTTCATCGAGGTGTCAGCCTCAAACGGTGGGCGTCCCGTTAGTAATTGAAAGCATGTCACACCGAGCGAGTAGATGTCGGAACGGGTATCGAGCGGCTTGCCTTCAATTTGCTCGGGACTCATATACAAGGGAGACCCCATCGTCATGCCGTCTTCGGTTAAACGGGGTTGGCTGGTCTCCTCAAAAACGCGTGCCAGACCGAAGTCCGCCACCTTCACCTCACCGAGCGGAGTGAGCAGCAGATTTTCAGGCTTGATATCGCGATGCACGATGCCGGCATCCCCCGCCCGCATCAGCGCCGAGGCGACCTGCCCAAGAATCTGCACAAAGGGCACTGCATCAAGTTGCCCGACCCGCTTGATGAGTTGTCCGAGATTTTCACCCTCAACATACTCCTGCGCAATGTAATGGATTGAGCCATGCTCGCCTACTTCGTACACTTGAACGATGTTAGCGTGCGCTAAACGAGCGGCCGCTCGCGCCTCGCGTATAAAACGTTCGATGTCACGCTGCGATTTTGCTACATCCGTGTCGAGAATTTTCAACGCGACCCTTCGCTCGAGCGAGACTTGCTCAGCCAGATAGACCTCCGCCATGGCTCCACGACCTAATTTACGCAGCACTCGATAATCACCTAGTGTGCGGCCGACGAGTGCCTCCGATCCATCAAAAATTGTGCGGTCGGCCATGTCGGGCCGTGGCGGCGGATCGGGAAACGGTGGAGAATTGCCGTTCATCATGCGTTGGTTTCTGTATTTTCTCGACTGGTGTGCCGCACGCCGCAAAGCTCTTATTATGTTACATCATGCATGACACGATACCAACATTTGCGGTTATTGAATCAGAGCGACTTGTCACCTCGGACTTAAATACGCCCGAGTAAACGGTAATAAATTAGTCCCAACCATTCGTGAAAAACAATTTGATTCATCGCGGCGGCGGCGGCACTAGGCAGAAAACTCCGAGGAGTGATATTCAGGTCAGTCGCCGTATAACCGCAGCCTCCTCCATAAGCCTGCAGCCCCAAATTTCGAAAACAACCGACTCCACGAATAAGGTGGGTTGCATCGCTTACGACCAGCACGGATTCGATGTCCTGCTGCTTTAGGAGTGCCGCTGCCTTGACGGCATTCTCGTAAGTCGACCGCGACTCATTTTCTAAAATGACATCCCCGGCTGAGACACCCTGTCTGATAAGAAATTCACGCATCACCTCCGCCATCACGGGCCCCGTCTTGTAAGATTCTACGCGGCCCCCGGTCACTACAATCGGGCAAGGCTCACCAGATTTGTAAAGTTCCGCGGCTTTCAAGCATCGGCGCAGTCCACCTTGATCCAGCTCCGCCCGCGCACGAATCGCATCGGGCGGGGCAACCCCCGAACCGAGCACCACGATTGCTTCCGCCTCGGGTAGACGCTCATATACGGGCGGGTATTGCCATTCCAGGGTCGCGGCGGAAAAAAAAGAAACCACTGGCATGGAAAAAAACCAGAGGAGAAGTGTCGCAATCAACATGGCAAAGCGAATCGATCGCGGACCGATTTTTCGTCGCCAACACACGACCACGACGAACAGGAGCAAAAAAATAAGTATTGGATAAGGTCGCAGAAGGCTGACAAAGAATCGATAGAGCATTTTACCCCCAAGTGATGGCAGTCAAAACGTTCAGCCGTTCATTTTCGCCGTTTGAGCGACGTTAAGTCTTCGGTCTTGCAGCGAAAACACCGGGTGATTCGGATATCGTCAATCGCACCATCACGCAAGCCACTCGGCCGCAGCATCAATGATCGAGGATTCATCTGGAAAGCTACCGGTCTCCAGTTTCGAATACACCATTTCATTATCGAACCGGATCTCAAAGCACCCCCCTGCCCCAGGCTCCAGAGACAACGAACCGATCGATTGCTTGAACTCCTCCAGAAGTCGGCTCGCCAGACTGAGAGCCTTTGGTTCATAATTTCAGACTGCGCAATATTTAACGTGAATATCCATCGATTGCCATCCTTTCCGAAGAGGTCTTGCTCAGGTAAGTGCCGTTGTTCTCCTGAGATTACTTGCGTCCTCGTTTTTTCGAAACAATTTTCTTGCCACCCTTTTTAGCGGCAGATTTATTTTTCTTGGCAACTTTCTGCTTGCCGCTTAATTTCTTTTTTCCGCTCCCTTTCTTTTTCACGGTCTTCTTTTTCTTGACTACTTTATTCTTGCTTGTTTTCTTTTTCCGCGCGACCTTAGCTGCTACCTTTTTCTTGCTAGAATTTCTCTTGGTTGTCTTCGACTTTTTGGTAGCGGATTTTTTCACAGAGGCCTTTTTTTTCTTTTTAGTCTTTGTTTTTTTGCTGGTGGCTGAAGAGCCTTTGCTCGTCTTTTTCTTCTTGCGTCCTCCGCTCGCAGTGCCAAAAGCTCTCGCCCAGTTGTCTGAATACTGCTGTGTAGTGCCGGATCGTAGAATCGTCATCTCGAAAAATTTCCTTGGTCTTAAATTACCCATGACCCGGCGGGCATTAGCCCGTGAGGGGTCGTTGAATCGCTTGCTTCGATAGCGTCCGCTGTAATAACGGGCATGGCTGAGCGACGACCAGTTTCGTACCTCATCCGTGCATACGGGTCAAGCGGTTGATTATTCTCTGATCAATTTTTTGTAACGAAATCGTCTTGGTTCTTCGGGTGCGATCCCCAATCGCTCTTTTCTCTGACTTTCGTAGGTCTCGTAGTTCCCCTCGCACCAATGCACGTAGCCATCACCCTCAAATGCAAGGATGTGGGTTGCCAAACGATCCAAAAACCACCGGTCATGACTTACCACAACGGCACAACCGGCGAAGCCTAAAATGGCCTCTTCCAGCGCACGCAGCGTATCCACGTCCAAATCGTTGGTCGGCTCATCAAGCAGCAACACATTACAACCGCATCGCAGCAATTTGGCCAAGTGCACACGATTCCGCTCACCGCCCGAGAGATCTCCAACTTTTTTCTGCTGGTCGGCTCCCAGGAAATGAAACCGGGCGACATACGCGCGGGCCGACACACTTCGGCCCCCCATTTCCAGCGTGTCATGCCCTCCCGATATCTCCTCAAAGACTGTAGCCATATCAGAAAGCGCATCGCGCGATTGGTCGACGTAGCCAAGTCGTACCGTATCGCCAATATGAAGGACGCCACCGTCCGGTTTTTCCTCTCCGGTGAGTAAGCGGAATAACGTTGTTTTGCCGGCGCCGTTTGGCCCAACAACGCCGACAATTCCACCCGGAGGCAATTTGAAATTAAGATCTTCAAATAAAACATTGTCACCGTAACTTTTTGAGAGATGCTTTCCTTCGATCACCAATTGACCGAGTCGCTCGCCCGGTGGTATCTGGATCTCCATCTCGTCAGGATGGTCGTTAAATTTCTCTTGCGACATCGCCTCGTAAGCCTTAATCCGGGCCTTACTCTTCGCCTGCCTGGCCCGCGGCGCCATCCGGATCCACTCCAATTCGCGATTCAGCGAACGCTGATGTGCCCGGGCCGATTGTTGCTCACGCTCAATGCGCTTCTGCTTTTGCTCAAGCCAACTAGAATAATTGCCTTCCCAAGGTATTCCCTCCCCACGGTCGAGCTCAAGAATCCAACCCGCCACATTGTCAAGGAAATATCGATCGTGCGTGACCGCGACGACGGTGCCTGGATACTCAGCAAGATGCCGCTCCAGCCAAGCCACGCTATCGGCGTCGAGATGATTTGTCGGCTCGTCAAGCAAAAGAAGATCCGGACGCTCAAGCATGATCTTGCACAAGGCGACACGTCGTCGCTCGCCACCGGACAACATTTCCACATCTGCATCTCCCGAAGGAAGATTTACCGCATCCATAGCGATTTCAAGTTTCCGATCAAGCTCCCAAGCATCAGCCGCATCAATACGATCCTGGACACGGGCCTGCTCGGCAAGCAGTTTTTCCATCGCATCCGCTTCGAGCGGTTCACACAACTGCTGGTTAATTTGTTCGAAGCGATCCAGAATGGCCCGCGTCTCGGCCACTGAAGCTTCCACATTGCCACGAACATCCAATGACGGGTCGAGTTGCGGTTCCTGAGGCAGATAACCGACCGTAAATCCATCACTCAGAGCAGCTTCACCATCGTACTCCTGATCGATACCCGCCATGATTTTTAAAAGGGTGCTCTTTCCTGATCCATTACGACCCAGAACTCCGATTTTTGCACCCGGATAAAAGGCGAGCCAGATATCGTTGAGCACTGCCTTGCGTGCATATTTTTTTGTCAGCCCACCCATCTGGTAGATGTATTTTTTTCCCATTAACTCACTCCGAAAAAAGTAACGACCGACTTAGACCCGCGATACTCACCATTTGCATTGCATCGGGTTTAATAACACCAACTTGCCCACACCACGACCGGATATTTATTCCCACTCAATCGTCGCCGGCGGCTTGGAACTGATGTCGTAGACCACGCGATTGACGCCCTTGACTTCATTAATCACGCGATTGGAGATGCGAGCCAGCAGATCATAAGGTAGATGCGTCCAGTCGGCAGTCATAAAATCTTCGCTATCGACACAACGGACACCAATCGCATTGTCATAGGTGCGGTCATCTCCCATGACACCAACACTCTGGACTGGTAAGAGCACCGCAAAAGCTTGTGCGGTATCACGGTAGAGACCAGCTGCCCGAATTTCACTCACTACGATGGCGTCTGCTTGACGCAACGTGACAAGTTTTTCATCGGTTACCTCTCCCAAACAGCGAACCGCAAGTCCCGGTCCCGGAAAAGGATGTCGCCACACCATGTCTTCGGCCAGGCCAAGATTTTCCCCTAAGCGGCGTACTTCATCCTTGAATAGGTCACGCAAAGGTTCAATCAGCTCAAAACCCAATTCCTCCGGTAGCCCGCCCACATTGTGATGCAGCTTGATCGTTGCCGCCGGTCCATCTGGAGCAGCACCGCTCTCAATCACGTCAGGATACAACGTGCCCTGGGCGAGAAAATGCACATCGTCAATTTTTTCGGCCTCTGACTTGAAGCAATTTATAAACTGATGTCCGATGCGACGCCGTTTTTCCTGAGGGTCATCAACGCCTGCCAGCACCGCGAGAAACTGGTCCTTCGCTGATACGACGTGAAGGTCGGTCTTAAAATGCCCGGTGAATTCTTGCTGGACCGCTTCAACCTCTCCCTCACGAAGCAGGCCGTTGTCAACCAGAATACATGACAGTTGATCGCCTATTGCCCTGGTAAGCAGGGCAGCAACAACCGCCGAATCAACACCACCCGACAGTCCGCAAATCACTCTTCGGGATCCTACCGTCTGCCGGATTTGGCGGATGGCATCATCCGCAAAATCACCCATATTCCACAGGCTTCGGGTTTTACAAACACCCCGAAGAAAATTTTTCAGCACCTGATCTCCTAGCGGCGTATGTGTGACCTCGGGATGGAATTGTAAACCGTAGATCGGCAACTGATGATGTTTGACTGCTGCCACCGGACACGTATCGGTTTGTGCGAGCGCGACGAATTGATCAGAAATACTCTGGACTTGATCGCCATGACTCATCCACACTTCGGTTTCTTCGGGAAAGCCATCAAAAATGTCGATCCGCGAATCGATCCGACAGGCTGCCCGACCGTACTCTCGCGCTACCGCACCCCCAACTTCTCCACCAAACGCCTTGCATGCCAGTTGCATGCCGTAACAGATTCCGAGAATAGGAATCTGAATCTCAAAAATGGCTTCATCAATCTGCGGTGCCTTCGAGGCGTAAACACTCGACGGTCCCCCGGAGAGAATGATGCCCGTCGGATTGATTTCCCTAACTCGGTCAACGGGCAAATCGTGACGGACAATCTCACAATAGACCCCCTGTTCGCGAACACGTCGCGCGATCAACTGCGCATACTGCGAACCAAAATCGAACACCAGAATCCTCTCGCTCTCCAGAGGAGCACGCGTGTCGGGTGTCTTTTCGGTTAGGGTGGTCATCCAGTTAGTTCCTTGTGCAGCCTTGTGCGAAGTGCAGCCTGATACAGACCACATTATGCAACGCAACACAACGAAAAATGCCCGACCAAGCAGTCGGGCGAAACCGACGATTTTATCGGCACCCTCCCGCACGGACTAGGGGTCTTTGCAGACTTCCATGGGTATCGATTGCACACAGATGCCGGTGCTTGCTCCTGTCTGTGCAGGTTTCCGGTTCCGGGTAAAATGATTTGCAACGCAGAACCCGATGGAAGTAGACAATGCATATTTTATTGACCAATGATGATGGCATTTATGCGCCTGGTCTTGCGGCCCTAGAAAAAGAACTACGCAAATTAGGCGACGTGTCCCTTGTAGCGCCGGCCACCGAGCAGAGTGGAGTGAGTCATTCGATCACATTTCTAAGTCCTCTGGTCTGCAAAGAAGTGTATGACGGTGAGCAGCATCGAGGCTGGGCCGTTGAAGGTAGTCCCGCAGACTGCGTGAAACTAGCGATCACCGAATTGTGCAACGCCCCACCCGACCTAGTCGTCAGTGGTATTAATGGGGGCCTGAACGCCGGCATCAACGTGCTCTATTCTGGGACAGTCGCTGCAGCGATTGAGGGCGCTTTCTTCGGAATTGAGAGTATCGCTGTTTCGCTTGAATACGATCCGCACGCTCAATTCAATAAAGCAGCAAAAATCGCCCGTAACGTCATAGAGCAGCTAATGACGCATCGAGGCGAGAAACCGAAACTTTACAATTTAAATATTCCCTCGGCAGCTCTCGAACATGAAAGTCGTTTGCGGGTCGTGCCGATGGGGCTCAACCGATATGGCGAGCAGTATGAAAAGCGCGTCGATCCCCGAGGTCGGGAATACTTCTGGGCAACGAATCTACCGGCACCACAGCCCGGAATCGAAGAGACCGACTTGACGGCACTCGCGCAGGGTAATGTCACCCTGACCGCACTCAATTACGACATGACATGCCGGCAAGTGCTTGAGGAAATGCGAGACTGGTCTTTAGAACTACAGCAGACGATCAGTTGAAAGACGCACCGATGCACAATTTAAGGCGAAACCACAGTTTCCAGGTGCTCGGTTGGCAGATAATTTATCTCTTTATCCTAACTCTGTGGGTGACCCCCGGATGTACGCCACCCAGGATCGACCCTGAATTTCGCAACACCGGCGGACCGCCCGAGCCAAAGTATGCCGAGGTTCCCGTGGCGTCAGAGGCCGACCCAAACACAGTCAAACCGGAAAAAAAAAGCACACGCAAAGACACGCCCGACTTTCCTCCAAGCAAAACCAGTAAACCCGAAAACCTGGACGCGCAGGGCGACGCAGACGGTGGCACTCTGGGTGATTTGATCCTCACACCGCTGCGGACATACGGCAAGGTCCGAGTGAAGATCGATGACATTCAAATACAAAGTCAACTCAACATTTTCCGCGCAAAAAACGGTGGCAACCCCAAGGATTTTACACAGTACAAGAAAGAGATTCTCGATCCACTCGGCATCAATCCTCCTGAACTCCCCAGTGGTGATCACTACCTGTATCTGCCCAACAAGGGCCGTGACGGCGAGGTAGTCGTCGGAAGTCCCCGTTGAGCGGCAGCCATGCAATCACGGGATCCTGTTTCGCGTTGAAGTTAACGGGCTTGAGAATTTGGCGTCTGTCCACTTCCATCCACCTGAAAACTGCCGCAACTCCGCGTCAACACGAACCACCCCTCCACGATAGGCAAGCGCACCCTTGCTCGGGTCGAAATCGAAACGGGCGTTCAAGGTCACTGTCGCATATGGCGGTACGGTTTTTGTGAAGAACCTGAGATGCGGCCCCTCGGTGATCTTGATGCTCCGAACCGCAAACCTCGATAGGTAGCGATCTGCCATCGATTGAAGCTTGCGACTATCAGGGTCGATAGTCCGAAGTACCTGTTGCAAGTCATTGGTCAGAATAGCCTGCCGCGTCTTTTCAATTGCTTTTTCAACGCGCTCTTTTTCTGTTTCCACGAGGCTTTCAATTAAAACACATCCGGCGCACACTACCGCGATACCGATGATGATGAACAGCAAACGTTTATTGCCGCTTCGAAGCAGCGCGAAGATAAGCACGACTTCAAGCAGCGCGCTCACGGCCAGCACAGGTGTTACATCGTTAAAAAGCCAATTCATTTCATTCGATGTTGCTCGCATTGCGTATGCTGCGGTATCGTCGCCAAAGAAGAATCAACCAAGCCGCCACCAGCGGCGCGACCAAAAACCACATCAATGGTCGCAAGGAAATTGCTTGCGGCTTACTCTCCGGGGACTCATCAGATGTGGTGGCAGTCCCCCGCTGCATCTGTTGAATCCCATGAAACTGCTGTTCGATCGCCTGCTGCCTGCGATTGATTTTGCCTGAAGCAAGCGATAGAGCGACGACTCCGAAGCAGAGAAAGGCAATCAGGTAGTGCAGACCGCTGCCTGATTTCTGCGGAGATTTATCAGTTGAATCCTTCATCGCCGCACATCCGATGTCTCATCGAATCTCTAAAATTTTGGAAACAGTGGGCCCCCGTACATCGCTGTATCTCCCAACTGCTCCTCAATCCGTAAGAGTTGGTTGTACTTGGCCATCCGATCTGTTCGGGAACCGCTTCCAGTTTTAATCTGACAAGTAGAAAGGGCGACGGCAAGATCAGCAATGGTCGAATCTTCGGTTTCCCCACTCCGGTGACTGCTGATCGCGGTGTAGTGGGCCCTGTGGGCAAGCTGCACCGCCTCAATCGTCTCGGATAGAGTGCCAATTTGATTTACTTTGATCAGAATGCTGTTACCGATACCCTCGTCGACGCCGCGTTGTAACCTCGCTGTATTGGTGACGAATAGATCATCACCAACAAGTTGGACACGATCACCTAATTTTTCGGTCAACTGTTTCCAGCCTGCCCAGTCATCCTCACTGCAGCCATCTTCAATAGAACAAATCGGATATCGATCTACCCAACCAGCGAGCAGATCTACCATGCCAGCAGCATCAAGTTTCTTACTCTCCAGGGTATACTGTCCCGAATCAGCGTCGTAAAACTCGGTCGCGGCAACATCAAGCGCGATAAAAACTTGGCTCCCACTCTCATAACCGGCTTGTTCAATCGCCTCTAGGATCAAATCGAGGGCCTCCGCGTTACTCTGTAAATCCGGAGCGAACCCTCCCTCGTCGCCAACCGCCGTGGAAAGTCCTCTTTTATTCAAAACCTTTTTCAGGTGGTGAAAAATTTCAACTCCGCATCGCAGCGCGTCACTGAACCGCTCGAAACCGAGGGGCATTACCATGAACTCCTGCACGTCGACCGAGTTGTCGGCATGTTCTCCGCCGTTGACAATGTTCATCATCGGTGCCGGGAGGATGCGTGCCCCTGCACCGCCCAGATAACGATACAGCGGCAATTCGCTTGCCGCGGCGGCCGCATGCGCTACAGCAAGGGAAACCCCAAGAATAGCATTCGCGCCCAAATTCTTTTTATTTTCGGTGCCATCAAGCTCAATTAGACGCGCATCAACTGCCGCCTGCTCTACCGCGTTCATGCCGGTCAGTTCGGCATCGATTGTGGTATTGATATTTTCAACTGCCTGCAGCACACCCTTTCCTAGATATACACTTGCGTCTCCATCTCGCAGTTCCCAAGCTTCATGTACCCCGGTACTGGCACCACTCGGAACGGCAGCCACACCGACCGTACCGTCAAGCAGCATGACCTCCACCTCGACCGTAGGATTCCCACGGCTGTCTAGAATTTGCCGTCCGTGTACCTGACTGATCGTGCTCATGGTATCTCTCCGCTCCTTAATATTTTGGTGGTCTATCTGGCTTTGGTCTGCTCGCTTACCGCGGGCGAGGGGAGCGAGCATTGTGCCCGATCAGGCCTCTGTCCGCTAGTACAGGAATCATTGTCGTTTAACTGGCGTGAGGATGTTGCCCGGATCGCTTCTCACGACGCGAGGCAGCAGTTAGGATAGAGGACACTCTGTTGATCAATTTCCCGCGAGCGGTCCGATGCGAAATACCGACCATGCTCCTTCACCGCTTGAAATCGTCCCGTTGCCGGACCATATCCGAAGCATTCAACCGGGTGGTGGGGTGTGTTATTACCTTGAACTCTGCTGGGGACGTTTACGACGTTGGTATTTGCGAACGTTTCGTAAGACCTATCTTGCCAAAATGAAAAGCTTGCGCCACGGTTCGGCTGAAGGCGCACCTCATGCCATTCTCGATCCCCGCGATCTGAAATATTGTCGGAATCAGTGCAGTTGCGCTTGGAATCTGGCTGATGATCCTTTCGCCTGGCGTGACAAGATTCCACTGGCCCGGTGGGGATTAGCCGAATCGCTCATCCTTGGAGGGCTATTTGCGGCAATGGCTGCTGCGCCATTGCTTATCAACCTCATCATGTGGCCACTTTCCATCCCACCGCTGCTTTGTTTTATCTGGATCATTTCATTCTTCCGCGATCCGGAACGAAAAATTCCTACAGACCCGGGCCTCCTTGTTGCCCCGGCGGATGGCAAGGTCGTTGAAATTGCCTACTTGGATGAGGAACCCTATTTGGGTGGCCCAGCAATTCGAATCGGTATTTTTCTCTCCATCTTCAACGTCCACATCAATCGATCGCCGTGCGAGGGTCAGGTAGTTGAATTGCGGTACGCACCCGGACTTTTTCTCGATGCTCGCAACCCACAGAGCGCACTTAAAAATGAAAGCATGTGGATTGGGATCCAGGCGACCAGGGCCCCTTATCGCCGGTACAGTGTGCGACAGATCGCCGGTCTTTTTGCACGTCGCATCGTCTGTGACCTGAGGCCTGGCGAGACGGTCCAGCGTGGCACACCCTTCGGGATGATCAAGCTTGGGTCACGGACAGAAATTGTGATACCGCACGAGAGGGACCTCGAGTTGCAGGTTCAAGTGGGTCAAAAAGTAAAGGCCGGCACGACAACCATTGCCTGCTATACTGACACCAGATTAGATGGTTCATCGCCACCAACCAGTTCACTGACACCGAATTAAGTTGCCATGCGTCGCATTCGCACCATCGCTATCTTTCCCACGCTGTTTACACTCGCCAATCTAGTTTGCGGGTTTTACGCCATCGTGGTTGCGTCGCGGATTGACGCACCAACGGAGCTATCCGACAAGACACCCCTCACGAGCGAGATCAATTTTCGCCAGATCCCGAAAGTCCCGTGGATCATCGATCGATCGGATCCAACACAAAATATTGTGCTCTGCGGTTGGTTGATCGTGCTCGGAATGCTTTTCGATGCGTTGGACGGTCGCGTCGCCCGCCTTGCAAATCAAACCTCTGATTTTGGTGCCCAACTCGATAGTCTTAGCGATCTGGTAACCTTTGGCGCTGCACCAGCATTTTTGATGGTCAAAATGTGTCCTCATTTCAGTTATGAACACCGAAACTGGGTCTGGATCATTGCGACCGTCTACGTCTGCTGTACGGCTTTGCGATTAGCGCGATTTAATGTGGAAACAACTGAAGAAGACGATCATAGCTGGTTTAATGGGTTACCGACGCCGGCAGCGGCGGCCGCGATCGCGGGATTCGCACTAATATTTTATATGCTCCGATCCACAGGCAGCGGATCAGAAGACGTCGCCAAGATTGACGAATTGGTCCAATGGGTGCTGCCGATGTATGCGGTGCTGGTCTCTTTACTGATGGTCTCTCGCATTCCCTACCCGCACCTCGTGAATCAATGGGTTCGCGGTCAAAAAAGTTTTGCCCACCTCATTGGACTGATCTTCGGTCTTCTGCCTATCCTCGTATTTCCAGGCTACGCAATTCCTGTCTTGGCAGCAAGTTTCGTAGTGATTCCCCCGCTGCATTACATCTGGCAAAGATTCTATCGTCACCGCCGCCAAGATGAACCAATATTTTAGAACCCGTTTCCAACCTTCGGCAAAAATTGATGTTTACTGGATTAGTACAAACAACAGGGACCATCTGCACCGTCGAGAATGCGGGGTCAGGACGAAACCTGGTGATTCGAAACGCAAACCTTCCCCAGATGGTCAAGGTGGGCGATAGCGTATCAGTTAACGGATGCTGCCTAACGGTCGTGAAGATCGAAGAAGATACTTTCGCATTTGAGGCAGGCCCTGAAACGTTGCAACGCACGACCTGTGGAGCCTTGAAACGGGATGACTGTGTGAACCTGGAATGCTCACTCTGTGTGGGTGATTCCCTCGGAGGTCATTTTGTGACTGGGCACATTGATGGTGTCGGGGAATTACATCTTCGGGAAGATGATGACGAGTGGTCAATTTGTTCATTCCGAGTGCCGCGATCATTAACGACGCAGATGATTTCGAAAGGCTCGATTGCGGTCGATGGAGTGAGTCTGACTTTGGTGGAAGTGCAGCCTGAGCACTTCACTGTACAGCTAATTCCGCACACGCTGTCTCACACGACTCTGGGCGATTTATCCCCGGGCGATAAGGTGAACATTGAAACAGATATCCTTGCCAAATACGTACAAAAATCGATCCAGGCTGAGCGTGAATAATGCCGACTCCTGAGGAAAA
>CEVF01154738.1_pt1 | contig 40063 bp, 36 predicted proteins | sample 356441 | NCBI WGS metagenome assembly CEVF01 (sample SAMEA2622765, study PRJEB7988) | marine metagenome | biome: marine biome (ENVO:00000447); feature: surface water layer (ENVO:00002042); material: "saline water (ENVO:00002010), including plankton (ENVO:xxxxxxxx)" | depth 5 m | reverse complement strand
ATCGTCATCTTTATTCCTCAGATAGCTTTTTTGTTCCTCTTTATCTCCCTTTTGGAAGAGTCCGGATATATGAGCCGCGTGGTTTTTCTCATGGACCGTTTAATGCGTCCCTTTGGACTGAGCGGAAAAAGTGTGGTCCCCCTTATTTCTGGAAATGCATGTGCCATACCCGCAATTATGGCGACGCGTACCATAGAAAATTGGAAGGAACGCCTTATCACTATTTTGGTGACACCATTTACCACTTGCTCCGCTAGGTTGCCCGTTTATTTAATATTGATTGCCCTCGTTATCCCCGAAGGTAATTTTCTTGGCCTAAGTTATCAAGCATTGACGTTGATGCTGTTGTACCTCATCGGGTTTGGAATGGCACTTTTATCTGCTAAGGCATTGAACAAAATATTAAAAATAAAAAGCAGCTCGGTTTTTATGGTGGAAATGCCCACCTATCGTCCACCATTGTTAAAAAATGTGGTTTACACCGTAATAGAAAAAACCAAGAGTTTTGTGTTGGGTGCCGGTAAGATCATCTTGGCGATATCCATAATCCTGTGGTTTTTGGGGTCGAACGGATATTCCGAGGATTTCAAAAATGCCGAACGCATTGTAACTGATAGAATCGAAAAAGAGGGACTGAGCATATACAGTAATAATTACATCCAGAACAACGTAGCAAGATATAGTGAATCTGAGGAAGCAAAAGCTATGGCTCCGGATGTACTTCTGGATTCCATCCATGATTTGACCGCCGAACTTTCCGAAAGGGCCATTGCCCAGGAAATAGCCAGTTATAAATTGGAACACTCCTATATTGGTCAGGCAGGAAAAGCATTTGAGCCGCTTGTCAAACCATTGGGGTACGATTGGAAAATAGGGATAGCCGTTTTGACCTCATTTGCCGCACGCGAGGTATTTGTGGGGACCTTGGCCACTATTTACAGTGTTGGCAGCGATGAAGAGGAAACCATTAAGAACCGAATGGCCGCCGAACTGGATGCTTCGGGAAAACCATTGTTCAATTTAGCTTCCGGGATTTCTTTAATGTTGTTTTATGCATTCGCCATGCAATGTATGAGCACCCTTGCCATTGTAAAAAGAGAGACCAACTCATGGAAATGGCCCATGCTTCAATTGGGCTTTATGAGTGTTTTTGCATATATTATCGCATTTCTGGCCTATCAAATCTTAATTTAATGCACAGATGATTCAACAATTATTAGTTTATGCGACGCTAATTTTAGCAGTAGGTTATTTGGTATGGAAATTTTTCGTGCCCAAATCACTTTTCGGAAAAGGGAACAAATCCAAATCATGTGGACAAGACAATTGTGGGTGCAATTAACATCAGATCAAATTGGAAATAAAGGAATAGAGCAATAAGGCCCAACCCACTACCAAAAGTAACCCTCCAATAGGCGTGACAGGTCCCAAAAAACGAGGTTTCTGTCCTTTTGCCGCTCCCATACACAAAGCATAAATACTGAATGAGAATAGCAGGGTTCCAAAAATAAAGCAGTTAACTATGGCTGCATCCAAGGCCGTATCAAAACTGAGATTAAAACCCAAGACCAATAGTACAATAGCGTGATACATCTGATATTTGACCCCTGTCTCAAAACTTTGTAGCAGTTCGGGGGTCAATTTATTTTTGAGGGCATGGGCACCAAAAGCGCCAAAAATCACTGCCAAAAGTCCGTATAGGGCACCCATTAATTGGGCCATAAAAATAGTTCCCATTGTTTATCTTTTAAAGGCTGATGTCGATTTCATAATCTGAGGTAATCCGGAATGCACATTCTTGATACTTCGGTGGTCCAAAAGTTTTCATCTTACCTTTGGAAAATGCAACTCTCTCCTTGGGTATGCCCAACCAATTGGTGTCCAGTTTACCGTTTCCGTTCTCATCATGGAACACGGCCAAAGCATATTCACCGGAAGGCAAGTCCTCAATCTGTAACTTTACAAGCCCTTTATGCGCGGCTTCGGTCCCAGTGGTATAAACTTCATCAAAAGATAAAAAGGAAGCATCCGAATTATAGACCGCGACATTTACATCTCCTTTGTCGGACAGCACATTGTGCACATGAACCGATATGGTATTTTGTGAAGACATATACCAAGGGGACAAAATTAGGATCAAAAGAAATGCTTTCATGGTAACTCAGGACTATTTGGGATTTTCATTGGGCCGCCCAATATCTCCCATCAAACGGCCTTGCAAAATAGCATATAATTTTTGGGTTTCCACACTATCCCTGAGATTCAAATACATTTTTAGGGAATCATGGTGCACCAATTTTATCTTTTGTTGATATAGGTCATCCACAAAAACATAGACTTTTGATTGCGTAATGGAATCTAAGAAAACTCCTTTTTCCTTTTCCATCCAAGAAAACCCACTGGACCGTTCCATTTCGGGCAGTTTATCCACCAACAGTACACTGTCCAATTCGGTCAAAGGTATTTCTTGGTAGTAGATACCAGAAAATATCCTGAAGTTTCCGTCTTCGATCTTATGCCAGTTTTTATAGTGTTCCACAAAGGCAAGAACACAAATTACCACCGTCAATACAATCAAAATGTTCCAAAACCAATGTCTTTTTCTTTCACTCATTTTACTTGTCTGTTCTGTACTTTTCAAACCAGGCCAATACATGTGCCACCTTGGTCATCAAGTTACTCGGCTTGTTGGCTATGCCATGGTGTGCTCCAGGTATTTCCACTAGAACAGTCTCAATTTTTCTGAGTTTTAGTGCATGGTACAATTGTTTTGCCTCACTTGGAGGAGTTCGCAAATCCTCCATGCCTACCATTACCATCGTCGGTGTTTCTATATTGCCAACAAGGGAAAGGGGTGAAAATTTCCAAAAACCTTCAAAATTTTCCCAAGGTTGCCCTGGGAACCTATAATTGGCATAATTGAAATAATTATCCGCTGTAAGAGTTTTACTGATCCAATTTATGACGGGCTTGACAACCACAGCTGCTTCAAAACGATTGTTCTTGCCTATCATCCAAGCCGACATGATCCCCCCGGCACTGCCCCCGGTAACAAAGAGCTGATCTTCGTGTGCAATCCCTTTCTGTATGCAATGATCCACACCGTCCATAACATCATTGTAATCATCTCCCGGATAATTATTGTACAGCAAGTTCCCAAATTCCTCCCCATAGCTCGTACTGCCTCTTGGATTTGGATAAAAAACGATATATCCTGCTGCTGCGTAAAATTGCATTTCGATAGAAAATCGGTCTCCATAATTGGCAATTGGACCTCCGTGGTTTTCTACCATAAAGGGATATTTCTTGTTGGCATCATAATTTGGGGGATATACAACCCAGCCTTGAATGTCCCTGCCGTCCACAGAGGATTTATACCAGACTTCTTCCACTTTTCCCAAGGTCCGATAATTGAGCAGGGCATCGTTTAAACCAGTAACCTTTACAGCTGATTTGGACTTTGCCCCAAGAATGGCAAGTTCCGCAGGGTATTCTGGCGTTGATTGCGTAAAGGCGATATCACCATTGTTTGAGACACTAAAAGACCCACTGGAGTAGGGTCTTCCCAACAACGTTCCGCCGACATTGTCCACCATTTTTGAAACTTCTCCGGCAAGGGTTATCAACCCTACTTTACCATTGCCTTTATCATCATACAAAAAATATAGTCCGTTTCCTTTTTTGTTCCAGCGAATATTGGAGATCGATCGGTCAAAATCTTCTGATATAACACGTTTATTGCTGCCATCAATATTCATAATGTGCAGCTTTTTTATTTGATAGGTCTGTACTTTATCTTCATAACCCAAATAGGCAATATATTTTCCGTCTGGGGACACCTGGGGGTCACTATCCGGACCGTTCCGATCCGTTAATGCAACGATTTTCCCATTTTCCACATCAACAGCATATATTTCACTATTTCGGAATTGATATTCCCAGTCATCCGAACGATTGGCAGAAAAATAAATCTTAGATCCATCTTTTGCCCAGGAAAGTGTTCCCCTATGGTGCCAATCACCTGATGTAATTTGTCGTACTGCACCTCCATTGGCCGGAACCACAAAAATATGGTTGAAACCGGGCTCTACATATCCCCTTCCATTCGCCTCGTGGTACAGGCGATCTGTAACCCTTGGCGCATCCTCCCATTTGGCTCCTTTGGGTTTTTTTGGAATTTTGGCAACAACAGGTGGAGCTTTGGGCACATGCATGGAAAAAGCTAGATATTTTCCGTTTGGTGACCACGTCAACGAACTTGGACTGTATGGCAATTGGGTCAACTTGGCTACTTTGCCCGTTTTTACCCAGTACATAAATATTTCCGACCCTTCATCGGTGCTACTGGCAAAAGCAATTCGATCACCATTTGGTGACCATCTCGCACTACTCTCATCTACCTCTCGGGTGGTCAACTTTTGATTTTGACTTCCATCGGCTTTGATCATCCAAAGATTACCAGCAGAACGATCCTTCATAATATCGAGACCCATTCGACGATATACTACCCATTCCCCATCAGGAGAAATCTGTGGATCCGAAACATATTGAAGGTCAAAAATATCGAGATACGAGAAGTTGGGCTTTTGGGCCGTGGCCAAAATAGAAATAAACGCTACGGCCAAGAAAAGATAATATTTACGCATGATCAAGGTAATTTTTAAAGAATTTAAAGGTACTGCAATTCATTTAAAGCTTCAAGAACCTACTATCCTAGTATATTTGAAATATAAAATCACTTATACATGGACTTCACAAATAAAAATGTACTCATCACCGGCGCCTCTCGCGGTATCGGCAAGGCAACGGCCATGGCATTTGCCAAAAATGGGGCCAAAGTGGGCATAAATTATAGGAGCAATGATGAAGTTGCCCAACAGACCTTAATGGAATTACCGGGAGAGGGACACCGCATTTTTAAAAGGGACATTTCGCAAAAATCGGAAACCAAAGCCTTGATAGAGGATTTTGTAAAAGAATATGGCCAACTGGATGTGTTGGTGAACAATGCCGGAATTTCCATATTCCATGAAATCGATAAGGTAGATTTTGACCACTGGACCAACGCTTGGGAAAAAACCTTTGAAACCAACCTTTTCGCTGCGGCCAACCTATGTTATTGGGGCGCAAAAGCCATGATGAAAACCGGGGGCGGACACATTGTGAGCATTTCGTCACGTGGTGCCTTTAGAGGTGAACCCACAAAACCTGCCTATGGTGCCAGCAAAGCCGCGTTGAATTCCATGAGTCAATCCTTGGCCAAAAAATTGGCTCCACACAACATTTATGTCGGTGTTGTGGCACCTGGATTCACCGAAACCGAAATGGCCAAGGAGACCCTGACCCCCACCGAGCGCGAAAACCTGTTGCGGGAATCACCATTTAAACGAATGGCCCAACCCGAGGAAGTAGCCCATGCCGTGTTATTCTTGGCCTCTTCCGGGGCCGCTTATTCTTCCGGAACCATAATCGATGTGAACGGAGCATCATACTTAAGATAGTTATTTATGAAGGCTGCAACCATTGCACAATTAAAAAAGGAACTCCAGTATAAGTCGCAAGAAGAATTGATGCAACTTTGCCTAAGGCTGGCCTGGTTCAAAAAAGAGAACAAGGAACTGCTCACCTATTTGCTATTTGAATCAGAAAGCGAAGAAGGATACATTGAAACCGTAAAGGAAGAAGTGGACGAAATGTTCGACGATATCAACATCAACAGCTATTTCTATATCAAAAAAAGTGTTCGAAAAATACTTCGGACCATCAAAAAGTATATCCGATATTCAGGCAACAAGGCTACCGAGGTAGAACTATTGTTGTATTTCTGCCAGAAGCTAAAATCCTTTCAACCATCCATCAACAGAAATACCACCCTGAAAAACCTGTACAATCGCCAATTGGAATACATCAACAAAAAAATTCCCTTGCTCCATGAAGATCTGCAACACGATTATGGGATTGTTCTTGAGGAATTATATTTTTAAACAGTATCCAATAAAAATTAAAAATCCCTTAAACATATATCCGAACCTTTAAAATTTTCATCAAATCCTCTAATTTTTCTCAGTGATATTGAGTAAATCATAGTTTCAGTAAAGAACTTACAAGCAACTGGACAATGGAATATCAACCATAGAGACCCAATAGGGTTTCTATGGTCTTCATAAGAATCGGACTCATTCTAAATTAGAGCCAACTATTTAACTAACAGTGTATTCTTCGTAACTTTATAGTTGTTAGGATGAATAAACTTGTTATCATAGGGCTTTCATTGCTTATTTTGTTACATGGGGCCGATGTCCATTTTAAGGATTTGGTCGAATTGGAACAATTAATTGAGCATTACCAATTTCACAATAAGGAATATGGTGACAACTTTCTAGTTTTTATTTCCAAACACTACGGTGAGCTTAAAGCTTCCCACAGTGAGAAACACCAAGAAGAGCAGAAAGACCACGAAAAACTTCCTTTCCAACATCAACAAACACCTTGTGCCCAACCGTTGGTTTTTGTTTTGGGCACAGATAGTTTCATTTACTCAAATCCAGAAGTTCCCATGGCTTCCACGGGCAATTTCCACTATCAAATATCTTATTCCCTAATTTGGGGAGACCACCCCTTCCAGCCTCCAAAAAACGCATAGTTCATAGCCCTTCAGCTTTGCTGAACACTTTCCGCAAGCCTTATTCAATTTTAATAATGCTATTATTTCTATGAATCATGTTTTCAAAAATTATCAACTTTAGTATACGGAACAAGTTTATTGTTCTGCTTTTTACAGCTTTTATAGCCTTGGTAGGTTTATACTCGCTGTCTCAAATACCGATCGGTGCCGTTCCGGATGTAACCAACAACCAGGTCCAGGTCATTACCACCTCAACGAGTTTGTCCACACAGGATATGGAACAATTTGTCACCTATCCCGTAGAACTGGAAATGGCAAACTTGCCCGGTGTACAGGAAATTCGTTCGATATCCAAGTTTGGGTTGTCCGTGGTCACCATCGTATTCGAGGACGATATGGGCACCTATTTGCCCAGACAGCTTATTGCTGAAAAAATAAAATCCGCCTCAAGCCGTATTCCCGAAGGTTTTGGAAGCCCAGAAATGGGTCCGATAACCACAGGTCTGGGAGAAATTTATCAGTACATTCTCGATGTAGAACCGGAGTACAAAGACCGATACACTTCCACAGATCTCAGAACCATCCAAGATTGGATAGTAAAACGTCAGCTTTCCGGTATTCCAGGCGTAGTGGAGGTCAATACTTGGGGTGGTCACCTAAAACAGTACGAAGTTGCCATTCAAACCCAAAAACTGAATGCTTTCAATGTTACTGCAAAAGAAGTGTTCACTGCCTTGGAAAAGAACAACAGCGTTACAGGTGGTGGCTATATCGAAAAAGTGAACCAAGCTTATTTTATCCGGGGAGAAGGTTTGGTCAGCAGTCTGTCCGACATTGAAAACATCGTTGTAACCACCAGAAATGGCATTCCCATCTATATTAAAGACATTGCCAAAGTTGGTTTTGGCAGTGCCCCAAGATTTGGTGCCATAACCGGAAACGGAGAGGGTGAAAAAGTTCTTGGACAGATTATGATGCTCAAGGATGCTGATTCCAAACGAGTGATCGAGGCTGTAAAGGAAAGGGTTGCGGCTATTTCAAAATCCTTGCCTGAGGGGGTGTACATCAACCCTTTCCTGGACCGAAGTGAACTTATTGGCAGGACTACTTTCACCGTAACTGAAAACTTGGTCTTGGGTTGCTTGATCGTAATTTTTGTGGTGGTCCTGCTCTTGGGCAACTGGCGATCTGGCCTTGTTGTGGCATCCGTTATCCCACTCTGTTTGTTGTTCGCCCTTACCATGATGAACATTTTTGGGGTGGATGCCAACCTTTTGAGCCTTGGTGCCATCGACTTTGGTATCATCATCGACGGTGCGGTAATTATTGTGGAATATATTGCTTTCCAAATAACCCAGAAACAATCTGATATTGCCAATCTAAGCAAAGGGGAAATTCAAGCTATCAAAGATAAAATAACCGTTGAGGGGGCTGCAAAAATGATGAATTCGGCCGTTTTTGGCCAGCTCATCATCCTAATTGTTTTCATTCCCATTCTCTCATTGAGCGGGGTGGAAGGTAAAATGTTCAGACCTATGGCGTTGACATTCAGTTTTGCGCTTATAGGAGCAGTGCTATTGTGCTTTACCTATGTTCCCGTTGCCTCAGCATTGTTTTTAAAACCTTCCAAAGCTTCTTCCAAAAGCATATCGACCCGTTTGGTCAATTGGATACACAAACTATACGAGCCTATTATTGAATGGGCCATGAGGAGCAAAAAATTGGTGCTTTCCGTAGCAACGGCACTTTTGGTCGGAGCCATTGTATTGTTCTCTACCATGGGGGGAGAATTTGTGCCCACATTGGATGAGGGAGATTTTGTAATCCAACCCGTACTGAAAACAGGAACTTCATTGGCCAAAACTGTGGAAACCACGACCAAAATTGAACAGATATTAATAGATCAGTTTCCGGAAGTAAAACAAATAGTAAGTCGTATTGGCGCTGCAGAGGTCCCCACCGACCCCATGTCCATGGAAGAAAGTGATGTAATTATCACCCTAAAACCCAAAGATGAATGGGTTTCGGCCAAAACCAAGGATGAATTGGCCGATAAGTTCAAAGAAGCCCTTGCCGTAATCCCCGGCATGGAGGTTGAATTTACCCAACCCATTGAAATGCGTTTTAATGAATTGATCACGGGAGTAAGGGCCGATATTGCCATTAAGATTTTTGGGGAAAATCTGGCAATACTGAACAAAAAGGCCAACGAGATCAAGGATCTTATCCAAAATGTGGAAGGCGCATCAGACATTGTGGTGGAAAAAGTAGAAGGATTGCCACAGATGAACGTCTCTTTTGACCGTGCCAAAATCGCCCGTCATGGTCTCAACATTGCCGACCTCAACGAAATGATTTCCATGGGTTTTGCCGGAAAAGTGGTGGGCAGCGTTTTTGAAGGCGAGCGACAATTTGATATCGCTGTTCGATTGGATGAAGAAAACCGACAGGACATTTCCAATTTGAAAAACCTCTATGTTGATATTCCCAACGGTGGAAAAATCCCCATGAGCGAACTGGCTCAGATCACCTATCAGAAAGGTGCTGCCAAAATCTCAAGGGATGACACCCGCAGACGTATTGTGGTAGGGATCAATGTTAGGAACCGGGATCTCCAGTCAGTTGTGGACGACGTGCAGCTTTTGGTAAATGAACATATAAAACTACCGTCTGGCTATAGTATCACCTATGGAGGTCAGTTCGAGAACTTACAAAATGCAAAAGCCAGATTGACGGTGGCCGTGCCCATTGCACTATTGCTCATCTTTATCATGCTCTATTTTGCTTTCGGCTCCGTAAAGGAGGCTCTGCTCATCTTTTCTGCCATTCCGCTTTCTGCAGTTGGCGGCGTCCTCTTGCTTTGGTTAAGAGATATGCCTTTTAGTATTTCGGCTGGTGTGGGCTTTATCGCACTTTTCGGTATTGCGGTTCTGAACGGAATCGTATTGATTGAACACTTCAAAGAACTGAAAAGCAAAAAATTTGATTCTATGGAAGACCTCATCAAACAGGGAACCAATGATAGGCTCCGTGCCGTATTGCTGACAGCCTCTGCAGCGGCTCTGGGTTTTTTGCCCATGGCCGTATCCACAAACGCCGGCGCAGAGGTTCAACGTCCTCTGGCCACCGTAGTCATTGGTGGATTGGTAACAGCTACTCTACTCACCTTGGTGGTCTTACCTGTTTTATATGCCTATGCGAACAATATTAAGTTCCAAAAAGGAAGAAAAAAGAAGAAAATGAACAAAAATGCGTTGACACTCGTTTTGCTCTTGGCGGCTACCTCCGGGTTCTCACAAACCCAATTGAACTTGGAAGACCTGAAGGCAAAAGCCCTTGAAAGCAACAAAGGGATACAGGCGGGCTTGTTGATGGTAGACCAAGCGGAAGTACTTAAGGGAACTGCTTTTGAGTTCGACAAAACAGATATTTACTATCAATACGACGAAAACAACCTGGCTTTGAACGGAGAACCGCTAAAAGTATTTGGCGCACAACAACAGATTGAGTTCCCCACCGTGTACGGAGCAAAGAGCAAACTTCAAAAATCAAATTATGAGCTTCAAAAAGCATCTTTTGAAATCAAGAAAAAGCAATTGTTCGAATCGCTGAGCCTTGCTTACTATGAATATCAAACTTTACAACAGAAAGCAAAGCTTTATAGCACTTTGGACAGTATTTATTCAACATTTGCCCATGCGGCCAACAGACGGTTTGAACTTGGAGAGACCAATTATTTGGAAAAAGTTACCGCACAAGCCAAACAAAGGCAGATTACAAATGCCTACTTAAAGATCCAACAGCAATTGTTGACCACGTATGGCCAGATTGTAAGTTTGGTCCAAAGTGAGGATACCCTGGACATTGCCCATGAGCAGCCAAAAAAACTATCCGTAATGAATACCCAAGGCATGCTGGAAACGGAAACAGCCTTTTTGGATCGTAGGCAAGCCCTGAGCAACGCTCAAAAAAGTTTGGAAGAAAATAGATTGTTGCCCGACCTGAATCTTGAATATTTCCAAGGAACCAACAAAGGTCTGGGAACATCATTGTACGGCATTCAATTGGGGGTGCGAATCCCGATTTTCTTCTTTGGACACAGCAGCAAGTTGAAATCATCAAAAATCCAGACCAAGATCACGGCAATGGAAAACAATGAAATATCCGTTGCCATGAACCAGCGCTACAAGACCTTACTGGGACAATTGGAGCAACAGTCCAAGGAACTTTCCTATTATGAGGATGAAGGAAGCCAACTTTCCGATCAAATCCTGAAAGCAGCTACCGCAAACTTTCAAAACGGGGAAATTGACTTTTTCCAATACATCCAAAGTCTTGAAAATGCTTACGACATCCAACTCAATTATCTGGATGTCCTCAATCAATACAATCAAACCGTAATCGCCATTAATTACTTGACACTAACATTATAACAATGAAAAATATAATCTATTTCGCCACCGTACTTCTTTTAGTAATAGGCTGTGGCAACAAAAACAGTACTGATTCCACTTCAGAAGAACAAGCGGAAACATCGGAAATTATAGTAACACAAGATCAATTTGATGCCAACGGTCTTATGTTGGGAACCATGGAAAAAAGAACATTTCCCAAAATAGTGGAGGCATCGGGAATGATAGACGTTCCTCCAGAAAATAGGGCGAGTGTAAATGCTTTTATGGGAGGTTTTGTAAAAAGTACCTCTTTATTGGTCGGCGATCAGGTGAAAAAGGGGCAACTTTTGGTGATTTTGGAAAATCAGGAATTTGTCCAGATGCAGCAGGATTATTTGGAGGTTTTCAACCAGTTGGATTTTTTAAAGGCTGAATTTGATCGGAACCGGACACTTTTTGAGGAAAAAATAGCCTCCCAAAAAAACTACCTTCAGGCCAAAAGCAATTATGAAACGGCACAAGCTCGCTACCATGGTTTAAAGGAACAATTACAAATGCTGAACATCTCCCCCGAAAAGGTAGAGCAAGGAAATATTTCGTCACAGGCCGCCATTTATGCGCCAATTTCGGGAAGTGTCACCAAAATTAACGTGGCCAAGGGAAGCTATGTTTCTCCGGCCACAGAGATTATGGAAATCATAAACAACGACCATGTACATTTGGAGCTTACCGTTTTTGAAAAGGATATCCTTAAAGTGAAAAAAGGACAAAAAATACAGTTTAAGATTCCTGAAGCTTCTGAAGAAACTTTTGATGCAGAGGTCCATTTGGTCGGAACATCCATAGATGATGCAAAACGGACCATAAAAGTACACGGGCACCCTGCTCATGAAGGGGATGGGAATTTTCTTCCAGGCATGTTCATTGATGCCATGATCATGACTGACACAATTCAGGGTCGGGCATTGCCCGAAGAAGCTGTTATTGAATTCGAGGGCAGCTACTATGTGCTCAAATTAAGTGGTAAAGAAAATGGCAACTATAGGTTTGAGCAGGTTTCTGTAAAACAAGGAGAATCCTATGATGGGTATACCCAAATCATTTCGGATGAATTAACCGACTCTGATCAGTTTTTGACCAAAGGTGTTTTTGATTTGATCGGGGGATGACCTCGCCGTGTTATGTGAACAAATACCACAATTGGGCCGTGAAAAAACAAACCATAAAGCCCAAAACAATCGGAAGCACCGTGGCTACCATCGTCCATTTGACGCTTTTGGTTTCTTTGTAAATGGTATATATTGTTGTGGAACATGGATTGTGCAGCAAGCTGAACAACATCAGGTTGATTCCGGTAAGCAAAGTCCAACCTCCTGCTCTTAGGATTTGTTCTGTACCAGTAATGGAATCCAACTCGAACATAACACCCGATCCTTCTCCAACACCTGTCATCCCGGTTACAAGAACTGTAAGCATCAAAATAGTGGGGATTACAATTTCATTTGCAGGTATGGCAATGATATAGGCCAACAAAATCACTCCGTTCAAACCAAATATCATTGCAAATGGATTGGACCAATCGATAAAATGCTCCGCCAAACTTATTCCTTCTATTGTAATATTGGAGACCAACCAAATGACAATTCCTGCTGGAATGGCAAAAACAATCGCTCTCCACAAAACAAAGAGTGTTCTGTCAATCAAAGAAGTATAAAGTGTTTGAAAAATTCTGGGTGGTCTGTAAGGTGGAAGCTCAAGACTAAATGTAGAGGCTTCGCCTTTGAGCACAGTTCTGCTTAAACCCCATGAAACAATCAAACTGAATACAATCCCAAGCACCGCAACTCCAACAACGGCACCTGTGGAAACAATTCCTGCCCAAAAGGGGGAGACCATGCCACCAATAAAAATGGTGGCTATTAATATTTGGGTGGGCCAACGTCCATTGCACAGTGAAAAATTATTGGTGATAATGGCTATCAACCGTTCCCTGGGACTATCAATAACACGGGCCGCTATTACTCCAGCAGCATTGCATCCAAACCCCATGCTCATGGTGAGTGCCTGTTTACCATGGGCTCCCGCTTTTCGGAAAAGGCTGTCCATGTTAAAAGCTACTCTAGGCAAATAGCCCAAATCTTCCAATAGGGTAAACAATGGAAAAAAGATAGCCATAGGAGGCAACATTACGGCAATGACCCATGCCATCGCCAAATAGGCACCATCTACCAAAACTCCGGACAGCCACCAAGGCATTATACCATCTGCGGCACTTTTTAAAAGGGGATGTAAGGTGTCTAACAACAACGAGGCTAAGAGACCGGAAGGATAATTGGCACCGGATATCGTAATCCAAAAAACCAAAGCCAGCAACACAAACATGATCGGAAAACCGAATAGCCTACTGGTAACAACCTTATCCACTTTTCGCTCGAAACTAAAAGCTGGCCGTTCTCCATCTATGGAAACAGTTTTTCTGGCAATTTGTGCGGCGTCCGCATATAGGGAGGACACAATTTTGTCATGTATTCCCATACCCAAATCCCATTTTAGATCATTGGCCATTCCCAATATGTCTTCCACTTCCTTATTTTTCGCTACCTCTTTCATATTTCCAATGGGGTTTCATCTTGTACCAAGTCTTCCATTACTCCGTTTTGCAACGCCTCGATAATGCTTTGGTCGCCCTCTATCAGTCTTAAGGCCACCCAATCTGCATTTGGGAGTCCAGGGTAGGCCTTTCTAAGTTTTGCGGATAAGCTTTGAATGGCATGTTTCAACTTCGGTGGGTGACTTCGTTTTCTATGGGGTTTGCAGATATATTTCCCTGTTGCCACATCGGAAATCATAGCAACGAGCTCGGTCATTCCTTCCCTTGATCTAGCCGATGTGGGAACCACGGGGATACCCAATTCCCTTGAAAGGGTCCTAACATCGATTTCTATATGATTTCTTTTGGCCTCATCCATAAGGTTAAGGCATAAAATAGCTCTATCGGTAATTTCAAGTATCTGAAGGACCAGGTTCAAATTTCTTTCCAACCTTGTGGCATCAGCTACAATCACAGTTACATCGGGACGACCGAACAGTATAAAGTTTCTGGCCACTTCCTCATCTGTACTAGTCGAAAGCAAGGAATAGGTCCCTGGAAGATCTACAATCTTATACCTATCGTTTTCATAGGAAAACGCTCCTTCTGCCCTACTTACAGTTTTTCCAGGCCAGTTTCCCGTATGCTGCCTTAGACCTGTTAAATTATTGAAGACTGTACTTTTCCCCGTATTGGGGTTACCGGCTAGAGCAACTACATAATCTACCTTGTCCATGTCAACTCCTAACCGAACAAGGTTGCTTTTATGGTGTACTGGGCAATTCTCACAATTAGGCTGACTGCTCATGGTGTTCTTTTTTTATGTTATTAACAAAAATCAGATTGGCTTGTTCTTTTCGTATGGCAATGGTAGTTCCCAAAATGCGATAGCCAACTGGATCACCCGAAGCACTTTGAATCTCCGCTGCAATGGTATTGCCGGGAACAATACCAAAGTCCATTAGTCTTCTTCGTTGTAAACCCCGGCAATACGATGAAATCCCAACAATCGTGGCCGTTTCGTCCAGTTTAAGTTCCGAAAGTCTTTGATACCCTTCTTGTATGGGTTTTGCCTTTGGTAAAGGTTGCACCGTTATCGCAGAAGCAAAAAGCGGGGTAAGCACGCATTCGTTCCCGTCTGCTGCAAAAGTTACTTTGCCCTCCTGCACATCCAATAGGTACACTTGCATTCCAGGGTAAAGTCCTTGTGCGGACAGCTGTTCAAAAATATAATGAGGTTCGTCCTCGATATGTACAATTTGGGCCACTTCACCTTCTTTTAGATTGTTAAGTGTTACGCCAGAAAAAGGTGGTATTTGTCCTTCCTTGGAGGGAATAGGGTCTCCGTGCGGGTCAAAAGCAGGGTTTCCCATACGTGCGGCGAGTTTATCTGCTTCTTCCATCGATACCTGATGCTCCTGAATATCCGCTTCTCCATGCCAATCCATTTGTCCTACTCCCGTTTCATCTGCCAAAAAACGCTCCCATATTCGGTGTACCCGAACTATTCTCAAGGCATACGATTTACCGGTATCGGTCAGATATATGTTCGACCCCTCAAAAATAACAAGGCCCATATCACGCAGATGAGCCATAAGCTTTGCCATTTGGTCCGCGCTAATATTCAAGTTACCGGCGGCACTGTTTAAACTACAGGTTATTCCTTTGTACTCACAATCAAATAAATATTTTAAAGTATCTTCCAAAAGCACACGTTGCGAACTCATCCTAGCTTTGCCAAAACGGGCCAATAAGCCCTTTTTAGGCCAAAATACCCATGTCAAAATTGCCACGACAAGTAGTCCAAACAAAAGTGCTATAAGCGGGTTTTCCATAAGCCAGGATATTTTGTTTTTATGCTCAAAGACCTTTTAAGTTTAAAATCCACCAATAAGGCCGTTAACAGTTATATGAAAAATATATGGTTTGATAGTTATTTAAAAAACTATCACATCATGCAATCTTCAAATAAAGATTGGTCGCAATTTGATTCGAAATTGTATGTTCACGATCACCTATCAACAAATGCAGGGAATCATCAAAAGCTTCTTTTCCCAATATCTGGATTGATTTTCCAAGGGAAACCCCGTGTTTATCCAAATACTGCAAAAAAGCGGCTGAACTATCCTTGACCCCTACACAAACTCCCACGGCCCCTACGGGCAATTCACTCAACAATTGCTTGTCCCGTTCTTGAAACTCTCCATTTTTGGTCGGTATGGGATCTCCATGCGGATCATATTTAGGATGACCTAATAATTCATCCAACTTGTCAATCAGCTTTTCACTTTTAATATGCTCTAATTGCTCGGCCACTTCGTGGACCTCGTCCCATGTAAAATCCAATTTATCCACTAAAAATGTTTCCCACAATCGGTGCTTACGAATAATTCCCAAGGCTGTTTTTACACCTAATTCCGAAAGTGACACCCCCTGATATTTTACATAGTTCACCAATCCTTTTTCGGCCAATTTTTTGGCCATATCGGTAACGGAAGACGGTTTTGTCTCCATCTGCTCCGCAATGGCATTTGTGGTGATGGACTTGGAATCCCCACCTCCCAAATGAAAAATGGTCTTCAAATAGTTTTCTTCTGATCGAGTCATTAAAAAATATTTTTTCAAAAGTACATTTTTATTTGCAGAAATCTATTTTTAGATTAGTCTAAATTTATTTTTTACAAACTTAAAAAATGAAGAATGTATTTAGATCATCATTAATCCAGAATCCTGCTGTTCGGAACATTTTTCGGTACACAAGAAACATCCATATCAACGAGTTGCATGGCCCGGACACCAATGTTTTTAAGATGGCATGCCCATTGTAATTATTTTGGATGCGGTTTAGGATCTTACCGGAATTCCCGAACCTCTGGAGGTTATAATCATAACAGGACCAGCTTTTACCTCTATGGCAATGAAACTGATGACGGTTTGATCAAAGTCATTTCAAAAAACAGCCAATGCTCACAGGTTTTTTTTGAGGATTTATTTCCAATAGCACCCTAATCAAACGGTAGATTATTTAGCTAACGAAACGGAAAAAAATGGTTGTGATATAGGATCCATTTTTAATATAAAATATCATTCCTTGAATTCCTTAACAGACAAGTTTCTTTAATGACAAGCTAAAGTATCCCTCTTTCTCTATATTTGAACCTATGTCCCACTATGACTACATCATTATTGGAGCGGGAGCCGCTGGCCTTTTATTGGCCAACGCTTTGGGCAAGGATGAATTCTTTGCTTCCAAATCCATTTTGGTGTTGGATAAGGAGGACAAAACAACAAACGATCGTACTTGGTGCTTTTGGGAAAGGGGAACGGGTAAATTTGATGATTTGATCCACAAAACCTGGGATTTCATTTATGTGGGCGGGCAACAGCTTCAAAAATCAACTTCCATTGCACCCTACACCTACAAAATGCTCCGGGGAATTGACTTCTACAATCACTTTTTACCTAAGGTAAAGACCTTTCCGAACATTACTTGGATTCAGGAAGGGGTCACTAAAATTGAAGAGTCAGAAAATGAAGTCTCAGTGACCACATCATCGCAAAAATTTACCGGACAAACGGTATTTTCAAGCCTATATGATGCTTCCATCCCTTTAAAACAAAAGAAATTTCCTGTTTTGCAACAACATTTTGTTGGATGGCAAATAAAAACCGACCAGTCAGTATTTAATTCAGGAGAAGCCACCTTCATGGATTTTTCCGTGCCTCAAAAAGGCAATACCCGATTTATGTACGTGCTTCCAATTTCAGCTACCGAGGCCTTGGTGGAATACACCTTATTTTCAGAGCATCTTTTGGAAAAAACAGCGTATGAGGAGGCCATCAAAACCTATATCAAAGAAAAGTACAACAACACCAACTACACTATCAAAGAAACAGAATTTGGGAGCATTCCCATGACCTGCTATCCGTTTCATCAACACAATACAGATCGTATTTTTCATATCGGTATTGCGGGCGGATGGGCCAAACCAAGCACGGGCTACACCTTTTACAATACCAGCAAGCAAGTACCCAAATTGGTGAGTCATCTAAAAACTGGCAGGCCATTATCAGAGTTCCATAAAAAAAGTAGGTTTTTGTTCTATGATATGCTTTTGCTGGATATTCTCTACCAGAACAATCATCTGGGGCATGAAATATTTGAATCCATGTTCAAAAGAAGAAAAGCATCCTTGATTCTGAAGTTTCTCGAAAACGAAACCAATTTCTGGGAAGAGCTCAAAATTGTGACAGCACCGAGACCCATGCCTTTTATCAGAGCACTTTTGAAAAGACTTTTTTAAACGGTACGCTCCATCAGATTATCGCCAAACTGCCTCAATAAGGTTTTGTTCTTTTCCGAGATCTCAATTTGCGAAAGTGCTTCATATGCTTTTTGGGTATAGCTCTGGATAGCTTTTCTGGTTTCTTCAACGGCTCCGCTTTCCTTGAAAATAGTCTTTACCGCATCTACCTTGGTCGCGGAATCTTGTGGTTTGATGGAATATAGGTGCAACAATCCTTCCTGGTCGTCTTTGGAAGCCATTTGTAAAGCTTTCAAATAGAGGTAGGTTTTTTTGTTTTCCAAGATATCGCCCCCAACTTGCTTCCCAAAGGTTTTTGGGTCACCAAAAGCATCCAAATAATCGTCCTGTAATTGAAACGCAATGCCAAGGTTACGCCCAAACTCATATATGGCATCGGCATCCTTTTGGGGAGCATCGGCTATAATGGCACCCATCTTCATGGCAGCGGCCACCAAAACGGATGTCTTGTACTCGATCATTTTCAAGTATTCGGGGATGGTCACATCGTCACGGGTCTCAAAATCAACATCATACTGTTGCCCTTCACATACCTCAAGGGCTGTTTTGCTGAACAACTTTGTCAGTTCCACATACTTTTCCGCAGGATAGCTTTCCAAAAATTGATAAGAAAGAATCAACATGGCATCCCCGGAAAGTATTCCGGTGTTTATATCCCACTTTTCATGCACCGTTGTTTTTCCACGTCGCAGTGGAGCATCATCCATAATATCATCGTGCACCAAGGAAAAGTTATGGAACATTTCCACTGCCAATGCGGCATCCAAAGCTTCTTCCACTTTTCCGCCAAAGACTTCAGCGGTCATCAATGTGAGTATGGGCCTTAACCGTTTGCCTCCCAACCCTAAAATATATTGTACCGGTTGGTAAAGGTTCTTGGGTTCCGTTAACTCCGTTCTTTCGTTAAGATGCGTAACAAACTGCTCTCTATACTTACTAATGATATCGATATCTGACATGGAGCCAAAAATACGTGCAAAAAACCAAAAAATCTTAGAAACTGATAAATCCCCATAAAAACAAAAGTATTCATCAGCATAAAAACCAATCTAGAAAAAAAAATTGTCTTAAAAGTGCAATAGATATAAAAAGCTTCGTCTATACAACTACAGAAAGTAATTAGTCCTTTTTTGAATGGCCGTCAAAACCGAGAATAGAAATAACCTAACCACATTTTTCAATGAAGAGTACCATTCATTGAGGTCATATGTGCAGTCCAAAATCCGGGACACATCGGAACGCGATGCGGAGGATATTGTACAAGATGTGGCATTACGGGTGTTTTCGAAGGCCGATGACATTCTGCCCATTAACAATATCGGAGGTTTTGTCTATAGTGCCATACGGAACAGAATCATCGACATTATGCGGGGACGAAAGGAACGAAAATATCCAAGTGAAGATATTGACCGTAAATGGCAAGATTTTGCAGAAGTATTTTATGGAGATGCGGACAATAGGTATTCGCCAGAACTGGAAAAAGCACTAAAAAAAGCTGTACAAGATTTAAAACCCGTGTACAGGGACATCATTATCGCTGTAGATTTTGAAGGGTATAATTACAAACAAATAGCAGAAAGAACCGGAATACCGATAGGCACACTGATGTCCAGAAGGCACCGTGCCATGTCGGAGCTATCCAAAAAATTAGAGAATATAAAAGTACTGAGTTATGAAACATAAAAAAGAGTTTGAAAGGCAAACAGAAAAAAAAATGAAGAAATACGTAAAAAAAACAGTGAAGGTCACCGCCATGATCATATTGGGCGGTGTACTATTCCTCTTGGCCAATTATTTATTGATGTATCTGTGGAACTGGCTCATGCCCGACCTCTTCGGTGTAGGGACCGTTACCTATTGGCAAGCACTGGGTCTTTTTGTCCTAGCTAAGTTATTGTTTGGATTTGGTGGAGGTGGAAAAAACAAGAGGGGCTCCAGTCACAAAAAGAAGATTAAATCGTCGTGTAAGTGTTCGTCGTGGAGAAGGGATTTTGATGAATGGAAACACTACGATCAGTTTTGGAAAGAAGAAGGTGAGCAGGCCTTTAAAACCTATGTGGAGAAAATCAAAAATGAATATCATGATAAATCAAAAGAAGAATAACCGAAGAAAGAAATATTTACTCAGGTTCAGTCCATTTTTTTGGCGATTGGGAACTATGGGTACTGATCAATCCAACAAAGACTCCCAAATTGGACCATCGTTCGCCAATACAGTGGAACCAGATTAAACAATAAAATTAACCCCTCGTTAAATAATTGTAAAACCATGGAAACTTTTTTTGTTTTTAAAGTTTCCTTGTCTACATTTGCCGATCATTATGAGGGAAAAGATTATAGACAAAGCGACAGAAATGTTCTTAAACCTTGGTTTTAAGAGTGTTACCATGGATGATTTGGCCCATGAAATGGGTATATCAAAAAAAACGATTTACTCACATTTTAAGAACAAAACAGATTTGGTGCAGCAAACAACGGCAACAATGTCAAATCTTATTACCTGTGGCATTGATAACATTGTTGCTTTACAAAAAAACCCAATCGAAGAACTATACGAGATCAAAAAATTTATACTAACCCATTTAAAGAGTGAAAGGTCGTCACCACTGTACCAGTTACAAAAATACTACCCAAAAATTTACACCTCCCTGATGGAAGTACAATTTGGGTGCACACATCGCTGTGTAGCCAAAAATGTAAAAAGGGGAATGGATATGGGAATCTATCGGGACAACCTGAATGTGGAATTTGTTTCCAGGATCTACTTCACCGGAATTACCAGTATCAAGGACAATAATATGTTTCCTTCGGAAATTTTCAAGAAATCGGAACTACTGGATTTTTATCTGGAATATCACCTAAGAGGCATTGTTACACCTAAAGGAAGAAAAATACTCAATTCAATCATCAATTCAAATCAAGAATAAATGCGAAGATTAATAATCACTTTTGTACTGATTCTACCATGGTTGGCTTCTGGTCAAGACACCATACCCAGCTTTAACCTGGAAGAAGCGATCGCCCATGCGCTAAAGTACAACTACAGTGCCCAAAACTCCCAAAGGGATATATTGGACGCCCAAAAGCAAAAATGGGAAACCATTGCCACGGGACTTCCCCAGATCAATGGGGCGGTAAGTTACCAAAACCAGTTAAAACAACCTGTGTCACAGATTCCAGCAGAGTTTTTTGGTGGAGAACCTGGCACGTATGAAGCAGTAGTTTTCAGTCAGCCACAATCCATGTCCGCCTCCGCAACATTGACCCAAAAGATTTTTGATGGATCGTACATTGTGGGTGTCCAGGCAGCCAAGACTTTTTTGGAATATAGCCAGAACAACAAGGAGAAAACCGAATTGGAGGTTCGAAAATCAGTGGTAGAGGCCTATGGAAATGTTCTTTTGGCCCGGGAAAGTGTACTTATTTCGGAAAAGAACAAGGCCACTTTGGAAGAAAACCTCTATGAAACAAAACGAATCTACGAGAATGGTCTTGGTGATGAAGAAAGCGTGGACCAGTTGCAGATTACACTTTCCACGGTGGACAACCAACTCAAAAATGCACGTAGGATGGAGAAAATCACCCTACAGATGCTAAACCTGGTCTTGGGCCTTCCCATAGAAACACCAACGGTACTTACAGAAAACCTGGATGACCTTACCCAACGACAAATCGATTTGGGCCTGATCGATAATATGACATTCAATATTGAAAACAATGTGGACTACAAACTTGCCGTCAACTTGAACGAACAGCGTGCGCTGGAACTGAAATTGGCCAAAAGTTATGCCCTTCCAACCCTCAATGCTTTTATTAACTATGGGGGCAATTCCTATAGCGACAGTTTCAATTTCTTGAACAGTGGCCAGCAATGGTACGGCTCCTCAATTTTAGGAATAGACCTCAACATCCCCATTTTTAGTTCTTTGGGAAGAAGTGCCACCACACAGAGAGCCAAAATCGCCCTGGAAAAGGCCAAGACCCAGTTTACAGAGGTACAGGCACAGATCCGCCTTCAATTGGAAAGTGCAAAAAGCGATTATATTCTGGCCATTGAACAATACGGAACGGCCAAAGACAATCTGGCCTTGGCAGAACGCATCGAGAAAAAAAATCAAATCAAATATTCCGAAGGGTTGGCCACCAGTTTTGAATTGAGACAGGCACAGACCCAATTATACACAAGTCAACAGGAGTATTTACAGTCCATGGTCGATGTAATCAATAAGAAAATCGCACTCGAAAACATTTTGAATCAATAATTAAAGAGAAAACCATTCCATCATGAAAAAAACAATATATATAACACTAACGGCAATAGTTCTGGCTTCATGTGGGGGCAGTAGCAGCAAATCCTTGGAAAAAGTGATCACCAGCAAGGATATAGAGGCCATGAGAGCAAAGCATGTGGAGATTTCCGCCGAAAAGAAAGCCTTGGAACTCCAGCTAAAATCCTTGGATTCCGCCATTGCCCTATTGGACGATTCGGCCAAATTGCCATTAGTGACCACCATAAAGGCCAAGCTCCAAAAGTTCGATCACTATTTGGAACTCCAAGGAGATGTAATGACCAAGCAAAATGTACTGATCTACCCGGAGATGTCCGGCACCCTTAACAAAGTGTATGTCAAAGAAGGCCAAAAAGTATCCAAAGGCCAATTATTGGCCACCATTGATGATGGGGGACTATCCAGTCAGTTGGCTCAACTCAAGACACAAGCGGAATTGAGCAAGACCACTTTTGAACGTCAAAAAAGGCTTTGGGAACAAAATATTGGTTCCGAAATACAATACCTACAAGCCAAGACCAATTACGAAGCACAGCAAAACGCCGTAAAACAAATGGAAAGCCAAGTGGCCAAATCGAGCATTCGAGCTCCATTTACCGGAGTTATCGACGATGTGATCAAAGATGAAGGTACCGTTGTGAGCCCAGGTCCGGGTTCAGAGATATTCCGAATCGTCAACCTGTCCAATATGTATATTGAAGTGGAAGTGCCGGAAAGCCACCTTCCCAATGTAACACCTGGCAAAGATGTTAAAGTATACTTCCCGGTATTGGGCGATAGTGTCGCCACCAAAATCAGACAGACCGGTAATTTCATCAACCCCAGTAACAGATCCTTCACAGCAGAGATCCCGGTACCGAGCCTCGACGGCAAGATAAAACCCAATCTTACCGCCCGTGTAATGATCAATGATTACTCCAATGACAATGCCATTCTGATTCCACAAAGTATTCTATCTGAAAATGCAAATGGGGAGCAGTATGTGTTTTTGGTTGATGCAGATTCCATCAAAAATGACCCAGTGGCCAAGAAAGTGGTCATAAAAACTGGAAAAACACAAGGGGATTTTGTTGAAGTACTTTCAGGCATCAATGATGGTGACGCCGTTATAGATGAAGGGGCAAGAAGCGTGAAAGAAGGACAAAAAGTGAAGATAAAAAATAGCTAGACAGCCAAAGCAAACACAAGTTATGAGCAAACAAAAGAAAAGTGTAGACAAGGAGTTTGGGCTGTCCTCATGGGCCATCGATAACCAGACCACCATGTACGTATTGATCTTGGTAATACTTATCCTTGGTGGCATGGCCTATTTCAGTATGCCCAGGGAAAGCTTCCCTGAAGTAAAGGAAACCAAAATCTATATAAGTTCCATTTACCCCGGCAATACGGCGGAGGATATAGAAAAGTTGATCACCGACCCTTTGGAAGACGAACTCAAGACCGTGAGCAACTTGGTGGAGATTACTTCCACATCGCAGGAAGATTATTCCATGATCATTGTTGAATTCGATGAGAACATATCCGTTGAGGCGGCCTTGCAAAAAGTAAAGGACGAAGTAGATTCCAAAACTGCAAGTGAAGACTGGCCCACCTTTAACGGTGCAAAGGTCGAACCCAACGTTTTTGATTTGAGCATTTCCGAAGAAATGCCCATACTCAACATCAATATATCCGGAGATTATCCCATCGAAAAACTCAAAGAGTATGGCGAATATCTCGAAGATGAAATAGAGGGGCTTTCAGAAATCAAACAAGTGGATATAAGGGGTGCCCAAGAAAAGGAAGTAGAGGTCGCTGTGGATATTTACAAGATGATGGCGGCAAAAGTCAGTTTTAACGATATTATCAATAGTATCAATAACGAAAACTTGACAACCTCTGCCGGAAACCTTATTGCAAGCGGGCAACGTAGAACCATCAGGATTGTTGGGGAGATAGACCAGCCCAAAGATCTTGAAAACTTTGTGGTAAAATCGGAAAATGGCAAGTCAATTTATCTTAAGGATGTCGCCGAGGTATCTTTTAAGGAAGAGGACAGAACCACCTACGCCCGTGAATTTGGAGAGCCGGTAGTGATGCTGGACGTCAAAAAACGTTCGGGAAAAAATATGGTGGCGGCGGTAGACCAGATCAAGGTAATTGTGAATGACGCCATCGAAAACGAGTTCCCGCAAGACCTTAAAGTCACCATTGCCAATGACCAATCTTCCAAGACCATTGGCCAAGTGGACGATTTGGTGAACAATATCATCTTCGGTATCATATTGGTGGTAACGGTGCTCATGTTCTTTTTAGGATTCAAAAATGCGCTGTTCGTTGGTTTTGCAATTCCAATGTCCATGTTTATGTCACTTATGATCTTGAATGCCATGGGGTACACCATGAACACCATGATCCTTTTTGGACTCATCATGGGACTGGGAATGTTGGTGGACAATGGTATTGTGGTCGTAGAGAACATTTACCGACTTATGGATGAGGAGGGAATGCCTCGAATCGAAGCTGCCAAAAAAGGTATTGGTGAAATAGCGTTCCCGATTATCATATCCACACTTACCACAGTGGCCGCTTTTGTGCCACTTGGCCTATGGCCCGGTATCATGGGGCAGTTCATGAAGTATTTCCCCATAACCCTTTCCGTTGTTTTGGGTTCCTCGCTATTTGTGGCCATTTTCTTCAACTCGGTTTTGGTATCGCGATACATGACCACCGAGGACAAAGAAATGCCTTTAAAACAGATTATTCGCATCACTTCCATTATTTCAGCAATTGGTATCCTCATCATCATTTTTGGTGGCGAATATAGGGCTTTGGGAACCTTAATGGTGGTTACGGCCATCCTATTGTGGATCTATCGCCTGTTCCTTAGAAACTGGGCAAATACTTTCCAAAACAGGATATTGCCCACTTGGGAAAGAATGTACGAAAAGACATTACGGTTTGCTTTGGCCGGACGAAAACCTGTTTTCATTGCTATAGCCACTTTTGTTCTATTACTGATTGCCTTTGTTGGATTTGGTGCCTCAGTAGGGAGCCAAAGGACCAAAGTGGAATTTTTTCCCGACAACAAGCCCAACCAGATCATTGTCTATATCGAATATCCAGAAGGGACCGATATTGAAAAAACCAACGAAATCACCAAGGATATAGAGAACAGGGTCTACGATATCATCAATGCCGATGCCTATATGCACGGGGATTATAACTTTATGACGGAGAGTGCCGTATCCCAGGTAGGTGAAGGAGCCGGTAATCCCCAAACGGACGGTGGTTCAAGTGCTGAAATGCCCAACAGGGGTAAAATTACCGCTACGCTTCGAGAGTTTAAGTTTCGAGAGGGTGCGGACAGTGAAGAACTTTTGAAAAAAGTTCAAACAGCACTAAAAGATGTGTACCCTGGTGTGGCCATTTCTGTAGAAAAAGACGCGATTGGGCCTCCTGTAGGTTACCCCATCAACATAGAGTTGGAAGGCGAGGACTATACCGAGTTGATTGCAACCGCTGAAAGGATGCGGAACTTTATCAATTCGCGAAATATCCCAGGAATCGATGAGCTTAAGATAGATGTGAACAAATCCAAACCATCGCTGTTGGTACAAGTGGACCGTAAAAAAGCTGGTGAGCTCGGGGTAGCTACAGGTCAAGTAGGTCAACAGTTGCGCAGTTCCATATTTGGTTCCAAAGCCGGCATTTACAAAGAAGGTGGTGAGGATTATGATATTTATGTAAGGTTCAATGAAAAGGATCGATACAATACGAGCGCACTGTTCAACCAACGCATTACGTTTAGGGATCCTTCCAGTGGTCAGATTAAGGAAGTTCCGATATCCGCCGTTACCAAACAAACAAACAGTACCGGTTTTAGTGCCATAAAGCACCGCGATGTAAAACGTGTGGTAACCGTTTATTCTGCTTTGGCATCAGGCTATACGGATGCCGGGGCCATTGTCGGAAAGATCCAGGAAGAGATGAACGACTTTGAAAACCTTCCGGACAACATCAAAATTGATTATACTGGACAGATTGAGGAGCAAAATGAACAATTCCAGTTTTTGATGGGAGCTTTCTTTACAGGATTGGGACTTATCTTTTTTATTCTGATATTCCAATTCAATTCCATAAGCAAACCTGGAATTATAATGCTCGCCATTTTCTTGAGTTTGATCGGGGTTTTTGGTGGAATTGTTGCCACAGGCAGTGCCTTTGTGATCATGATGACCATGATGGGAATCATTTCCCTGGCAGGAATCGTGGTCAACAATGGTGTGGTGCTATTGGATTATACACAACTTTTGATCGATAGGAAGAAAGTAAGCCTTGATTTGGAAGAGGATGAGCTTTTGGAACCGGACGATTTTATGGAAGCAGTGGTAAAAGGAGGAAAGGCCAGATTACGCCCGGTACTTCTAACTGCGATCACCACTATTTTAGGACTGATTCCTTTGGCAACCGGTTTCAATATCAACTTTTTCACCTTGATGAGCGACTTTGATCCCAATATCTATTTTGGAGGTGACAACGTAGTCTTCTGGGGGCCCTTGGCGTGGACCGTAATCTACGGTTTGATCGTGGCCACTTTTTTGACATTGGTGGTTGTTCCCATTTTGTTCACTATGGTATATAGACTAAAGCTTAGAATCAGAAAAAGAAAATTAAAACAGCAAGGGCAAAAACGGGAACAAATAGAACCCGCTACGGTATAGCAGGATATCGAGCCAAAAAAAAGCCCCGCATTAATTGATGCGGGGCTTTTTTTTTTAAAACACTGATTAATCTAACGGTTGACCGTGACTGCATCGCCATGGTTCCATTTTTTTACATGTACAATACGATTGTCCGAAAAGTCGACTTCGCTCAATTCGTCATTCTTCCAAAAAAACCATTTACCGGTTTTTTCTCCGTTCAAATATTGTCCAGTAGCAATTTTTTTTCCTTCTACATTGAACATCACCCAATCGCCGTGCAATTTTCCGTTCAACATATAACCAGTTTGGGCAATTTCACCATTGTCGTGAAAATAAGTGGCCTTCACCATTTTTCCCATTTTTTCAAAAGTCGGTTTTGTATCTTGAGCTGACACACTAAACGCAAACATCACCGCCAAAAATAATACTGCTTTTTTCATACTAGATGGGATTTCTATATTGTTAATATACAAGTGATAACGAAACAAAGTTACTTAAATTTTACGTTAAATATATATTTACATAACATTTACTTTACATTAAATTAACTTTAAACGTTCAATATATTGATTTTCAGATGTTTAATTTATTTGAAAATCTCGATTTTTTATCTTTTTAACAACGACCTTCACCATTTACCCCTTGATAATCCATTCAAACCGTTGGGACAATAGTTAATTAAAGTTGTATGTCAATAGATTTATCAACCATTGATTTCCTGTCAAATAACACTTTAAACAGAAAATCAACATATCCACTATAAAATACCTACATTCCTATTAAATTTGCGCTCTCATAACAAACATCATGTACAGAAGCAATACTTGTGGTGCACTAAGGGCATCGGATATAGGTTCAGAAGTTATTTTAAGTGGTTGGGTTCATAAGGTTCGTGACAAAGGTTTTGTGGCCTGGGTAGATTTGCGTGACCGTTATGGCATTACCCAATTGGTATTTGACCAAGAACGTACTTCCAGCGAACTTCTGGAACAAGCCCGAAATTTGGGACGTGAAACCGTTATCCAAGCTAAGGGAGAGGTTATCGAGCGAGCCTCAAAAAACCCAAATATCCCCACTGGAGAGATTGAGGTGCTCGTAACAGAGCTCACCATTTTGAACAATTCGTTGCTCCCCCCTTTCACAATAGAAGATGAGACTGATGGCGGAGAAGACATCCGAATGAAATACCGCTATTTGGATATCCGAAGGAATCCGGTAAAGAACAAGCTCATCTTTAGACATAAAGTGACCATGGAGGTGAGAAAATATCTATCCGACCAAGGTTTTATCGATATAGAAACCCCTTATTTGATAAAATCCACTCCCGAAGGAGCAAGGGACTTTTTGGTGCCGAGCCGAATGAACGAGGGCCAATTCTACGCCCTGCCCCAATCCCCTCAGACCTTTAAACAATTGCTGATGGTAGGAGGAATGGACAAGTATTTCCAAATTGTAAAATGTTTTAGGGACGAAGACTTGCGTGCCGACCGCCAACCAGAGTTTACACAGATAGACTGCGAAATGGCCTTTGTGGAACAAGAAGATATCTTGAACACTTTCGAAGGACTGACCAAACATTTGTTGAAGGAAATCAAAGGTGTGGAAATTGAAGAGTTTCCAAGAATCACCTATGATGATGCCATGCGACTCTATGGAAATGACAAACCCGACATCCGGTTTGGAATGCAGTTCGGTGAGCTTAACCCAGTGGCTCAACACAAAGATTTCAATGTGTTCAATTCGGCAGAACTGGTCGTTGGAATTGCAGTTCCCGGGGCAGCTTCGTACACCAGAAAAGAAATTGACAAACTTGTAGACTGGGTAAAACGTCCGCAAGTTGGTGCCAAGGGGATGGTCTATGTAAAATGTAATGAGGATGGTTCCTTTAAATCTTCAGTGGATAAATTCTACGATCAGGATGATTTGGCCAAATGGGCTGAGATAACCAGAGCCAAGCCCGGCGACCTTATTTGTGTGCTTTCTGGAAAAACCAGTGAGACCAGAGCACAATTGAGTGCTTTACGGATGGAACTGGCAGAGCGTTTGGGTCTCAGAAACCCGGATGAATTTGCCCCCCTTTGGGTAGTTGACTTCCCACTATTGGAACTGGATGAAGAAACTGGGGACTACCACGCCATGCACCACCCTTTCACCTCACCAAAACCAGGTCAGTTGGAATTGTTGGAGACAAATCCAGGGGAGGTAAAGGCAAATGCCTACGATTTGGTGCTCAACGGAAACGAAATCGGCGGTGGCTCCATAAGGATCTACGATAAAGAGACCCAAGCGACCATGTTCAAACATTTGGGCTTTACCCCAGAAGAGGCCAAAGCACAATTTGGATTTTTAATGGATGCCTTCCAATATGGGGCACCTCCACACGGTGGAATTGCATTTGGCCTGGATAGGTTGGTGGCCATTTTAGGCGGACAAGAAACCATTCGCGACTTTATCGCATTCCCAAAAAATAACAGTGGACGCGATGTGATGATCGATGCTCCTGCTGATATAGATGAAGAACAACTGAAGGAACTCCATTTGAAAGTAACTTTGTAAAGTTATAAGTTTATGTATATTAGCATATGAGCAAAGCAATATATGGCAAAATATTTTCAACCTCTTGGTTGATTGTATTTGTTTTGTCCAGTTGCGATCGAAATAAAAAAGTTGATCTATATCAAGAAGTTGATGAAAACAAATACCTACACGATATAGGATATATTGATTCCACAAAAGCCCTACTGAGCGAAGACTTCAAAATCTGTAACGAGGAAAGAATCTATCAGTATTACAATCCAAGGGCGGCCTCATATACTAAAGGGAAAAATGGCCTAAAAAAATTCATTTTAGAAAATTACGAAAACAACGGATACCAAGATTCTGGCTATCTTACCATTCGATTTGTAATAAATTGTGAGGGGCAAGCTGGAAGGTATGTCATTCATGAGAATGATTTGGATTTAATTCCCAAAAAGTTTGACCCAAAACTAGTGGAACACCTTTTTGACCTCACGGCGCAACTAAAAAAATGGAATCCTAATATCATTCATGGTAAACCTTCGGATTCCTATATGTTCTTAACCTATAGAATTAGAAATGGTGAGATTTTGGAAATATTACCTTAGCATAATAATGGTATGTTGTTTTTCTTGTGAAACAAACCGGCCCCAACCAACACCCAAAGAGAAAAGAGCCTTGGCAGAGCAGGTTTTCAAAGAAGCTCTACAATATGGACAGGGCACTCCCGAGTGTATGCGACTTATTGAGAAAGCCACGCTCATAGATACTACCTACGCAGAAGCAATTAGGGAGCTATCTGTTGCTTATTTAAAAAGAGGTATGCCCCATAAATGGAAACCTTTGTTTGATAGAGCCGTTTACCATGATCCAAAAACATGGCTTATGGCACGTGGAGTGATATACCTAAAAGTGTATCGTGACTACAATAAAGCCATTGAGGATTTGGATGCCGCTGATAAACTCACCCCGGACTTTGTAGATTATGTCGCCGGACATAGTATTGATTTTTGGAAAGGAATGACCTATTTAGGCCTTAACGATTATGAAAATTGTATAGCTTTTTACAACAAACATATTAATAAGGAAACTGAAGAAACAGGAGAGGACTGGGTTGAAATAGAAGCTTTCCTGTATAGAGGAATAGCACATTACGAATCTGGGAATGCTTTGGAAGCTAGAAAGAATTTTGAGAAAATTTTGTTCTATACTCAAAATTCAGCTGATGCCAAATACTACCTCTCCAAAATTTTAAAGGATAATGGAGCCATTGATTCAGCTAGAACATACATCAATCAAGCAAAGGAAGATTATCAAGCTGGGTATTACAATCAAAGGAACTATGTGGAAGCCCTACGACAAATCTACTGGGATGACTTGGTCGAACTGGAAAAATCACTGGACAATGATTCAAAGTAGTAACCTGAAAACAACCTCATGACAAACGGGTATAAAAAACTTTTTACCCATTCCATCAAATGGAGATGTAAAAATCTATCCAACAGGACGTTTGTTCAAATAATAGACTTGATTTTGGGCTTTATGACCTTGTTTAGCTCACGAGAAACCTTTCGCTATTTTATCGTATTCACAAAAAATAACAGTGAACATGATGTAATGATCGATACCTTTGTCAACATAAACGAATGACAGCTGATTGAGCTTCATTTAAAATTGAATCTATGATACATGTTGAAATCCCATAAAAATGTTTTTTTTACTTTTTGAGTTATGGAACACAAAAAATCTTGGTTGACAAAGTTTTTGGTTTGGCGGGCCAAACATATTTCCCATAGGCAATTTGTTGCCATACTTAGTATATTGGTCGGTTTTACCTCCGGCATGGGTGCTGTTCTCTTAAAAAACCTCACCCATTTTTTTCAACATTTGATGGAAGGCAGATTAGTACAATACTACCATCATGCTTTCTACTTTTTATTCCCGATAATAGGACTGGTTTTAGTGAGTCTGATCATCAAATATGTAATTCGGAAGAAAATCAGCCATGGCATCCCTTCAACCCTTTATGCCATTTCCAAAAAAAAGGGTATCATGAGCAGGTATCAAATGTTTGGCTCCTTGTTGACAGCCCCAATAACTGTCGGTTTTGGTGGATCCGTGGGACTGGAAGGGCCAACAGTGGCAACCGGCGCGGCAATCAGTTCCAATATCGCCAAAGCATTGCATTTGAACTATGCCACCCGAATTTTGCTCATCAGTTGTGCCTCGGCCGGAGCACTATCCTCAATCTTTAAGGCCCCAATCGCTGCCATTGTATTTGCCATTGAGGTCTTTAGTCTGGATTTGACATTGGCTTCATTGCTTCCTTTGCTTTTGGCATCCTTATCCGCTATAATCACTTCTTATTTCTTTTTTGGCAATGATGCCCTTTTACCTTTCAACATCGTTGATGCCTTTACCATCTCGGATGTTCCATTTTATATTATCCTAGGGGTGTTCGGGGGAATCACATCCATATATTTTTATGAAGCATATACACGTATCCAGAACTTTTTTGATAAAATTTCATCCCCAAACCAAAGACTGTTGTTGGGAGGTATCGGCATAGGGATATTATTGTTTTTGATACCCCCCTTGTACGGCGAAGGGTTCGACACCATAAACAATCTTGTAAAAGGGAATACCAACGCCGTTCTCGGAAATAATATTTTTCGTCTTGATTTGGGCAATACGTGGGTCGTTATTGTCCTCTTGGCAGGATTGGTCGCGTTTAAAGTGGTGGCCAGTTCCCTTACGTTTGGCGCTGGTGGCGTTGGAGGCATTTTTGCACCAACCCTTTTTATGGGCAGTTTAATGGGCAATTGTGCGGCCAAGTTCATCAACCATATTGGCATATTTAAAAATACAATTTCAGAAAGCAACTTTACATTGGTGGGTATGACTGGCCTTATGGCCGGGGTAATGCACGCACCTTTAACCGCGATTTTTTTGATCGCCGAGGTAACCGGAGGCTACGAGCTCTTCATCCCTTTGATGCTTACGGCTGCAATATCGTATGCCATATCACGGTACGTTCACCCACATTCTGTATATGCCAGGGAATTAGCGCGTAAAGGAGAGCTGATAACCCATAATAAAGACCATGCGGTTCTGATGTTCATGGAAATAGACAAAGTAATCGAAAAAAACTTTTTGCCCGTTTATCCCAAAATGACATTGGACGATATTCTCCATAAGGTTGTCACCAAGTCCAAGAGGAACATCTTTCCTGTGATCAGTGAAGAAAATGGTTCCCTTTTGGGAATCATCCTAATGGATGATATAAGACCCATAATGTTTGACGAATCACTGTACGAAAAGGTAGTGGCCACCGATATTATGCAAACCCCGCCCAGTACCATTGAACTGAAAACTGATAAAATGGCGGACGTTATGAGAAAATTTCAAGACAGTGGTGCATGGAATCTTCCAGTGCTCAAGAACGGTAAATATGAAGGTTTCATTTCAAAATCAAAATTGCTCACGGCATACCGAAGGGAACTGATAAACTACACCCAATGAAAAAAATCAAACTAAAACATATTATTTTTCTCATCATGTTGGCATCCCTAGGGTCCATATTCTATGGGCTCTCCCTGGAAGAAGAACATCCCCAGGCCCCAAAATATATTGGCATAGGCACCGTTGGCCTGTTTTTGGTAGCCATGCCCCTTTTCCTTTGGAAAGAAAGTCGGGGCAAAAACATAAAAGATTATATGCTTACTAAGGAAAATATTGAGAAAATGCAAGAAAAAGAACGCAATAGGACTGAAAATCAATAATTTTCACAAGATTTAAACTTCTTTTCATGTAATCGGTCAGAAAAATATTTACTTTAGTATTTTAACATTTTATTTAATTTTTAATGACTGGTACAGTAAAATTTTTCAATGAATCCAAAGGTTTTGGGTTTATTACAAACGACGACACGGGAAAAGATATTTTTGTTCATGTTACGGCATTGAACGGTGTGGAATTGAACGAAGGTGACAAAGTAGAATACATTGAAGAAGAAGGAAGAAAAGGAATGGTTGCTGCACAGGTGCAAGTAATCGGATAATAATATTTTATTTTGATTAAGATCTCAAAATCCCGGCATGGCCGGGATTTTTTTTCAGTTCAAGTTTCTTTTTTGGATGAAAAAACGCTTTAACAGTTCTTCAGATTCTTTTTTCATCACCCCACCAACTACCTCCGTCTTTGGGTGCAAACGTCCTCCCATAACACTAAATCCCCGTTCCGTGTCAGCAGCCCCATATACAACCCTCGAAATTTGGCTCCAGTACAATCCCCCGGCACACATTTGACACGGTTCCAAGGTAACATACAGCGTGCACCCATGAAGATATTTACCTCCCAAAAAATTGGAAGCAGCGGTAATGGCCTGCATCTCTGCATGGGCGGTAACATCCTTTAAGCGCTCGGTAAGGTTATGTGCCCTCCCAATGATCCTATTGTTTACCACAATGACGGCCCCAACAGGTACTTCATCATTTTCAAAAGCAATTTCGGCCTCTTGCAGGGCCTTTTTCATAAAATAGTTGTCATCAAAAGGATTTTCCACAATTTTTATATCATTTTCAACAGATTGCTAAGCTACACATAAAATAAATTTACCTAGAATCGATACTTTTGTTTTTTATCCATTGGAAAGACTACTTACACATATCAATTCCCCCAAAGACCTCAAAAAACTAAACTTGGATGAGCTACCCAAACTTGCCCAAGAATTAAGGGAATTCATTATTGATATTGTTTCTACCAAAGAAGGGCATTTAGGTGCCAGTCTAGGTGTTGTGGAACTTACGATCGCATTACATTATGTGTTCAATACCCCACACGATAAACTTATCTGGGATGTGGGGCACCAGGCCTATGGACATAAAATCCTGACAGGAAGAAAAGCGATTTTTGATACCAACCGGCAACTCGGTGGAATCAGCGGTTTTCCAAAGCGAAGCGAAAGTGAATATGATGATTTTGGCACTGGCCACAGTTCAACCGCAATTTCCGCCATTCTTGGCATGGCCATGGCCTCCAAATTAAAAGGCATGCCCAACAAACAACACATTGCCGTGGTGGGCGATGCTTCCATCGCAAGCGGAATGGCCTTTGAAGGTCTAAACCATTTGGGCGAGACCAATGTAAACGCATTGATTGTTTTAAACGACAATGCCATTGGAATCGACCCAAGCGTTGGTGCCCTTAAAAAATATCTAACCAACGTAAAAGCCGGAACTGCCAAAGAAGAAAATATTTTTGAATGTCTAAACCTTAACTACTCCGGTCCAATTGATGGACATGACGTAAAAACCTTGGTCAAGGAACTGGAGCGTTTAAAACATGTTGATGGCCCAAAACTGCTTCACATCATCACCACAAAAGGCAAAGGATTAAAAAAAGCCGAAGAAGACCAAGTGGTGTACCATGCTCCTGGGAAATTTGATAAAATCACAGGGGAACGGCTCAAAATACCGGGACAGATCCAACCTCCAAAATATCAAGATGTGTTTGGACATACCATTGTGGAATTGGCCAAAAAAAATAAAAATATTGTGGGCATCACCCCCGCCATGCCCAGTGGAAGTTCCTTAAAATTTATGATGGACGAAATGCCGGACCGCGCATTTGATGTGGGAATAGCCGAGCAACATGCGGTAACCTTGGCAGCAGGTATGGCAACCCAGGGTTTGGTGCCTTTTTGCAATATCTATTCAACATTTTTGCAAAGAGCCTATGATCAAGTGATACACGATGTGGCCCTGCAAAAACTTCCGGTAATTTTCTGTTTGGACCGTGCTGGTTTAGTGGGCCAAGATGGCCCTACCCACCATGGGGTTTTTGATATCGCCTTTTTGCGCTGTATCCCAAACCTGATCGTTTTTGCCCCAATGAACGAAATGGAATTGAGAAACATTATGTACACTGCCCAATTAGGGCTGGAAAATCCCATTGCGATTCGATATCCGAGAGGTTTAGGGGTACATATTAATTGGAAAAATGATTTTGAACCAATTAGAATAGGTGCCTCGCGATGTTTAAGAAAAGGGTCGACAATTGCCATTCTAACCGTTGGCCATATTGGTAACGGCGTAGCAGCCCTCATTGAAAATTTAGATAATCCCAATGTAGTTGGGCATTACGATATGCGTTTTGTAAAACCCTTGGACAAGGATGCTCTTCGTACCATTTTTAAACAGTACGATCATATTATCACCATTGAAGATGGCTCCAAAATGGGTGGTTTTGGTTCTGCCGTTCTCGAATTTGCCAATGAAGAAGGAATATCAAAACCTGTTAAAATATTTGGTGTTCCCGATCAATTTGTAGAACAAGGAACAATACCCGAAACCCATAAATTGGCTGGTATAGATTTTGATACGATACATTCATATATACAATCAACCTTAGACCGATGCGAATAAATTGTTTTTTAATTCTATTCCTTACCGTATTCCTTTCTGCCAATGCACAGGTAACCCAACTAAAAGCATTTGAAATTGACAGCACAGATGGTGACTTTAAAATTATTAAGATAAAAGATGTAAAACTGAAATATTTGACAAGGAGTGCCAAACTGACCGATCCGCGCACCGTTCTTAACCGTGTCAAACCGTTGAGTTTATGGTATAATCGATTTAGGCCCACTTCTTTTTGGGAAAAAGTCAATCAATTCGGGCTCAACATCAGTGAGGTTTCATTTGTCAACTGGAATGCCGGGGGAGATAATTCAATCACTGCTCTCGCCAAGGTCAAATTTTCCAGAAATTACAAGTTTAGATATCTCAACTGGAAAAATGAAGCCAATCTTAGTTATGGCCTCAATGCCCAAGAGGGAAGAAAACTCAGAAAAACGGACGACCAAATAAAGTTGGCAACCACCCTAAGTTACAGAAAAGATACGATTACCAATTGGTACTACTCGGTCAAAGCAACTTTCAACACTCAATTTTCAAATGGTTATACCTATCCCGACCGAGAAAATCCAATTTCAAGATTTATGGCACCAGGGTATCTCTTTGTTGGTCTGGGTAAATCATACATAGCTGACAATAATAAATTTAACCTGTACATATCCCCGGTGACCATGAAATCCACATTTGTAATGGACGATACTCTTTCCCAGCAGGGAGCTTTTGGAGTGGACGAAGGAGAAAACACTTTTATGGAAATGGGGTTTCAGATCACCAATTCATGGGAGACCGAAATCATGAAAAATGTGATGATGGACCACAGCCTTAGCCTTTATACCGATTATCTCCGGAGTTTTGGGAACATAGATGTGGACTGGGAATTGAATTTGAACCTTAAGGTAAACCAATATCTGAACGCCAATATTGGAACACACGTCATCTTTGATGATGATATCAAATTTGATGAAGAGACCGCAGAGGATGGCACGATACTGAACCCGGGGATAGCCCGAATACAATTTAAACAGTTGCTGGGGGTTGGGCTTTTGTACAATTTCTAAACCTTTCTACCGGTTAACTTGTCATGGATGTGCACCGCAGCACTATCGGACAAGCTGGCAACAAAACAGCAAGTGTCCAATAAGATTTTATATATCGAAGTATCCGTATTTCGATAGTTTTCCGGCAAACTTTTAATGAGCAATCGGTCGTAATTGGTATCCTGCCCTTCCCTGACATTGATCAATGCCGAAGTATACATATCCAAAAGGTCCGATATAATCCTGTACCCTGCCAATTCCTTGTCCACGACTTCGGTGGATTGATAGATCTTCTCGACGCTCAATTTGATAATATCCGCTACCTGCGCCCGATATTTGCCTTTGTCCAGCAAGGAAACATCAAACTCTCCATGAAGAATTTTGTCCTCGTTCTTTACGAAAACATCCACAGCGTCCCCTATCAAGGTGCTTATGGCAAGGGCCCTCAAATAACTCAATCGATCACTTGAGGTGGTCATGGCATTGTATTTTTTGGTATTGATGTTGTCCTTCACCAAATTGATCAAATACTCCAATGCATATTCCTCGGGAATCAGTCCCAAATTGATACCATCTTCAAAATCGATGATGGTATAACAGATATCATCTGCGGCCTCGACCAAATACGTGAGCGGATGTCTTAAAAATCCGGTTTTTGGATGATTGGGATTTGGCAACAAACCGATTTCCTCGGTCAATTCATAAAAAAACTCCTTCTCGGATTGAAAAAAACCAAACTTTTTATCGACAATATGTTTGGAAGGCTTTTTGGGCAAGGATCCTTTGGGGTACTTTATAAAAGCTCCCAAGGTGGCATAACTTAAACGAAGCCCTCCGGGAACCCCCTCTCTGGATTCGGTCAAAAGCTTGAAGCCATTGGCGTTGCCCTCAAAGTCGATAAGGTCTTGATACTCCTCGGCGGTAAGGGCGGCTTTGTAGGCTTTGCCCTTGCCCTGCTTAAAGTAGTTCCCAATGGCTTTTTCCCCACTATGTCCAAACGGGGGGTTACCAATATCATGGGCAAGTGCCGCTGCAGCCACAATGGCCCCAAAGTCGTTAAAATGATGGCCGTGCACCTCCGACAAAAAAGGATATTTTGATAGAATTTGTTGTCCAGCAATCCTCCCAAGGCTTCTTCCTACTACTGACACCTCCAAACTATGGGTAAGACGGGTATGCACAAAATTCTTCTGTGAACCTACTGCAATGGGCATTGGAAACACCTGTGTCTTGTCTTGCAAGCTTCTAAAAGCAGATGAAAAAATGATTCGGTCATAATCCACCTCAAAGCCCAAACGGGTCTCATTTTGTTCTTTGCGTAATCGTTTCCCCGTATCTCCGTGCCGTCTTAAAGAAAGTAATTGCTCCCAGTTCATAGTCAACTATTGGTGCAATATACATCTAACCTGGATTATTCACCAAGAAAACCGGAAATCACCTTATATAACAATGTTTAATGATTACTTAAACTTAAAATTACCGTAAAGAAACTTCCATAGTTGATTTTTGGCGGAGATTTCTTTACGGATATTAGTTTTTGTCGACTATTCTTCGAAATCTGACGGCTACCTTTTACGGGGTAGCCTTTTTTATCAGCACAACACACATAAGATAACATAGAAGAGATGTTAACTTAACATTGGGTACGGTTCTTTGCAGCGACAAAAACTAGTACCGTAATGATTGCCAAAAAGTTAACCCTTATCGGGTGCTTCTTTATATTGACCTACGCTCAATTTTCTTATTCACAAGAAATTTCTTCGACCAAATTTGGCAAAGGATTACTGAACATTGTTGGCAAAGACAGTACTTGGTCCATGAAAGTAGGGGCAAGAATGCAGATTTTGTCAAATTTTAGTTGGATCGATCAAGGGGAAAAGAGCTTTTCAAACCCTGAACAAAACTTTTTGGTAAGGCGAGCCCGGATTAAATTCAATGGTTTTGCTTATTCTCCTAAACTTACATACAAAATAGAACTTGGATTGTCAAATAGGGACATGTCCGGTGGTTCCGAGTTTACAGGAAATACGCCACGGTACATTTATGATGCGGTCGTGATGTGGAATTTTTATCAAAACTTTGAGCTTTGGTTCGGACAAACAAAATTACCTGGCAACATTGAACGGGTCATTTCTTCAGGAGATCTGCAACAAGTTGACCGATCGTTATTGAACAGCAGGTTCAATATTGATAGGGACATGGGCTTTCAATTGAGACATCATTTTTACATGGGTGAAAAGTTTTTGGTTCGAGAAAAGTTTGCATTCTCACAAGGAGAAGGAAGAAATGTAACCGAGGGCAACTTGGGAGGCCATCAATATACCACAAGGCTTGAATTGTTGCCATTCGGGAAATTTATGAATAAAGGGGAGTACAAAGGCACCGACCTTGACCGAGAGCCCACTCCCAAATTAATGTTGGCGGCCACATACGACATAAACAAGGATGCCGTAAAAACACGGAGCAATATGGGCACTTATATGTTCAATGATGTTGGGTTCCATCAAACCGATATTTCCACCCTCTTCTTCGACATTATGTTCAAATACCAAGGTTTTTCCCTTATGGGAGAGTATGCACATCGTGATGCCGACAATCCCATTGCCCTAAATTCTGACAATACCCCAACTGGCGACACAGTGCAAGTGGGAAGAGGGCTAAACCTTCAATCAGGTTATCTTTTAAAAAATAATTGGGAAGTATCGGCAAGGTTTACAAATATTACATTGGATTTTAACATTACCGGGGAAAATCCCGAAGAACAATATACCTTAGGTGTTTCAAAGTATGTCGTGGGACACAAGTTAAAGGTACAGACAGATTTTAGCTATTTGAACGCAACCAGTGAATCGGATGAATTAATGTGGCGTTTACAAGTAGATGTACATTTTTAAAAAATAACCTTTACATAACGTTATCAAAGGGCATTCTGTAGATATTTGAAAAATTTTTTTTGAACTTTTAATATGGACAACATATATTTTCTGATTCTGGTTGCTTTGGGCATTTTGGCCATCGCCGATCTTGTTGTTGGTGTAAGCAATGATGCGGTTAACTTTCTTAACTCCGCCATAGGATCAAAAGCCATTTCATTCAAAACCATTATGATTGTTGCCAGTGTAGGGATTGCATGTGGGGCAATTTTCTCCAGTGGTCTTATGGAGGTTGCAAGGAAAGGTATTTTT
>CEVF01040951.1_pt1 | contig 41037 bp, 33 predicted proteins | sample 356441 | NCBI WGS metagenome assembly CEVF01 (sample SAMEA2622765, study PRJEB7988) | marine metagenome | biome: marine biome (ENVO:00000447); feature: surface water layer (ENVO:00002042); material: "saline water (ENVO:00002010), including plankton (ENVO:xxxxxxxx)" | depth 5 m | reverse complement strand
CTCAACAAAGAGAAAGACACCGATTCACAGAAAATCAGCTTCGACGCTGATTTCTGATTTACGAGGTACGATTTTAGATTGACGATTTGTTTGATTGGAGTAATCTAAAATTTGGTGAAAGAAAAATTAAAGAAGCGCACACAAACATTTGCGATAGATTGCGGGTATCTGTGTTCAAGATTTCCGGCCACAAGAGAATACGATGCTTACTGTCGGCAATTGACAAGGTGTGCAGCCTTGGTCGGAGCGAATTACAGGGCGGCGTGTAGGGCAAAATCAGATGCCGATTTTTTGAACAAGCTGAAAATTGTTGAAGAAGAGGCTGATGAGAGCATGTATTTTTTGGAGATACTCTTGATCATATCCCAAAAAGAGCATCAAGAAATAAAGAGGTTGTTGCAGGAGGCCAACGAGTTATTGTCAATTATAGTGGCTTCCATCAATACGGTAAGAAAAAGAATGAAAGACAAAAAATAATCAACTTAACAACAATTAATGTAGAATAGGAAGCAATCGTAATTCTACAATCAAAATTCTGAAATCAAATGTATGTAGTAAAAAGAGACGGAAGAAAAGAGCCTGTAATGTTTGACAAAATCACGGCCAGAGTTAGAAAATTATGCTATGGCCTTAGTGAATTGGTTGACCCGATCAAGGTGTCAATGCGTGTTATTGAGGGGCTTTATGATGGGGTCACCACCTCAGAGCTTGATAACCTGGCCGCAGAAATTGCTGCGACCATGACCACCACACACCCTGATTATGCCAAGCTGGCCGCTCGTATTTCCGTCTCAAACCTGCACAAGAACACTAAAAAATCGTTCTCAGAAACGATGAAAGACCTTTATGAGTATGTGAATCCCCGTACGGGCAAAAAGGCTCCGTTGCTCTCGAAAGAGGTCTATAAGGTCATCTCAGAAAATGCCGAAAGGCTTGATTCGACCATCATCTACAACCGTGATTTTGGCTATGATTACTTCGGATTCAAAACGTTGGAGAGGTCTTATTTGTTGAAACTGAACGGTAAGATTGCCGAACGGCCCCAACATATGTTGATGCGGGTTGCGGTCGGCATTCATTTAGATGATCTGGATGCGGCCATCGAGACCTATGAGCTCATGTCAAAAAAATATTTCACACACGCCACCCCAACGCTGTTCAATTCGGGTACGCCGAAACCACAGATGTCTTCGTGCTTTTTGCTGACCATGAAAGAAGACAGTATAGACGGTATTTACGATACCTTGAAGCAAACAGCCAAAATCTCCCAATCGGCTGGCGGTATCGGCCTCTCAATTCACAATGTGAGGGCCACCGGGTCGTACATTGCCGGTACCAATGGCACATCAAACGGCATTGTGCCAATGTTGCGTGTTTTCAACGATACGGCCCGCTATGTTGACCAAGGGGGCGGCAAAAGAAAGGGAAGTTTTGCCATTTACGTAGAACCTTGGCATGCCGATATCTTTGATTTTCTTGATTTGAAAAAGAACCATGGGAAAGAAGAGATGCGGGCACGCGACCTGTTCTACGCCATGTGGATACCCGATTTGTTCATGAAACGGGTCGAGGCCGATGGCGAATGGACGCTTATGTGCCCCAACGAATGCCCAGGGCTGTTCACCACCCATAGCGAAGAATTTGAAACGCTATACACCAAGTATGAGGCTGAGGGCAAAGGCCGCAAGACCATTAAGGCCCGCGAACTGTGGGAAAAGATATTGGAATCGCAGATAGAAACCGGCACCCCTTACATGCTTTACAAAGATGCGGCCAACCGCAAGAGCAACCAAAAGAATCTGGGCACCATCAGGTCATCAAACCTGTGTACCGAGATATTGGAATACACCTCTCCCGATGAGGTGGCCGTCTGCAACTTGGCATCCATTGCATTGCCCATGTTCGTAAAGAACGGCAAGTTTGACCACAAAGAACTTTTCAAGGTCACCAAAAGGGTCACCAAAAACCTGAACCGGGTCATTGATAGAAATTACTACCCGATCAAAGAGGCCGAGAACTCAAATATGCGCCATAGGCCCATCGGTTTAGGGGTACAGGGCTTGGCAGACACCTTTATTCTCTTGCGATTGCCGTTTACCAGCGATGAGGCCAAGAAATTGAACCAAGAGATTTTTGAGACCCTTTACTATGCCGCTGTAACGGCTTCTATGGAGCTGGCCAAGGTCGAGGGGCCCTATTCCACTTACGAGGGGTCACCCATCTCACAAGGCGAGTTTCAGCATAACCTGTGGGGCATTAAGGATGAGGAGCTTTCAGGAAGATGGGACTGGGGCAAATTGCGCAAAGAAGTTAAAAAGCACGGTGTTCGAAACTCGTTATTGGTCGCTCCCATGCCAACTGCCTCTACCTCACAGATACTAGGAAACAATGAGTGCTTTGAGCCCTATACCTCAAACATTTATACGCGTCGTGTACTATCGGGTGAGTTTATTGTGGTGAACAAGCATCTGTTGGAAGATTTGGTGAAACTTGGTCTTTGGAACGAAAGCCTAAAACAGGAGTTGATGCGGGCCAATGGCTCCATCCAACATATTGATGCCATACCGGACGAAATCAAAGAATTGTACAAGACCGTTTGGGAGTTGAGCATGAAAGACATTATTGACATGAGCCGTCAGCGAGGTTACTTTATTGACCAGAGCCAATCGCTCAACCTCTTTATGGAAAATGCCAACTATGCCAAATTGACCTCGATGCACTTCTATGCATGGAAGAGCGGGCTCAAGACGGGGATGTATTACCTACGGACCAAGGCGGCCGTTGACGCCATTAAGTTTACGTTGGACAATACCAAGAAAAAGGAAGTGCCCGTTAGCGTTGTGGCCGAAGCCGAAGTGGAGGCAGCCTCACCAGAGACAGCAAAAAATCTGGAAGTAAAACCCACACCGGTAAGTACACAAGAAGTAGATGTTCAACCGATGACCGAGGCTGAGATGAAGGCATTGATCGCACAGGCCAAAGAGGGCCAGGCAGACGACGACTGCCTTATGTGTGGATCATGATTTGGGATTGAAAACCATCTTTCCAAAAGATTTGGTTTTTGGTCTGCGCTGAGATTGTTTCAGCATGTGATAGTGTTTATTGATTTAGAATGCCCCGGAGTAAGACTTACCCCACACAAAGTCGGATCCGGGGTGTTTTACTTGTTGGAATGGCGAAACATGGCATATGATATCAACAAAAGAATGCCATAGATGATCAAGAAGAAATAATACCGTTCCATAACGAACCCATGCGTTTATAAAATGGGTCGCACTTAAATCGGGAATATTACGCCCTAGGGTGTTAAACTAAATATAAAACCCGCCTCTTTATTCAAGAAGACGGGTTTTATTATGTTGTAGTGGCACGCTTGAACTATAGCGACCAAGCCTTGCCCTGTGTCAGTTCGTTGACATCACCACAGCCAATGTATTGGCCCGGCACGGGCAAGTATGCCAATACTTCCTCTCCGATATGCTCTGTGTTCTTGAATGCCCAAATGGCCATTCCCCGAAGGTCATTGGCAAACGAAAAATTTGATACATCTTCGTCAAGGTCAGCTTGCCCACCTTTCGTCACAGCTTCCATATAGCTATCGATTATTTCATTGTGCGATTGCTCTTCCTCATCGGTTCTTTTTCTAAGGTATTTTGCCAGAACAGGTTCAATGTCGGCAGCTTCCACATCCATGAGACTTTCCTTGCCCGAATCTGCCAAGACCCTGTTGAAAAAGGTCTCGGTTCGCATTTTTATGAAAGCCTGGGCCTCTTCAGGAATTACCTCGTTCATAAATGCATCGATGAACACATGCACGTTCAGTTCGGTCGCAGAAGGGGTGTCTGTCTTAGGCAAAATGACGTCAAGGGTCTGGGCCAAGGCATAACCCTGTTCTTTATCAAAAAAGTTGGGCACCCATTCGGCATAGGGCGGTTTGTCTTTACAGCCTTGTAAGATTCCCAATAAGGTTGGTGTGGCAACGGCATAGCCAAATGCCATACCCATATTTTTGAGTGCAGATCTTCTTTCCATTAGATGTTTCCTTTTTTAAGTTCTTGTGCTGCATGGTTGGCCGCCCTTGCGGTAAAGGCCATATAGGTCAAAGAGGGGTTTACACAGGCCGCTGAGGTCATAAAGGCCCCATCGGTAACATAAACATTCTTGCAGGCATGTACTTGGTTGTAGCCGTTCACCACAGAGGTTCTTGGGTCGCGGCCCATTCTTGCAGTGCCCATTTCATGTATACCGAGGCCCAGTGCCCCAGGGTTGTCAAAGGGCTCTACATCTCTTAGACCAGCTTTGGTCAACATTTCAACAGCTTGGTTTTTCATGTCTTCCCGCATGTTCCATTCGTTTTCCTTAAACTCGGCATCGAAGGTCACGGTTGGCAGCCCCCATTGGTCTAAATTATCATAATCAAGGGTCATGCGGTTGTCTTCGTAGGGAAGCACCTCTCCAAAGCCACCCATACCAAAGGTCCATCCGCCAGGTTTCAAAATGGCATCTTTGAGTCCCTTGCCATGAGACATTTCAGCGATGGTCTCTTCCCAGTTGCCCCTGCCCGCACCACCTTGGTAGCCGTATCCACGAATGAACGAATCGGTATTGGAGCTGCCGCCGAGATTTCTAAAACGCGGAATGTAGATGCCGTTGGGCTTTCTTCCCTTATAATATTTATCGTCAAAGCCATCAAACTTTCCAGAGGCGCCCACGCCTAAATGGTGGTCCATGATGTTTCTTCCCAATTGGTCAGAATCGTTCCCTAGTCCATCAGGGAAACGATCCGATTTTGACTGCATCAATATAGCGGTGGATGCGATGGCCGAGGCACACAAAAATATAACCTTGGCCTTGAATTCAAATTCTTCTTTGGTAATGCGGTCAATGACCTTGACCCCAGTGGCCTTTTTCGTGTCTGGGTCGTAGATTACCTGGTGCACTATAGAGTCTGGGCGCAAGGTCATATTGCCCGTTCTTTCGGCCGCGGGCAAGGTAGACGAGACACTACTAAAATAGGCCCCGAACGGGCAACCTCTGATACAACGGTTTCTGAACTGGCAACGGGTTCTGCCGTCGCCCTCAAATTTTTTGTCGCTATTAATGTGGGCAACCCGGCCTGCCGTGACCACACGGCCATCAAAATGTTCGGCCACTTTTTCACGTACATGCTGCTCAACACAGTTAAGCTCCATCATGGGTTCAAAAACGCCGTCGGGCAATTGGGGCAGGCCCAGTTTTTCGCCAGTAACCCCGATGTAGGCCTCAACCTTATCGTACCAAGGGGCAATATCTTTATAGCGAACAGGCCAATCCACGGCAATGCCATCCCGTTTGTTGGCTTCAAAATCAATGTCGCTCCACCGATAACTATGACGCCCCCACATAATGGAACGCCCACCCACGTGGTAGCCACGCATCCAATCAAAACGTTTTATTTCGTTGTAAGGGTGCTCAAGGTCGTTCACAAACCAGAAATTATGTGGGGCCTTGACGGTGTAACCCGTTCTGGCCTGTTTTTGTTGTTTGGCCTGTTCTTCTCTTGGTAATTCTCCATTGTGTGGAAAATCCCAGGGGTCCATATTGGCAGTAGGATAATCTTCTCGATGTTTGACCATTCTTCCCCTTTCGAGCACCAAAGTCTTGAGTCCGTTTTCACAAAGTTCTTTGGCGGCCCAGCCACCGCTGATGCCTGTCCCGACCACTATGGCATCATACGATTCTTGTTCTTCGTTGTAATAGAATTTGCTCATGTATTCAAACTTGTTTATCCTCTAAATGTATTAAATATTAAATTAATTTTCTACATTTAATCCTTAGGTTCGTTGAGAATTCTGAACTACAACGTTGTAGTAATTTTCAATGTAATAACAAATCCAAACCTTAGTTACACAATTATGAAAAGACGACAGTTTATCGGCAACAGCGCCAAAGCAGGTGTGGGCTTGTCGATCATGGGCATCTACGCATGCAAGAACACCAACAAAAAGGAGGAGAAAGAAGAAGAAACAGCAGTTGAAGCCGCGGTCGAGCCTTTCTTCAAGCTTTCTTTGGCACAGTGGTCTATCAACAAAATGATACGCAACGATGGGGTGGATCCCTACACCTTTGCCGAAAAAGCGAAGGCTTGGGGCTTTGAAGGACTGGAATATGTGAGCGGCCTATACTATCCGTTGCTTGAGAAAGATAATTTCTCTGAAGCCGCCATGAAAGAATTTGTTGACAGAAGCAATGCCGAGAGCCAAAAACACGGCCTCACCAATTTATTGATTATGATTGATGGTCAAGGTAATTTGGCAGCTGAAGAAAGTACCGAAAGAACCGCTGCCGTAGAAAACCACCATAAGTGGGTCGATGCCGCTGCCGCCATGGGCTGTCATTCCATTCGTGTCAACCTGAATGGCAGCACAGACCCCGAGGTATGGAAAGAGGCCTCAATCGATGGACTTACCCAATTGGCAAGTTATGCCAAAGACAAGAACATCAATATTATAGTAGAGAACCATGGGGGCCCTTCGTCAAATGCGGCATGGCTTGCAGAAATAATGAAAGAGGTAAATATGGCGAATTGTGGCACCTTGCCAGATTTTGGCAATTTCTGCATGAAACGGGAAGATGGATCCTATTATGAATCAAAATGTATTGAAGAGTATGACAAATACAAAGGGGTAAAAGAATTGATGCCCTATGCCAAGGCAGTCAGTGCCAAATCATATGATTTTGATGAAGAAGGCAACGAAACCACCATCGATTATGTGCGTATGTTGAAGATTGTAAAAGATGCGGGCTATACGGGCTATATCGGGGTAGAATATGAAGGAAATGAACTGGGCGAAAAAGAAGGTATCTTGGCGACCAAGAACCTTTTGATCAATGCAGCCAAGAAAATATAGGTATATCGTTTCTGATATATATGAAAGTACTCTTTAACCAACTGTTCGACTATAACTTTTACTGCAACCGCAAACTGATAGAAAAGTGCGTTGCCCTAGATGAAGTGCCCGAGAAAAGTAGGGTGCTGTTCAGCCATATTTTGAACGCCCACCATATCTGGAACCATCGTGTACTTCAAAAACCATCGACATTCGATGTGTGGCAAGAACATCCGTTGGGCAATTGGCAAGACATTCACTACGAGAACCAGCGAACATCTTTTGAAATAGTTACCAATGCCGATGATTTTGAGAAAAGAGTGGAGTACGAGACCACCGAGGGGCGCGTTTTCGCCAACGATTTAAAGGACATACTGTTTCATATCATCAACCACTCTACGCATCACCGTGGACAGATTTTGATGGATTTTAGGTCTAACGGTATGGACCCCGATCAATTGGATTACATTTTTTATAGACGCTGATTAACCGAAGACACCAAACCATGAAAACAAGCACCAAGTTTCAATTGTCATTTATGATGTTCCTTGAATTTTTTGTTTGGGGAAGCTGGTTTGTGACCATGGGAACACATTTGGGCCAAAATTTAGACTCTTCGGGGGGTGAGGTGGCCACGGCATATATGACGCAAGCTTGGGGGGCAATTGTCGCCCCGTTTGTCATTGGTCTGATTGCCGACCGCTTTTTTGCTGCCCAAAAATTATTGGGTGTGTTACATCTGAGCGGGACGGTACTGCTTTTTTTGATGGCCCAAACCAACGACTTTTCTGTATTTTACCCATACGTGCTCACCTACATGCTCATTTACATGCCCACATTGGCGCTTGTAAATTCAGTGGCATTCAACCAAATGAAGGACCCATCAAAACAATTTGCTTCCGTTCGCTTTTGGGGCACGATCGGTTGGATAGTCCAAGGGGTCTTAATTGGTTATGTACTCTTGTGGGAATCGAAAGACCTTCTGGAATCGACATTTATGTTGGCCGCATCGGTTTCGGTATTTCTGGGGGTTTACAGCTTTACCTTGCCGAACACTCCTCCACGCGCAAAAGGTCAGAAGGCCGATTTAAAACAAATTGTTGGCGCTGATGCATTGGCGTTATTAAAAGATAAAAACTACCTGATCTTCTTTGTTTCTTCCATTTTAATATGCATTCCCTTGGCGTTTTATTACAGCTTTGCCAATCCTTTTTTAAACGAGGTGGGCATGCCGAATGCCGCGGGCAATATGAGCCTTGGGCAAGTATCCGAGGCACTTTTGCTTCTACTTTTGCCGATTTTTTTGAAACGGTTCGGACTTAAGATCACATTGTTGGTCGGTATGTTGGCGTGGGTGCTCAGGTATGCCCTATTTGCCTTTGGAGATGCGGGGCCGAATATTTGGATGTTGTTCATAGGAATAGTCCTTCATGGTATTTGTTATGATTTTTTCTTTGTTTCGGGCCAAATTTTTACCGATTTTAAGGCCGGCAAAGAAATTCGAAGTGCGGCTCAAGGATTGATTACCTTAGCCACATACGGTGTTGGCATGTTGATTGGGTTCAAAATCGCAGGCATTATCGTCGACAACTATACTTTGCTGAACGGTGAACATGACTGGACGAACATTTGGTTAATTCCATCTGCCATTTCAGCCGTGGTTTTGGTATTTTTCTTATTGACGTTTAAAAATGAAAAAATAGTATTGAACAATTGACCAACTAATTATTAACTAAACATTTTATTATGGAAAACATCAACAAGAATCGATTGTTCATAGCCTCGTGTGTGGCCCTTTTGGTCACAGCCATGACCTTTGCCATTCGGGCACGGTTAGAGACTGTTTTTGGACCTGAAGGGGTAGGCCTCACCTTGGAACAGATCGGTTGGGCGTTTACCCCGGCATTTTGGGGCTTTACGCTGGCCATGATCATTGGAGGGCCTTTGGTCGATTCGCTTGGAATAAAAAAAATCACTTGGATTGCCTTCATTACACATGCCATTGGTATTGTTTGGACCATTCTGGCACGTGACCAGACTTCATTGTTTTTGGCTACACTGTTCGTAGGTATCGGCAACGGTATGGTCGAAGCCTCTTTGAACCCTATGATTGCCTCAATGTACCCTAAGAACAAGACGAAAATGCTGAACCGTTTTCACGTATGGTTTCCAGGGGGCATAGTGGTAGGATCCATTGTCGGTTGGTTTGTGATGGACGTTATGGGCCTTAGTTGGCAGATAATGGTGGGCACCTTGTTTATACCCTTGTTGGTCTATGGCTTCATGTTTTTTGGCCAAAAATTCCCTGTTACCGAGCGTGTCAAAATGGGGGTGAGCACGGGTAATATGTGGAAAAGTGTCACAAAACCCCTGTTTCTGTTTATGGTGTTGTGCATGTTGTTGACTGCTGCCACCGAATTGGGCACCAATCAACGAATAGAATCCCTTCTGAAAGAGAATGTGGCGGCACCCTTGTTGGTGCTGGCCTTTATAAACGGCATTATGGCCACAGGCCGTGCCTTTGCCGGTCAGGTGGCGCATAGACTTAAGCCCGAGGGTATGTTGCTGTTTTCGGCAGTTTTTGCATTTTTAGGGCTTTGGTTGTTGACGCTCACCAGTGGGTCCATGACCTTTTTGGCAGCAGCCATTTTTGCAGTGGGCATTACGTTCTTCTGGCCCACAATGCTGTCGTTTGTGGCAGAATATATACCCGAGAGTGGGGCCTTGGGGCTCTCGATCATGGGTGGGGCCGGAATGCTATCAGTTTCGATAGTGTTGCCCATTATGGGAAACATTCTTGACAATGCCAGTGCCAACGAAGCGTTGAAAATCATGTCGGTTTTACCGGCAATATTGATAGTTTTGTTCATCGGACTGAACGTTTATATGAGAAAGAGAAAACCTAAAAATGTTGAAGCATAAAACAAGCAGAAAATGCCAAAGAAAATCAGATTAGGAATATTAGGAGGCGGGGGCGATTCACTTATCGGCGTATTGCACCGTGTTGCATCGTTCATCAATGACAATTATGAAATAGTGGGAGCAGTCTTTAATCCCAACCATGAAGACAGTTTGGCCTTTGCCAGGGAAATCGACATTCCGACCAACCGCATTTACAAAGATTTTGACACCTTGGTCGAAGAAGAGCTGAAATTGCCTGAAGACGAGCGTATTCAAGTGTGCTCGATCCAGACACCGAACTTTCTGCATTTCCCCATGGCCAAAAAATTGTTGGAAAATGGTTTTCATGTTATCTGCGAAAAGCCGATGACCATGAACTATGAAGAGGCCAAAATACTTCAAGAAACCCATAAGAAATCAGGTAAGGTCTTTGCATTGACCCACACCTATACGGGCTACCCCATGGTTCGCCAGATGCGTGAAATGATCAAAGCGGGCGAGTTGGGCAAGATACACAAGGTCGATGCCCAATACTATCAAGGATGGATAAACCCCATCATCCATGATAAGGAAAAACGTTCATCGGTTTGGCGCTTAGATCCCAAAAAGGCAGGCATCAGTTCTTGTATGGGCGATATTGGCGTACATGCCTTTAACATGGTCGAGTACACCACCGGGCTGAAGGTAAGGTCGTTGCTGTGTGATTTCAATTATCTGTATGAAGACAATCAAATGGATGTAGATGGTACCGTGCTCATTCGCATGGGCGACCATGTAAAAGGGGTAATCCGATCAAGCCAAGTGGCCACTGGTGAAGAAAACGGTCTGGCCATCGCCATTTATGGTGAAAAAGGAGGATTGCGATGGGAGCAGGAAAACCCAAATTTTCTGTACCGGTTGAGCGATACAGAACCCTTACAGGTGTATAAGCCCGGTCATGCCTACAATTCAGAACTTTCTTTGGAGGGAACCAAACTGCCACCAGGGCATCCTGAGGGAATTTTTGATGCCATGGCGAACATTTATAAAGGAGCTGCCAAGGCAATTCGGGGCGAAAAGTACAACGATGGTGAATTTCCCACAATGGAAGATGGTGTTCGGGGTATGAACTTTATCGAAAATACAGTTGCCTCACATAAAAAGGGCAATGTTTGGGTCAACATGGATTAAGCCATAAAATATTTGTGATAATCCGTGGAATTAGTGTCCAATAGATTTTTCTCCAAGAAATTGGAAAAGACACTAATTCCACGGATTTTCACTTAATTGATGGAAACAAATAGTTTTTCATCGAGACTTCCTAAAAAAGCCTTGCTACCTTTTAAAGATCTGCTCAAACCGCTCAAAAACAATGATCATGCTTTCTCTTGGCACCTTGCCAAAAGGTTCGAGCTCGCGGGTGTAGTAGTCCCAATGGGTCTTTTGCCAATGTTCAAGGCTCTTGTCGCCTTCCCCTTCCAAACGGGCGTGTTCGGCATGAACGGCAAAAAAGGGCAGCAGTTTTACCGAGGTGGTTCTAATAATGCACTTTGCTTCTCCGGCCCAATCGGTGACCACCATAAAATCACCAATTTTAGGCAAAGGCTCACCCCTTAGCTGAAGCCCTAAGAGCGAATGTGAGGTAGCACGCTTGATGTCTTTGCAGATCAATTCAGCGCAGGTGTTGGCATCTTTTTCATTATCACAAAAATGGCCGACACGCGGGGCATCCTCATTGGCAAATTCCAAATGGGCATCCAAAAAATCGCCCCAAAGACTTCGGGCTGAAGCATTTTCCATAGAAAGTCAGTATTCAAGCAATATTATGAAATGAACGCCAATAAAATCAATTTTTTCGATAAGCTCCTCTTTTAAACCATTATGCCAGGGCAAATTTCCCCAATTTAAACTGTTCGGCGGCATGGTTCGCTGCTCTCGCCGTAAAGGCCATATAGGTCAAAGAGGGGTTCACACAACTGGCCGAGGCCATAAAAGCGCCATCGGTCACATAAACGTTGGGCACATCATGTAGCTGATTATGCTTGTTGAGCACCGAGGTTCGGGGGTTCCATCCCATACGGGCACCACCCATTTCATGGATTCCCAAGCCCGGGCCGGTTTCGGTGTCATACACTTCAACATCCTTAAATCCGGCATTCTTCAAAATGACGACGGCCTCTTCTTTTATGGCCTCCCGCATTTTGAATTCATTTTCTTTGAATTCAACATCAAAATCGAGCTGTGGCAGGCCCCATTGGTCTTTTTTGTCTTCGCTCAAGGTAACCCGATTGTCGTGGTAGGGCAACATTTCACCAAAACCGGTCATGCCTATCTGCCACCCACCCGGTTTTAAAACGGCCTCCTTTAATGCTTTTCCATATCCCATTTCGGCCACCATTTCTGACCAGTTTTCGCGGCTGGCACCTCCTTGGTACCCAAATCCGCGTAAAAAGTCGCCCCGTTTGGTCTTGTCGTCAAGGTTTACAAATCGGGGTATGTAAAAACCGTTGGGCCTTCTTCCCTTGTAGTATTTGTCTAAATGCCCGTCAACTTTTGCCGTAGCGCCCAATTGGTAATGGTGGTCCATAATGTTTCGGCCCAGTTGGTCGTGGTTGTTGCCCATTCCATCTGGGAACCTTTCAGATTTTGATTGTAACAAAATACCTACCGAGGCCATGGCCGAGGCACAGAGAAACACGATTTTTCCCTTGAATTCCATTTTTTCATGCGTCTCGGCATCGATGATCCTCACGCCCGAGGCCATTTTAGTACTCTCGTCATAGACGAGCTCATATACAATTGAATTCGGTCTAAGAGTCATGTTCCCGGTACGTTCAGCAGCGGGCAGTGTAGAAGAGTTACTGCTGAAATAGCCGCCGAAAGGGCAGCCGCGCCAGCAACGGTTGCGGTATTGGCAGGGGCCGCGACCCTTGAATTCTGTGGTATTCTCTGTAATATGGGCAGCACGGCCAATGGTCAACAAGCGGCCATCGTCAAAAGTCGAGGCCATTGATTTTTGTAGTTCCTTTTCCACGCAGTTCAATTCCATGGGAGGTTGAAATTTGCCATCGGGCAATTGTTTCAGCCCCAAATTTTCGCCACTGACCCCGATATATTGCTCTACCCTGTCGTACCATGGGGCAATGTCGGCGTATCGTACCGGCCAGTCAACGGCAATACCTTCTTTAAGATTGGCCTCAAAATCAATGTTGCTCCACCGATAGCTCTGACGGCCCCATGTGAGGGATCGCCCGCCGACTTGGTAGCCCCGTATCCAGTCAAACCGCTTTGTTTCTTGATAGGGGTGTTCAAGGTCATTGACAAAAAAATGCTTGACATCTTCCCTGGGCGCCCAACCGACCCGAAGCTGTTTGTGGTACTTTTTCTTGTCTTCCCGTGTCAATTCGCCCTTGAATTCATAATCCCACGGGTCATCGTTCATGGTCTTGTAATCGGCTACGTGCCTTACCATGGGGCCCCTTTCTAGCACCAAGGTCTTCAGGCCGTTTTCACAGAGTTCTTTGGCCGCCCAGCCACCACTGATACCGGTGCCGACCACAATGGCATCGTAGACCTCATTTTGATTCATTTCGGGGTGATTTAATTCTCAGCGAATCGCTATATTTATGACTTGGCAAAAAATATGTTAATTGGCTGTGTTTATTTCTTAAATATAGCGGATAGTTCCTTATTATTCTGAATAAAAAAGAATTCAAGCATTATGAGAACCATTAAAGGACCGGCCGTTTTTTTGGCCCAGTTTGTAGATAGCCAACCCCCTTTCAACTCGTTGGAGGGAATGTGCGAATGGGCTTCGGGATTGGGATATAAAGGTATTCAAATACCCACATGGGAGAAATTCCTCATTGACCTCGACAAAGCGGCCGAAAGCCAAGATTACTGCGATGAACTGAAAGGAAAAATAAACTCATACGGACTCGAAATCACAGAGCTTTCGACCCATCTTCAAGGGCAATTGGTGGCCGTACACCCGGCCTATGACATCATGTTCGACAATTTTGCGCCCGACCATTTGAAAGGGAAACCAAAAGAGCGTACCGAGTGGGCCGTCGAAACAGTGAAAAAGGCGGCCACCGCAAGCCGCAGGCTGGGCATTAAGGCCCACGCCACCTTTTCGGGTTCTTTGCTCTGGCATACCGCCCACCCATGGCCACAGCGCCCTGCAGGTCTGGTAGAGATGGGTTTTGAAGAGCTGGCAAGGCGTTGGAAACCTATTCTAGACCATTTTGACGAAGAGGGAGTCGATGTCTGTTACGAGATACATCCCGGTGAAGACCTTCACGACGGTGACACCTTCGAACGTTTTTTAGAGGCCACGGGCAATCACAAACGGGTCAATATTCTGTACGACCCCAGCCATTTTGTGCTACAGCAATTGGATTATATCGCCTATATAGACCATTACCACGAGTTCATCAAATCGTTCCATGTCAAGGACTCTGAGTTCAATCCCACCGGAAAAAAAGGCGCCTTTGGGGGCTACAACGATTGGGGCGACCGTGCCGGAAGGTACCGTTCGTTGGGTGATGGTCAAATAGACTTCAAGACCATCTTCTCGAAACTGACCCAATACGGCTGCGATGTATGGGCAGTGATGGAGTGGGAATGTTGCATTAAAAGTCCGGAACAAGGGGCACGTGAAGGTGCCAAATTTATACAGGACCATATCATCGAGGCGACCCAAAAGACCTTTGATGATTTCGCCGGAGCGGAAATCGATAAAGCAGAACTCAAAAAAATACTGGGATTATGAAAAAAGCAAAACTATTTCTTTTGGTATTGCTGGCCATAGGGTGCAAGCAAAAAGATAAAGAAGCAAATAAGGAAGCAAATAAAGAAGAACCGATGTCTGAAACCGCCGAAAATACAGATGAGGAAGCATGGCAGGTGTTGTTCGACGGCACCTCTTTCGAGGGATGGCATTTTTATAATGGGGGCGAGGTCGGCGAACCTTGGAAACTTGAAGAAGGGGCCATGGTATTTTACCCTCCCGAAGAGCGGCCAGAGGGTGCTAGTTATAATATTGTTACCGATGAAGAGTTTACCAATTTTGAGCTCTCGCTGGAGTGGAAGGTCTCGGAGGGTGGCAACAGCGGAATCTTTTGGGGCGTACATGAAAGTGAGAAATTTGGCCAGCCCTATCAAACAGGGCCAGAGATACAGGTGTTGGACGACGAGCGACACCCCGATGCCAAAAATGGCACCACCCATCAGGCAGGGGCCCTGTATGACATGATTGCCCCCTCAAAAAAAGTGGTGAAACCAGCAGGCGAATGGAACCAGGTCATTTTGACCATAAACCACGAGACCAATCAGGGCAGTGTGGTGATGAATGGGGAAAAAATTGTTGAGTTTCCTGTGCATGGTGAGGCATGGGACAAAATGGTGGCCAACTCAAAATTCGCCGATTGGGAAGGTTTTGGTGAATACCGAACAGGAAAGATCGGTCTGCAAGATCACGGCGATATCGTAGCCTATCGAAACATCAAAATAAGGCGTCTGTAATATGAGGGGAGTGGCAGGTATCTTTTGTGTTGTGGTACTTCTTATAGGATGCCAAGAAAGAACACCCCAAGAGCAATCAAGGGTGTTGAAGAACAAGCCAGAGGTCATCATTCACGAAGAATACCAAGGTGAAGAACCCACCAAACCAGAAGAAACAGAGGTGTATGAGCCCGTACCTCCAAAGGTTACGGTTGACGAAAACGGGGTGCCCAGCGATGCCATAGTGCTTTTTAATGGCAGTGGTTTTGACGAATGGGTCATGGCCAAAGGTAGTTTGCAAGTGGTTTGGCACCTGAACGATGATGGCAGCATGACCGTTAAAGACAAGACCGGCGATATTCAGACCAAACGGAACTTTGGCGACATACAATTGCACATTGAGTGGCGTTCACCTGCCGAGGTTCAACGAGAGGGCCAGAACCGGGGCAACAGTGGCGTTTTTATCAATAATCTGTACGAAGTTCAAGTGCTTGACAACAACAATAACGATACCTATGTCAATGGCCAAGTGGCCTCTATATACAAGCAGCATATACCCCTGGCCATGGCCTCTATGCCAAGTGGCGAGTGGAACACCTACGACATCATTTACCGCATGCCAGAGTTCAACAAAGAAGGCCAAAAAATCAAATCGGGCACCATGACCGTGCTGCACAACGGGGTATTGGTGCAAGACCATGTTGAGCTAAAGGGTAACACCCCCTACATCGGTTGGCCCCAAAACCCACCGCATGGCAAAGGACCGATTCGGTTGCAAGACCATGGCGACAACAGCAGGGTCAGTTACCGTAACATTTGGGTGAGGGAGTTATAATGGGTTTCGGAAACTTTTTAGCATCAATTGTTTTCGGTTTCCTCATTCTTGTATGTGGAATTATTTGGCAAAAATTTCCACCGAAGAAAATCAATTATTTATACGGATATCGTACTAGAAGAAGTATGGCCAATCAACAAATTTGGAAGTATGCCAATCGAATCGGAGCAAATATGTTTGTTTGGTTGGGCATTGTATTGACGGTATTCGGAATCCTTATATATGTCTTGTGGCCAAAAAGCGCTGTAATTATCTTGTTGTTTGTTATGCTATTGGGCATGGGAGTGGGAATATATTGGTGCGAGACCCAATTGAACAGGTACTTTGATAAGAATGGAAATCCAAAATCCAACCGTTAAATTTGGCTACCTTTGCCAAAATTGATTGACATTTTATGATCCAATCCATGACCGGTTTTGGGAAGCATGTGGTACAGCTTCCATCAAAAAAGATAACGGTTGAGCTAAAATCGCTGAACAGCAAGAACCTTGACATCAATGCACGTCTTCCGCAAGCATATAGGGAAAAAGAACTGGAGCTTCGCAAGGCCATTTCAGAATCGCTGGTCAGGGGCAAGGTTGATCTGAACCTGAACGTTGAGATTACGGGGGAGGAAACCACTGCCGAGATCAACGAGGGGGTGGTAAAAAAATATATGGGCCAACTCCGTTCCATAGCACCGGGCGATGATGTCAAATTGCTCGAGATGGCCCTGCGAATGCCCGATGCCCTTAAGACCGATAAAAATGATATCGACGAGGAAGAATTCAGGGCCATCAAGCAGGCTTTGAAACAGGCTTTGGAGAAAATTACCCTTTTTCGAACCCAGGAAGGAAAGGAGTTGGAAAAAGATTTCAACCTGCGCATCCAGAACATATTCGCCCTTTTGGAAGAAATCAAAAAAATAGATCCCGAGCGGATAAAGGCTCTTAGGGAACGGTTAGAGAAGGCCGTTTCAGATCTAAAGGTCGAGGTCGATGAAAACCGTTTTGAGCAAGAGTTGATCTATTACCTAGAGAAGTATGACATCACCGAAGAAAAGGTTCGTCTGGCCAACCATCTGGCCTATTTTCAAGAAACCATGAATTCTAAGGAAAGCAATGGAAAGAAACTAGGGTTCATTTCGCAAGAAATGGGCAGAGAGATCAATACCATTGGGTCGAAGGCCAATTATGCGCCCATGCAGCAGTTGGTGGTGCAAATGAAAGATGAGCTCGAGAAAATCAAGGAACAAATGCTCAATGTACTATGAGTAAGGGGGGCAAGCTCATAATTTTTTCGGCCCCTTCGGGCAGCGGCAAGACCACCATTGTCAGGTATTTGTTACAACAACCTGAGTTGAACCTGGCCTTTTCGGTCTCGGCAACCTCTAGACCCCGACGTGGAAAAGAGAAACATGGCGAACATTACTATTTTATGTCGGTCAATGAGTTCAAACAGCATATCAAAAACGGCGACTTTTTAGAGTGGGAAGAGGTTTATCGCGACTGTTTTTACGGCACCCTAAAAAGTGAGGTTGAGCGACTATGGGCCGAGGGCAAGAACGTTATTTTCGATATTGATGTGGCCGGTGGCTTGCGCATCAAGAAAAAGTTTCCTGAACAGACCTTGGCCGTTTTTGTAAAACCGCCAAGTGTCGATGAGCTCAAGATCCGGCTGAAGAAACGCAGTACCGAAGATGATGACAAGATCAACATGCGTATCGCCAAGGCCTCTGTAGAATTGGCAACCGCCCCACAGTTTGATAAGATTATCAAAAACTATGATTTGGACACTGCATTGAAAGAGGCCCATAAATTAGTGGCCGATTTTGTGGGTGCAACCAAGAAGGATTCTGAGGAAGAAGAATGAAAAGCATTTCGTTTCCCCTCTAAAAAGAGGGGATAAAGGGGAGTGTAAATATTTAAAAGGGGAGTGTAAATATTTAAGAGATGATTGTTAAATACAATCCAAAACTCAAAGAACTAGCACGACAATTGAGAAACAATGCTACAAAATCTGAAATTCGATTGTGGCAAAAGTTGAAGCGTAACCAAATGTACGGTTATGATTTACATCGACAGAAACCTATTGATGAGTTTATTGTTGACTTCTTTTGCAACAAGCTACAACTCGCAATTGAAGTTGATGGATATTCACATGAAATTTTGGAAGTATGGAAAAAGGATGTTAAGAAGACAAGAAGACTCAATGAATTGAATATCAATGTACTTCGTTTTTCAGATTATCAGGTAATGAACGATATTGAAAATGTATTGCTCGTTATAGAGGATTATATTTTACGATATGAGGAAAACTGAGATACACCTCCCTCAATCCCTCCTTTTTAGGAGGGAGGGTGACTAAACGCCAAACCAAAATGCTTAAAAAAATCGGTCTTTACTTTGGTACGTTCAACCCTGTTCATGTTGGCCATTTGATCATTGCCAACCATATGGTAGAATTTTCCGATTTGGATGAAGTGTGGCTTGTGATCACTCCCCAGAGCCCGTTCAAGGCCAAAAAATCGCTGCTCGACAACCACCATCGCTACCAAATGGTGCTTGAGGCCATACAGGACTACCCGAAACTTAAGGCGAGCAAAATAGAGTTTGATCTGCCACAACCGAACTACACCATCAACACCTTGGTACATCTTGGCGAAAAATATGGCAGCAATCATGAATTTTGTCTGCTGATGGGGGAAGACAACCTCAAAGGTTTCCACAAGTGGAAGAATTATGAGGTGATTTTAGAGAACCATGAAATCTACGTGTACCCCCGTGTTTCAGAAGGGAAGGTCGCGCATCGTTTCAAAGACCATCCGAAGATATATCGAATAGATGCCCCTATTATGGAAATATCATCCACCTTTATCAGAAAGCAGCACAAGGCCGGAAAAAACGTGCGGCCCCTCTTGCCCGAAGCCGTATGGCGGTATATGGACGAGATGAACTTCTACCGATAAAAGTATCAGTGTTTTTGGGTAGAGACCATGCCCACCATGCTATCGGCGGTGCCGTAGTACAGATACCAACGGTTGTTGAAATAGACCAGCCCCTCCAAAAAGGTGGTACCATCTTTATATTGCCCCGATTTTTCAAAGGGCAATTCAGGTTTGATGAACGGGTGGTCGGTACGATCGATAAGTTTCCATGGCTCATTGGCATCAAATAGTGCCTGCCCGCCCGTATAGATACGGTTGCCCAGTTCATTGACACCGATGTTTTGGCTGTTCCCGGCATTGTACAGCACTACGATACCCTCTTCTGTAAGCAAGGGCGGTGGGCCTGCCTCGACCAGCCAAGAGTCGAAATAACCAGGGCGGGGGCTCAATACAGGGGCGAGTTTGCCCTCGTAGTTCTCAACGGGTGTCCAGTTTATCAAGTCATCAGAATAAGCCAGCCAAATATGGGGCACATCGTAGTACATCCAATACTTTCCTTTGATTTTGGCGGCAACCAGTCTACCGTCTTTTAGTTTCGTTACAATGGCCCCTGATTTGGTCTCACGGTCATGGTACTTCCCATTTTTGTACTCTTCGAATATAGGGCCGTGTTTTTTCCAGTTAACCAAATCAGTGGAAGTGGCTATGGCCAATCGGGGCACCTCGCGGTTCCATTGGGTATAGGTCAGTATGTATTGACCGTCTTCGGTCTGCACAATTCTCGGATCTTCGATGCCACCGGGCCATTCGTATTTTTTTTGGTCATCATTATTTGGATATAACAGGGGTTCGGGCATCGTTTGGTAGTTTATGCCATCAACGGAAAACGCCATGCCTATGCGCGATCGGTGACCGCCGATTTCTTTTTCGCCCAGTTTTTCCTCGGCACGGTAAAGCACGAACAGGGTATCTGATTTTACAATGGCGGCAGGGTTGAAGGTGGCCATCGACTCCCAATGGGCTTTTTTGTTGGTTATGGGGTCGATGAAAGTACTTGTACTGTCTTTTTCAATAATCGGTACTGCATTTTCAGGTCTATGAAAAGGGCCCAGCATCCAAGGTTTTTCCAACGCTTGTGGGAAAGTGGTCGAGATGGTTCCTACAAGCAGGAAAATTGTCAATTGAACAGTTCGCATTTCAGTTCGTTTTTTTAAGAATATCGGTACCCAAATATTTGCCGTCTTTGTTGTAGTACCAAGCCCTTGTCTTTGGCATTTTGATACCGTTGATTTCTTCAATGCCCTCTAAAAGAATATATTCGCCATCATTTTTTGATTCGTCGTGGTAGAACTGGTACACCTCCATGGCATAGGTTTCGGGGTCAAAATAGAAGTACCATATATCATCGCCCACCTCTTTCTCGTAGGTGACTTTTAGCACCAGATATTCTTTGTTCTTGAAGGTTTTTGTGGTTACCACCGGGTCGATCAAGGTGCCGGGGTCTTTCAGCTTCATGGGCAGTCCATAAAGGTAGGTGTAATAGTTTTTGTACATACGCCCCCGTTCACAACTTAGGCGCAATCGTTCTTTATCTTCGGTGGAAATGTCATTGTTTCCATTGAGGCTGATGCTGCATTCGTTTCCCTTTAGCTCATAACGAAATAGGTCGTTATCTTTTTTGACTTCCAAGGAAAACCTGCGGGTTGGCAAGTCAAGAAAGATGGTGCTGACCCTGTCAGACGAATTGGGGGTTTTCATGGTTACTTTAAAAGAACCTTTGAACTTTGGCCAATTACCTTGTGGGTCATGGTATTCAATGGCCTTTTCAAGCAACTGTAGACTGGTAATCTTTTGGGCAGTTATTGTAGATACAGCCAAGAAGAGAAGCAATGTAAATCGAACCATAGGCCTACTAAATAGGACTACAAAGTACGATTATTATTTTCGATTGTTGCAGGCTCAACCGTATTATCATGTTCCACATAGTAAAGCTCTAGTAGCTTCATTAGGGCCTTTATAACATCATTGGTCTCGGTGAGCAAAGAAAAATACAATGTGGTATTTTTAGGGCTTGACTCCTCGGTTCGCGTACGTGCCACCTGTTTCTTGATTTTGTCAGATACCATGCTTGACAACTCTTCCTTTTTGTTAAGAAGGTTTCCGAGAGATTCAAAAGAGCGAGATTCAAAGGCTTCGGCGGTTTCTTTCAGAAGCCTGTCTATTTCAATGTCCAACTCTTTCAGCTCTTTGATTTGGTTGTATTTGAGCTTTTTATGATTGTTATTGACATGGGTGTGGCTGAGTTTGGCGATATATTCGAGAGATTGGGAAATATCTTGAAGAAGCCCCAATAGTGTAATATAAAAATTACTGGCCCCTCCTACACTGGCCTCATCAAGATTTTTGATAAAGTAGAAGATATTATTTTTTAGGTCTTCTATCTCGTTTGAGAGTTTGTTTATTCCCTTCTTGTTCTTTTTCAGCTGGTCTAAGTCGTGACGGGCCAGTCCATTTATGGCCTTTGTATAGAGCTTGTTGCTTCGGTGTAGCATATTGGCAACATTTTCGGCACTCTCGTGAATCACCCCTTGTATAGAACTGCTTTCTGCTCTTCTTAGACCGTCTTCTGCCTTCATCTCCCGTGATTTTTTATTATGTGAGAGGTAGTTTCGTAGTAGTAGCACAGCTGCCATAAAAAGCAATGCAACCAATGCAATGGTACCGCCCCAATTTAGGGTCAGCGCAATAATGGCTGCTGCGGTAAAGGCGCTGAAAGCTGTGAAAAACCATCCGCCGATTACATTAAGTACACCGGCCACACGATAAACCGCACTCTCGGCCCCCCAAGCCCGATCGGCCAAAGAGGTGCCCATGGCCACCATAAAGGTGACATATGTGGTCGAAAGGGGCAATTTCATTGAGGTGGCAATAGAAATCAAGACACTGGCGACCATAAGGTTTACAGCTGCTCGAACCAAATCAAAAGCTGGTAAGTCTTGTGTCTTGCTTTTCGGCACATATACTTTCGGCAACTCAAAGCGAGCGTCTATTACTTGGAGTACTTTAGGGGGGATTACACTGTTTATAATTTCTGAAGCCGCAACAGAAAACTTAACAATTTGTCTAGATAAAAAATTGGGCTGAAAACGTTCATCACCCTCATCTTGGCGTGCCAAATCGACACTGGTCTTTACCACACTTTTAGCCTTTGATGAAAACCAAAGTGTTATTACCATGATTAGACCAGACACCAGTAAGAGCGAAGTCGGTGCTCTAACCGCTGCCGTAAGGCCCTCCATATTGAATTGGGTAGGATCGATACCTGATTCTTGCCAGTTTTGGAATGATTGAAGTGCCGCGATTGGCACGCCAACGAAATTTACTAGATCATTGCCAGCAAATGCCATGGCTAGGGCAAAAGTGCCCAATACTATTACCAAAGTGTAGACGCTCCGTTTGAACAATGATGATATGGCCAATGAAATCAATGACCAAAGGACAATATTTCCAAAAATGAAAAGAGTTGTGTTGGTCAACACAAATTCTATGGCCTTACCATCGAAAAGGTCAGCACTTTTTAACCCCTTGATAAGTATGAAATATACGATAGCCGTAATGGCCAACCCCCCAAAAATTGACTCTACCCATTTCGGATTTTTGTTAAACTCGAATGAAATCAATAACCTTGAAAAGAACTGTACGAGTGCGCCAATGGTAAAAGCGATGAAGACTGAAAGCAAGATGCCCAAAATTATCTCTGTTGCCTTTTCGGTATTGATATAGGCGGCCAAGTCTAAGAAGCTGCCGTTGGCACCTATAATCTTGACCATTGAAATGGCCACAGCAGCACCCAACAGCTCAAAGACAATAGAAACCGTTGTAGAGGTGGGCATACCCAAAGTATTGAAAAAGTCTAGAAGCAAAATATCGGTGATCATAACTGCCATGAAGATGATCATGATTTCCGCAAAGACAAATTCACTAGGGTTAAAGATTCCCTTTCGGGCAACTTCCATCATGCCGCTTGACGACATTGCACCAAAGGCAATGCCCAAGCTTGCAACTATCATTATGGTCCTGAATGAAATGGCTTTTGAGCCAATGGCAGAATTCAAAAAATTTACCGCATCGTTGCTGACACCGACCACTAAATCAGTGATGGCCAACAGACCAAGGGCAACAATCATGAAAATGTAGATATTCTCCCCCATAACAAAATACCCGCAAAATTGAAATTATAATTTGTTTTCTAGGTTAAAATAAGGTTATGAAACCAAATAAGGCCCTTCAAAATAGGAAAACTTTATGCCATTTTTGTCTTTGCCGCTATACATTGAAGAAGCGTGCAAACAGACAATAATAGTCTTAAGTAAATTGAGCTGTATTGGCGGAGTTTTACAATTGCCTCTTTTTCAGCTCCCTGTGCTGGGGGTCATAGGCTCAGGTTCTCTGTCGATGGGAACTTCGGCACTGGTGGCTGACGGTGTCGCAAAATCCAGTGTTTTGGCACTTAAGCCTTGCACTATGTTAGTTAAGCCTTTTTCACTCACTTTGATGGGCAATTCCAAGGTCTCATAACCAACAAAACTTATCACCACCGTATATCGCCCCGGAGCGACACCCTCTATTTCAAAATTACCATGGAGGTTGGTCATTGCCTTGAATGGGGTGTCTTTTAACTGCACATTGACAAAAGACATAGGCTCATTTTCCCAACTGTTATCAGTGATTTTTCCGAAAACTAAACCTTTTTGTTGGGCACATACCAGAGATGTGGAAACCAACGCTATGTAAAGAAATAATTTTTTCATTTGACGTGGGGTCACAAAAGTGACTACAAAGAAATGCCAAGCATGTTAAAACAACGTTATGTACAGGTTAAATGCAACGCATCAAATTTTTTTACATATACTGAAAAGAGCTATAAAGAATAGGCAAAAATGTATCTTGCGTGCTGATTTTTGATTGATACTATGGAATGGGAAAGGCTTTTATCGCTAAAAAGGCAAGGTGACGGCCATAAACGCTTGCGAAGTGAGCAAGATGAGACCCGTTTGGGCTTTGAGGTAGATTACGACCGCATCATTTTCTCTTCTGCCTTTCGGGGCCTGCAAGACAAGACCCAGGTGATGCCCTTGCCAGTCACGGCAAGTGCCCGAAAGGCCTTTGTGCACACCCGGTTGACCCACAGTCTCGAAGTTTCGGTGGTGGGTCGTAGCCTTGGCCGTATCGCCGGCCAACAAATACTGAACAAGTACCCTTCACTAAAAGAAGTGCACGGCCATCGCTTCAACGATTTCGGGGCCATCGTGGCGGCTGCGTCATTGGCACACGATATAGGAAACCCCCCCTTTGGACATAGCGGGGAGAAAGCCATCGGGGCTTATTTTGAATCGGGCCCTGGACAGCGGTACAAAGCAGAGCTCACCGAAAAAGAATACCACGACCTGCTCGATTTCGAGGGCAACGCCAATGGCTTTAAATTGTTGACCGAGTCAAGACAGGGCGTGCCCGGGGGGCTACGGTTGAGCTATGCAACCTTAGGGGCCTTTATGAAGTATCCGAAAGAATCGTTGCCCAAGAAGCCAACCAAGCATATCGCTGATAAGAAGTTCGGGTTTTTTCAATCAGAGAAGACCTTTTTCGAAGAAGTGGCCCACGAACTTGGCCTGAAAAGAAAGGCAGATAACCCAGAAATAGGTTTCCACAGGCATCCGTTGGCCTATCTGGTCGAAGCGGCCGACGACATTTGTTACACGATCATTGATTTTGAGGATGGAATCAACCTAGGGCTCATATCAGAAGAATATGCCCTTGAGTATTTGATCAAACTGGTAAAAGACCAGATCAACACCAAGAAATACAATCAGATGCCCTACATGAGCGATCGGCTCAGTTATTTAAGGGCCCTATCGATCAATACATTGATTTCTGATGCAATCCGAATTTTTGTTGATAATGAGGAGGCCATCTTGGAAGGGGATTTTGATACTTCTTTAATGGAAAAAAGCCGGTTTAAGCCCCAAATGGACGATATCATCCAATTGAGCGTTGAAAAGGTTTATCGGTCGCAGGATGTAATTGAGAAAGAATTGGCGGGTTACCGGATCATAGCCGATCTACTTAAAATCTTTATCACGGCTTTGGTACATTATAAAGACAATAAGGCGAGCAACTATGACCGGCTCATCTTGCAGTCAGTGCCGCCTTTGGACAGGTTCAAACAAGCTACACTATACCAATTGCTGATGGGGGCCAGTTGTTTTGTGGCCAGTCTATCAGATACCGAGGCGGTTCACCTGCATAATAAGATGACAGGCAGGCAGGTCTAAAATGCAAACGACAGCCCTATGCCCAACAACTGTTTGAACTGTACCTTGGGCACACCGGGATCAACAACGGTTCCGTCATCAGCCAATTGTTCATCGAACTTGATATCATCATCGTAGATGATGTGCGTGCCGATATCAGCATTTATGTATTCGTTCACCTTCAGCTTAAAGTTCAATTCCCAATCGACATCGACATTGCCAAAACTCTTTAAATAATCGGTATAGAGGTTCAGGCGATGGTTGATAAATATGTTCTTGAAAATCTCGTCTTCCCATGTGTTGGTGATCAGAAATCCTAGCTCGGCAAAGACATTTTTGCCCTTTTCTACCCCGAAGGCCCCTTGGTTTGAAAGGTCCTCATCCAAAACGAAGGTGGCCTTATAGGTAAGTGGCGAAATGTATAGGTTGAATTTTTTTGTGTCGGGCGCATAGGTGGTACCCGCACCAAAAAAGAAGTACCCAGGGGCCATGAACCTTGATATGGGTGTTGAGGTGTCGGGATATTTATAACCGTTGGTAAACTGGGTATTGAACTTTGTCTTGACCGAATAGAACCAGTTGGTGAGCGTATCCCTTCTAAAGCCAAAGGTTGATGACAATCGAATGAGATCATCGGTTTTCTGCACAGACCTACCTTCTTGCACATTGATCCCATACCTGAAGCGCAGTTCATTGTCCCAGGTGATATAGCGATATTTATAATTGCGTGTAAAGGTAAGGTTGCCCAAGGCGGTTACAGAATTGTTGCCACCGGCATTCCAGTTTACAAAGGCCACTTCGTTCAGGTTGATGTTCAAAAGGTTTTCTTGTTTCCAGAACAAAGGCGGTACAAATTTCTTGGGCTTTTCTTTCAGTGCCTTGACTTTGTTGAACGATATTCTGGGACTGATTCGACGTACGCCCCTGGGAATGATGTTGATTTGCTTTTGTGGCATTCTAATCACGGTCACATCCCAGTCGAGACTGTCTACAGTCTGCTGTGAGATCGAGTCTTGGCCACATACGGAAAAGGCAATAAGAAAGAAGAGAAAAAAGATTTTCTTAGTGTTCATTTTCGGGTTGGTTGTTCTATAAAATTCAAGATTGCATCAAAATCTATGCCAGCCAACCTGTGCAGTTCCTCTATTGTGCCGTGTTCCATAAAAGAATCTCCAATGCCCATTATCTCAATCGGTTTTTGCACGCTCTTTTGATTGGCATATTCTAGAACGGCACTGCCGAAACCACCTTTTTTACAACCATCTTCAATAGTTGCCACATATTGATAGTGGGTAAATACGTGGTCGAGGGTTTTGGTGTCAAGGGGTTTGGCAAAACGCATGTCGTAATGCCCAACTTCTTCGGGATGCGAAGATGCCTCAATGGCCTTTTTGACCACGTTGCCTATGGGGCCAATAGAGAGAATGGCCAGCCTGTTGCCCCTTCTGAGTTCTCTAGCGGTACCCAATTCGATGGTCTTGAAGGGTTGTCTCCAGTTGAACACAGCACCCCTTCCACGGGGATATCGAATGGCAATCGGCAAATCGAGACCTTGCTGCGCGGTATACATGATATTTCGCAATTCCACTTCATCCATCGGGGAAAATAACACCAAGTTTGGGATGCACCTTAAATAGGCCATGTCAAACACACCATGGTGGGTGGGGCCGTCTTGGCCCACAATTCCGGCACGGTCCAAACAAAAGATGACCGGCAGTTTTTGTAATGCCACATCATGAATTACCTGGTCATAGGCCCGCTGTAAGAAGGTCGAGTAGATATTGCAAAAAGGCACAAGGCCTTGGGCGGCCATACCAGCGGCCAGTGTTACGGCATGTTGTTCGGCAATGCCTACATCAAAAGCCCTTTCGGGCATTTCTTGCATCATGTATTTTAAAGAGCTGCCAGTGGGCATGGCGGGCGTAATGCCCACGATTTTCCCGTTCTTTTTTGCCAGTTCAATTATGGTATGGCCGAAGACATCTTGAAATTTTATGGGTTCTTGTACCGCTTCTTTTTGTTGTCGAATTCCAGTTTTTGCATCAAATTTTCCTGGGGCATGATATGCCACTTGATCTTCCTCGGCCTTTTTAAGCCCTTTGCCCTTGGTGGTAATCACGTGCAACAACCGGGGGGCTTTTATTTTTTTTAGCCGTTCCAGTTCAAAGACCAGAGCTTTTATGTCATGTCCGTCAACGGGGCCAGAGTAATCGAGGTTGAGACATTCGAATAGGTTCTCTTCTTTTGCGGTGCCTGCCTTTACATTGGTAAGATATTTTTTGAGCGCACCCACACTGGGGTCAATGCCAATGGCATTGTCGTTGAGAACGATCAACACGTTCGCATTGGTCTCACCCAAATGGTTCAAGGCCTCAAAGGCCATGCCACTGGCGATGGAGGCATCCCCTATAACGGCAATGTGGTTTTTGTTTTCATCACCTTGCAACTTTGATGCGATGGCCATGCCCAATACGGCAGAGATAGAGGTAGAGCTGTGGCCAGTGCCAAAGGCGTCATACTCGCTTTCATCCCTTTTTGGGAAACCGCTAATGCCCCCCAGTTGGCGATTGGTGTCGAAAATCTTTTTTCTGCCCGTCAATATTTTGTGTCCATAGGCTTGGTGGCCTACATCCCAGATCAGTAAATCACTAGGGGTGTCAAAGACATAGTGAAGGGCTATGGTGAGTTCGACCACACCGAGGCTTGCCCCCAGATGGCCCTCTTTTGTCGATACGATGTTGATGATGAATCCACGCAGCTCTTTTGCCAGTTGAGCAAGTTGGTCAACTGAAAGCCTTCGCAGTTCTGCAGGGGTTTCTATGTGGTCCAATATTTTTTTCAAATGGAAGGAAAATGCAAAAATACCATATTCGTCATACATGATATGGGCCAAGATTAGTAGTTTTGCCCCTAAATAAAACGAACTTGGCTAAATTGATCAATCCGTTCGATGATGCATACTTCATGAGGAAGGCCCTGCAAGAGGCTGAAGCCGCCTACCAAAGCGGTGAGGTTCCTGTGGGGGCCGTGGTGGTGGTCAACAATCGAATTATCGGCCGTGCGCACAACCTGACCGAAAAACTGCATGACGTAACCGCCCATGCCGAAATGCAGGCCATTACGGCGGCCTCTAATTTTTTGGGAGGAAAATATCTTCATGGCTGTACCCTGTACGTGACTTTGGAGCCTTGTCAAATGTGTGCGGGGGCACTTTATTGGAGCCAGATTTCAAAAGTGGTGTATGGTGCCGCCGACCTAGAGCGGGGTTTTAACGTTATGGGCACCTCATTGCACCCCAAAACAGAGGTGGTCGGCGGGGTGCTGCAAGATGAGGCCGCCGATATGTTGAAACGGTTCTTTATACAAAAGAGAAACTTGAACTAGCGGAAGCCGCCCCGGTTTTCGGCAAGGCAAAAAAATCGCGGCCCCGATAGCTATCGGGGCCGGGATGTAAAAATTCCAAAATAAAATATTGTTATCCGATTACCTGCACTTGTGCGGCAACCATTCCTTTTCTTCCTTCTTCTTCTTGGTATTCTACTTTGTCTCCTTCGTTGAGTTCAACCCCGTTCAAGGAGGTGGCGTGAACAAAGATATCTTTGCCCGTTTCATCATTGGTAATGAATCCGTAACCTTTGGATCCATTGAAAAATTTAACTGTTCCGGTCATGGGTAAAAAAATAAATGTTAAAGTACGAAAGTAGCTCATTTTGAGCGGTTAAAAGAACCAAACGGGGTAAATTTCCATAAAATTATCGATTTTTAGACCGATCTCTGTCTTTCGTTCTCATTTTGTCAATGTTTTCTTTGGTCAGCATATAATCTTTCATTTTTTTTCCCTTGCTCTCTTTTATGAGGAAAAGGGGCATGGCCACCAAAAAAAGGCCGACCGTTCCCATGCCTATATACTTATCTGCTTTCCCGGGTTCTTCGGTTTTTATGGTAAACCCATAAATAATAGACCCTATCGAGGCCAAGACCACAACTATAATGATATATTTGAGCTTCATACGTCTTTGGTATAATTGATAAGTTCTCTGCGATAGGCTGTTAAAAGTTTTGATTTCGACACAAAACCTAGGTATTTGCCATCTTTTACAACGGGCAGGTTCCATGCACCGCTATCTTGGAATTTTTGCATGACCTCTTTCATGCTATCCTGTTCATAAAAGATTTTTTCAGGCGGCTTGTTCATCAAATTTTTCACTTTCACGGTATCGTAAAGTTCTGCATTGAACATAAACTCGCGAATGTCATCAAGCAGTACGACGCCCACCAATTTTTTACTTTCATCCAGCACCGGAAAAAGGTTTCTCGATGATTTTGCCACCGCCTTGTGCAACATTTCGCGCAAGGTCATTTCAGGCATTACGGCCTTGAAATTCTTTTCTATTACCTCATCAAGGTCCATCAGGGTCAGCACCGCTTGATCCTTGTTGTGGGTCAGCAACGCACCCTTTTCGGCCAGCTCTTTGGTGTAAATGGTGTAATCGAGTGTGTTTCTGGTTATAAGGTACGAAATAGAGGCGGTTATCATCAAGGGAACGAACAATTGATACCCTCCCGTGATTTCGGCAATCAAGAAAATGGCGGTCAGGGGGGCGTGTATTACCCCAGAGATCAATCCGGCCATACCGATAAGGGTGAAGTTCGATTCAGAGACCTGAAAGCCAAAACCCACATTGTTGATGACCTTGGCCACCACATTGCCCAGGGCACTGCCCATGACCATTGTGGGAATGAAAATGCCGCCAGCCCCTCCGGCCGCAAAGGTCGTGGTCATGGCAATGGCCTTAAATATGGTAATGCCAAAAAGTAGGGCGATCACCACCCAAATGTTTTCAGTGTAATTGTCAAAAGGGGTATTGCCAAGCGCCTTGAGGTGCTCGCCATCCAAAAGATCGTTTATAAAGCCGAAGCCTTCGCCATAGAGCGGTGGAATGAAATAGAGCATGATGCCGATGGCCATACCGCCGACCAGCAGTTTGTACTTCGGACTACGGAACGGTTTGAACAGTTTCAAAATACCAAAATACATTTTGGTAAAATAAATGGATGCCATGCCCGTACCCACCCCCAATAGCAGATAGAAAAGGGTGTCGTTGAGGTCAAATCCTTCCGAAAGGGAGAAATTGAAGAGCACTTCGTTTCCCAAAAAAAAATAAGAGGTCAAGACCCCAGAAATCGAGGCCAACAACAACGGAAGTACAGACAGCATGGTCAGGTCAAGGCTAAACACCTCTACGGCAAATATGATGGCGGCAATGGGCGACTGAAAAATAGAGGCGATGGCCCCGGCCGAAGCACAGGCAATCAGCAACGAGCGGGTCTTGGCATCGATATGTACCAGTCGGCCCAAGAAAGAACCCAGTGCCGAACCCGATGCCACGGCAGGGCCCAAAAGACCGACCGAACCCCCGAAACCTACCGTCAACGGGGCCGTGATCAACGGGGTATAGATCTGCTTGGGCGATATCAGTCCACGGTTTTTTGAAAGTGCGAACAAGATATGCGAAATGGCATGGTCAAGCTTTTCTTTATGCACATATTTGACATACAGATAGACCAAGGTCAACCCGACCACGGGTAGAACAAAATAGAGTTGGTTTTCAGAAAATATAATACCTTTTTCAAGCAGCGATTCAATAAAGTATGTCAGGTTTTTGAGGGTCACTGCGGCCAAACCGGCCAAAAGCCCTATCACCACACTCAACAACTGTACAAAAGTTTTGCTAGAGATATTCTTATACCTCCATTTGAGAAAACGGGTGAGCAACGATTTCTTTTTTTGTGGCATTTGGGTTGAGTGGAAACGCCGTAAAAGTATTAAAAATACTACTCTAGGCGAGAATTTTTCAATTGTCCAACTTCAAATGCAGTTCTTTCAACTGTTCTTCATCGATGGGTGCCGGGGCATCGATCATCACGTCACGGCCACTGTTGTTCTTAGGAAACGCAATAAAATCGCGAATGGTCTCTTGCCCGCCCAAAATGGCCACCAACCGATCTAGGCCGAAAGCGATACCGCCATGCGGCGGGGCACCGTATTGAAAGGCCTCCATCAAAAAGCCAAATTGCGCCTTTGCTTCCTCAGGCGTAAAACCCAGATGTTTGAACATGATCTGTTGGGTTTCCTTATCGTGAATCCGGATGGAGCCCCCTCCGATTTCGTTTCCGTTGAGCACCAAATCGTATGCATTGGCACGAACGGCGCCCGGATCAGATTCCAACAATTCCAATTGTCCGGGTTTTGGCGAGGTAAAGGGGTGGTGCATGGCATGGTAGCGCCCTGTTTCCCCATCGAGCTCCAGCAACGGAAAGTCGATGACCCAAAGGGGTGCGAACTCATCAGCCTTTCGAAGTCCTAACCGCTCGGCCATCTCCATGCGTAGGGCACTCAGCTGGGCCCTGGTCTCTTTGGCATTGCCCGATAGCACCAAAATCAGGTCGCCCTGCGAGGCCCCTGTCAGCTTGGCCCAAGCGGCCAAATCTTGTTGGTCGTAGAATTTATCGACCGATGATTTAAAGGTGCCATCGTCATTACATTTTACATAGACCATTCCCTTGGCCCCGATCTGTGGGCGTCTTACCCAATCTATCAATGCATCCAATTCTTTTCTTGAGTACGAAGCGGCGCCCGGTACGGCGATGCCCACCACCAATTCGGCCGAGTTGAACACATTGAAATCTTTGTGCTGAGCAACTTCGTTCAGTTCGGCAAATTCCATTCCGAAACGGATGTCGGGCTTGTCGTTGCCAAACCTTTTCATGGCCTCATCATAGGTCATTCGGGGAAACCTATCAATAGTCACGCCCTTTATTTCTTTGAGAAGGTGCTTCGTAAGCCCCTCGAAGGCGTTCAATACGTCTTCTTGTTCCACAAAGGCCATTTCGCAATCGATTTGGGTAAATTCAGGTTGCCTGTCGGCCCTAAGGTCTTCATCTCGAAAGCATTTTACAATTTGGAAGTATTTGTCCATGCCCCCTACCATCAATAGTTGTTTGAAGGTCTGAGGCGATTGTGGAAGGGCATAAAATTGGCCTTCGTTCATACGGCTCGGCACCACAAAATCACGTGCGCCCTCTGGGGTCGATTTGATCAGATAGGGTGTTTCAACCTCTATAAACCCGTGGTCGGAGAGATATTTTCGAACCTCCATGGTCACCTGATGGCGAAAGATAAGATTGTTCTTTATCGGATTTCTCCTGATGTCGAGATAACGGTACTTCATACGGATGTCTTCACCACCATCGGTATCATCCTCAATGGTAAAGGGGGGCAAGAGCGCTTTGTTCAGAAGTGTCAGCTCAGTGACCAACAATTCGACGTCGCCCGTGGGCAGATTGGGGTTTTTTGAGGCCCTCTCTATAACTCTTCCCTTCGCTTGTATAACGGTTTCACGACCTAGGGATCGGGCTTTTTCCAACAGTTCGGCAGCAGACCGTTCTTCATCGAACACCAATTGGGTCACTCCATAACGGTCTCGTAAATCTATCCATACAACAAAACCCTTATCGCGTACTTTTTGCACCCAACCACTTAGGGTAACTTCTGAATCGATGTGCGATGCCCTTAGTTCACCGCAGGTATGGCTTCTGTACATAGTTCATTTTTATGATTTGCAAAGGTAATGGAGTTCGGTTAGTTGGCAAGTATAGGCCAATGTTGTTTTCTTATTTATGTAGGGTGATTATTGTGAAATTGACAGAAAAATTGGCGATAATTATGAAATAACCATAAAATCTTCTTTACTTTGATGCTGTTAATAGCTAATCCAAATATCTATGAAAATGGAACAATACCTATTAAAAGGTACTTTTTCTGTGTTGTTTTTGTGCATGCCACTGATGATTTTTTCGCAGGGAACAATTACAGGAAAAGTAACCGATGCAGACAATCTTCCATTACCCGGTGTGACCATCATTGAAATGGGCACCAACAATGGAACAACCACAGATTTTGACGGAGAGTACTCCTTGAATGTGCAGAATTTCCCTGCGACGCTGCAATTTTCGTTTTTGGGGTACGCCACTGTAGAGCGTAGCGTAACAGGACCAACTTCTTTGAATGTGGTCATGGAAGAATCGGCCACGGGATTGGAAGAAGTCGTGGTTACCGGTTTGGGTACTTCCATCAAGCGGAGCAACCTGGCCAATGCGGTGGCAACGGTTTCTTCAGAGGAATTGGTGGGCACCACGGCCCAAACGACCGTTGATGGTGCGTTGTATGGAAAAGTGCCAGGGGTCAACATCACCTCTTCATCAGGGGCCCCCGGTGGTGGATTCGCACTACGGCTGAGAGGGGTCTCTTCAATCAATGGCAACAACCAGCCGTTGATCATTGTTGACGGGGTGTATTACAACAACGTTGAAATTCCGTCAGGCCTGCGTTTTGCCTCAGGGGCAAACCGCGGCAATGAAGAGAATGCCAGCAACCGCTTGGCAGACCTGGATCCCAACGATATCGATAACATTGAGGTGTTAAAAGGGTCCTCAGCTGCCGCCATCTATGGGCAGCGCGGAAATGCCGGGGTCATCATAATTACCACAAAGCGCGGTAAATTAGGAAAGACCAAAATCGATTTCAGCCAAGACGTTGGTTTCAATACCATAATGAACCCCTTGGGGCTGCGACCATGGACCGCCGAATCGGTGGAAAGTGTTTTTGACGCCACTGAGAGAGCGAAATTCGAAGCCACCATCTCTGAGCGTGGAAGCCTTTACGACTATGAAGATATCATTTATGGCGAGACCGGGTTGATCACCGAAACCCGATTGAGCGCCACCGGTGGTAACGAGAAAACGAAATTTTACTTGGGCGGGGGCTACCGTGACGAAGAAGGAATTATTAAAAACACCGGCTTCGATAGACTATCGCTTAGGGTAAATATCGAGCATCGTATTTCTGATGTTTTTGATTTTACCTCAACAACCAACTATACACGTAGCAATTCAAGTAGAAGTTTTACCGGAAACGAGAACGAAGGGGGGTTGAGCTACGGTTACACCCTTGCTTTTACCAGACCTTGGAACAATCTTTTTCCAGATGAAAATGGCAACTATCCCAACAACCCCAACTATCCGGGCAACCCGATATTTGTAAGGGACAATGCCAAGAACGAAGATTCAAACAACAGGATCGTGCAGGGGCTTTCCCTTAACACCAAACTGTACACAGATGACGTGAACAGAGTACGATTGGTATTCAGTGGGGGGCTCGACTATTTGGCCAACCAAACCTATGTGTATGTACCTGAGACCCATCAAGCACAAATAGGGGGGCAAGGCGGATTTATCGCCGTGGGAAAGAACAATTTCACCCAGTGGAACGGGCAGGCCATCGCCATTTGGAACCACGATGCCATGCAGGGCGATTTGGGCTTGACCACCCAAGCGGGTATCACATATCTTGACCAAGAGGCCAATTTGGTGAACAGTCGTGGGGCACTTTTGGCAGCTGGGCAAACCAGTGTTGACCAATCAGTGAACCAGACCATTGACCAGTTCAGGTCTGAAGAACAAGACTTTGGCTACTTTGCCCAAGTAGAGGGAAATTATAAAGATCGGTTTATAGCAACCTTGGGCTATCGTCTTGACAAGTCGAGCAGAAACGGCGACCCCAATAAGTTCTATGGTTTTCCCAAGGCTTCCTTGGCGGTAAATATGACCAATTTTGACTTTTGGAATGTAGAAGCCATCAGCCAATTGAAACTAAGGGCGGCCTATGGTGAAACGGGTAACCCGGCAGGATTTGGCGCTACTTTTACAAGTTTGGGCACTAGCAATATCGGGGGCAATATTGGCCAATCGGTGCTTGGCTCAAAAGGTGACCCAGAGGTAGAGCCCGAGACAGCGCAAGAACTTGAGGTAGGTTTTGACATGGGGCTCTTCGGCAACCGTGTATCTATTGAAGCCACCTATTACAACAAACAAGTGAAAGACCTTATTTTGACCAGGGCCCTTCCTGCGTCTTCAGGGTTTACCCAAGAGACCACCAACTTGGCCGATCTTAGAAACCAAGGTGTTGAGTTGGCCTTGCAATCAATTGTGTTTGATGAAGAGGATTTCAGTTGGAAAAGTGGTGTGCAGTTCTATCTGAACCGATCTGAGGTGACCCGATTGGATGTGCCGGCCTTTCCCCAGCCAGGAGCTGGTTTCGGACTTGGTCTAGGTACTTTTTTCATTGAGGAAGGAAAACCTGTTACCCAGTTGGTCGGTAACTTGGACCTAGATGGTGACGGAACCTCGACCCCCACCCAAGTAGGAAATGTGGAGCCTGATTTTCAGATGGCATTTAACAATAATATGACCCTGTTTGGCCAAGTGGACGTTTCCTTTTTACTACAATGGAAAAAGGGCGGCGAAAACCTGAACCTGTCTAAATTCTTGACTGATCTGGGCCAAACGACCCCAGATCTTGAGACCGCTGCAGGCCAAGAACGACTGGGCACCCCTGCAAATGCACTACGATTTGTGGAGCCTGCCGGTTATTTAAGGCTAAGGGAGGCAGCTGTTTATTATAGATTGCCATCTGAGACCATCTCTAGTTTATTTGGTGACACCGTAGAAGGAATAAAGCTTGGCGTATCAGGTAGAAATATTTTTACCATTACAGATTATAGCAGTTACGACCCCGAAGTTTCGGTAAACGGTGGAGCAGGCCTCTCAAGTGGTATTGAGGTGACCCCTTTTCCGAGCGCGAAGCAGTTTTACTTCCATTTAAATGTTAACTTCTAAAAAACTTGACGATGAAAAGTATATATAAAAAATTGACAACGTTAATGGGGGTTTGCACGATCTTGTTTATGGTGGGCTCATGCTCTATCGATGAAGTTGTAGATCCCAATGGACCCAGTGTCAATGGGGTGCAGAACAATGCCTCCAAAGGGCAGTTGAACGAGTTGGTAGTGGGCGTTGAGTCAACGATGAGAAGTGGTCTGGGCATTGAAACGACCGCAAGCGGAACCATGGCCAGAGAACTGTACCTTTTTGATGCCGATCCCCGTAATACGGGAGATCTTTTGGGAAAAGATGGAATTGGTCTTGACAATAATTCCTTTTACAGCACTGCCCAATGGAACGGTAGTTACAGGTGTATTAAAAATGCAAACCTTTTGATCAATGGTGCTGCCAATACCGAGGCGGTCACTGAAGCTGAAAGAAATGGCTATCTGGGGTATGCAAAGACGGTTCAGGCCTACGAGTTTATTCAGCTGTTGAAATCGTACGGTAGGGTCAGGCTTGACGTGGAAGATCCAGATAATTTGGGGCCAATATTGGAATTTGACCAAGCGATGGCCGAGGTTCGGGCGTTGCTTGACGAAGCCCAGGGCAACCTTTCGGCCGCCGGGGCTAGTTTTCCATTTTCCCTAAGCGATGGTTTTGAAGGCTTTGACACACCAAGTACCTTTTTACAGTTCAACAGGGCCTTGGCGGCCATGGCGGCAGTGTATGATGGTGATGGGGCTGCGGCACTTACCGCTCTGTCGAACTCTTATTTTGATTTGAACGGCGATTTGACCATCGGGCCAAAGCATGTGTTCGGCTTGGGCGGGGGCGATCAACCCAATCCTGTTTTTCGCGTTCCTTCAACACCAGAAAATGTCAATAATGGCGACCAGATCATTGTACACAATAGCTGGATTGCCGATGCAGAGGCAGGCGATACCAGGGTAGATGCCAAAACGGCACCACGTCCCGACCCATCTTCCCAAGATGGTCTTAGTGGCACTCATGAGACCCGTCTCTATGCTACCAATGTTTCGCCCATAGATATATTGCGAAACGAAGAATTGATATTGTTGTACGCTGAAGCGAGCATTCTTGCCGGAAACCTTCAAGACGCAGAAGATGCGTTGAACATAATCCGCAATGCCGCTTCGTTGCCAGATTATGGTGGAGCTCAAACAGCTGAAGCATTGACAACTGAGCTGTTGAGACAGCGCAGGTATTCGTTATGGTGTGAAAACCACAGAATGTTTGATTTGAGAAGGTATGGCCTTTCAAGTACGTTGCCTATCGACAGACCTGGCGATCAAATATTCAATGTACTTCCCGTACCACTTTCTGAAAACGAGTAAGCTGACACACATACTTTGTATTAAGCCCCCGGTTTGGGGGCTTTCTTTTTTAATAAAAGTTTTAAATATTATATATCACATTGTCTGGCAATTACAATCACAATGTAAATTTAATGTAAACAAAATGTTAGATTAAAGTTTGATGAGTGTAAAATAATCTATAACTTTGATACGTTAATGTAAATAATCTGAGAATACTAAAACATGTCTATCATGAAGAAAACAATATTATTTCTAGCTTTTGTGTTTTCAATCTGTACATATGCCCAAGATAACAAGCCTACCTTTGAAAAGGTGGGAGACATGGTAAAAGCTACTTATTACCACGATAATGGTGAAATTGCGCAAACTGGGTATTATAAAGATGGAAAACTGCATGGCGAATGGGAAATGTTTGATGAAAAAGGCCAAAAGGTTGCGGTCGGCACCTACGATATGGGCAAGCGAGCCGGCAAATGGTTGTTCTGGGAAGGCAAAATGCTCAAAGAAGTAGACTTTACCGATAACAGGATTGCCAGTGTGGTTCAGCTCAAAGACTCAGAAGGGGTGGTCATAAAACAGTAACCCCTGTATATTCATTACGATACAAAAAAAATCCCGGCAAAAGGCCGGGATTTTTTTATGCAGCTGTCTTCAGTGCTTGTTTTTCTTCGGTCTGTTTTTTCCGCTTGCTTCGTAACCAGAGTTTCAATCGATATGAGATATTGAACAGTACCGGAACGATGATCAAGGTCAGGAAGGTGGCCACGATCAATCCGAAGATGACCGTCCACGCCAAGGGTCCCCAAAAGATGACGTTGTCGCCACCGACATAGATTTGTGGGTCAAATTTTGAGAACAGTGAAACAAAGTTGATGTTCAGCCCTATGGCCAACGGGATCAACCCCAATACCGTGGTAATGGCCGTAAGTATCACGGGTCTCAAACGCGCCTTGCCCCCACGAATGATGGCCTCTGTTACTTGCTCACGGCTCAAGAGTTGGTCGTCGGGTATGCCAAGCTCAACCTTTTTGCGGTCGATCAAAATTTGGGTGTAGTCCAGCAAGACCACTCCGTTGTTCACCACAATACCTGCCAACGCGATAATCCCCATCATGGTCATCATGATCACAAAGGGCCAACCAGTAATGATCAAGCCACCAAAAACCCCTATAAAGCTTAAAAAGATTGCGGTCATAATAATCGCTGGTTTTGAGATTCCCCCAAATTGGAAGATCAAAATAAGCATGATCAATCCCAATCCTGAGAAAAAGGCACCCATCAAAAACTGCATTTGCTTGTTCTGTTCCTCTATTTGCCCAGTATAATCTATTTTGACACCCGATGGCAAGTCCTTAAATTCTTCCATTTCTTTTTGGATCTCGGCCACAATGGCCCCTGCATCGGTAAAACCGGGCTTCAAGGCAGAATATACCGTGACCACCCTTCTGGTATCTCTGTGTTTGATGGCACTGAACGACGAGGTGTTGCGCTGGTCGGCCACCGCAGAAATGGGTATTTCCTTTATTTGGCCCGTGGCCTGGTCCCTAAATATGAGGTTCTGGTTGAACAAAGCACTTTTGTTATATCTCAGGTCTTTATCGAAGCGTACGTTGATATCATAATCTTCGCCATCTTTCTTATATATACCTGCTTTATCACCAAAAATCGAACGCCTTAATTGTTGACCAACCTGCCCTACTGAAACACCCAGTTCTCCGGCCTTTTCACGGTCAACGATGACCTGCATACCGGGCTTACTTTTGTTTACATCAATTTTTAGCTCTTCGATTCCTGCAATATTCTTGCTGTTGATGAACTCCCGCATCCGTTCTGCGGTACTGATCAACGTATCGTAGTTGGTTCCTTCTATTTCAATGTTTATCGGATAGCCCGCCGGAGGCCCCACGGCATCTTTTTCCACAGAAATGACCACACCGGGGTACACCCCTTGCAGGGTATCTTGTATCCGCTGCCGCAGTTCTTCTGTATCGAGTCCGTTTCTATATTTGAACTCTCGCATGGAAAGTGTGATTTTCCCGCGATGGGGCATCTCGGCCGCAGAGCCTCCCTCGGTAAAAGGATTCTCGGCCCCTTTGCCTACTTGCGAAACACTTGATTCTACTAAATAGTTATAATCACCATTGGTATAGCGATCGCTATCGGCAATGGCGTATACCCTTTCTTCGATGGATTTGGTGATTTCGTTTGTCTTTTCAATATCGGTTCCCTGGGGATATTCGATATAGACATATATTTCATTTGGAGTATTGTCTGGAAAGAATTCCACTTTGGTTCGTTGGCTATCCAACGACATCCCAAATCCAATAAAGGCCAAAATTAATAGTAGCGTGGTCAATCCAAAGAACCAATAGACATTTTTATCGCGAAGGGCGAATTTCAGCTGTTTTTCATAGAAGTTCTCAAACTTGACCAAAATGGTCTTTTGAAAGCGCAGCGCCCATTTCTTCAAAAAATATTTATAGATCCAGAAAAGTCCGGCCACCACGATCATCAAGGTGCCCAGACCACGAACAGGGCCGCCAACTGCGAAGATAAAGAGCCCAAAACCTCCCAAGATTATGCTGAGTCGGATCAACTGCTTTTTGGTAAGTTCTTTTTCACCGATTTCCATAAACTGCGATACCAACATGGAATTCATGAAAATGGCAACGAACAGTGAGGAACCCAATACCACTGAAAGAGTGATTGGAAAAAATATCATGAACTCGCCCATGATACCAGGCCACATTCCCAGTGGCACAAATGCCGCCACGGTGGTAGCCGTTGATATGATTATGGGGAAGGCAATTTCGCTGATTCCCTTTTTGGCGGCCTCAATACGGGACATGCCCTCTTGTTCCATAAGGCGATATACGTTTTCGACCACAACAATTCCATTGTCGACCAACATGCCCAGTCCCATTATGAGTCCGAAAAGGATCACGGTGTTCATGGTAAAGCCCAAGGCTGATAAAATCATGAACGACATGAACATTGACATGGGTATGGCAAAGCCCACGAAAAGGGCGTTTCTGAAGCCCAAAAAGAACATCAGTACCGTGACGACCAAGATAATACCGAAGATAATGTTGTTGACCAAATCATCGACTTGGTTCAGCGTACGGCTAGAGGAATCGTTGGCAATGGTTACCGTCAAGTCTTTCGGAAAATAGTTTTCTTGCGATTCCTTAACGATTTCGCGTATTAAATCTGCCGCGATGATGGTATTCTTGCCCGAACGTTTTTTGATATCGAGCATGACTACACTTTCACCATGTTCACGTGCATAGGTGGTCTTGTCTTCTTCTTTAAAAGAGACAGAGGCAATGTCTTTAAGGTAAACGGCCCCATTTTCAGATTTGACAACAAAATCTTCCAGTTCTGAGGGGTCTTCTATCTCGCCCAAAATACGGATGGTTCTGCGTTGTCCACTGGTAATCAGGTTGCCGGCGGACATGGTCATGTTTCCGTTGCTGATGGCCTGAATTACATTGTCAAAATTTACTTTGGCGGCCATCATTTTAAAGATATCGACAGCAACCTCTACCTCTTTTTCCTGTGCCCCACGGATATCGACCTCTTTGATCTGGGGAAGGTCTTCAATCTCAGCTTCAAGGTATTCGGCAAACTCTTTGAGTTTTTCGACAGGATAATCACCTGTCAGGTTCACGTTCATGATCGGAAACGACTCGGCAAGGTTCAAATCAAA
>CEVF01151807.1_pt1 | contig 41343 bp, 48 predicted proteins | sample 356441 | NCBI WGS metagenome assembly CEVF01 (sample SAMEA2622765, study PRJEB7988) | marine metagenome | biome: marine biome (ENVO:00000447); feature: surface water layer (ENVO:00002042); material: "saline water (ENVO:00002010), including plankton (ENVO:xxxxxxxx)" | depth 5 m | reverse complement strand
AAAAACACGATTTGCGTTCAATCAATACGTTTTGGCACTGGAATATATGGATTATGAAAAAATGGGGAAACATAACCACCTATGAACAGATGCAAATTGTTCCATAGCCATAAAATAGTTAACTCAATAACTCTTCAACAAGTGGATAATAATTGGAAATAAGTAAGATTAGTGAGAATTGAATTCAAGGATGAAATTACAATTCGGAATTATTTGTACTCATAGCTATCATTTAAAAATTCCCCGTACTTTTTTTCCACCAGTTTAAAGAAATCCGATAACTTGATTCCGTGGTTAAAACAGATAGTGCTCAAGGTGGACAATGGTATATTGTAACCATTCTCCTGCTGTATTTTTTCTATTACGTGATAGTTGACACCGTATATTTTCCCATATTTTCTGGCACTTGTATCTTTTGAGGTCAACCATTCCTCACTGATAAACTTGCATACATATTTATCAGAAAAATAAACTTTACTTTTATTTGTGTTTTTATCTGCCATTAACACAAATGAAAAAATTACAAGAAGTTTTTTTGAGAGCGTTCGCTCTCATTTAGGGGTTTTTATTATATTTATCCCCGAAATAACATATTTGCGAAACTTCTTAAGTTAATAATATTAGAAGCATTCGCTTTGATTCTCGCATCAAAAACTGGTAATTTTTAACGACGAGATGATAAGTGCAAATGCTCACGGCCCGGGCGTGAGCTTACTTATTGTCGTGCGGTATACCAGTACCTTGATGCTATAAGTTGAGTTTTCACGCCCTCTTTATCTTATTTAAAAGGGGCTTTCTCAACTTTTCAAAGCTATCTTCTCTTTATCCTTTTTTAAGAAATCGCATCAGCTTTTAAAGCATAATCAATTTTAACCATGGTGCATTGACCATCTTAAACGAGGCCTGTTATGTCATACAGTGATTTTGAACTTTTAAAAATTGGCGATTCTTCTGCTTTGGACCATATCCATGCCAAATACTTTAGGAGTATATTTTGGATAGGTAAGCAATGGCTTAGTGATGAATTTTTAATAGAATCCCTTGTCCAGGATACCTTTTTAAAATTATGGGTCAATAGGGACAAATTGGAATCACCTGAGCACATTTTCTATTTCTTGAGGTTTGTGATGAAAAGGGAATGTATCTCATATTATAGAAAACCAAAATATAAGTTCTACAAGAAGGTCAACTCTCTGGAGGATTATGAAAATTACCAAGATTACATGGCAGGGTATGATCCGGTAAATGATTCCAAAAACCTCGATGATCAGGAATCGACACAAAAATCCTTCGACCATATCAAAAGTATATTTCCCTTGTTGAATGCCGATAAAAGGCATTTGATCGAACTCTGTTTAAAATATGGCTTTCAGTACAAGGCTATTTCCAAGGTAATGGGTAAAGGCATCAATGAAACCAGTAGGGAAATAAAGGAAGCCATTGAAGATATTAAAACCATAGTCCATCAAGGAAACAAACTCGATTCCAGTGACAACATGACAAATGAAATCAAGTTCAGTGGGGAGCTGAGCGAGGAGCAGGCCAAAGTTCTTGAAATGCGCTGTGAACTGAAATATACCTTTTCTGAAATAGCCAAAGAACTTAACCTCTCCCAAAAGGAAGTACATCAGGAGTTCATGAAAGCTTATAGGCTAATGAAGGCAAATCATCAATTGCAATTACAATCAGCTTAATATGGGAAAGTCAACGCTAAAACACACTAGAAAGATTCAATTATTGATCGACCTCCCTACCAAGGACGAAAAAAAAGAGGTTATGGATATGATGTACCAGTGGCGGGACCGATGCTTTAGAGCAGCCAACCTCATAGTAACCCATCTGTATGTTCAGGAAATGATAAAGGAATTCTCTTATCTATCCGAGGGGATAAAATATAAATTGGCTGATGAAAAAAAAGATGAAAAAGGAATTCTTAATCGTTCTAGGATAAACACTACCTATCGATTGGTATCTGATCGATTCAAAGGAGAAGTGCCGACAAACATATTGTCCACCCTGAACCATGGTTTGATCTCCTCATTCAATAAAAATAGGATTCAATACTGGAAGGGCGAACGCTCATTGCCGAATTTCAAGAAGGACATGGCATTTCCTTTTGGATTGCAGGGTATAAGTCGGATTGTCTATGATGAAGAGAAAAAAGCCTTTTGCTTCCGTTTGTACCGGGTTCCATTTAAAACCTACTTGGGCAAGGATTTTACCGACAAACGAATGCTGTTGGAGCGTTTGGTAAAAGGTGATGTCAAGCTATGTGCTTCGAATATTAAACTGAATGGCGGAAAAATCTTTTGGTTGGCGGTGTTTGAAATCGAAAAGGAAAAGCATATCCTAAAACCAGAGGTCATCGCAGAAGCATCATTGTCCTTGGAATATCCCATAGTTGTGAAGGCAGGAAAAAACAGACTCACAATCGGCACCAAGGAAGAATTTCTATATCGTAGGCTGGCTATACAGGCAGCCCGGAGAAGGGCTCAGGTCGGGGCGACCTATTCCAGATCAGGGAAAGGGTGTAAACGAAAAGTTAAAGCAGTGGACAAGTACCACAAAACAGAAAGTAATTATGTGGTACACCGCATACATGTATACAGTAGAAAACTTATAGATTTCTGTATCAAGCATCAGGCGGGAACGCTTATTTTAATGACCCAAGAAGACAAGGTCGGTATTGCCAAAGAAGAAGAATTTGTATTAAGGAACTGGAGCTATTATGAACTAATGACCAAAATAAAATACAAGGCAGAGAAAGCAGGCATTGAGCTGATTACTGCATGACAATTGGATATTGAGGGTGCTTGTACACCCGTAAGGTGAGGTTGACAATAACACTCACTAAGTGTGAATAGCACATACAACTTGTGGGATACACGCTAACAATAATAATCAATAAGCTTAAACACCATATACAACGGACTTTTAACCACACTGGAATGCACTATTCTTTGATGACAGCCATTCATCTTGTAGGCAAAATTCATAAAAACCAGACAAAGGATTTAATGTCCCAGTGAATTCTCAGTATTTTCAGTATCTCTGAGAGCACACTGTCCCAATGACTTGCTAAAAAACCCCATATTAAAGAATGCAATAGATTGTTTATCAGAAACTTAAAATAAACAACACTGCGTTGGCGTGTTGTCGTCTTGCTCTTCCGATTTTCCAAAAAGCAGAAAATCACTACGACCTGCGGTCGTTGGCACCAGTGCTTTAGGGGATTAAATGATTTTTGAGATTAAAAAGAGCCACTAAATTATGGGACATTGGGCTATCCTATCCAATATTACTAAAATCTCGAAACCCTTTATTTGTAAAGCTTTTCAATTGTCACATGGCAATAGGACAATTACACAATAGCCACATACATTGTAATTAATTAGAAACGACGGACATTATATGCCACGCTCGCCTGATAAAATTGAGCACCCTCCAATATGACACAAAAATCGGAATTTCAAATCACTACGGACTAATATTAGATGGATCAATTTTTCCGTTTTGAGTGGTCTCAATTATCCGGTCCTTCCATAAAAGGAAAGGAAGCGATTTTTTCACATCCTTTTTTTGTTTTATGTAACTGCACTTTTTTTGATTGCTTTTTCCTTGAACCTAATCAAAAGATTTCCAATATCCTCACTTATCTTGGATTCCACGACCCTGGCATAAATCTGTGTGGTGGACAGTTTGCTATGCCCTAGAAGTTTCGAGACTGTTTCGATGGGTACACCATTTGACAACATTACGGTTGTTGCAAAAGTATGTCTTGCAACATGAAAGGTCAGGTTTTTGTGGATGTCGCAGGAGTTCGCTATCTCTTTTAAATAGGCATTGGTCTTTTGATTGGAACTGATTGGTAACAGACTTTCCTTATTTTCCATTTCTGGACACTGCATATACTTTTCCAAGATTTCCCGTGCCTTTGGGAGCAAAGGGACTTTAACGGGCTTGTCCGTTTTTTCACGCTTGGTACTTATCCAATGGTTTCCGTCGATGCCCTTTACGATATTGTCCCTATTCAGCTCTTTGACATCCACATAGGAAAGACCTGTATAGCATGAGAACACAAAACAGTCCCTTATCCTCTCCAAACGTTCGTTCCCCATTTCAGTGCTTTCCAATCGGTCCAGTTCCTCTTCGTCCAGAAACTGCCTATCATATTTGTTATATTTCAACTGGAACTGGTTGAACGGGTTCTTGTCCATCCATTCCAATTTGACGGCAAGGTTGAGCATCTTCTTGAACCTTTCCAGATGTTTCATTACCCCGTTGTTGCCCAATAAAAGCCTTTTCTTTGAATCTCTGTAATTGCGCAGAAAATGCTCAAAATCCGTTACAAAGGCATAGTTCAACTGTTTTAGGCGGACATCGTTGACCTTTCTTTTCTTAGCTAAAAACCTGTGTAGGTACTTTTCCGTTGTATAATAGTTCTTCATTGTCCCTTTTTTCAGGACAATTGACATATTCTCATTATGGTACTTGATGAGTTCCCTTAAGGTCTTACTGTTGTCATCCTCGCCCAGATAACGGGACTTGATGGCATTTGAGGAAATAACCCTGTTCTCTTCCAAAAGTTCTTTATGGCAGTCCAATAGTTCACCATAAACGCTGTCCAGATAGGCGTTCAACGCCCTGATCCTCTGTGAACCTCCCCTGCCCCGGTTCCGTGAATTGTCCCACTCTTTGGAGGGAATGCTTCTCTTTAGGCTGATCTCGGCCCGTTGGCCGTCCACCGTGATGCGAACATAGATGGATAATTGGTTTGGAACACTTCTTGATTTTCTGGTAAAGAAAATTACGGTGAAAGTGTGTTTTGATTTCATTTTCCATGACTTTGGTTAAACAATAAATTGTAAAGACGAAAGTCAAATCGTACTCTAAAGTCCTTTCAAGTTAGTACATTCGGGATTAATTGCTGTACACCGAATTGCACACCTTTTATTTGGTTTTAAATGAAATCAGTTGAGTGCATAAAAAACAAAAAACACTGAAAATCAAATGATTAACAGTGTTTTGTTTTGACCTATTTCTAGGTTCGTCGGGGTGGCAGAGTTTGAACCCATTCACACAATGTTTTATATATCAATCAGTTACAGCTTTTAAGAAACAACTGTTATCCGATTTGTTGACGGTACTTAAATGAACTCAAAGTAAATTGCTTTACTTTCTGACCCTACAAATATAAAATTTGTTAAATATTAAATCAACCCATTTAGTAACAAATCTTATAATAACCCATGTACTTTATATATTATAATCAATACAATACTTTCTTCAGTGAAGCAACAAAGCTTTCATGCTTCTCAGGATTGCTATTTTTTAGTTTTGTAAGGTTCTGTAGTTTCCATTGGACGGCAGGAAACCGTTCAAAATCATAGATTTCCCAATTGGGTGTTCCTTCGCCAAAACTCAATAAGAACTCCTTGTCTTTTTCTGTTAGATTTTGATAGATTGTTTTTATCAATTCCTCTCTGGTCTTTTCAAAATCTTCATAGGTAAAGGGTTCCTCACTCATACCTTCAAATTGATTGACCAAGGTTTCTCTTTGGTCGATAAAATTGGGATGCAACATTTCGTGAAGGGGACGGTTGCTGCTCAAAAGAAACAATAGGAAGCCTTTTTTGATTTCTTCGGTAAATCCTTCATTTTGCAACAGATATTTTACATCGAACAAATCCCTAGGATGCTGACGGTCCAATGCAGCGCAGATTTTTCCGCCATACAACTGCCCTAAAGGAACCACTTGTATGGCACAGAAAGCATCAAATTCCTCTTGGGTCTTTTCACATAGTGATAACGTTACCGTATCATCCATGACACCCCTGTTGATTTGGTTCACTTCCAGTTTTATCTGTGCGTTTACGGTCGTGATTTGAAGTTTCAATGTTTCCTCTTTAAGGGTAATTGTAGCTTCCGGCAGAATTTTTTCGAGTTTAGCTTTTATTTGGCCAAGACTTTCAATAATGTTCTTAAAAGATGTCTTTCTGTCCTCAATGGGAATGTAGGTCAAATCGATATCCACAGAAAAATTATCACAAGTCGTGATAACTTTTCTTATCCCAAGTAAATCGTTATCCAAAGCAGGCTGCCAACACCCACTGGTAGCCAATGGTTTATCAGCGTTACTTTTCAAAACCACTTTGGATAACGATATTGGTTATTTTGCAAAGTTCCTTAACCATTCCCGTAGCTTCGAGTCCCTTTCCCAGCTTCCTTCGCTTGCAAGGGTAGGTATAACATCAACGTATGCGGCCTCCAATGCCTCACGTTTCTGTTTTGAGTCGGCCCTTGCGTAGACCTCCGTGGTCTGTATGGATACGTGGCCCAGGATATCCCTGATGTACACCAGGTTCACGCCGGATCGTAAAAGGTGCATCGCCTTGCTGTGGCGCAGGGTATGGGGGCTTATCTTTTCTGGTATCAGGTCGGGTCTCGTTATCCGGGCGTTGTGAACATAAAGTTTCAGGATGTAGGACACCCCGGAGTTCGTCAGTTTTGTGCCCCGGTTATTGGCAAACAACGGCCGCCGGTTGAATGCCGGGTCGTTAAGACGGTTTTCCCTTAAATAGGACCGTAGCAGGTTTACCTGTTCGTCCTGCAACGGAACCAGTCTTTTTTTGCCGCCCTTCCCCAAGAGGGTAACATGATAGGGCCTGTCCAGGTTCAGGGACGACGGGGTCAGGCCTATGAGCTCGACTACCCTTGCCCCGCTGTCATAGAGCAATGCCAGCAGGGCCAGGTTCCTCCTTCCCGCTTTGCTATCCGTCGGCACCTGATTCAATAGGTGTTTGACCCCCTCGACGGACAGGTGGTCGACCGTGCTTCTTTTTCCCTGTTTCTTGACCTTGATGGACAGGATCTCCTGCCATTGAGCGAGACGCTTTACATCCTCGTATTGCATGTACCCAAAAAAGGAATGCAGGGCGGCCAGGCGCTGGTTTCGGGTAGAGTTGGAGCATTTTCGGTCTTTCTGCACCCAGTCCAGGAATCCAAGGACGGTTTCCCTGGTAAAATGGTCGAGGACCAGCCTGTCCGCCGGTCTGCCCAGGACCTTGGCCATATAGTCGAGCACAAGGGTAAAGGTGTTACCGTACGATCGTACCGTATGGGGGCTCGCCCCCCTTTCGCCAACGAGATATTCCGTAAAGAACCTTGTCAGGTATTTTGCGAGATCAGTTGTCGTTTCCATAATCAATGTCCATTTTGATGTTGTCGGGGAACACGAAGGAAGTAAGCGAGGATTCCATTTCGATGATCTCCGGATGGATCTCCTTTGTCATCCTTACATATTTTTCTGTTCCCGCTATGGTCTTATGCCCAAGAAAAGTGGACAGGATCGGAAGCGCACAATAAACGTCCGTTCCGTTTTTTACCATTTTTTCAAGAGAGTGGACCGCACAGGTGTGACGGATATCGTGTACCCGGGGTCCTTGATGCTTTCCTAAATGCGGTATCTCACATTGTCCCAGTACCACCTTGAACCACCTGTATGCAACACCTAGCTTAAACGGGGTGCCATTGGCCTTGACAAAGAAAAAACGGTCCCTGTCCGATATGCCCTCCACCGGGATCCGGTCCCTATAGCGTTCGTACTGTCCCATAACCTCCATAAGGGACGGATTTATCGGAACTATGCGCTGCATCTTGTTCTTTGTCTTCCTTATGATTACCTGACGGTTCGGGTAGTCGATATCCATGTTCCTGATGGTCAATGCCTCCCCAATCCTTGCCCCGGTACTGTAGAGGAAGCGTACCAGGGCGGGGATGGCAAAGAGCGCCGTGTTCATGTTGCAAAAGCGCGGCATGGCCAACCTGTCACATTCCCTGAAGATGCGTTCCATTTGCCGACGCGTGAAGATATAGGGAACGAAGCCCCATGCGTTCTTCTTGGGCAGCCGGGGAACGTGGCATTCGTGGCCAAGATGGCACATATACTTGCAGAACTGGGACAGGACGGAGTATTTTTCGTACAGCGTCCTGGCCTTGTCGTTCATACGGGTCGCCCTCCATGCGGATATCTGTCCGCTGCTTATGTGGGGCGTTGTGGCCCCGGTCTTCAGGAAGAACCGGTCAAGTTCCAGAAGGATGTAACCGAACTTGTCCAGTCCGTATCCCATGGCGTCCTTCATTTTCAAAAAGCTCCCAAAGTAGGGGGCGAACACACTTTTGTAATCGAATTGCCTAGCCATAGAAAACACCTCCCCTCTGCTCATAAAAGTTTGTGGATACCGGTGGCACGTCCATCGAGCACCGCATGAGGCCGTTTACGTCTATTCGCAGATAGTTCATGGTAACCTGCGTATCGGAGTGGCCGAGCGTCTCGGATATGACCGGGAGGGAGGTCCCATTTCGCAACAGCCTACTGGCCAAGGTATGGCGCATGGCATGGGGGCCGAACTTGCGGCCGTTGATATCGACACCTGATGCCTTTATGGCCCTGCTTATCGCCCCGTTGATGACCATCCTGTTGACCGGACGATAAGGGGCGGCAGCGGTCAGGAACACCTGCTGTAGTTCGGACAATGGCCTGCCATATTGCAAGTAGTCGATTATTTCCTCGCCTACGTCGGCCAGGAGTGGCAGTTCCACTATTTTCCCCGTCTTGCGTTGCACTAGGCATATGAGGTTCCGCTGCCAGTCCAAGTTCGCGAAGGTGAGTGCCGCTATGTCCGAGGAGCGGAGGCCGAGCCTGGTGGCCAGAAGGAGCATCGCATAGTCGCGCTTGCCTACCGGGCTGGAGCGTTCCACCGTACCCTCGATGCGTCCAATCTCGTCGGCACCGTATACCGAGGGCAGTTTTTCGCGTACGGGATAATTGTTCCTTCCGATCACGTATTCCACGTTCCGGTCGATGTATTTGCGTTGGTACAGGAACCGGCAGAACAGACGGACGGTATTAAGGTACTTGTCCTTGCAGTTCTGGGCGGACGCTATGAACGTTAGGACGTCGTCCTCGCCGATATCGGAGACATGGCCTACCGACCTTAACATTAGATGGGCGATAAAGTAGCTCAATATGCGCCGGTGCTCCTTGAGGGTGAGTTCGTTGCGCCGGAGTTTTTTCTGGGACGCCAAGAACTCCAGTGCGACCTTCCCGAGTTCGCCGGGCAGTTCGTGGTGTACGTATTGTATAATCCTTTTCCTGATCTTCCCGGATGAAAGGAAATCGTCCAGCACGTGTACGCTGCGGCGGATGGCGCGTATATGGGAGGCGCTCATTATCGGCATACCGTCCAGAAAGTCCTCGCCGATGGCCCTACGGTAATTTGACAGGGAGTTCCTGTGCATGTACTCCCGGATCCCGTCCCGCCATAACCGGCGGTAATCCTTGATCCGTGGTTCACTATAGCCTTCCTTCCTGAGATAGGCTACGCATTCTTCGATCAGGGACCTGATCTCTTTTTTCGTTTCCATTTGTTATTGTTTTAAATAAATGCAACATTGCATCCATTTGAAAATAACAAATGTTATCACGATAATATTATCAAAAGTAATGTTGATTTAGAGGTGCTTACGAGGCATTTTGAGGTGTAGCTTTGGATAACGATTTACTTGGGATAAGATAATCTGGGCATATCCCGTACAAACAGATTGATGGCCGTACCTCCATGCAATGCGAAAACAGGTTTTTTTGCCACTTCCGGCAACACTTGTAACAATAGGGAAACCTGTTGCTTATAGCTACTCATAATTCTCCAATGTTTTAGGGACAGTAATTTGATATTTCGATATATAAACACCATCCTTTACCAAGGAGCGTTTTCCTTTTCCAAGGTCTATATTTTCCAAGCTCATATATTTAAACCAATCGTGTCCGGCTTTTTCTGCCATGTACAGGAATAATCGCTTTACCTTAACTGACTTGCATGCCTCCAAAAGTTCCCGTACCTGTTTTGGCCTAAGGTTGTTCAACCCCTCCATGATTTCGTAACACTCGACCAGTTCTTGTTTTTTTGGCGTTAGGTACAGGCATTCCATCAAAGCCCTCGTCGGGTTGGACACCAACAAATTAAAAGCGCCTTGTTCTATAGTTTGCAGTCCTATATTGGGTGGAAGAAAGGAGGAACTAAAGTAGTTTACTTTTACCTCCCAATCGTATTTTGAAAACCAAGCGGGCAATTTTTCTTCGCTTCCCCCGAACAACGTTACTTGTTTTGTGGATAGCTCCAGATAATGAGTCTTTCCCAATAAGGATAAGGCCGTTTTACCTCCTGGATGGATATTCTGGTCAGCTTGTTCTTGTAATGCAAACAATGCTCCCTGGTAGGTAGGTGTATCACCCACTCGCATCCAAGCTCCAGGGCCTATGGAGTATATCCAATTACTCTTTTTATATCGATTAAGCAATTGTGTGGAGAACCCCTTTTCCGTTAACCATGAGCTTAAATAGACAACTCCTGGAGGCTGTGAATTAAGTAGGTGGTTTATTTTTTGTTCTTTTTCCAAACTGATAGTTTCTGTTTTCAACTTTTTTTAAACCACAACAAATTCATGTAGTTTATTTTGTTTCAAATATACAAACTATTAGTTTGTATATTTTCATTTTTTTAAACTTTCTTAACTCTAAAGAATGTGTTCTTGAAAAAATATGGTAATAGATAGTATTCATACAATATTCCCGAAAAATAAACGTCGCAAAATATTTCTCGGAAAAGGGACGGCATAAAGCCACTTCTTTTCCCTTTGCCGTTTATTCCGTTTCCTTTCCGCTCCAAAATTTTGTCTTCCGTTTGGGCAGTTCTCAAATATTGTTTAATCTAAAATTTCATTATCATGGAAACAAAAACAAAGTCGAACGGAGTAGCAAAAAGACAGACTGCAACCGTTAAAAAAGAGGTTCAAAAGAAACTCACCGAAGAAGCTATCGGAAAAACTGTTGTACCGGAGAAGAAAGTAACGGCTGAAAAGCCCGTTATCAACTTGGATGACCGCATCCAAAAGTTTGAAAAACTTCGAGGATTGGCCACGCAACGTGAACGGTTGACAGAAACCTTGAACGAGCTGACCAAGTTCAATTACAACCAAGATGGTTCGAGTTCGTTCCATATCCGGGATTCCAGACACTTGGAGTTCAAGACCACCAACTCCAATCTGATAAAGTTGGTCACTACGCACTTACAGTCCACTTTGGAACAGCGCAAGGCGGAAATTGAACAGGAGATTGTACAATTCGAGCTTTAATCTTAAAAGTTCATTAAATGTGAAAGCCTGCTCGAAAGAGTGGGCTTTTCTTTTTATTCATACCAACAGGTTTTAATCGGAAAGTCAAAGCTTCGGTTTTCTTCACAGGATTATCGGCAAAACCTACTTGGGCCTTTGCTCGATAATCCTTAAAAACCTAGCTCCGCCTTGTACATTTTAAGGGGTTTATAATGGATAAAGCCTTTGTCGTTTTTCGGGGCGTCGAAAAACGGGCACAGTATAACCAATTCTATTCCAAACCCCGTCCCCTTCACTCGCTTAACTACCTGTACGCTCCCTTGTGGACGGCTTTGAAAGAATTGCTAATACTCTTGTGGAACTTGTCAAGACTGTACAAAGTTTTAGTGAAAAATAAGGTTTCTACTTCCTTGAAAACCCAAGGGTTTTGCTACGTCGCAGACACTCCTGATTTGTTCCCTAAAAGTCTTGACAAAACCCACTTTATCCATTGGTGCCATGCACGCAAGAAATCAAACAAACACCCCTTAAAATTCAATTGAAATGAAATCCAAAGGGGATTTATTAATCTTTTAAATATTTAATTATGAGCAGTATTAAAAACCACGTACAGTTGATTGGAAACGTTGGACAGGAACCGACCGTTACGAACCTTGAAAGCGGTAAAAAAGTCGCCCGTTTGTCATTGGCGACCAATGAGAATTACAAAAACAGCAAGGGAGAAAAACAGACCGATACCAATTGGCACACCGTTGTCGCTTGGGGCAGGGTTGCCGACATCATCGAAAAATATGCCGAAAAAGGCAAGGAAATTGGCATCGTGGGCAAATTAAAGACCCGAACCTACACTATGGACGATGGCAACCAACGCTATGTTACCGAAGTGGTAGCCGATGAAATCCTATTGATGGGCAACAAGTAAAACAAAAATAAAGAGGGTGTTCCCGTGGAAAGTAGCACCCTCTTTTCATTATCAATCTTAATCAGAATAACAATGAGAAACAAAGTTAACGAAATACAGATAAGTTACCGAGAGAAAATCGGGACATTGAAATCTGAGCCTATCAAAAGTTCAGAGCATGCAGCAAAATTGCTTTATGAGAATTGGGACAAAAATACCATAGGGTTACAGGAAACCTTTAAAATCCTATTGTTGAACAACTCCAACAAGGTCAAAGGGATCTATCCATTATCGACAGGGGGCATTACAGGTACTTTGGTAGATGTGCGCATCCTGTTCGCCATAGTACTAAAAACCCTTTCCGTTGGGATTTTACTTGCACACAACCACCCAAGTTATAAGACCAAACCCAGTGAAGCGGACAAAAGGCTGACCAATAAAATTAAACAGGCAGCGCAACTTTTTGACGTGAGGGTACTCGACCATTTGATTATCACGCCCAATGGGGAGTATTACAGTTTTGCCGATAACGGATTGTTGTAAACTTTAAATATTGAAGCCTTGATTCATTTAAATTATAACAACCTCGATGACGAAACCCAACAACAATTGTTATCGATGTCAAAAAAAGACATCGAAAAGCGTTTTGGGAAACAATTAAGGAACTACGCCAGGGAACACTTTGCTAATTACCAAGCCCTGTTGGAGGAAGAAGCGATACGAAATCTATACAATTACAGGTATATTTTTAAAATCTGACCTATCAAATTGAACCAAATAAGCCCATTTATTATGATGGGCTTTTTTCATGTCCAACAAGTTGAAAATCGTATCTTTAAAGCGTTAAACAACAACATTTTTTTGGTCGTTACCAATCCCGATTACAGGGTGATTTGACTTTCCTTGAATGACCAAATCCATAGAAATGTAACATAAAAGGCAACTGACTTTTTAGTCAAGTTGTTCGGAAAATTTTGGTCCCTGCGGGACGAAATTTGGAGAAGCAAGAGGGTAACACGCACAGCGGTGTTACGGCTATCCATTTGTTTGTAAAAAACTTTAAATCAATACTTTAAAAACAAAAAAGTAACTGATTAACAAGGGTTTTTACAATAAATGAGGCCAAACGACCTATAAACAGGCGAATTTTTACAGTAAATGGAAGAAAGTATCTATCAAAAATACCGCTTTTCGGCCATCAGCATCAAAAAGAAAACGGCTGTGCGCTTTCGGACATTTTCCCGTCTGGTGTCGGATTCCCATACCCTTACCTTAGAGATTGTCATGGACTTTTTTGAACGGAACGACCTTTCTCCCAACGATGATCTGGGCATCAAGAACAATCGTACCAACAAACGTATCAATGCCGTGATTGCCATCCTCAAGAACATCGAAAAGCAGCAGACCCTGCCCACCAAGGTCATGTTAGATACCCTGTTTCAAGAAATGTCCCAAGTGGAAGACCAAGAAAAGGAAGAAAGCTTTGATTTCGAAACACCCGAATCTTTCAGCAGAGACAAAGAATTGGAGCATTATCAAAATCGCTATGAAGAAATGCGGCAAGAACTCGGGCAGTATAAAAGCCGTGTTCAGAATGTAATGGAACAAATGACCTATGTAAAAGGAACATTTGGCAAAGGGCATTTTAAGCTGGATATGGGCAAGGATGAATTTGAAAAACTCAAAAAAGAACTACACGATGTACATCACCATCACCGCACAGAACGTTAAGGACAACTATGCCCAGAGTGCCACCGATTTTGTGGATTATCTGGAAAAGGAAAACGAAGGAAAGACCGTAGAGGAACAGGAACACTTCTTCAATCAATTTGGGGAAGAAATATCTGCGGAAGAGGTCATCAGGGAAATTGATGGGAATACGGCCAAGCTCAAAAAGACCGAGCCCAAGTTCTATTCCATCACCCTGAATCCAAGTGCCAGGGAACTAAAGGCCATACAGGATTCCCCTGAAGCACTCAAATGCTATACACGGGAAGCCATGAAAGAGTACGCCAAGGCATTTCACCGGGAAATTAACGGTAGACCCGTTACCGTTAATGATATTAAATACTATGCCAAGGTGGAACGGCAGCGTAATTTTAAGGGAACAGACAAGGAAATCCGGGAGAACCAACCCTATGCCACAAAGATTTTGGAATTAAGGCAACAGATACGTGGTATTGAAGCAGGACAACAATCGGGAAATATCCGTAAACTAAACAAGGAAATCCAAAAATTGGAGGCAACGGCTCCACACCAATTGAACGGTAAACGTATCGTTCGGGGCATGGCCAAACCGGGACCGCAGAGTCATGTACATATCATAGTGAGCCGTAAGGATGCAAGCAACCGTTACAGCCTTTCCCCTGGGAGCAAGCACAGAGCCTCCGAAGTGGAAATGCACGGCAAGTCCGTAAAACGGGGCTTTGATAGGGACACTTTTTTTAAAAATTCGGAAAAGACCTTTGATATCCTGTTCAAATACCGGCGTAACTACATAGAGACCTATACCGCCCGAAAAACCTTTTTAAAAGACCCCAAACTGTATTTTTCCATGATTACCAAGCTACCGACCAACGAAAGGGCCATGGCCTTTAAACTGCTTCAAAAGGCCGGGGTCAATACCACTTTGTTGAGCATCCCTACGAACAAGCTCCAGCTTACCATCAAGGCCATCAAACAACTGAAAAAAGGCATTGGTAAGGCCATAGAATCAGGCTCCATCGGGATATGAATTGGCAATGGGAATATATCGTCCTATATATCGTCGTACCTATTTTGTTTGGGTGCACAGTACTTTATGCCCTGTTCTTCGCGGAACGGAAAAACCCAACGGATAAAAATTACAGGGTACGTTTCAAACTGAAGAACGGCAGGTTCAAAATCGACAATATCCGCAGAGGGGCTTCCATCATCGGTTCGGCGGGAAGTGGAAAGACCGAAAGTGTCATCTATAATTTTTTACAGCATTTCAGCAATCATGGTTTTTGTGGGGTAATCCATGATTATAAGGATTTTGAACTGACCGAAATTGCCTATCCGTTATTCAGGGAGAAAAATATAAAGTTCTATACTATAGCCTTTGACCAAATCCATTTTCGCGTCAATCCCATTGCTCCAAAATACCTTCCCAATGAGGAAAGTGTCAATGAAGTATCTCGGGTACTGATGGAAAACCTACTGGAACAGAACCTTTCCGAAAACAGCGGAAGCAACAAGTTCTTTTCCGATGCCGTGGAAGGATTGTTGAGCGGGATGATTTGGAAGATGAAAATGGCCTATCCCGATTTTTGTACCCTGCCCCACATCATCGCCTTGTTCCAATCGCTCAGCACCAAAAAACTGGCTGCCTTCCTGAAATCGGATTTGACCTCCATGAGTATGGCCAGTGCATTTATCAACGGTATCGAATCGGAAAAGCAGACCGCTGGGGTAAAAAGTACGTTGGCCAACGCCTTTAAAAAAATCAGTTCACAAAAATTGTTCTATGTGCTCTCCAAGGATGAAGTGCCTTTGGACATCAATAACCCGGAACATCCGGCAGTGGTTTCCCTGGTCAACCATCCGAAATATGATACGGCCTATTCCCCGGTTATCGCCATGATAATGCACACCATCATCAAACAGATGAGTGTTCGAGGAAGAGAGCCTTCCTTTTTGTTAATGGAAGAAGCCCCTACCTTAAAACTGCCCAATATGCACCGTATCCCTGCAACACTGCGCAGCTATAATATCTGTACGGTCTATGTGATGCAGGACAAAATTCAGAACGATTTGCTTTATGGTGAAAAGGCCAGTAAGGCCATTTTGAGCAATCTGTCCTATCAATTCTTTGGAAAGGTCAATGACCCGGATACCGCTAAATACTATGAACGGTTTTTTGAGATTATCAAGACACCGACCAAGAGCATCAGTAAAAGTAGTGGGCTGAGTTTTGAGAGCCGCATTACCAAAGGTGAAAGGGAAGTATCCAAACGACGGGCCGATGTTTTCTTTAGATTAAAACAAGGGGAATTTGTGGCTTTTGCCGATGGCAGAGATCAGAAAGTGCAATTCACTCATCAGAAAACCCTAAAAAAAATACCTGAAAGTAAAATTGGACACTCACATGAAGACATACATATTAAGTTCGAGTCGATCTATAAGGAGATTCATTTATTTTTGAAATAACACTTTGCACAAGTTGTGCATTGTTAATTTTGTATCTTTGTATCGTGAAAATAATAACATTCATATTATCCTTTTATATATTATCACTAAATGCAGTGCCATGTAGTGATACTGGTGTACCTGTAAATGATTCTCAAGTAGAATTTACTATGGATGCAGATATGGATAGTTCGCATAATGATGTTACAGATTTTTGCTCTCCATTTTGCACGTGCCATTGCTGCCATGTACATACCATAAATTTTGGACTACCAGATTTTGAACCAATAGTTATGGGCTTTCCTTTCGAACCCATTATCCATTTCGATAACTTAGGCAAAGAATATACCCACTCCTTACTACAACCACCGCAAGTTTAATTCAGTTTGTAGGTTAACTACATCCTTTTCAGACCTATCCTGATAGGTCAACATTTTCATTTCATCGATTTTGCTTTATGCAATTTCCATCGAAAAGTTTAACTGAATTAAATTTTTTCATAATGATCAATAAAATCATTTCATTTTCCATTAATAATAAATTTATTATTGGACTGTTGACTTTGACCCTTATCGTAGCTGGTATTTGGTCCATGTCTACCGTAAATCTGGGTTCGGTGCCAGATATCACAAATAATCAAGTACAAGTCATCACGGTATCTGAAAACCTAGCTACCGAAGATATTGAACAATTTGTAACCTATCCTGTAGAACTGGCCATGGGTAACTTACCAAACGTAACTGAAATTAGATCTGTTTCCCGTTTTGGACTTTCCGTAGTAACCATTGTCTTCGATGATGATATGGGCATTTACAAACCCAGACAATTGGTTCAGGAAAAACTGAACGAAGTGAGGGAAAAAATCCCTGAAAAATTCGGTAGTCCTGCCATGGGGCCAATTACCACCGGATTAGGCGAAATATACCAATATACCTTAAAGCCAAAGGAAGGCTTTGAAAATAAATACTCGCCAACCGATTTGCGTACCATCCAAGATTGGATCGTGAAACGCCAAATGACCCTGTTGGATGGTGTTGTAGAAGTCAACTCTTTTGGAGGTAATATAAAACAATACGAAATAGCCATAAACCCCGAAAAGCTCAATGCCATGAATATTTCCATATCGGAGGTGTTTGCCGCTCTGGAAAGGAACAATGTCAATACAGGGGGTGCCTATATCGAAAAAAGTAAAATGGCAAACTTCATTCGAGGGGAAGGACTGATAAGGTCTTTGGATGACATCAAGGCTATCTCTATCAGAAATGAAAAAGGACTTCCGATTACTATAGGTGATGTAGCAGAGAAAGTACAATTTGGGAGTCAAGTCCGTTATGGAGCCTTTACTCAAGATGGTCGTGAAGCTGTTGGTGGAATGGTGTTGATGATGAAAGGAGCTAATCCTAATAAAGTGATTGCCAATGTCCAGGAAAGAATGCAAAAAGTTGAAAAGTCTTTACCAGAAGGGTTGGAAATCAAGCCGTTTTTAGATAGAAGTAACCTTATAGAACGAACCACCAGTACCGTAACACAAAACCTTTTGGAAGGCGCACTTATCGTCATTTTTGCATTGGTCTTTTTATTGGGAAGTTTAAGGGGAGGGTTGATAACCGCCACAACCATACCCCTATCATTGCTCTTTGCTTTTATCTTGATGAAACAATTTGGTGTTTGGGCCAACCTAATGAGCTTGGGAGCTATAGATTTTGGAATCATTATAGACGGAGCAGTAATTATCATAGAAGGGACGGTTTATGAAATCCAAAAACGAATACGTTCCGGAAAGCTCAAATTCAATCAAGGTATTATGGATGAAGTTGCCTATGATGCAGGAAGCACTATGATGGGCTCTGCTTTTTTCGGCCAAATTATCATTCTAATCGTATTTGCGCCTATTCTTTTTTTAACAGGAGTTGAAGGAAAGATGTTCCGTCCTATGGCGTTTACTTTTGGATTTGCCATGCTTGGTGCCATTTTCCTCTGCTTAACCTATGTTCCGATGATGTCCGCTTTATTTATGAAACCCGTTGAAAACAAAAACAATTGGTTTGGGAAATTTGAAAGTTGGCTGGAAAAAATCAGCGATAACATTATAGGAAGCATCCAAAAAGCCTATCTACCACTTTTAAAAGGGGCATTAAGAGCAAAATCTTTAGTCGTAGGAGCAGCTGTAGTTTTACTTCTAGTTTCAGGATTTGTGTTTTCAAGAATGGGAGGCGAATTTGTCCCTCAATTGGACGAAGGAGACCTTGCCATGCAAGCACTCTTAAGACCGGGAACAGGATTAACAGAAGCTATCGATGTATCAAACAAAATAGAAAGTGTACTTATCAAGAACTTTCCAGAAGTAAAGACAGCGGTTGCCAGAATTGGTGTTGCCGATATCCCTACCGACCCGATGCCGATGGATATTGCCGATATGTTCATCATTTTGGAAAAAGATATGAGCAAATGGACTTCGGCAAAATCAAAAGAAGAACTCATCGATAAAATCAAGGATAAACTGGATAGTGAACTTACAGGAGTAAACCTAGTATTTAGCCAACCTGTAGAACTACGTTTTAACGAACTCCTAACAGGAGTACGGGAAGACGTTGCCGTAAAATTGTATGGCGAAGATTTAGAGGTCCTTTCCAAAAAGGCAGAAGAAATGGCGGCCATCATCCAAACCGTTCCGGGCGTAGGTGATGTCAATCCAGAGCGGACATCAGGATTGCCACAGATGACCGTGAGGTACAATCGAAAAAAGATGGCACAGTACGGACTGGATATCGAAAAAGTAAACAATTATATAAGTGCCGCATTTGCCGGTGGTAATGCAGGTGTCATTTTTGAAGGGGAAAAACGCTTTGATATGGTCATTCGATTTGATGAGGAGCACCGCAAAAGCATCGCAGACCTACGCGCTTTATATGTCGATTTGCCCGATGGCACCCAAGTTCCCATCAAGGAAGTAGCAGACATAAGTTATGTACCAGGACCCATGCAGATATCCCGCGACAATACATTTCGTAGAACCTATGTAGGTATAAATACAAGAGGACGTGATGTGCAATCCGTGGTAACCGATATTCAACAGAAACTAGATGCCGAACTGGACCTGCCACCGGGGTATTATATTACCTATGGCGGTGAGTTTGAAAACTTGGTACGTGCCAAAGAACGTTTGACCATCGTAGTGCCCATAGCACTGTTCTTGATCTTTGTGCTCCTGTATTTCGCCCTAAAATCGTTTTCACAATCCATTATGATATACATCGCTATTCCATTGGCGGCCATCGGCGGCATATTTGCCCTTTGGTTGCGGGACATGCCATTCAGCATTTCGGCAGGCGTAGGTTTTATAGTGCTATTTGGAGTTGCAGTACTGAACGGATTGGTACTTATAAACCGATTTAACTCCCTAAAGGAAGAAGGTGTAACAAGTATACGGGAAAGAATATTAACAGGAACCAAAGAAAGAATACGACCAATTATGTTAACAGCAACTACAGATATTTTAGGTTTTATGCCGATGGCATTTTCATCATCGGCCGGTGCCGAAGTACAACGACCATTGGCAACCGTGGTTATTGGAGGGATGTTGACGGCGACTTTACTAACACTTATAGTACTTCCAATTTTATATACATTCATTGAAAAGCGAGGAGAAAACAAAGGTAAAAAGAAGATTTCATCATTAAAACCAAGTACTATAACTACCGTTTTAATCGTAGGGTGTGTATTGGGTTTTACCATTCCAGCTTCTGCTCAAGAAAGCACATTGGAAAACAAAATAACTCTACAGGATAGTTTGCCAACAATAAGCCTGGAAAAAGCCAAGGAAATGGCCATTGCCAATTATCCAAAGTTAAAAGCCGCAAAACTTGGAATTGAAGGCGAGAAAGCGATGCGAAAAACAGCTTTTGATTTTGGAAATACCCAACTATTTACAGGAAAGGAAGAAGTAGGCAATGGTGATAAAGGCACATTCAATACCATTGGGGTGCAACAGCAGGACATCAATATCTTTGGGATTGTTCCCAAATTAAAGTTGCAAAAGGAGCGTATCCAGTTAGCGGAAAACCTAGTCAACCTAACTGCTCTGGAAGTGGAACGAGAGGTAAGCAGGGCTTGGGCAAATGTGTACACAAAACGAAAAACATATTTGGTATATAAACAAATGGATTCCGTTTTTCAGGATATTGAGAGAGCGGCCAGAATAAGGTATGAAACCGAAGCTTCTTCGAATCTAGAATATTTGGCAACATCCAATCAAGCCAATGAGGTCAAAATTCAAAAAGAACAGGCTTTTAGGGAATACAACAAAGCATTGCAACAGTTAAACCAATGGTTTGCCAGCGATACGTTGTACAGTGTGCCAAATGCTTCATTGGAATCTTTGGAAGCTCCGTTTGATTATAGGACAACATCCTTGGAAAACCATCCGCTACTTCAAGCTTCAAAGCAACAAATACAGGTAGCCAAGGCATTTACCAGGGTACAAAAATCTGAATTTTTGCCAAAGTTCCAGGCACAATACGGCAGGCAGCAAATTAATGGGGAATCAGGATTTTATCAATACCAAGTGGGTATACAAATTCCATTGTTTTTCGGTGCCAATTTAGGAAGAGCACAAAAGGCAAAAATTAACAGAAAAATAGCAGAAGAGAATTTTTATACAGAAAAGCTAAAGGTAAAAACAGCCTATGAAAATATGCGAGAAGACTTTATAAAATGGCAGACTTCATGGAGTTATTATAAAAACAAAGCACTTCCATTGGCCAAAGAACAGCAAAGAGGTACCATATTAGCCTTTAAGGAAGGAGCAATTGACTATGTGGCTTTCTTACAGAATATTAGAGATGTTATCCGCATAGAAATAAGTGCTTGGGAAGCTTTTAATAGTTACTTGGACAGTCGTTACCAACTCGAGTATTACCTAAAAAATTCTAAATAAAATTTAAGATAAATAATAAGATGAAAACGCAAATAATAAAGATTTTAATGTTGCCCCTTGTGCTTGCCATTTTTATGGGTTGCAAGGAAGAAGTAAAGCAAAACGGAGAAAAAAAGCTTTCTAATACAGAAGAAACCCATGACCATAAAGAAGGAGAGGAACATGAAGAAGACGAAGAAGGTTCTGAAGAAGGAGATGCAGTGCATCTATCCGAGTTGAAATTCAATAGCTTGGGGATTAAAGTGGGAGTCTTACCAACAAGGCCCCTATCGGGTGTGGTTAAAGCTAATGGACAATTAGAGGTGCCACCACAATACGAAGCTACGGTAACTGCAATTTTAGGAGGTAACGTAAATAGCATCAAAGTCATAGAAGGAGATAAAGTGCGTAAAGGACAGACCTTGGCATACCTTTCTCATCCAGATCTTGCCCAGATCCAGACCAATTATATAAAAACATATAACAGGATGCAGTTTTTGGAAAAAGAATACGAACGCCAAAAACGGTTATATGAAGAAAAGGTAGGCTCAGGAAAGATATTTCAACAAACGGAGTCTGATTATCAATCGATTAAAGCAGAGGTAAAAGGTTATGAATCGCAGTTACGACAATTGAATATTAGTGCCTCAAAAATAAGGAATGGTGAAATTTACGAATATGTTCCGGTAACAAGCCCTATTGCTGGTTATATAGAGAAAGTAAAAGTTCAAATGGGACAGTATGTAGCATCGCAAACCCCTATGTTTGAAATTGTAGATAATGAGCATATTCATGCGGATCTAATGGTTTTTGAGAAAGACATCCATAAGGTTAAAAAGGGACAGAAAATCTCTTTTACGTTAGAGTCGGTTCCCAATAGCAACCTTACTGGTGAAATTTATTCCGTAGGAAAACAGTTTGAACAAAACCCAAAAGCGGTACACATACATGCCGAAATTGACAAAAAAGAAGAGTTCCTAATTCCGGGAATGTATATCAATGGAAAAATAAGGACTGGAGAGGCTCCCGTGACGGCCCTACCAGAAGACGCCATTATAGAAGAAGGCGGAAAGCCGTTCATTTTTATAGCACAAAAACATTTGGAAGATGGTAACGTTGAATGGGAGTTAAAACCCCTTGAAGTCCGTACAGGAATAACCGAAGATGGCTGGGTAGAAATAAAACTATTAGAACCGCTTCCCGAGGATGCCCAAGTGGTATTCAACAATGCGTATTATCTAATATCGGAGATGCAAAAAAGTGAAACATCACATAGTCATTAATACATATAAAAATTGATTTTGGTTGTTTGTTTTGGGTCTGTTCGATGTATTCCAAGAGGAAGGTAAACAACAGGCCCATTCAAAAAAACAGTCCTATAAAAAATAAAGAAATGATAGAAATAAAAGCATTTGTAAAACCAAATAGAATCCAAAAAATTATAGAAGCCCTTGTAGATAATGGGTTTGAAAATATAACACTTTCGCAAGCTGAGGGTACTGGGTCATTTAAAGATAAGAAAGCAAAATTATCGCTTAACTTTCAAGTAACCGACAGTCCAATTGTAAAACTTGAGTTAGTATGTCAAGATGAAGAAGCACCGAAAATAAAAAATATTATCATTGAAAATGGGAAATCTGCAGACTCAGGAGATGGTATTATTTATCTAACAGAAATAAAAGACGCTTATAAAATCAAAACAGGGTTACACTTAAAAAAAAGTAATCCATAGCAAGTTTGAGAAATGGAAGAAATAACAATAATACTGAAAAATAAAGGAGTTCGCCCCACAGCAATGCGATTGTTGGTATATAAGTTATTGGCAAATAAAGAGAATGCCATAAGCTTGGGAGAGCTGGAAAAAGACTTTGACACCTCGGAGCGAAGCACCCTATATCGTACCATAAAAACATTTGAGGAAAGAGGGTTGGCACATGCTATAGAAGATGGTACGGGCATTATAAAATATGTCATTTGCAAAGACCAATTTACATCTAAAGAAAATAACGATTTGCACCTACATTTTAGATGTAACACATGCCAAGAAACGGTGTGTTTAACAGATTATAAAATCCCGCAAATCAATCTTCCGAAAGGTTATGTTGCTGAGGATATGAACCTTACAGTAAAAGGTGTTTGTGAAAAATGTAGCAAAATTTAAACGCGTTCAATAATTAAAATAATAATCATGGGATTTTTAAAGCATTTATTAAGAGGAGATTATAATTCTCATTATAACAAACATAAACGTAAAAATTACAATTCAAGATTTGATGAACCTAACGTTATTGTAAGATGTACCAAATGTGGCAAAGACAATGCTGAAAAAGCTTCTTTTTGTCAACATTGTGGCGAACCATTAGGTAAGGTAAAATGTAAAAGTTGTGAAGAACCAATGCCAGTAGAAGGTAAGTTTTGCCCAAACTGCGGAAGTAAAAATTAAGTTTTTAAAATAAAAGAAAACAATGGACAAAAGTGGAAAACATCACAAAGAAGATGGTCATGACCATCACCATTCGGGTATTTTTGGGAAGAATACAGAACTCTATTTTGCCATTTTAAGCGGCGTCTGTTTAATTACAGGCTATCTATTGGAAAAATATGGAAGCGTTTCAAGTAACATTCCTTTTGCGCTCTACATTTCGGCCTACTTTTTTGGAGGCTATTTTACCCTAAAAGAAGCCGTAGGAAAAATTTCAAAAGGAGAATTTGAAATCGATTTTTTAATGCTCGTAGCCGCTGCAGGTGCCGCCTATTTAGGGGAATGGGCAGAAGGTGCACTGCTGTTGTTTCTCTTTAGTTTGGGCCATGCCTTGGAAAACTATGCTATGGGAAAAGCCAAGAAATCCATTGCCGCACTTACCGATTTGGCCCCTAAAACTGCCTTGTTAAAAAAAGGAACGCAAACAGAGGAAGTAGCTATTGATACATTAAAAATTGGGGACGTCATTGTTATTCGTCCTAACAGCAAAATATCGGCAGACGGTATTATTGTTAATGGAGCAAGCAGTGTCAACCAAGCGCCCATTACTGGAGAGAGTGTTCCTGTAGATAAAAAAGCGGTTGAAAATTCTGATAAAACCTATGATAAACATAACAGCATCCCTAAAGAAAGTAGAGTGTTTTCTGGGACAATAAACGGGAACAATGCGTTAGAGGTAAAAGTAATCAAGGAAGCACGGGATTCTACGTTGAGCAGATTGGTAACCATGGTACAAAATGCACAAGAGCAAAAATCGCCCACACAATTATTGACAGATAAATTTGAAAAATTCTATGTGCCTTCGGTAATTCTATTGGTAGTCCTGCTCAATTTTGCCTTTCTGGTCCTTGATGAAACTTGGAGCGAAAGCCTATATCGTTCATTGGCAGTATTGGTGGCCGCTAGTCCTTGCGCATTGGCAATCTCAACCCCCTCGGCAGTACTCAGTGGCGTGGCAAGAGCAGCCCGTGGAGGTGTTTTGATTAAAGGGGGACGACCTCTGGAAGATTTAGGAGTTCTTACCGCTTTGGCATTCGATAAAACAGGAACACTTACCGAAGGCAAACCAAAATTAACCGATGCCATTAGCTTTAAAAATACTTCAAAAGAAGATTTACTGAAAATAGCCATTGCTGTTGAAGAATTAAGTGACCACCCATTGGCAAAAGCTGTGGTTAGGGACGGAAAATCGCAATTACCCAACAATGTAAACATCCCAAATGCCAATAATATAGAAGCCGTACAAGTTAAAGGCATCAAAGCGGATTATCAAGGCGAATCGATTCATATAGGTAATCTGGAACTGTTTGATGATATCGATAATGGCGTTCCTAATGAAGTAGTCAAAAAAGTACGGGCATTAGAAGGAGAAGGAAAAACGACGATGCTTATAAAACACGGCAAAGAATTTATAGGGATGTTAGGTTTGATGGACACACCAAGGGAAAAGGCAAAGGAAACCTTGTCTCAGCTAAAAAAAATAGGTATCAAAAAAATGATAATGCTTACAGGCGACAACCAAAAAGTAGCAGATGCCGTAGCTAAGGAAATTGGACTGACTGAAGCCAGAGGAAGCCTGCTTCCAGAAGAAAAAGTCGAGGCCATAAAGCAACTCGCACAACAAGAACGAAAAATAGCCATGATTGGCGACGGTGTTAACGATGCCCCTGCCATGGCAAACAGTACCGTTGGTATCGCAATGGGAGCCGCCGGTAGCGATGTAGCATTGGAAACAGCTGATATCGCATTAATGGCAGATAAATTGGAAACCCTTCCTTTTGCCATAGGATTGAGTAGAAATGCAAAATCCATTATAAAGCAAAATCTATGGGTAAGCCTTGGGGTTGTTGCCTTTCTTATACCGGCCACAATAATGAGTTGGGCCAGTATCGGGATAGCAGTTGCCATTCACGAAGGTTCTACGTTGATTGTAGTAATTAATGCACTACGCTTATTGGCGTATAACAATAAAACTAGGTAGTAAAATAGTTGTTGAAAACTGATATTAAAATGAGCAAAAACAGTGAGTTATTGATAAACAAAGGGATTAGACCAACAAAAATGAGGCTTGTAATTCTTCAATTCTTTATGCTACAAGATACCGCCGTTGGTTTACAAAGTATTAGGGCAGCTTTCTTAAAAAAAAGATTTTCAAAAAAACCTGCAAACAAGACAACCTTTTATAGAATTGTAAAAAAATTTGAGGAAAAAGGGATAGTTCATCAGATTGATGATGGTTCAGGAACAATAAAGTTCGCCATTTCTAAAAAAGAAAACGATGTGCATATGCATTTGCACTGTATTAATTGTAAAACCACTAAATGTTTAGAAAACCAAATATCAAAAGAAAATTTACCAAGAGGGTACGAAATAGCCGAAATCAATATGGTTATAAAAGGCTTCTGTGAAAACTGTCAAAAAAAATGAAGAATAAAAAAACCTGTTTAGAATACATAAGACTATTACAAAAAGGGAACAATGATGATTTGATCAAACTATTTATTGCTGATGCCATCGTGGATTCACCAATATATGGAGTTATGCCAGCTCAAGAATTTTATAAAAAGTTAAAAGAGGATACTAAAAGCTCAAACTTGACCATACATGGTCAGTTTGAAGACAAAACCTCAGGCAACATAGCATTATACTTTAACTATAAATGGATATTACAATCTCAAAAAGAAGTGAATTTCGATGTTGTAGATATTATTGAATTTGACACTAGCCATAAAATTAAAAAGTTAAAAATTATTTATGACACATTTGAGAGTCGCAAACTCATTGACGAGTTAAAAGCGGGTTAATGCCACATATAATACAAAAAGTTTAAGAAATTGAAGTTTTATGAAGAAACAATTAAGAGGTTAAACACAGAACTCGATACTATTGAGTCTGGAATTGAAAATCCCCTTTTCATAGCTGAAAAAGGTATAAAACTAGTTAAAACTGTATTATCAGAAGTTAGAACTGAGGTTTTGAGCCAAGGGTTTCAATCTCAAGTTGACGAAATCAACTTTTTCAAAAACATAAAACCATATATTTATAGCAAACTGGTTTACTATGCAAAACTTTTCAACTTGGAAAGTAAACGCCCAAGAGGTAGTAGAAAAACACAAGTAAAATATTTTAATTCCCATATAGACAAACTACAGACTTTCTTCAATGAGAACTTAGACTTTTATCACTATTACAGAAGAGGAGCAACTTCATTCGACAAACATTATTTTTTAAGGAGTGAAGCAGATATTCGTCTTTTTCCTGAGAATTTCCACTTTTTTGAAGATGAAAAGTTTTCAACAAGTCATGATAATACCGTCGCAACAATTTTAGCCTACGACCTCCTTATTATCCATTTAAAGAGGGAAATTGACAAATTGGAAAATAATAGAAATCATTTCGGTGAAAGTATGTTGCACAAAAGGACGAGGCTTACCTGGACTGCCCATAAAATTTATTTGATAGAGTTGATATATGCCTTACATAGTACAGACGCTATTAACAACGGAACTGCGGACATCAAGGATATTGCATATTTTGTAGAACGAATTTTCAGAATTGATTTGGGTGACTATTATAGGGCATTTCTGGAAATACGCATGCGAAAGAACGGAAGAACCAAGTTCTTGGACATACTAAAGGAAGAATTGATAAAGCGCATGGATGAAACCGATAATTAAACACCCAAGATAATCTATCTTGGGTGTTTTGCTTTTTAGAGGTCATCTCATTTTATTTATATGTTTTTGTAGTTATGATTGCCTCAACAGAAATACAAATCTAGCTAATTCAACTCATTGAAAATGAGCAAAAAATAATACCCAAGATGTCCTGTCTTGTGAATAAAGCTCACCAAAGTCCATCAATTTTGTAAAACGAAAGTCAAATCAGAAGAGAGGCCATCAAATTAGGTGACAGTAGGGCGATGGTCTCTTTTATTTAAATCGTTTTACAAATGGCAGCAACAATCATTACCACCGAAGACCTTCATGAATTCAAAATGGAATTGCTCGATGATATCAAGCAACTTTTACAAAGTCAATCAGGACATACTTCCAAAAAATGGTTGAAATCCCCAGAGGTAAAAGAGCTTTTGGGAATCTCTTCCGGCACGCTCCAGAACCTAAGAATCAACGGCACATTGCCCTATACCAAAGTGGGCGGTGTACTCTATTACGATTATGAGGAAATTATGAACGTGATGGAAAAGAACAAAATCCATAACAAATTCTGATATTCCTTTGGAGCAGATAAATTACATCAAGCACCTGAACGCCGTGTTCCTGCAATTCTCGAAAGACGGCCGTTTGAATCCCACGCACATTAGTCTGTACGTGGCTTTGTTCCAGTTGTGGAACAATTACCATTTTCCCACTAATTTCCATATCAACCGGGAAGAAGTGATGCAGTTTTCAAAAATCGGTTCAAAGACCACCTACCACCGTTGCATCAAAGAGCTGCACCATTGGAAATATCTGTTATACGAGCCTTCCCACAATCCCTTTCACGGGAGCAAAATCAAGATGTTCAATTTTGGGACAAGTGATGGACAAGTACTGTACCCAAGCCATACCAATATCGGGACAAGCAATGGACAAGCGGTGGTACCTATAAACAAACATATACAAACAGGATTAAACAATACAAACGGGAATAAACTTGACCGGCCCAAAAATGAAAACGAGGTCATCAATTTTTTTCAAGAAGAAAATTGGCCGGAACTGGAGGCCAAAAAATTCTACAACCATTACCAGGGTATCGGTTGGAAAGTAGGCGGCAAAACAAAAATTATCGATTGGCAGGCCACCGCTCGTAACTGGATGCTAAAAGCGGATGAGTTAAAAACAGAAAAAACGGTGGTCTCGGTTAGCCAGAATACGGACAACCTAAAGACAAGTTCCAATAAAAATTATAATGAGCCCCTATGAGTTCCCAAAAACCACATATCATCATAGAGGGTAGTGTTCAATATACATTGGGAACTTTTAGGGACAATGAAATCATTTACGATTTTGATAAAATGCTCGTTTATCTCAATGCCAAGGGGAAATTGCTCTTTGGCAAGAAATTCAGGATTTATGAGGAAGACCGCAACATACTTTTCAAGCTGTGCAATTATTACATTAAGGACGAAGCGAACTGTAAAAAACTCGGTATCGATATCCATAAAGGCATTTTGCTTTCCGGTCCCGTGGGATGCGGAAAAACCAGTCTGATGAAACTCTTACGCCATATCGTACCCCACCGTAAACCTTATGAGGTCATCCCTACCCGGAATATTGCCTTTGCCTTTAATAATATCGGCTATAAAATTATTGAGGCTTATGGGGACAAAAAGTTCTACTGCTTTGACGACCTGGGCGTAGAACCCACAGGTAGACATTTCGGGAAGGACTGCAATGTACTTGGAGAAATATTGCTATCTCGTTACGAACTGTTCCTGAACCATAACATCCAGACCCATGCCACCACCAACCTCAATGCCCAGGAGTTGGAGGAACGCTACGGTAATCGGGTACGCTCACGTATGCGACAGTTGTTTAATTTGGTGGCTTTTGATAAGGGAGCTGGGGATAAGAGGAAGTGATTCTTTATTCTTCCCAAATAATACTAAGAGCCTTGTCCTTGTATGTAATACAATGTTCAAAGAACTTTCTTTGTATATCGCCGTCCTTTACATAGTTGAAAATATCAACCGCCCATATTTCTTCTTTTTTAAATAAATTGTCGGTAATATTTTTAAAATACTCCCCCATTACGGTATTAGGAGCTACCTTGTTTTCGTACAATAAGTATTGATAAGGGAATTGTTCACTACAATATTTCCAGCATATTTTGCCATTTTCCCCGTAGATGATCATTATATCGTGATTCCCAATATCAGCAAATCTAAATGCACAGGCAGTTCTGCTAACGCTATATTCATCTTTCAAAAAGTCTATTAATTCAATACTAAACTTTTTGCGATAAAAGTCTTTTGAAAACCTTTCTTGGGGCATCAACAAACAAGATGCAAAAAAATCTGCTTCCCGTTCTATCCGATTAAACTGCTTTTGATTTGTTCTTGATGGATGCGGTTTCAACAATCCCTTTTTCAATCCAATTCTATGGGAGTCTATGTAGTAGTGTCCAAGCTCGTGGGCCAATGTGAACCGTCCTCTTGCGGAATCGGGCCTGTTTCCCAGATCTGTATTTATGTGAATATAGAACTTTCCACTATCATAGAAAGTCATTCCATCAAAAGTGTCCTTGCCATAACTATCATAAAATACGGACAATCCTTCATCTTCTAAAATCCTGTCAAGTGGTGTAGCCTTCTCTTGGTACTCCAATGCAATATTTTCAGCCAGTTCCTTTATGTCTGGTCTATTCCGAATCACTAGAATCTTGGTTGTGCTTTTTTCGCATTTTATCTATGATGTGCTGCGGCAAGTCTTTGTTTCCTTTTCTGGCAACCATTCTTAGGCTTTCTATTTCGTCATCAACATCATTTTCAAACATTGTTAGGATTTTTGGCTCTCTATGAAATGTACCCTTAATTATCGCAATTGGATCAATTGATTTTTCATCCAGTTTATAGTCATAATCTTCATATAATCTATTGAATCTATCAAGCTCAAGTTCATTACTGGGAAAGAGGAAACCTGTTGAACCTAACCAACTGTCCAATTGAGCAATCTCGATTAGTTCTATTTTCTTAGGCTTGGCCATTCAAAATGTTTAAATAGTTCGTAACGTGTCTGTGTGCATCTCCGTAGTAGGTGTTCACGGACTTTTGAGTTAAAGAAAGTTTTTCTCTCAACAATTTGGTGATTGATCTTGGGACCTTTTTACCTTCCTTTTGGTAGGCTCTATAGGTAAAATAAATAATACGGTGTTTATCGGATAATTGAGTAAGGGCTCTTTCTATGGTGTTTAGTTTTGCACTAACTATTCTCTTCGCCTCAGGATCTGGGGTATCGAACTTATCCAATAATTCATCAGCGTTAGAGACCAAGCTTAAATCTTCTTCCTCGGTTGGCTCGGCACAACTATTCTGTTCACCATATTTTATTATTTGCGTGTATAAAATTCGATACATCCATAGAAGTATCCCTTTGTCCAAATCTTTGGCCTTGGATTTCTCCTTATCAAAGGTGGGGTACCTCCATACCCTAGCAAAAGTACAGTTCGCTATTTCCAAAGCAACCACTTCACTATATCCATATTTATTGCAATAAATCTCAGACTTGCGTTTTAAATCCTTACCAAAACGATAGCAGAATTGTACAAAAGCCAATTGGGCTTCAGCAGGAAATTCTTCTTTAAAAGAAATGTACTCTAGCAGTTCAACGCTAGGCATTTTCTCGAAATCTATGTCTTGTTTCGTATCAGTATTCATCTATATACCAAAACGGATATATCTATTAAGGTATATGAGTGGACGGCACTCACAAAACCTTGGTTTAACAAATAAAGTGCTAGTAAATAACTAATGGGGAGGTTCAAATATAACGAAAATCCCTTCCATTTTAAAAATTAGATTATGGCAAAAGATTCATCGGGTAAAAAATTCAACAGAATCCCGGAACACAAAAGAAAAGTAGGCGGTAAAACCATAACCGTCAAAGAACACATTAGAAGCAACAGGAAAGACAGTAAGGGATAGTAAAGAGCGGAACTCCACAGCTCTAAATGGAGATTGTTTAACCTAAAAATTCATTTTATGAATAGTTTTAATTTCTCCAAAGGAGAGCTAAGTCTATGTCATAAAGGCAATTGTGTCAGTGCGCATGGCGATTTTGCAAAAGCTATCATCTTTGGCCTTGCAACTCTTATTGTTATAAGTGGCATAGTCTCAATGTTAGAGCAATCTGACTAGAGGACTGATTATGGTAGCTCCAGTATTGGAGTTACCATAATATAACATAAATCTGTCAATATGACATAGTTAGCGAAAATTAAAGATTGGCGCAAATATTGAAATCAAAATGTTAAGAAAACACTAAAAGATTATGAGATTAGACAACAATAGCCTCCGTCCTTTTATTGACAAAATAAGGTTACATAAAGACAATATGGGAAAATACAGGGATCAAATTGATAACCTGAAAAAAAAATTAGAGGACAAAATCAAAAATGATGACAGCAACGGATTGAAGGTTACAAAGTTCCTTTTGGCTGGCTCATGGAAAAAACATACAATCCTACGACCAACAGGAGATAATCCAATAGATATTGATTTGGTACTATATGTTACCGGTGACGATAACATCCAGAATGACTTAAAGAAATTGCATGACTTTATTGTTGAGTACTTAAAAGAAATATATCCACAAAAGGATATAATGCGAGATGTAGATGCCAAAGGAAATACAAAATCTATTAAAATAAGATTTTCTGGTTCGGGACTGGAAGTAGATATAGTGCCTGTGGTTCCTATTGAAAGCCCTAAAAATTATGTTTGGCAACCACAAAGAGGTGGTGGCGGAAAGTATATCACAAGTGTAGAAAACCATCTTGAATTTTCAAACGGGCTCCGCAAGGATAACCCTTCTTACACATCAATTGTAAGGGCTTTGAAATGGTGGAAGAACTATAAAGAACTAAAGCCTTATGACGATGAACCAGGCATTTCTTCATTTTCAATTGAATTGATTGTAGCTTATTTGGATACCACTCAAGGTGTGGAAACAGGTATTGAAGAAGGTATTATAAGATTTTTTCAATTCTTAAGCGAATCAAGTTTTCCCGAAATTTCATTTGACCATGCTATTAACAGTATCCCTTACTACGATACACCCATATACGTAGCGGACGATACCAATAACGAAAATAACTCCGCGAAAAAAATAGATGACAATAAATGGGCAGAAATTATTGAGGAAGCCGAGGATGCCTTCGATTCCCTTAACCTAGCTCAATCAAGAAATAATGAAGGCGCAACTATAGATGAATGGAAGCGTGTTTTTGGTCCAACTTTTAGCTTAAATTAATTATGTATAACACACAGACAAATACAAATACTTATACGGTAGTCGATATCAGAAAAACTTTTGAAAGTTGTGAGGCTGATATTCGCACCATAGCTAGAAGAACTGGCAAATGGTCTACCGACTATGTTGACAAGATAATGCACGATATTATAAAATTGGCAGAGAACAAATATCTCGATAAGGTGTCTATTGCACTTAAAAGAAGGTCAGATGACTATACAATACGTGCGGCAAAGTTTAAAATAAATGAGGATGGTAACAAATCAGATAGTGATAGAGCCGGACGCAATAATGACTGGCAGAACATTGATGATACTTATTTGACCGTATATCTTTCTTACACCAACAGATGGCGAACATTATCTAGTCAACAACAAAAAGAGTTTTATGATAACAACGACTTCAAGATTGGATGGGTAACCACATCTGATGATACAACATTCTCCCATTTAACCTCTAGCAACGCACAGTTATATGCTAGCAAAGGCTATGAACTTCAAAAAACCAACTACAAATAATGGCTGCAATTTTTGACAATACAATTGAACTTCCCAACAAAGAGGTTCAAGCACAAACGGAATCTCTTATTGGGTTTGAAAATAAGTTTAAACGCATATACAATAATCTAAAGTTGCTTTTAGACCAAGATAGTCTTACGGAATGGAGTAAAAAACACCATAAAACCGAGCTACCTATTATAAAACAATTGAAAGAAAAGTACCCATTAATTATTCTCGCAGGAGATGCTGGTACGGGAAAAACCATTTCCGCTGTTTCTATCGCGGATAAGATGACTAGGGAGTTAAAAAAAGAAGGGTTTTTCTTAAAATTGAGCACCCGCGTAAGAGGTGAAGGATTGCATGGAGAAATGGGAAAACTAGTAAATGATGCCTTTTCAGAATTAAAATCTCAGGCGGGCAAAAGACGTTTTGCTTTCCTATTAATTGATGAAGCTGATGCTATCGCAACTACTCGTGGAACAAATCAAATGCATCAGGAAGAAAAGGCCGCTGTAAATACTTTGATACAGAAAATTGATGAAATTAGGGAGTTAAATGGACGGGCAATAATTTTTATGTCAACTAATAGGCTGCACTTTATTGATGAAGCTATTCTACGTAGGGCAGCCGTTATCTTAGAATTTGAAAGGCCTACCCTTGAAGAATGTAAAGAATTGTACGCTCAAAGTCTATATGGAATGAGTTTTACTGAGAAAGAACTTGATGAGTTGGCCTTGATGTCGGCTACTAATGGAGAATCTGGTTTAGGCTATTCTTTTTCCGATATCCGACTGAAGGTTTTGCCGGAGGCCATTGCAAATGCATATCCTAATCAACCTTTATCTTTTTCAATCTTAAAGGAAACCATTAAATCTATTAAACCAAGCCCAGCGATAAAATGATCCGAAAAATACTTCAAGCGATACTATTCATGGGAATACTTATATACGGGTATTTCTTTTTGTCAGGCTCTGATTTACAACCAGAATTTATTGGAGCCGGAATAATTGGGCTATTTGGTTTATTTGCATTACTTCTTGAAACAATTATAACCAATCACAAAAGGTTATGGTTAACTATTTACAGCAAGTGGTTAGGTCTTAGAGGTCAAAGAATCAGATTTTCCATGTCATATTTGTACCGTATAAAAGTAGATGATAAATACCTATTGGTCAAAAACAACAATTTTTCCCATTATCAATTGGTTGGAGGTAAATACAAGGTACTTGAGGGGACAAGATCTTTCTTGCAAAAAGAGTTTGATGCAATCGATGATCCCAAATTGCCAAATAAAGATTTAATGAAAGATGATTTTGCATTGTTTATTCCAGCCGGAAAGGCAATTAAGTTTTTGGATTGGTTCAATAAAGGTGAAGACCGTGAAATTAGTCATTGGAGAGAGTTTTATGAGGAATTGATTGAGGGCAAGGCAAAATTGTTAGACAAGGAAAAATTCCCATATGTTAATTATAATTTTAAAGGAAAAGTAACAACACCAATAAAAAGAACTCCTGGTTGGAATTGTTACGAAATTTTGCAGTATGATATTTTGGATATTGTGCCAACTCCCGAACAAAGACAAGAGCTTAAAAAATTACAAGAAAAAGGAGATACAAAATATTACAAATGGGCAGATGCAGAACTGATTCAATGTTTGGGTCACGACAACAGAACAAAAAAACAAGAGTACAATATTGGTATTCACACGAAATGGGCTTTGAATATGAAATGGAGTAAAGAATGAGGGATACTATTAAAACAACTGTAGAATTCAGAAACCCATACCATATAGAACCACCTGGATCTCTTAAGGAAATATTATCGCACCCAGTCATTAATGGGGAGTCCTTGGAGTTAGCCATTTTCCAAGAACATAGATATGCCTTCTTTTTTTGGAATAAATGGGTTCGCAATAGAAGCTTAGCAGATCCACCATGCCTTGTTTCCTTGGATTGGCATCAGGATTTATGCTTCCCCTGTGAAACTGAAAAAAAGTGGCTTAATACCCTAGATTTATCTAGTGATGCGGACGTTTCAGTTTTTTCATGGGCTAAACTAACTGGGAACAATGATGGACATATTCTATGTGCAGCATATTTAAATCTTATTGGAAATGTTTATGTGCACTGTAGACAAGGAACGTTTAAGCAGGACTGGGAAGACGAAGAACTTATAGATAAGTTCGGAAACCCACATATAATAAGAAAGTTTGAGAAATATGAAGAACTTGAAGCTAGTATGTTACAATCAAATGAAGAAAAAGTATTTTTTGATATTGATTTGGACTTCTTTGTGCTTGATAGTGGTCTGCATAACGGCACCTTTGACTTTACATATATTGAAGATGAAAGTATTCAAAAAATGCTTCATTATGAAAGACCACTCATGAAATGGATTTTTAACAGGTTACAAGGTTTTACCATCGCCACCGAACCAGAACACTGTGGGGGTCTTTTAAAGAGCAATAAATTCCTCAATGTGATAAACAGGTTATATTTTGAGCCGGAATTATTTTCTCCTGATTGTAATTGGAAATGGAAGTCAAAAAAACCTAGATAAGATATTTTTTGCCCAAACGATGACTCCTGAAAGAACAATGGTAAACACATTCCTCAAGTTCTTTACAATCTCAATAAGAAAATCTTTCATAACCGTATATTTAAATAGTTATACAATCCCATCAAAATAGCCAGTGCCTTAGCCCTGATGTTTTTTGGCTTCAAATAATAATCCGCTTCATTAGTATTGGTCATAAATCCCATTTCAACAAGTACGGAAGGAGAGTACGCAACAGTTTCCCGGAGTACCTCAAAATTGGCAAACTTTACGCCCCTACTTTCAAAACCAAGCTTCCCTGTACTTTCTTTTAAAATGGATAGCCCTATCGCAATGGATGCCTTGATATGGTTCTCTTCGGTTTTGGAAGTATGGACATATAACTCCATTCCCTGTGAGGCGTTGGGAGAGGCATTGCAGTGCAAGGACACAAACACATCCGTTTTAAGTGCCTTGGCCAATCGACTCCTATCTTTTAGTGAAATCAAGGTATCGGTGTATCTGGTTGGATAGATGGCAAACCTCTCGTCAAAAAGGGTTTTGTTAAGTCCTATAATTTCCTTAGCTACATTCAAAACCACATCTTTTTCCAATATATCATTTATACCTATGGCGCCGGAATCGGTTCCACCATGTCCGGGATCGATGACTATGACTTTCTGCTGTCCAAAAACAAGACACATTTTTAGAAGTAAAATCATTAAACCTTGAACTGAGCGACGTCGAAGTTTGACGTTTTTGAAGCTCGACTTCTTCCAAAATTTTAGAGTTATCAACATAGGTTTTTCAAATTTCCATACGATTTGATGCCAATTCGCATCAAACAAAAACAATAGGGTTTAAAATTTATTTTATTCACAAATAACTGATTATCAAATATTTGTATTACAATATACAGTATTTTTCGAATATCAAAATCAAGCAAATTTTAAATCGATTCCATTATGAAAAAATCATTGTATGCAACCATTCTTTCACTGCTCATTTCAAGTACAACCTTTGCCCAAATCGGGGGCATCGAAGATTCCGTCAACGATGTTTCCGATACCATTCGGGCCATTTTCCCGATTATCCTCGGGGTCATCTTCCTCATCGGGTTCCTGTTCAATGCAGGGCATTTCTTTGGTGAAAATGCCGATTTGAAAAAAGGGATTACACGGGTACTGGTCTTTGTACTGATTGCCGGAGCCGTAGTCGGCATCTTTACTTATCTCATAGGCATCGTAGTATAGTATGAAGCGGTTCGAGGTCTATAAAAACATTCGTATGCGGGCAGTGATTATGGGGTTGCCCATATCCCTGTTCGCCTTGATGATGACATCCGTTATCGGTTCCTTATTGTTCATCATCTTTTCGTTCAGCTTTGCGGTCATTGTTTCCGTGTTCCTATGGAACGGAACATTATATGCTGTGCTGACCCACCTTACCAGAAACCCTGCTTTGATGCACATCAAAAGGGTATTCCCACAAACCATCAGCAACAAGAAGCAAACCAACCTGTACTATGAAAAAGATTAACCTATCGGCATACCATCCCATTTTGGACATACAGGGCCATATCATCTTTGCCAACAACGGCAATGTGGTCTTGGGCTACCAAGTGGGCAATCCTGAAATCTATTCCCTTTCGGAAAAAGATTTTGAGGACATACACGGTTCGTGGTTTCAGGCGTTCAAATCATTGCCCGTGTCCACGGTCATCCACAAACAGGACATCTACCGGAAAAGCCATTATACGGCGAACAAGTTGCCCAATGATACCTTTCTCCAAAAAGCGACTCACGATTATTTTAAGGGACGTGGTTATCTGCAACATAGTTGCTATCTGTTCTTTGTTCTTCCGCACAACAAAGCTTTGAATGCACCAAAGTTTGTCAATCCATTCCGAAAGGTCGAAAAGGGCATCCATAAACAGATGGACCATACCGTACAGGAGTTTATCGCTTCGGTGAACGATGCCGTTTCCTTTGTCAACAATAGCCGAAGAGTGTCCCTTGTTCCATTAAAGGAAAAAGAAATCCTTGAACTGACCAATACCTATTTTAACGGGTTCAACGAGGGTTTTGATACCGATATCCAACTCAAGAAGTCGAATATTGAAATCGGTGAAAACCATTTTGATGTATTGGCCATCAACAGCGAGCTTTGCTTTGGCGATGTGGTGCAGAGCAGCAAGACCAACGATAAGTTCACTTCAGACGATTTTATATTTCACCAGGGATTTATTGATGGATTGGGACTGAATCTGAATGAAAACCATATTGTCAACCAGATTATTTATCTGGATGACAAACACAAATGGCGAAAGCTGCTCGACAAGAAAATCGAGGAACTGAAGAAGAGTTCCAATTTCGGCACGCAGAACAAGGTCATCCTAAAGAAAATCGAGGACATTGTTGCAAAAATAAATGAAGATGACAGCTCACGGATTATTCGAGGACATCTCAATATTGTCTTTTGGGATAAAGATGAAGCTCAATTAGAAAGAATTGCTTCTAAGATAAAAACCGAGTTCAAGGAATTGGACATCGTGCCTTACTACCCAAAGGGAGAGGAACGGAAAAACTATTTTCTGAATTCATATTGCTGCCATGCCTCCAATTTTTCCAACGAAGATTTATATGTCACCGATTTAAAACATGCGCTTTGCCTGTATATCAACAATACCAATTACCAATCCGATGCCACGGGTGTCATCTTTAACGATAGGCAACATAACATTCCCGTGCTAAAAGATGTATGGGATGAAAAGAAGAAACGTATCAAGGCCCGGAACTTTGCCATTTTTGCTCCCACAGGTGAGGGCAAATCCTTTTTGGCGAACAACATCTTACGCCAATATTTTGAAAGTGACGTCAGGCTGGTGGTGATTGACTTGGGTGGTTCCTATGACAAGTTCGCAAAACTCTATCCCGATAAACATATCATACTTCGATACGAGCAAGGGAAAAATCTGGGCATCAATCCATTTTACATATCCGATGTTAATGACTTGACACCCGAGCGATTAGAGGATTTGGGAATCTTTCTTTTAGAGCTTTTAGCTTCCGGCAAGTCAACAACAAAAGCTGAAGAAGTTGCAGTCAAAAAAGTACTTCGGTACTACTACCAAAAAGGTGTCAATGACACCCATTCCCTTGAAAACCTATATCGATTTGTCGATGCGAAGAAGGATAGCCTTTTGGAAACACTGCACATCCAGGAACAACATTTCAATATCTATGATTTTCTGCACATCCTTTCGGAATATGTCGATGATGGGCTGTACAGCTTCCTGTTTAATGTCAGCGAAGACCAGACCTATAAAATCGAGGATAAACGCCTCATCGTCTTTGAACTGGACGAAGTGAAGGACAACAAGGAAATCCTCTCGGTAATGTTGAAGCTTATCAAGTCCGCCATCCAACGGACCATTTGGCGAAACAAGGCCGAAAAAGGTATCATACTATTTGATGAGTTTGCCAAGCAACTCAAATTCGGCAACGTACTGGAAAGCGTGGAATTCTACTATCAGGCCATCCGTAAACAGAACGGTGCCATCGGGATTATCCTGCAATCCATCAACCAACTGCCCAACAATTCCACATCGGCAAGCATCCTTGAAAATACCCAGGTCATTTACAGCCTTCGCAATGAAAAAGGCTATGCCGAATTAAAGAACAGGCTGAACCTGTCCAGTCACGACCTGAACCAATTGAAATCCATTCGGAACAACCTGACCGGGGATAGAAAATATACCGAGATGTTCATTAAAATAGGAAAGGAAAGCAACATTTTCCGATTGGAAGTACCACCGGAGGTTTTTGCCGCCTACCTCACCGATGGACAGGAGAACGAGGCCATAATGGCCATCTATAACGAAACAAACAATATGGAAACGGCCATTGGTCGCTTCTTACAAGAATCACAATAATAATCACTTTAAAACACAGAAAATGAAAACAAACATCAAACAAAAAATCAAGAGAACAGGTTTGGGGCTGGCTTTGGCCTTGGCCCTATTAATGCCAGCAGGTGCTACCTGCCAGGGGATGCCCGTGTATGACAACACGAACTTTATTTCCTTTATGAAATCGTTGTTGGAATCTGGTAAACAGACTTCCCAATTGTTGAAAACGGTAAAGTTCCTAAAGACCCAAAAAGAGAATATCGAGAAAGTCAACAATGTCATTAAACAATTAAAGGCGGTCAGGGAACTTGCCGAGAACAACCAACGCCTGTACCAAGTGGTGCAGGGCGATTTAAGGGAAATATTGAATTCCCCGTTTATCAAGCCCGATGAAGTTACCCGTATATCGGATTCCTTTGATGCCATTTTGGAAAATTCCATAGCGGCTATGGAATACATCGACCAAATCCTGTCCAGTGACAGTATGAAAATGACGGATGCCGAACGTGCGGCGGTCCTCAAGGAAAAGGAACTGGAATCCAAGGAAATGGTAGCCGAAATCGAGGCAAAGACCAGGCGTTATCGGGAGATTATCGCCTTTCGAGAAATGCAGCAGAAAATCAATAACCGCGAAACCAATTATTGATGTCGGGTATTTTTTTGGGCATAGGACTGGAATATGTGGACACTATTTTTCAAACCATAAAAAATAGTGACTTCTCGCAATATACCATTGGGGGCATGAAGGCTCTTGCGGTACTGTTCTTCCTTATCAACATCCTAAAAAAATACAACGAGGGCGTAGCGAACAACGAGGGCTATACCTGGGGACTGACCCCTGCGGAATTGGCCAAGAACTTTGCAGTGGTCATTTTGGTCATTTTCTCTACACAGGTATTGGGCGTTTTCGATGCCATTTTGGTGGCCATCGAGACCCAATACCGGGACACGGCTCCGGCACTCCTCCCGTTGCAGATGCAGGATATCGACATCGAACAGGATGTGGGTGCCCTGGAAGCCGCCAAAAAAGCAATGGCCATCCTTTATGAAGCCTTGATCACACCCTTGTACGGAATGAAGATGCTGGCCTTCATCATCGGAGTGTTCCTGTGGTTATTGGATTTGTTCATCTATCCCTTGTTCTTGGCGGAGCGTTTTTTCCTTTTGGGCATCATGCAGGCGTTTTTCCCGTTGGTCATTAGTTTGGCCGTGTTTGAAAAGTTTAGGTCGCTGGCGTACAATTTCTTTAAGCTCTATGCCGGGGTCTATATGTTGGTTCCGGCCTTCTTTTTGGTCAATGTATTCGTGAACAACCTTTACACCGAAATCAATACCAATTTTTGGGGCAATCTGTTCGGGACTGATTGGGGAAGCAGTTTTTTTGCGCCGCTATTGCAATTGGGTTCTATCGGGTTTATCGTATTCCTGAAGTTCAAACTGTACCGTAGAGCTATCTCGTTCACCTTTAAACTTTTCAGTGCCTGAGGCACATCGGACAATTAATCATCCATACTGAAAATGAAAACATCTTATAAAAATATATACGACATCCTGAAGCTCAACCGCTTTATTGTTTTGACATTCGTTATTGGGGCCGTACTTACCTGTATTGTTTCCGTACTCATGGTCATCAAACTGCACAAGGAGACCGTGGGCAGTGCATTTGTGGTCAATTCGGACGGTAGCGTGATTCCCTTGAAATTGGTCTCCCAACGGGAAAATCTGAACGTGGAGGCACTGGCCCATCTGGAACTGTTCCATAGGTATTTCTACAACATCGATGCGAGCAATTACGAAAGTAATCTGG
>CEVF01023877.1_pt1 | contig 41637 bp, 40 predicted proteins | sample 356441 | NCBI WGS metagenome assembly CEVF01 (sample SAMEA2622765, study PRJEB7988) | marine metagenome | biome: marine biome (ENVO:00000447); feature: surface water layer (ENVO:00002042); material: "saline water (ENVO:00002010), including plankton (ENVO:xxxxxxxx)" | depth 5 m | reverse complement strand
AGTTGAATATGATGAAAAAGACGGCAGTTGTTGTTGGCAAAATCAGTGTCCTGTTAATTTTGTTCTTATCAGGTTGTGCCCCAGAGGAGGTAGATTCCATCGAAAAGGTCGAATCTATCAATGTTACCGAGGTGGAAGCGCACCTAATGGCCTCTGTCAACGACCATCGCCAATCTATGGGCCTTGCCACATTACATTTTAGTTCGGTAGCCTACGCTGCAGCCAACGACCACAACGACTATATGATATCAAAGGGCGACCTCAGCCATGACAATTTTGATTTGCGCGCTTCAAGAATATATGCCGAAGCAGATGCCAAAGAGGTGGCCGAAAATGTGGGAAAAAATTTTAGAACGGCAGAAGAAGCACTGCAATGGTGGCTCAACAGCCCCAACCATAAATCTTCGCTCGAAGGTGACTTTACCCATACCGGCATCAGCGTAAAAAAAGATAGCGACAACAATCTTTATTACACCCAGATATTCTTTAAATAGGCCGAATGTTTAGGTAGGTTGAACCTTCTTTTTTACCTTTATGTAAAGTAATCGAAGATGGCCATAGCTCCTCCTTTCAACTTGCATGAATGGATCGAAAACAACCGTGAAACCCTTAAGCCCCCGGTAGGCAATCGCAATCTGTACAAAAATGCCGATGATTACATTGTAATGGTGGTCGCCGGGCCCAATGCCAGAAAAGATTACCACTACAACGAGACCGAAGAGCTATTTTACCAGCTAGAGGGGCATATTGAAATACACATACAAGAAGACGGACAAAAAAAAACCATGAAATTGGGGCCGGGCGATATGTACCTGCACCCTGCAAAGGTGCCCCACTCACCGGTTAGGCACGAAGGCTCTATCGGATTGGTTGTAGAACGAAAGCGGGCCGATATGCATGTAGACGATGGCCTGTTATGGTTCTGCGATAACTGTAACCATAAACTGTACGAAGCCTATTTTACCCTCAACGACATCGAGAAGGATTTTTTGGCGCATTTCAAACATTTTTATGGTTCAGAAGAACTGAGAACCTGTGGTAATTGTGGTACGGTAATGGAAGCCGACGAACGCTTTGTTGCCGAAGATTGAATCTATGCTGATCGTTGCCAAAATAATCGTTGCCTTTGCGGCCTTATTGCATCTCTACTTTTTATGGTTAGAAATGTTTGCATGGACGACAAAGGCGCGAAAGGTATTCAAGAAATTTCCACAAGAACTATTCGAACCAACTAAAAACATGGCGGCCAACCAAGGTTTGTACAATGGGTTTTTGGCCGCCGGTCTTATTTGGTCGTTATTGATCGAAGACCCCAATTGGCAACGGAATGTGGCGCTCTTCTTTTTGGGGTGCGTAACAATTGCTGGAATCTATGGGGCCATCTCGGTATCTAAAAAGATCTTTACCGTACAGGCACTTCCGGCCCTATTGGGAATCTTACTGATCTTGGCCACATACTTTTAGAAGCATTGGGCATCAGCGTCATTCTTTGTAGCTTTGCTGCTCCATTTGTTATCAAAACAACAAAACATCTCAAAAAAGTTATAAATGTCAATCGTAGCAACAGATTTCGGAATAGAAAAAGCCCTACAACAATTAGGGGTGCAAGATATGAACCCCGGAACCTCAACAGGTTCGGAGAACTTTGGTTCAGGTGAACCCATTGCCTCGTACTCACCGGTTGATGCCCAGCTTATCGGCAAAGTGACCTCGACCACTGAAGAAGAGTATGGAGTGGTAATGGAATCAGCGACCAAGGCCTTTCGCCAATGGAGAATGGTCCCCGCCCCCCAGCGCGGTGAAATTGTACGGCAGTTTGGCAACAAATTGAGGGAACTTAAAGAGCCCCTTGGCAAGCTGGTTTCCTATGAAATGGGCAAATCATATCAAGAGGGTCTTGGCGAGGTACAAGAAATGATAGACATCTGTGACTTTGCCGTTGGGCTATCGCGTCAGTTGCATGGTCTTACCATGCACTCTGAAAGACCGGGCCACCGCATGTACGAACAGTACCATCCACTTGGCGTGGTGGGCATTATCTCGGCCTTTAACTTTCCGGTGGCCGTTTGGGCCTGGAACACTGCCCTTGCATGGGTCTGTGGTGATGTTTGTGTGTGGAAACCTTCAGAAAAAACCCCACTGTGCGGCGTTGCCTGTCAAAATATTATCGCTGAAGTGCTAAAAGAGAATAAGCTTCCTGAAGGTATCTCTTGCCTTATAAATGGCGATTACAGAGTGGGTGAGATGATGACACACGACAAGCGCATTCCCTTGGTGTCTGCCACAGGATCTATCCGTATGGGTAAAATTGTCGCGCAGGCGGTTGCGGCACGATTGGGCAAATCATTGCTCGAATTGGGCGGAAACAACGCGATTATCGTCACGCCCGATGCCGATATCAAAATGACCGTTATTGGAGCTGTTTTCGGTGCTGTCGGCACTGCCGGCCAGCGTTGCACCTCGACCAGACGTTTGATCATACACGAATCCATTTACGAGAAAGTAAAAAATGCCTTGGTCGATGCCTACCAGCAATTGCGTATCGGCAATCCACTCGATGAAAACAACCATGTAGGGCCTCTTATCGATACCGACGCGGTGAAGATGTACGAAGCCGCTTTGGAAAAAGTGAAAAAAGAGGGTGGAAACATTGTTGTGGAAGGAGGCGTCTTGACCGGTGAAGGCTATGAAAGCGGGTGCTATGTAAAACCTGCCATTGCCGAGGCAGAGAATTCTTTTGAGATAGTTCAAGAAGAAACCTTTGCGCCCATTTTATACCTTTTAAAATATTCAGGAAGCGTTGAAAATGCCATTGAATTGCAGAACGGCGTGGTACAAGGGCTTTCATCGGCCATCATGACCAACAACCTACGGGAGGCCGAGAAGTTTTTGTCAGTCGCAGGAAGCGATTGCGGTATTGCCAATGTGAACATAGGCACCTCTGGTGCTGAGATCGGCGGGGCCTTTGGCGGTGAAAAAGAAACGGGTGGCGGCCGCGAGAGCGGATCCGATGCATGGAAAATCTATATGCGCCGACAGACGAACACCATCAACTACACCACAGAACTACCATTGGCCCAAGGCATCAAATTTGATTTATAAAAACATAAAAGACCCATGGTCGCTTAGCTCCTCCATCCCATGTTAAGCGAAACTGGCTCAAGCGACCATGGGTTTTCTACAGCCAAATGGGCCCGACACTCCTTTGTTCCGGATGCAACAGAAGGTTCGGTTGGCTATTGGTCTTTGGCTTTTTTCTTTTGCACAGTAGCCGTATCGCCAACAGTCCAGCTGCCCCTCAATAGGTTCTGTGCCCCTAAAATGAGCAGCATACAGCCAAAGGTCAAAATAGTAAGCATCGTGGTCTTCATGATAGTGTTTTTTACTGTTCTACGGTTCTGGCACTCCAATCCGAAATAATCTATGGTCCGCATGGTAAAGCAATCCCCGTTCACCCTAAAGTCTTGGTGGGCCGATAACCCCATTTTTCAAAAAAGCTGTCATTGCTTTGATAAGCATGGAATTTAACGGGTCGTCTCTACTAAACTATGCCATAAAGAATTGTTTATAAGGAGTTTATCTGTGTGGGGAAGAAAAAACTGTGTGATTGATACGTTTTTATGTGCAGTAAGTAAATCGTGCTGTTTCTAAAAAACAAATACTTGCTCTTTGAAAAGTTTATGCATAAAAACCACCTCTCCTTTTGAAGTTCAGGAGAGATGGTTTTTAAACCAACTTAACTAACTCAAACTTAATGATTGAAAACCCTATTTCAGTGCCGGAACTTTGTCGGGAGAAATAGGGTCCTTACCTAATCTTACTGTAAAGCTCGGTATCTTCAAGCAAAGAATTAAGCAGTTCGTTGTACTTGGGCGAAAAAAATGTATGGTTGGCATTTTTTGGTTGATTGCCTGTTTTTTGACATGAAGAGAAAAGTGCCTCTAACTGTTTGAAAACTAAGATTAAATTGAAAAATTTTAACTTTTTTATAAGATTTTTAATATTTTGTATAGCTGAACACTAATTCTTTGACCCATGGGCAAGCGTTTGGCCTACTTAATCGGCATGGTAATAGCCATTTTGGCAGGCATATATTTTTACACAAACCATTGCAATTGTTGTGATGGCGGGGGCGTTGAAAACACAACCATCAACGAATAGTTTTCTAAAGCGTAAAACAGGGTTTTCACCGCCTAGTTTAATTTTTCACTTAAAGACTTGGAAATGGATTTTGGGAACATAAACATCTGGTGTTGGTTGATTCCGCTTTTGGTAGGGGCTATCTGTGGAATACTTGGCTATCTCTTGGGAAAAGGCAGCGGTACCGCCATTGACCAATCAACTGAGCTCACCACCCTGCAGAAGAAAAATACCCAACTTCGCTCAGAGCTCGATGCCTGTAACGAAAAAGTGTCCAAGCAATATCAAAACGCCCAAAATACCCCAACTGAAGCATCTTCCATGGCTGCCGCACCAACTGCGCACACCTTTGATGCAGAAGCGGCAAAGGTGGCCTTTGGAAAGAAAGTCAAGCAAGATGACCTCAAGATTGTGGAAGGCATCGGCCCAAAAATCGAGCAGCTTTTCCATTCATTCGATATAAAAACGTGGAAAGCACTCTCTGAAACCTCGGTGGCCAAATGTCAAGAGGTGCTTGATTCAGGAGGTGATCGCTATCGCATTCATGACCCCTCTTCATGGCCCATGCAGGCAAAAATGGCCTACGAGGGCATGTGGAAAGAATTGGTTAAGTGGCAAGATGACCACAAAGCAGGCAAGTTTTAACTAAAACCAACCCAAGGAAGAGCCGGCCAATAGGTCGGCTTTTTTAGTTTCTGCCATTTTCGTTGGTGTAAAGGGTATGAACGGGGTCGCTTTGCCAAAATTGCTTCGTTTCAACATCCATAATGGTCAGTGGGCCTTTGAACGCCGCCCCTGTGTCTACGTTCCAGACATTGGCCGCGTTTTTGGGTACGGCTGGTCCAGTCTTGGAAATAGGCGTATGCCCAATAAAAATTTCATGGTAATTCTTCAGCCGCTGTGGAAAATTCTTATTGTCCCTTTTAAGGTGCGGACCAACTGCCTGCGCCAATTCCCAAAGGGTTCTGTCCCAATAGAACATCTTCTCAAAATATTCATGTTCTATGCCCTTTAGATTGGTAAAACCGGCGTGCAGATAAAGTCTATTTTCGCCGTCTAGATAGGTGTTTTCCAAATCGTCGTAAAACCGTAAATGCCGCTCTAGTCTCTCACGGTCAATGCCGGAATAAGAATCTTTGGTCGCTTGCCCCCCGTGCATCAGCCATGTAGGGTTTTCTTCTCTTGTCAAAAGCCACTCTCGGCACAGATCATCATGGTTTCCCCTAATAAAGATGCAGTTGTGCGTCTTTTTTAGTCCAATCAAAAAATCAACGGTTTCGACCGCCTCGCTCCACCCGTCCACATAATCCCCTAGAAAGATGATCTTGTCACCGGTACTGACCGCTGCCCGATCAAGTACTTGACGCAGGGCCCTATTTGCCGAGTGTATATCACCTACCACCAAAGTCCTCATATTGCAAAAATCATAAATAGCGGGTTCATGTCAAACAGGTTGCCCCATTAGATTTCAACAAAATACAATACCGTTTACAACCATTTTCCCTTGTCTTGCACAACCATTCGGGTTCTTACTCAATTTCGTTTTACATCCTATTGAACATTTTCATTTTTTGTTAACTTTTTATTGTTGATATTTTTTTAATATTCTGTTTTTCAGTTATTTAATATGCTTTTCCTGTACACTTTATGATTGTTGTCATGTTCGAGGTTGCCATCATTTTCATACTTTTATCGCACTTTTCCTCTTTTTCTTTTGAACAAAATTTTAGTACATGCAAACAAAAACTGCCCAACCATCAAAAAAAACATATTCGCAAGACGAAGCTTTTCAAGCCTCTTTGGCTTATTTCAAGGGCGATGAGCTTGCCGCCCAAGTTTGGATAAGCAAGTATGCACTCAAAGATTCAGAAGGCAATCTCTACGAGAAAGATCCAGACCAGATGCACCGTAGAATTGCGAAAGAGATTGCCAGAATAGAGACAAGGTATCCCAACCCGATGAGCGAACAGGAAGTGTTCGACCTTATCAAAGGGTTCAAGTACATTGTGCCGCAAGGAAGCCCTATGGCCGGCATCGGCAACCCTTTCCAAATCGCCTCACTATCAAACTGTTTTGTGATTGGCAACGATGGTATGTCAGATTCCTATGGGGGCATTATGAAGGTCGACCAAGAACAGGTTCAATTGATGAAGCGCCGAGGTGGTGTGGGCCACGACCTTTCACATATTAGGCCCAAGGGCTCACCAGTAAAAAATTCTGCCCTTACCTCAACCGGTTTGGTGCCCTTTATGGAACGGTACTCAAACTCGACCCGAGAGGTGGCACAAGATGGCCGAAGGGGCGCTTTGATGCTATCAGTGTCAATCAACCACCCAGATGCCGAAGATTTTATAGATGCCAAAATGGTACAGGGCAAAGTGACCGGCGCCAATGTTTCGGTTCGCGTCGATGATGCGTTCATGAAAGCCGTCGAGGCCGGTGAAAAATATACACAACGCTTTCCGATACATAGCGAGAACCCAAAATATTCAAAAGAGATCGAGGCCAAAAAACTATGGGAAAAAATCGTGCACAACGCATGGAAATCGGCTGAACCCGGGGTTTTGTTCTGGGACACCATTATAAGGGAGTCGGTGCCCGACTGTTATGCCGATTTAGGCTACAAGACCATTTCTACCAACCCTTGTGGCGAGATCCCTTTGTGCCCCTACGATTCGTGCCGCCTGTTGGCCATCAATCTATTTTCGTATGTAGACCAACCGTTCACTGCCAAAGCCAGTTTTGACTTCAAGCTTTTCAAAAAGCACATTGCCGCTGCCCAGCGTATCATGGATGACATCATTGATTTGGAGCTTGAAAAAGTTGATGCCATCTTGCAGAAGATCAACGAAGACCCCGAACTCGAAGAAACCAAGGCCGTAGAAAGAAGATTGTGGGAGAACATTCGAAAAAAAGCGGCCGAAGGCCGTAGAACGGGTATCGGCATTACCGCCGAGGGCGATATGTTGGCGGCATTGGGCTTACGGTACGGTTCTGAAGAGGCCAATCTCTTTTCTGAAGAGGTACACAAAATCATTGCACTTGAGGCCTATCGTGCCTCGGTGAGCACCGCAAAAGAACGTGGCCCCTTTGCCATATTTGATGCTGAAAGGGAAAAAGAAAACCCGTTCATCCAGCGCCTGAAAGCAGCCGACAACAAGCTTTACTACGAAATGTTGGAATATGGCCGCAGGAATATTGCACTTTTGACCATTGCCCCGACAGGCACCACCAGCCTTATGACGCAGACGACCTCGGGCATAGAGCCTGTTTTTCTTCCGGTCTACAAGCGTAGAAGAAAGGTAAACCCCAACGATAAGGATGCAAGGGTCGACTTTGTTGACGAAGTGGGCGATTCATGGGAAGAGTATGTTGTTTTTCACCACCGATTCAAGCAATGGATGCAGGTCAACGGTATCGATACCGACAAACAGTACACCCAAAAAGAGCTAGACGCCCTGGTGGAGCAATCGCCCTATTACAAAGCAACTTCCAACGATGTGGATTGGTTGAGCAAGGTACACCTTCAGGGAGCGGTACAAAAATGGGTAGACCACTCGATAAGTGTGACCATCAACCTACCGAACGATGTTTCTGAAGAGCTTGTCGGAAAGCTTTATCTGGAAGCTTGGAAAGTCGGTTGTAAGGGGGTTACCGTATATCGCGACGGGTCCAGGTCTGGGGTGCTCATTTCAAACGATGACAAAAAGGAGGAAAAAGGCACGAGTCTTACCCCTTTCCCCACCAAACGCCCAGAAATATTACAGGCAGATGTGGTTCGTTTTCAGAACAACAAAGAAAAATGGATTGCCTTTATTGGCTTGATCGACCAAAAACCGTATGAAATTTTTACCGGTCTGGCCGATGATGAAGACGGTATTTTGCTGCCCCGATGGGTCAATGAAGGCCTAATCATCAAAAACCGTAATGAAGACGGCACCTCGCGTTATGATTTTCAGTACAAGAACAAAAGGGGTTACAAGACCACCATTGAAGGCCTTTCGCATAAGTTCAACCCAGAGTACTGGAACTATGCCAAACTGATATCCAGTACCCTAAGACACGGCATGCCGATAGAAAAGATAGTAGACCTTATCAACAGCCTGCAACTTGACAGCGAATCGATCAATACCTGGAAGAATGGTGTGGCCCGGGCCCTAAAGCGTTACGTGGCCGATGGCACCTTGGCAAAGGGGCAAAGCTGTGAGAACTGCAAGTCAGAAAACCTCATATACCAAGAAGGCTGCCTTACCTGCAAAGACTGCGGGTCATCTAAATGCGGATAGTTCATTGAAAACACAATAGCACTGTCCTTCGGCACTTGGAAATTTTGGTCGAAGGACATTTTTTCACTTATCTTGCCAATTACAAAAACAACACAATGGCAGAGGTTTTTTGTGTCGGCGAACTGTTGATTGATTTCGTCGCCGAAAATCAGGGCAGCAACCTTTCAGAAGCAGTCGAGTTCACCAAGAAAGCAGGTGGCGCACCCGCCAATGTGGCCTGTGCCATAGCCAAACTTGGCGGTAAGAGCTCTTTTATAGGTTGTGTTGGCAACGACCCCTTTGGACATTTTCTGTTGAATGTGCTCAAAGATGAAAATGTGGATGTTTCGTTGGCCCAACGCTCCAAGACCTTTACAACACTGGCCTTCGTTTCATTGGCAGAAGATGGTGAACGTGACTTTGTTTTCAGCCGTGGTGCCGATCGGGAGCTCAAGTACGATCCATCCATCAAAAAAAAGTTTGACCACAACATATTGCATCTGGGGGCGGCCACCGCAATGCTGGGCGGCCCTTTGGAAGAGGCCTATAACCACTACCTTTTTGATGCCCTGACCAAAGACTCTTTCATAAGTTTCGATCCCAATTACCGGGCCGATCTTTGGAAAGACAACCAAGTTGCCTTTGTCAAGAAATGCATGCCATTTGTCCAAAAATCGCACCTCTGCAAGTTCAGCTTGGAAGAAGCCCAGTTAATATCCGAAAAAAAAGATATGCACGAAGCCTGTGATGCGTTGCATGACATGGGGGCCAACATCGTAACAATAACCCTTGGTGGCGACGGTACGCTTTTGAGCACCACCCAACAAAAACAAACGGTGCCCAGTATAGCGGTGACACCCGTTGACACCACAGGGGCTGGAGATGCTTTTATAGGCTGTCTGCTTTACCAGATTTCAGAATTGGCAAATTTTGAGTCGGTATTTTCCGATTTCGATTTATTGCTGAAAATGGTCCGAACGGCCAACAAGGCAGGCGCCATCACAACCACAAAATATGGGGCCATAGCCGCACTGCCCCACAAATCACAATTGATAGATTAGCATGAACCAAGCCGCCATACATCGGTTAATCTCATTTGGCCTGGACAAAAAAGACCCTGAACTACTTTTTGACAAGCGGTTTACGGCCAATCTGACCTTGATCAAAGACCTGTTCTTTTTGCTTTACGACGAGGCCACACATAAAAAGCACTTTGAACGACTGTTGAAGTTATTGCCCGAGCTCTTCGCGCAACGCCCCGAAGAACTTCGTTTGCAAGATGTGGAACGGATAGAAGCGGGCAACTGGTACCAATCTGAAAAAATGGTGGGCATGCAGCTCTATGTCGACCATTTCAACAAAGATTTAAAAGGGGTTGCGAACAAGCTTTCCTACTTTAAGGATCTGGGCATAAACTTTCTTCACCTCATGCCCATAACCACCCGCCCCGAAGGTGAAAACGACGGGGGTTATGCCGTTAACAGTTACCATGAAATCGACAAAAGATACGGTACCAAAAAAGATTTGCTGGCCCTGACCAAAACAATGCGTGGCGAGAACATGTATTTGATGCTCGACTTTGTGGCCAACCACACCTCCAACGAATTTTCATGGGCCAAAAAAGCAAGGGAAGGAAGCAAAAAGTACCAAGAATATTATTATACTTTTTCTGACCGCACCATCCCCGACGAGTTTGAAAAGAACCTGCCCGAAATCTTCCCGGAAACAGCTCCCGGAAATTTCACCTATGACCCAAAAATGAAAAAATGGGTGATGACGGTTTTCAACCCATACCAGTGGGACTTGAATTACACGAACCCCGATGTTTTTCTCGAAATGCTGACCAATCTATGTAAGCTGGTCAACATGGGGGTCGATATTGTTCGGTTCGACGCATTGGCCTTTCTTTGGAAAAAACTGGGCACCATTTCCCAGAACCTCCCCGAGGCCCATGCCGTCATTGCGCTGTTCAAAATGTGCCTTCAAGTGGTGGCCCCCGGAACCATATTTTTGGCAGAGGCCATTGTAGCCCCTCATGAAATATTAAAATATTTCGGCGAAGGCCCGACCAAGGGCAACGAATGCGAGGTGGCCTACAATGCATCTCTCATGGCATTGCTATGGAACTCGATTGCCACCAAGAAAACCAACTTGCTTTACAAGAGCTTGGGCAATTTGCCCGACAAGCCCAGAGACTGTACCTGGATCAACTATATACGCTGCCACGATGATATTGGTTTGGGCCTTGATGACCGTTTCATTGCCGAGTTGGGCTGGAATCCACAGGGGCACCGCAAGTTTTTGCTCGATTATTACTGTCAGGGCCTCGAATGGTCTCCCGCTAAAGGGCTGCTCTTCATGTATAATCCAAAGACCGGCGATGGGCGCATAACGGGCAGTGCCGCATCACTGTTGGGGCTTGAGAAGGGCCTTGAAGAAAATGACCCCGAACGTATACGAACTTCAATCGACAAAATCATCATGCTGCACGGCATTGTTCTCTCTTTTGGCGGTATGCCCTTGATTTATGCAGGTGATGAAATCGCGACCTTGAACGATTATTCCTTTTTGGGTGATGATGCCAAAAAAGATGACAGTCGCTGGGTAAACCGGCCCACGCAAAACTGGAACACAGTTGGCCAACTCGACAACAAAGACCTACCCCAATCAAAAGTCTACCACGGTATAAAAAATCTTATTTCCATTCGAAAAAGAACCGCTGTTCTTTCAGACGAAAACAATTTAGAACTACACCATACCGGCAACCAGCATATACTGGCTTTTGAACGGAATGGAAACAAGCAAGGTGTTTTGGTCGTATGCAATTTTGACGAATCGCCGCAAGTTATAAACGGTGGTTGGGTAGCCAAGTTGGGGTATCTAAAAGAGGCCTGTTACCATGATATGGTCACCGACAAAAAATATGAGGTGAACAGTGGTTTTATAGAAGTAAAACCATACCAAATCTTATGGTTGAAAAAGCTTTAGTTGTAAGTGACCTTTCTAATAATGCGGAGGGTCTCCTTTAAAGACAGGTATACTTTCTGGTCGGCACTTTTTAACAGCGAACGGGCATTTTCCATAAGCTCTTTGGCCTCTTCGAACCCATTTAGATAACATAACAGCAACGTATCGGGCAAATGTTTTAAATCGTGTTTTTCCGCAGCGTTCAGCTCAATGTTGTTTTTCAATTTTTCCAGAACCGCCTGATTGGCATTGAATATATGGTGCAGGGTCTTCTTATCGTATTGTGGCGGCTCAAACACCAACTTGCTGTTCAGTTGATAGGTGCCGTTTTCTGAAAAAGTAATGGTCACCTCTTCCAGTGGATAATAATTTTGCAATTTGCCCAGCCCAAGCTGCACATACTCGAGAATCGTAAACGAGTCATCATCATAGTCTATGCTGATTTCATCAAGTGCCGAATAGAACAGTTTCACCTGCTCGTTGATCAATTCAATGTCGACCCGCGAATAATATTCCTGACCTTTGACCTTTTTTTGGTGTCCCGCCCAGCAAACCACAAATTGCTCTTTAAAAACCTTATAATGGCTAGTGAGATTGGCATGCCGGTTATTGATAAAGTCTATGACCCCGTCAAGGGTCAGTTCTATGTTGTTGCGGGCATGCTGCTCAAGTTTGGCAACCGTTTCTGAGTTCACATCTTTGATCTCGATGTCAAAGACCTTTCGCATACTGATACTTCCTTCCCTAAAAAAGACAGAGCCACCATAATATTTCCAGATGTTCTTTCGGAGGGAGCAAATCTTGCCATTTGACCTGATGGTCACCAAACCCACTACTTTTCCCTCGGGCAAATGGGGAAACTGGATATTCTCATAAGATATCAACGGTGGATTTTCTAAATAGGCGTTGACCAGGTTCTGAATTTTACTGTCGTCAAAAAAATCGACGCCGACGATTTTATTGTCCTCATCCTCCACCCCGACCACGATATACGAATTGTTCTTCGGGTTGCTATTGGCCAGCGCACAGACATGCTTCAGAAACTTGGCCTTTCCCTCTTTTTCGCCAATGGAGATAAAACGTTTTTTGTCGTAAAAACTGTTCTCGTCGTTATGAGCTAGAAGGTTCTTGACAAGAAGGCGTTTGTTGATCATTTCTTGTTGATAATAGTTGAACTGGCCTGGTCGGTGGGCATTACAACCAAATCGGCAATGTTCACATGGGGGGGTCGGCTAATCGTAAACCAGATGATCTCGGCCACATCTTCCGGTTTTAAGGGTCGATAGCCTTGGTAGACCTTTTCGGCCCTTGTTGAATCGCCCTTGAAGCGCACCTCGCTGAACGCTGTTTCGACCAAACCTGGATTGATGGCCCCCACTCGAATACCATGGGCATTAAGGTCGATGCGCATGCCTTGGTTAATGGCGTCAACGGCATGCTTGCTAGCACAGTACACATTGCCCTTCGGATATACTTCTTTGCCGGCAGTGGAGCCGATGTTGATGATATGGCCCGCCTTTCGAGCAACCATTTGGGGCAAAACCGCTTTAGAGACATAGAGTAGGCCCTTCACGTTAATATCGAGCATGGCGTCCCAATCATCCATACTGCCCTCATGAATAAGGTCGAGTCCGTGGGCGTTGCCAGCATTGTTGATCAAAATGTCGATGGTCGAAAAGGGTTCCGGCAACGAGCCAATGGCCTCGAAAACGGCCTCTCGGTCGCGGACATCAAAACTCAGGGTGGCAACTTCGGTATGCTCTTTTAGTTGTTCTTGAAGTGCATCCAATCGTTCTTGGCGCCGGCCACATAGTATCAAAACAAAACCTTTTTCTGCCAATAGTTCGGCTGTGGCCTTGCCAATACCACTGGTTGCGCCGGTGATCAATACTGTTTTTTTCATAACTTGAATTTACGGAACCTCATGTCCGAGACTGGCCTCCAAAAGCATGAACCAGTCTTCGAGCCCAAGTTCAATTTGCGTGGCTTGCCTTGCCATAGACAAGCGCTCTTTGTTTGTTGTGCCCACTACCGGAAAAACCTTGGACGGATGCCTCATCAGCCACGTCAACAACAACACATCGGCAGCAACACCGTACTTTTTTACCAATGTTGAAAGCACTTTCGTCAACCGGTGTTTTTGTTCGCTATTGCCAGAAAAAAATCCTCCCAGCGGACTCCAGGCCATGGCTTTTCGCTTATTGATGATGCAATCGTCAAATGTGCCATCATACATTGGGTCGCAGTGCAACAATGAAAACTCGACCTGGTTGGCCTCGACCGGCACATGGGTCTCTATCAAGGCAATTTGTGAGGGGGTAAAATTAGAGACCCCGAATTGCTTGATCTTTCCATCTTTCATCAATGTCTGAACAGCCTGTGCGATTTCATCAGGGTGCATCAAGGGGCTGGGTCTATGCAAGAGCATCAGGTCAAGGTAATCTGTCTTGAGTTTTTTCAAAGACTCTTCGACTGACCAAATAATATATGCCCTGTCGTATTGGTAATGCTTTACCATGTTGTTTCGCCCTTGGGTCATTTGAATGCCACACTTGCTGATAAACTGTACCTGCTCTCTGGCGATTCCACTTTCTGCAAAGGCATCCCCGAACACTTGCTCATTTTGGTAATCGCCATAAATATCGGCATGGTCGAAAGAGGTGATGCCGATTTCAAGGCAATGTTGCATCAGGTCGACCATTTCTTTTTGTGAAAGCTGTTTGCCCCAACTTCCCCAGGTCATGGTGCCAGCGATAATTCTTGAAAACATGAATGCTTGTTTGGTGTGTTCTGAAAATATAAAATTAATCCCTTAAATACTTCATAAAACTTGGGCTTTCGTGATATTTTTAACCATTAATTAACAGGCCGATTTTAAATAAATCTTCATTTTGCGGTCTATTTAATTTGCTCATACAACTTACGTTACGATTTTTATTATATGGAGGAAAATACTACGGTTGACATTAGCGCTGTGAACGAGAAAATTGAGAAGGAGAGTGCGTTTATTGATTTGCTCAGGCAAGAAATAAACAAGGTCATTGTAGGACAGAAAGTAATGGTCGAGCGGCTGCTCATCGGTCTGTTGGGCCAAGGCCATATTTTGTTGGAAGGAGTGCCCGGCCTAGCCAAGACCTTGGCCATCAACACCCTTGCAAAAGCCGTCAAGGGAAGTTTTAGCAGAATACAGTTCACGCCCGATCTTTTGCCCGCCGATGTTATCGGCACCCTTATTTACAACATCAAAGAGAACGACTTCTCTATTAAGAAAGGTCCGATTTTCGCCAATTTTGTTTTGGCAGACGAAATCAACCGGGCACCTGCCAAAGTGCAGTCGGCCCTGTTGGAGGCCATGCAAGAGAAACAGGTTACGATCGGTGATGAAACCTTTAACCTGAACCCCCCCTTTTTGGTGATGGCCACACAAAACCCCGTTGAACAAGAGGGTACCTATCCATTGCCTGAAGCACAGGTTGACCGTTTTATGTTGAAGACCGTCATCGACTATCCGAAATTTACCGAAGAACAACTCATTATTCGCCAGAATTTGAACGGAATCTTGAACGAGGTCAAGCCCGTCATTACCCTAAAACAGATTCTACAGGCACAAGAAGCTGCCCGTCAGGTGTATATGGACGAGAAAATCGAGAAGTACATTCTCGACTTGGTGTTCGCGACCCGTTATCCTGAGAAATTCGGATTGGAGAACCTCAAGCCACTGATAAGTTTCGGTGCTTCGCCACGGGGCAGTATCAATTTGGCGATTGCCTCAAAATGCCATGCCTTTATAAAGCGCAGGGGCTATGTAATACCCGAAGATGTACGGGCCGTAGTGCATGATGTACTGCGACACAGAATCGGCATCACCTATGAGGCCGAGGCCGAAAACGTCACTTCTGAAGAAATCATCAACCGAATCGTGAATGAGGTTGAAGTACCCTAGGGTTCGTCGTTTCGCGTTCAACGTTCCAACCTAAAAACATTGAACCAGTACGGTGCAAAATTGAACCTGAATGGATACCAAAGAACTACTTAAAAAAGTACGAAAGATAGAGATCAAGACACGTCGGCTGTCAGATCATATCTTTGGCGGTGAGTACCACTCTACCTTTAAGGGTCGCGGTATGACGTTCAGCGAAGTGCGTCAATACCAGTTCGGTGACGACGTGCGTTCTATTGACTGGAATGTGACTGCCCGTTACAACGAACCTTTTGTGAAGGTTTTCGAAGAAGAGCGTGAACTCACCATGATGCTTTTGGTAGATGTCAGCGGTTCAGAATTCTTCGGCACCACCAGCCAGTTCAAAAAAGAATTGATAACAGAGATATCTGCGACCTTGGCCTTCTCGGCCATGCAGAACAACGATAAGGTCGGTTTGATTCTATTTGCGGAGGAAGTAGAACTTTTTATCCCTCCCAAAAAAGGGAAAAGCCATGTTCTGAGGATCATTCGCGAACTGTTGGAGTTCAAACCGAACACCTCGGGTACGAACCTCGGTGAGGCCCTCAAGTTTTTGACCAACGTGATGAAGAAAAAGGCCATCGTGTTCGTGCTTTCCGATTTTATTGCAGATGATTACGACAACACCCTCCGAATAGTTGGTAACAAACACGATGTAACGGGTATTCGGGTGTATGATGAAAAAGAAGAGGCCATTCCCAACCTAGGGGTGGTTCAAATGCTCGATCCTGAGACAGGTGATGTGCGCCTGGTGAACACCAAGTCGAAAAAAGTTCGGATGGACTATGCCAAATACCACCGCAACAAAGTGGACTATTTTACCGACTCGTTCGCCAAATCGGGTAGTGGCATCATTCATTGCAGGGTCGATGAAAGCTACGTGAGAAAACTATTGGGCTATTTTAAACAAAGGGGCTGAAATGAAGGTTGAAACACGGATCAAGAAATATGAAGGGGTGCCAAAGACAATGTTGGTGCTGTTTCTTATATGCTGTTCGGTTCAACTTGTACGGGCCCAGTCAAAGGTCAGTGCCGAAATCGACACCGCTTCCATAAAAATCGGTGAACAGATCCGGTACAAGATCACGGTAGAGACCGACACCACCGATATGGTGTTTTTCCCTGAAGACCAGACCTTTTCACCTCTCGAGATGGTCGAGGCCCTTGGCATCGATACGGTAAAGAGCGAAGACCGAATGGTGCTGCAGCGCCTGTATGCCCTGACGCAGTTCGATAGCGGCACCTATACCATTCCGCCGCAGCGTATTGCCATCAACGAAAAACCTTTTTTCACCGATTCTTTCAGAATAGCGGTCGCCACGGTGCCGGTAGACACCCTGAAGCAGAAAATGTACGATATAAAGCCGCTGATAGAGGTTGAAAAGAACAACGCAAAGACCATAGCCATCATAGTGGGCATCCTTTTGGCACTTCTGCTCATCGGAGGACTGGTCTATTGGTTCTTCCTTCGAAAAAAGCCCTTGACCGAAGAAGAAAAAGAAGCGTTGCTGCCCCCTTATGACAGGGCATTGCTCGAACTGAAAAAGTTGGATAATTCGCGCTATCTCATTCAAGACGAATACAAAAAATATTACTCAGAACTCACCAACATCGTTCGTTCGTACCTTGAGGAAGAGGTACACGTTTCTGCTTTGGAAAGCACCACCAACCAGCTCATAGAACGCTTGGAAATGCTCAAGGATGCCGGTGAGCTCAAGCTTGACGAAACTACCATTCAACAGTTCAAAAAGGTACTTGAAACGGCCGATTTGGTGAAGTTTGCCAAATCAAGGCCCGAGACCAAGGCTGCCGAAGAAGACCGTAAACTGGTCGAACAGATTGTGGTAAAGACCAAAGAGGCCCTGCCCGAACCCACAGAAGAAGAGCTTCTGCAAGACGAGGAATACCTACAAGAGCTTGCCAGGCAAAAACGACGCAAGAAAATCTATTGGGCAGCCGCCATAATGGCGGGCATCCTATTTTTTGGATCCGCCGCTTCCATTGCCTACTTCGGTTTCAAAGAGGTAAAAGACACGGTGCTCGGCCATCCCTCAAAAGAATTGTTGGAAGGTGAGTGGATCAGTAGCTCTTATGGTTTTCCCCCAATCGAATTGGAGACTCCTGAGGTGTTGGTACGGCAAGAGGTTGCCATTCCGCCCGAGGCAAAGGCCAAGATTGATGATACCCAGACCTTTGTGTACAACAATCCGAAGGGGGTTTTCACCATAGCTGCCTCATCGACCACCTTTACCGAGCCCAAAGAGCCCGATTTTGAGAAAACGCTGGAGCAGATCTTAAAAAGCTACGAAGAAAAAGGCGCTAGAAACATCATCACCAAACAAGAAGAGTTTGTGACCAAATCTGGTGTGCAGGGCCTAAAAGTATATGGAAGCGGGCAGTTTAAGGTGCCCGATTCAGACAATTTGGTGCGTGGCAAATATGCCATCATCAGTTTTGGCGGTAAGGGCTTTCAACAGCAGATATTGCTGAACTGGCTCGACGGCGATGAGTATGCTGAAAAGATTGTGGAACGAATTTTGGCTTCGGTCGATGTAAAAGCACAGGTGTGATGTGGCAGAATATTGAATTTGCGAATCCTGAGTTTTTTTGGCTGCTATTGCTGTTGCCGATAGCGATACTCTGGTTCTTTCTCAAGAGAAAGGAAGAAATGGCCACACTCAAGATTTCGAGCCTTAAGGGATTTGCGCATCCTTCTTTCCTTTCAAGATTGAAACCTGCCCTCTTTGTGCTGCGATTACTGTCTTTGGCATTGATCATCATGGCCTTGGCCCGCCCACAGACAGAAGATATTTCAACCCGCACAAAAACCACCAAGGGTATAGATATTGTCATGGCCATCGATGTATCGTCGAGCATGTTGGCAAGAGACTTGAAACCCAATCGGTTGGTGGCCCTTAAAGAAGTGGCCGCAGACTTCATCAAAAAACGGCCCAACGACCGGATCGGTCTAGTGGCCTATGCGGGCGAGAGCTATACAAAAACACCCATTACCAGTGATAAGTCCATCGTACTGAATTCATTGCGCGACATTTCATACGGTGAACTCGAAGACGGTACTGCCATTGGCATGGGACTGGCCACATCGGTGAACCGATTAAAGGAAAGCAAGGCCATAAGCAAAGTGATTATTCTGTTGACCGATGGGGTGAACAACTCAGGATTCATAGAACCCCAAACGGCCGCCGACTTAGCCGTTGAATACGGCATAAAGACCTACACCATTGGGCTGGGCACCAATGGCAATGCCCTGACCCCCATCTCATATAACCGTGATGGTTCTTTTCGCTACGGCATGCGGCAGGTAGAAATCGATGAAGCGCTGTTGCAAGACATCGCCGAACTTACCGGAGGCAAATATTTCAGGGCCACCGATAATGAGAAGCTCGAAGAAATCTATGAAGAGATAAACAAATTGGAAAAAACAGAAATTGAAGAATTCAAATACTATAAGTACGAAGAAAAGTTCAGGCCTCTTATTTTTTTGGCAGGAGGCTTGCTATTAATCGAGTGGGTGCTGAGAAGCACCGTTTTTAGAAGTTTTATCTGATCATGATCCAGTTCGACGAAAAAATATTCTTTTATCTGTTGGCCATCTTGCCCGTTATGGTATTGGTCTTCGTTTCGCTGCAATACTGGAAAAACAGAAAGCAAAAACAGTTTGCCGAAAAGAAATTGCTGAAGCGATTGGCCCCGAACCGGTCCATCTTTAAATCAACCCTGAAGCTCATTTTGCTGTTGTTGGGTCTGTTTTTTTTGATTATCGCCCTGGTCAATCCAAAGATCGGAACCAAGCTCGAAACCGTAAAGAGAGAGGGGGTCGATATTGTTTTTGCCGTTGATGTATCAAAAAGCATGTTAGCAGAAGACATTGCCCCCAACCGGTTGGAAAAAGCCAAGCGCTTGGTATCTGAGATCATCAACCAATTGGCCAGCGACCGAATCGGCATTATCGCCTATGCGGGCCAGGCATATCCGCAACTGCCCATAACCACCGACTACGGTGCTGCCAAAATGTTCTTGCAGGCCATGAACACCGATATGCTCTCATCGCAGGGCACGGCCATCAATGCCGCCATTGAGTTGGCCAGCACCTATTACGATGATGCCGAACAGACCAATAGGGTATTGTTTGTTATCTCTGACGGTGAAGACCATTCTGAAAGTTCGACCTTGGATGCGGTCGAACAGGCTGTCGAAAATGGCATTCGCATATTTACCATTGGGGTCGGCAAGGCCAAGGGCGCGCCCATTCCCATCAAACGAAACGGGGTGGTCGAAAGTTTGAAAAAAGATGCCAATGGCGAGGTGGTCATCACCAAATTGAACGAAACAGTGCTTTCAGAAATCGCCAGCAAGGGCAACGGTGAGTACATAGATGGTACCAACACAGAGGCTGCCGTGGAGTACATTAAGGAAGAGTTGAACAAAATGGACAAGAAAGAGTTCGAGGCCAAGCAATTTGCAGAATACAAAGATCAGTTTCAGTGGTTCTTGGGCATAGCGCTTTTCTTCCTATTTTTAGATATTTTCGTTTTGGACAGAAAAACGAGGTGGCTTAAGAAATTGAACCTTTTTAATGAACAGGACTATGAGTAGGATGCCTTCAATTTTCATATTCACCTTACTGGCGTGGCAGTTCGGTTTTTCACAAGAGGAAACGAACGGCGTGGACGAAGAGGCGGTCGTGGCTTCACAGAACCTGACCTACGAGGCAAACCAAGAACTGCGCTCGAACGATTTTATAAATGCCGAGGTCGATTACCGTAAGGCCATTTCAAAAAACCCCGAAAACGTGGCCGCGCCTTATAACCTTGGCCGGGCCTACTACAACCGTGAGAGTCTGGGCGAGGCCTTTAACCGTTTCAAGCAGGCTGGTGAAAAAGCCATCGATAAGTCTGTCAAGCACAGGGCCTACCACAATATGGGCAATGTGTACATGAAGAACAAAGAATATGAGAAAGCCGTGGAGGCCTACAAAGAGGCCCTTCGCAACAATCCGAACGATGAAGAGACCCGATACAATCTGGCCTTGGCAAAAGAACTATTGAAAAAACAGCAAGACGAGCAGAAAAACGACCAAAACCAAGACGACCAAAAAGAGCAGGACCAAGAAGAGCAAAAAGACCAGAACCAAGACCAGAACAACGAAGGTGAGAACGATCAGAACGATGAAGGCGAGCAGAATGACGAGCAAAACAAAGACGAGGGTGACGAGGGCGACAAGGGCAACGACAAGCCCGAAGAAAACAAAGAGGGCGAGGGCGACAAAAAGAAAGAACAAGAACAACAACCAAATAAAGGCGACCGACCAGACGAGAAAAAGCAACCAAGGCCCAACCAGTTATCAAAACAGCAGATCCAAAATCTGTTAGAGGCCATGCAGAACGAAGAGAAAAAAGTACAAGAAAAGCTAGAGGCCAAAAAAGTAAAAGGAGCCAAGGTCAAAAACGAAAAAGATTGGTGATGAGATTATGTTACCTGACATATGTGTTGCTGTTTTCGCTCTTGGCGGTGCCGAACCTATGGGCACAAGACGATGAGGTGAGCTTTCAGGTAAACCTCAGCAAAGAAAAGCTGGGCGTGAACGAGCGGTTACGGGTCGAGTTTACCATGAACAAAGATGGCGACAATTTTGTTCCGCCCGATTTTGAGGGCTTTAATGTCATCATGGGGCCCACCCAGCAGATCAGCTCTTCATGGGTCAATGGAAAACGAAGCTTTTCAAAATCGTACGCCTATATTTTGACCCCTACAAAACAGGGTGTCTTTACCATCAAGCAAGCAAGTATTGAAATCAGTGGTAAAACCTATAAAACGGTACCCAAAAAAGTGGAGGTGACCGCTGCCGTCGACAACCCCAACGCACCCCCCTCCGCTGATGACATTGCGTCAGAAAGTCTTGATTTGGTCGCTGAAATCTCAAAAGGCTCACCGTATCTGAACGAGGCGGTAAGTGTGGTGTACAAGTTATATATAAGTCCGAATATACGGGTGACCAACTACCGCCCCATCGACAATCCGAAATACAATAATTTCTGGAGCCAAGACATCCCCGTTACCAAGTACAATACGGTCAACACCACCTATAAGGGCAAGCCGTTTCGCAGTGTCGTGCTCAAGCGCATGGTGCTCTATCCGCAGAAAACAGGCAAGCTTGAAATTGAACCTTTGTCACTGGAAATCTATGTGGATGTGCCCACCAACCGAAGAGACTTCTTTGGAGGTAGAATATACAAGCAGACCAGTAAGATTGTTTCAGCGGGTAAAAGGGTGCTGAATGTAAAACCGTTGCCAGAAGCGGGAAAACCGGCAAACTTCAGTGGGGCTGTGGGCGAGTTTGACTTTACCGTAAGCACCAGCAAGTCTTCTTTGAACGCCTCAGAATCGTTACAGGCCAAAATTGAGATCAGTGGAAAGGGAAACCTGAAGCTGTTTCAGTTGCCAGACCTTGAGCTTCCGAGTGCTTTGGAGGTCTATGAACCGGAATTTGAGGAAAAGGTGCGAACCACCACTTCTGGTATGGAAGGGAAGGTGGCCAACAGCTATACCATTGTGCCTTCCTACAAGGGAAAATATCCCATCCCGAGCATTTCATTCAGTTACTTCAATCCGAAAACTGAAAAATACCACATTCTCGAATCAGAAGAAATTACCCTCGATGTATTGCAGGGCCCTACCGACACCTCCACTCCAGTGGCCGCTTCGGGCGGAAGCCCCAAATACGTGGTGCCCACCGGCAAACAGTTCCATTTTATCAAAACGAGCACCACCCTGACCAACATCGGCCAAGATATTTTTCTGGGTTCGACCCGTTTTTACCTATTCTTGATTTCGCCCTTATTGCTCATTCCCATAGCCATTTTGGTGTTCAAAAGGAGGGAGGCCATTGCCAGTGATGTTGAAGGAAACCGGTTGAAACGGGCCGACCGGCTTGCAAAAAAATTCCTTTCAAAGGCTCGAAAAGAACTGGGCAACAAAGACAACTTCTACGTGGCCCTCGAGAAGGCGCTGCATAATTATCTGAAGGCAAAACTGAAGATTGAGACCAGCGAGTTCAGCAAAGAAAAAATAACGACATTGCTCACCGAAAAAAAAGTGGATGGCGACACCGTCAACGGTTTCATTGCCCTCTTGAAGAACTGCGAAATGGCGCGGTACAGTCTGTTCTCAGATGTACAGATGCAACAAGATTACGATAAGGCCAGTGAGGTCATCTCAAAAATCGACAAACAGCTATGAAAAGGTTCTTGGTTATCATGGTGGTTCTTTCGGTCTTTTCTGTCCGGTCGCAGACCGATGCCCTGTTCGATGAGGCCAATGAAGCCTATAATGCCGGCGATTATCAAACGGCCATAGCCCTTTATGGGCAAATTCTGGAAGAAGACCTTCACTCTGCCGAACTTTACTTTAATCTGGGCAACGCCCATTATAAGCTCAACGAGATCGGCCCCAGTATCTATTATTATGAAAAAGCCCTGCTACTGGATCCGAATGACAGTGAGATCAAGAACAACCTTGCCTATGCGCAGAACATGCGGTTAGATGCCATTGAGAACATGCCAAAAACAACCCTCAACAAAGTTTATGATGATGTATTGGGGGTATTTTCTTTTGATCAGTGGGCAAAATTGGCCGTAATACTATCAATGGCATTTGTAGCAACCTACCTGTTCTACTATTTCTCACGTTCGGCCTTAAAGAAGCGGATAGCCTTTATTTCAAGTATGGTAATCCTTTTTTGGGGCATTGTTTGCGTAACCCTATCGTACCTCGGTTACCAACAATATAAAAACGACAACCCGGCCATAGTCTTTGCCGAAGAGGTCAAGATTACATCAGAACCCAACAGCCGTGGCCAAGTTGTATTTACCCTTCATGAGGGCACCAAGGTCAATATATTGGACCAGTTTGAAGGGTGGAGCAAGATCAGAATCGCAGACGGGCAAACCGGTTGGTTGCCGGCAGAGCACATTAAGGCATTGAAAGACTTTTGAAATTTTTTACTAAAATCTAAGGGCTTCTCGTTATATTTGGGTTTCTCTGAAAAAATAAAATGCGACGTTATATTGCCATTTATTTTTCAATTATTTTGCTCGCTTCCATTGGGGTGCCCTCAATAGCCCATATGGTCGGCGATGAGATGAACATTGGTTTTTTCAACTCTCCTGAAGAAGAAGAGAACCAAACTGCCTATGAGCGCATAATCAGGGAACACTTTTCAGAGTATGCCCTCTCGACCTACATTTGGGACAATTCGAAAGATGATAGTAAAATCAGAACATTAGATTTTATCAAGGTCCAAAAAGGTTTTTTTGACCATATAACACCTCCTCCGAAGGCAGTTTAGTAGTTGCTTTCGTATTCTAATTTCTTTAATTTTTAACAACTGATTCCCTATTGGGGAAATAGCAACCTATCATTGGTTCAACCAATAAAAAGCAAACTGATATGATCACTACCACAATTGACAAAGAAACACAGAGTGCCCTTACTCCTGATAATGTTATCGATGACTTGATTCAGGGCAACCAAAGGTTTGTAAAAGACTCTATGCAGGCAAGAGCCTACCAAAAACAGCGCGAAAGCACCGTGAGTGGGCAATATCCCAAAGCCGCAGTTTTATCGTGCATCGATTCAAGGGTGCCGGTAGAAACCATTTTTGACCAAGGCATAGGCGATTTGTTCGTGGCTCGTGTAGCGGGTAATTTTGAAAATACCGACATCTTGGGAAGCCTTGAGTACTCATGCAAGGTAGCCGGCAGCAAATTGATCTTTGTGTTGGGCCATGAATCATGTGGCGCAGTAAAGGCGGCATGCGATGGTGTCGAATTGGGCAATATCACCCCCATGTTGAGCAACATACTTCCCGCCGTCAAGCTTTCGGCCGAACAGGTCGATGGCGAGGCCAACTCATCAAACCCAGATTTTGTGGCCAAAACGGTCGAGAACAACGTGAAGCTCACCATTGAGCGAATTCGCGAAAGAAGCCCCATTCTCAAAGAAATGGAAGAGGTAGGCGACATAAAGATCATTGGGGGCGTCTATTCGTTGTCAACTGGCAAAGTGACCCTTGTTTAAGAGTGAAACAACCGATCATTCCTTAATTTAAAAAAACCACAGCATGTTCAAACATATAAAAGGAGACCTCTTTGGAGGAATCACAGCAGGTATTGTAGCATTGCCACTGGCCCTTGCCTTTGGTGTAAGCTCAGGACTCGGCCCCAGTGCAGGTCTGTACGGTGCCATATTCATCAGCTTTTTTGCAGCCCTTTTTGGGGGCACCAACACGCAGATTTCAGGCCCGACAGCACCTATGACAGCCGTGAGTATGGTTATTATTGCCAGTATTTTGGCGGTACATGACGGTGATATAGAAAAAGCATTGCCCATTATTTTGGCGGTCTTTTTATTAGCTGGCCTGATGCAGATCGGTCTGGGTATTATCGGTTTGGGCAAATACATCAAGTACATTCCCTATCCCGTGGTTTCAGGGTTTATGACCGCCATTGGTGTCATTATCCTGGTTACCCAAATTTTGCCGGCTGTGGGTTATTATCCCAAAGAAGATGAAGAATTTGTAATCCAATACAAACCAATGGCGGAGGAGGTTATCCTTGAAAATATTTTAAAAGAAGAGGCCGGTGAGGGAATATTGGTTTTGGAAAACTTTGAGGAAACCATTAATAGGGCAAAATTGATTACTGAAGAAGATATGATGAAAGAGGCCAAAACCCTGGCAGCCAAAGATGCTTCCGGCGTTATTGGTACCCTAAAGGTATTGCCAAGGGCCCTCAAGAACATCAATTGGCTCGAACTGGCCTTGGCTTTGGCCACTATAATCATCATTTATGGGTTCAAGAGAATAACCACAGCTGTACCCAGTACTTTGGTGGCCTTGATCGTAGTTTCCGGCATTGCTTACGGATTTGGGCTCGATTATCGCCCCATAGAACAAATACCTGAGGGCTTGCCCATTCCGCAGTTAGAGATTTTTACCCAGTTCAAACTCTCTGCCATGACGCCCTACATATTTACAGCCCTTACGTTGGCTCTGTTGGGCGCCATCGACTCGTTGTTGACCTCGGTGGTTGCCGACAACATGACGAACACCAAGCACAAACCCAACAAAGAATTGGTCGGGCAGGGTATCGGTAACAGTATCGCAGCTATTTTTGGCGGTATCCCCGGTGCAGGTGCGACCATACGTACCGTGGTAAATATCAAGTCGGGTGGCAAAACACGCCTGTCGGGTATGATTTCCGGTCTGTTGCTATTGGTCATTCTATTGGCCTTAGGGCCAGTAGCTTCCCAAATTCCGGCAGCAGTTTTGGCAGGCATTTTGGTAACGGTAGGTATTGGGGTTATGGATTACAAGGGTCTAAAAGCCATTCCACACCTACCGAAAGATATAAAACTAGGACCCCTGAAACTCAGTTCAGAAGTCCTTATCATGTTGACGGTACTTATTTTATCGTCTGTCTGGAATTTGGTCTATGCCGTGGGCATCGGCCTGGTAATCGCCTCTTTGATGTTTATGAAGAGGATAGGCGACCTGACCGCAAAACGGTCAGATGTAAAACCGATCAAAGAAAAGTTTTGGGCCGATGAAAAGAATTTTCCTGAACACCTGAAAGAAGAAGTGTTCATCAAACATATAAAAGGGCCTTTGTTCTTTGGCTCGACCAGTGATTTTCAACAACTGGCCCTGCAAATCCCCGAAACGGCATCTACGGTAATCATTCGAATGGACAGGATGCAGTACATGGACCAGTCGGGGCTCTATGCCATGGAAGATGTGCTGCAGGACCTAAAGCAAAGTGGGAAGACCGTATTGCTGGTCGGCATACTTGACCAGCCCAAATACATGATGGAACGCATCGACATCATCCCTGATTTGATTCCAAGAGAACATGTTTTTAAAAATATCAAAGAATGTATTTCCTGGGTCAAAGAAAATGTCGAGGACACGGTGTAAAGCCTGTCTAAAGCGCCTTTGCCACCAAAAAAGAAGTAGCCCGGGTTTAGGTCGATTTCATCCACAATTTGTTAAATTTGTCGGCTACTAAGGCTGCCAGCGATGATCGATACCATAAAAGAACATTTGAAGAAAGTTGAAAGCTTCGATGCTACATCAAAAGATGAGATCGAAGCTTTCAGAATTCAATATCTGGGCAAAAAAGGGCTGTTGAACGCATTCTTTGCCGAGTTCAGAAATGTGCCCAATGATCAGAAAAAAGAATTTGGTCAAGCGATCAACCAGTTGAAAAACGCGGCCGCTGAAAAGGTCAATTCACTAAAGAGCTCTTTAAGCGATTTAAAAGAAAGGGGGGGTAAGTATGGTGATCTTACCCGGCCCGGCGAACCCATTGAAATTGGTGCCCGGCACCCTATTTCAATAGTAAAAAACCAGATTATCGATGTTTTTTCGAGAATTGGTTTCAATGTGTCAGAAGGGCCCGAAATAGAGGATGACTGGCATAATTTCACGGCATTGAACCTGCCCGAGTACCACCCTGCCCGCGATATGCAGGATACTTTTTTCATTCAAACCGACCCTGATATCTTGTTGCGCACCCATACCTCATCGGTACAGGTACGGTATATGGAAAACCACAAACCCCCGATTCGAACGATTTCTCCGGGCCGCGTTTACCGAAACGAGGCCATATCGGCGCGTTCACATTGCTTTTTTCATCAAGTGGAAGGCCTCTATGTAGACAAAAACGTTTCATTTGCAGACCTGAAACAAACGCTGCAATATTTTACCTCAGAAATGTTCGGGAAGTCAAAAATACGTCTTCGCCCCTCTTATTTCCCGTTTACGGAGCCCAGTGCAGAGGTAGATGTTTACTGGGGGTTAGAGACCGAGACCGATTACCGCATGACCAAGGGTACGGGCTGGCTAGAGATTATGGGGTGTGGTATGGTTGACCCCAATGTGCTTCAGAACTGCGGTATTGACCCAGAAGTCTATTCTGGCTTTGCCTTTGGCATGGGCATTGACCGCATTGCCCTATTGTTGCACCAAATACCCGACATTCGTCTGTTGAGCGAAAATGATGTGCGGTTTCTAGAGCAATTCAAGAGTGCCCTATAGGTTACACCAAAGGTATTTTCAGTTGTCACATGAGAAAAGATATTGAAATACCCATTGCAGAGAATGTATATGTTGCGGCGGTGAACGAGTGGGATGAAAATTTCCTCTCCAAGAATTGGTATGTATACCTGGTCAACAACCGCCCAACCCCCATTGAGGGAATTATCATCGTTTCAAAAGGGTACAAAAACGACACCAAGACCTCTACCCTGAGGAGAAGCCTCGAATGGCTCGATGGAGAATCGTATCAAAAGATAGAGCTCATCACCGAAGAGCTGGTTGCCATTGAAAACGAGTTTTTTGTCACCTTTTTTGCAGACAAGAAGCTCTACGAACGAAGATTTATTTTCGAACCCTATACCATTGCCGAAAAGAACGCTGCCCCACTTCCCATATTGGAAAGTGAGGGTATTTTGGCCAAATGACGGCCCCGTTTCGATATCAACGGAGCGGATACCCCTTGGCCGCCCACCATGGCCTAACCTCAATGGCCAATCGGCCCGCCTGAACCGCTGGATCCAAGTTTGCGAGGCTATCGGCCATTTGTAAGGTGGGCACATTGTAAATAGTGATACCGCGCACCTCCCCTTCATCACCAAAGGGCCCTGAAATATCGGCGAAACCTTCATCGTACATGCGTTTCAAATGGGCAAGATGAAGGCGCTGAAGACTATCGGCCTCTGCTTTGCTTTGCGAACGTGCGGGACCGCTCTTTAGAAAGACCATGAAATATTGTTGCATCAGAATGGTGTCTTTGGTTTCTTCATCGATATAATCAAATAGTTGGTACCCCTCTGAGGTCAGTTGTTCCTTCAGCTCCAATATGGACTTTTCGGCTTTTCCCGAAGCCACTTCCGTAGGCGGTATTTCTGCTGTTTTCTACTGTTTGCATGAAATTGTCAGCAATAAGGCCATTGCAAGTACATATGTCAATCTTTCCATTGGGAATAAGGGTTTTGGGTCAGTTGTGAATTGTAATATTGTATCGCCCCGGTGACTTCTTTTCCGAGCCAGCTGGGTTTTTCGAACACCTCGTCTTCATGGGCCAGTTCAACCTCGGCAATAACGAGCCCTTTGTTTTCGGCCAAAAATTCATCAACCTCGAAAACATGGTGCCCACAAGGCACTGCATACCGTATCTTTTCTAAAATATGACCCTCGCAAAGGTCTATAAGATTGGCCGCCTCTGAAGCCGATATCTCGGTTTCCCATTCAAAACGTGTGGTTCCCGATTGGTTACTGGCACCTTTTACGGCCAAGAATCCTTTACCGTCCCTGACCCTTACACGTACTGTTCGATCGGGGTGTGTATTCAAGAAGCCCTGCACAATTCTGGTCTGTGTTTGGGCCTCTTTTTTGTAAGCATCAGAGGTCACCAAAAATTTACGTTCGATTTCAAGGTGTTCCATCAAAATAAATATAACCTAATTTTGGATATGGAGTTTGATTTCCCGCTTCGAAAGATTATCCATGTCGATATGGATGCCTTTTATGCTTCAGTGGAGCAGCATGACAATCCGGAGCTGAAGGGAAAGCCTATCGCCGTGGGCGGGGGCTCTAAACGGGGAGTGGTCTCTGCCGCAAGCTACGAGGCCCGTAAATTTGGTGTACGCAGTGCCATGGCGGGTTATTTGGCCAAACGCAATTGCCCTGACCTGATATTTGTAAAACCCCGATTTGACCGATACAAGGAAGTTTCGCAACAGATACGCAGCATTTTTTTTGAATATACCGATCTTGTCGAGCCACTTTCACTGGATGAGGCTTATTTGGATGTCACGGAAAACAAAAAAGGAAACCCGTCGGCCACCTTGATTGCCAAGGAAATCCGCGAAAAGATCTTCGAACGCACCGGATTGACCGCCTCTGCAGGAATATCGATCAATAAGTTCATCGCCAAAGTGGCCAGCGATTACCATAAGCCCAACGGGCAGAAAACCGTAAATCCCGAAGAGGTGGTCGAATTTTTGGAAGATCTCGACATTCGAAAATTTTACGGTGTGGGCAAGGTCACTGCCGAAAAGATGTACCGCCTCGGCATTTTCACCGGCAAAGACCTCAAGGCCAAAACAGCTGAATTTTTGGAAGCCAATTTTGGTAAAAGCGGAACGTACTATTATCATGTGGTGCGCGGCATACACCACAGTACCGTAAAACCGCACCGCACTCCAAAATCTGTAGGGGCCGAGCGTACCTTCAATGAAAATCTGAGCAGCGAAATCTTTATGTTGGAACGTCTTGAAAATATTGCCAACGAACTGGAGCGCCGACTGAAAAAATCAAAAATCGCCGGAAAAACCATCACCCTAAAAATTAAATACAGTGATTTTACTTTACAGACCCGCAGTAAGACACTGCCCTATTTTATTTCAGACAAAGCCCTGATTCTTGAAACGGCCAAAGAACTGTTATACCAAGCCCCATTACAAAATTCGGTTCGTCTGTTGGGCATTTCCCTGGCAAATTTGAACACTGGGCACAAAAAAAACGAGACCAAAGAAAATTCGGTTTCGGTTCAATTGAAATTTGAATTTTAACGAAAAATAACTTGTAGACAAACTGGTCTTTCTTAACTTAGAGGGTATGTCTACCCCTGATGTTGCACTTCACATTCTTAAAACGGCTGGTTCTCTCTTTTATAGGAACGGATATCACAACACAGGAATCAACGAAATCATCAAGCACGCCGATATAGCCAAGGCTACACTTTACAATCATTTTGAGTCGAAGGATGCCATTTGTATCGCCTATCTCGAACAAAGGCACCGTAGCTTTATTTCGGCATTGAAATCGTATGCAGAAAAACGTTATGTTGGCAAACCTGCGTTGATGGCCATTTTTGATTATGTAATTGATGCCTATCGTGGTGATGCTTTTTATGGTTGTTGGGCCTCACGAATTTATGGTGAACTTAGGCCGGAAAGTCAAAACATAGCCGAGGTCATCCGTCAGCAAAAGAAAGACCTCTTGGTGTTTTTGGAAGAATTGGTGCGCCGCAATTTTGTCAATATCTCGAAAGCGGAGGTCGAGAAAATTTCTGGCGGCCTCTACCTTCTCTACGAGAGTGCCATGTCAGAAAGTTATCTTCACCAAAGCGATTGGCCCATCTATTTGGCAAAGAACATGGCCGCTGACTTGTTCAGCGGAGTGCAATTGGCAGAAAAAAAACCCAATCCAGAAGGTGGCTTTTCGAACAATCTGCACTAGCCATTTGAAAACCCTTGCTGGCATGGCCCTTCCCCAGAAAAAATTAAAATTGTCCTCAGAAACTACAGCTTTCAATCTCTGTAACACGTAGGGTGTTCACCATTCCCTTAGCTTTTATGGGCATGGCCGCCAAGCTGATCAACATATCGCCTACTTCAAGAAAGCCTTTCTTGCATGCGATGGCATTCACGTCTTCAATGGTTTCGTCGGTAGAAACAAATTTGTCGTAATAAAACGCCTTAACGCCCCATAAAAGGTTCAATTGTGTGAGTATGCGCTTGTTGGATGTAAAGACCAGTATGTGGGCACTGGGCCGCCATGCCGAAATCTGAAAAGCCGTATAACCACTGTTTGTTAGGGTAGAAATGGCCTTTGCCTGTATTTCATTGGCCATTAATGCAGCATGATAACAGACCGATTTGGTAATATAACGGTTTGTGCGTATATGGGGCGGGTTCTGTGGAACGGTTATCAGACTTGAGCTTTCAACACTTTGTAGGATGCTTGTCATTTTTTCGATTACCTGCACGGGGTAATTGCCAACCGATGTCTCACCTGACAACATCACGGCATCGGCACCGTCCATTACTGAGTTGGCCACGTCGTTCACCTCGGCCCTTGTCGGGGTCAAACTGGTAATCATGGTTTCCATCATCTGGGTGGCGATAATGACCGGTATTCGGGCCTTTTTGGCACGCAATACCAACTGCTTTTGAATGAGGGGCACTTCTTGTGCGGGCACCTCTACCCCAAGATCGCCACGGGCGACCATAAGCCCATCACAATAGGCCACAATTTTGTCGATGTTCTCAACGGCCTCTGGTTTCTCTATTTTGGCGATGATGGGTATCTTGTGTTCAGAGTTTTCCTTTATCAGATTTTGAAGGTCGATGAGGTCTTGACTGTGTCGAACAAAAGAAAGGGCGATCCAGTCTACTTCTTGTTTGATGGCAAAAACAGCATCTTTTATGTCTTTTTCAGTCAGTGCTGGCAGCGAAATGTTGGTATTCGGAAGATTGACCCCCTTTTTTGATTTGAGCGGGCCGCCTTGTATGACCTTGGCGCGCACCTCATCCTTTCCATTGGACGACAACACCTCAAAAATCAATTTTCCATCATCGAGAAGTATCCGTTCACCGGGTTTTACATCCTTCGGAAAATCTTTGTAGTTCATGTAGACCCTTTCGGCATTGCCCTCAAAAGGTTCGCCCGTTACAAACAAAATTTCGTCGCCCGGGGCCACGACGACCTCGCCGCCCATTACCCCCACACGCAGCTTCGGACCTTGCAAATCGGCCAAAATTGCCGTATTGGTCCCCATCTCTTCATTGAGGTCACGAATCATATTGATTCTTTCGACCACATCATCATAATTGGCATGGGAGAAATTTATACGAAATACATCGACTCCAGCCTCTACCATACTTTTAAGCGTTTCACGTTTGCTCGTGGCCGGCCCTAAAGTTGCAACAATCTTGGTCTTTTTTTTAGTTGGCATTCTCAAAAAATTAGGTTTGCTTTCGATTTTAATAGATCAACATTCAATCGGTACGCTGTGATGATATTGGGGATGGCATTTATTTCTCTTATGATTTGATCGACCGCTACATCACCATCAGCATTTATTTTCAACAAGTAATCAACTTCTTTCTTTTCTTGGACCAAATAATGTTTTTGAACAGGGGCGTTGAACTTGAAAAGACCCTCGGCAGAATCGTCGCCCACCACCATGCACTTGTTTCTGAACAAGGTATATTCAAAATCGCTCACCTCGTCAAAAAACCCAAACACCGGATAGGTAGCCCCCTGCCCTATTTGGTGGTCGTTTTTGTTGCGCTTCAGCCGAAGCCCTAAATGTTTGTTCAAGACGTAGGCCATCGCATAATCATCCAAGCTGCTGTGCACTGCGATTAGCTCGAATGAATCATAGAACTGATCCGCCGATATCTTATGTGTCGTCAACATTAAATTCTAGCGAACGGTAAATATACGGCTATTTGGCACAACTTAACCGCTTCAAGACCATGTTTGGAGGGCCCATTGATTACGAAAACGTTTGCGCTGCCATTATTCTATGACTGGGTCGCCTCAATCTTGTTCTGAAGGGCAAAATAAGCCCTTTTTGATGCTTTCTCCTCTGCCTTTTTCTTTGATGTGGCTCTAGCCTTTGCAGCTATCCTGTCTTCGATGGAAAGCTTTACCGCAAAATGCTTCAGTTCGTCATTTCCGGTATCTTCGTACACATCGTAATGAAAGTTCTTTTTCTGTTTCTGGCACCACTCGATCACCAAACTTTTGTAACTGATCACCTTGCCCTCAAGTTGCTCAATATCAACGTAGGGCTCTATGACCCGCTGGTTGATGAACTTTTCACAATAATGGTAGCCCCTATCTAAATAAATGGCCCCTATCACCGCCTCGAAGACATTGCCATGTATGTTCTCGCCAAAGTGGGATTTTGGTATGCGGCTTTCAACAAGATTCAGTAGCTTCAGATCTCTTCCAAGCTCGTTGAGGTGCTTTCTGCTTACGATCTTCGAACGCATTTTGGTCAAATAGCCCTCATCGCCATCGGGCACCTCGTTGTAAAGATGTTTTGAAATAATGGTGCCGAGCATGGCATCGCCCAAAAACTCGAGGCGCTCATAATTCAACGGATTACCGTTCGAGTCTTTTTTGTTAAGCGACCGGTGCAAGAACGCTTTCTTGTAAATATTGATATTCTTGGGCTTAAAGCCCAGTATCTTTTTCATTTCCAAAAAAAAATCCCCATCCGCCTTCGAATGGGAATTGAATATTTTGGTCGAAAACTTCATCGTTTTCTTAACTGATTTTTCTAAAAAGTACGCAGGCATTGTGGCCGCCAAAGCCAAATGTATTGCTCATGGCGACATTGACCTCACGGGCCTGTGCCTTATTCAAAGTCAAGTTAAACTTTGGGTCTATGTTTTCGTCGACCACACTGTGGTTTATAGTGGGTGGCACCAAATTATGCTCCATTGCCAAAATGGAGGCAATGGCCTCTATGGCACCCGCAGCACCCAAGAGGTGGCCCGTCATAGACTTGGTCGAATTGATATTTATTTTATGTGCGTGGTCGCCAAAGACTTTTGATATGGCCTTCAGCTCGGCCACATCACCCAACGGTGTCGATGTACCGTGCGTATTGATGGCATCGACCTCTTCTGGTTTGATGCCGGCATTTTCAAGACAATTTTCCATCACCTTGACCACTCCTATGCCTTCAGGGTGTGGTGCCGTCATGTGATAGGCATCACTTGAAAGTCCGCCACCGATCACTTCGGCATAGATTTTGGCGCCCCTTGCCTTGGCATGTTCGTATTCTTCCAGTATCAGGGCTCCAGCTCCTTCGCCCAGCACAAAACCATCCCTGGTCGCGTCAAAGGGCCTTGAAGCCGTTTCAGGACTGTCATTTCTTGTCGATAGGGCGTGCATGGCGTTGAAACCACCCATGCCAGCAATGGTCACGGCAGCTTCACTACCGCCTGTTACCACCACTTCGCAATGGCCCAACCGTATGTAGTTGAGGGCATCTATCAGCGCATTGGCAGATGAGGCACAGGCCGATACCGTGGTATAGTTTGGCCCCATGAAGCCATACTTGATCGAGATATTGCCAGGGGCAATATCTGCTATCATCTTTGGAATAAAAAATGGATTGAAACGTGGTGTGCCATCGCCTTCGGCGTAGTTGATCATTTCGTTCTGAAACGTCTCAAGCCCTCCGATACCGGCGCCCCAAACAACCCCTACTTTGAATTTGTCGACTTTATCAAGATCCAAGCCTGAATCTTTGATCGCCTCTTCGGTAGATACTAGGGCATATTGGGCAAAACGGTCGAGTTTGCGTGCTTCCTTACGGTCGAAATGGTCTTCTGGGTTATACCCTTTCAACTCGCATGCAAACTTGGTCTTGAACTTTTCAGTGTCAAAATATGTAATGGGGGCAGAGCCACTTTTTCCATTCTTCAATCCGTCCCAATAGGCTTCAACATTGTTGCCAATCGGGGTCAAGGCCCCCAAACCGGTAACTACAACTCGCTTTAACTGCATTGAACTGATTTTTGACCTCTATTCAGCCTGAAATTAAAAAAAATTATCCATGTGGTAATTGAACCACATGGATAATCTAAAAATCTTAGGAATATATCATAAGATTACTTTGCTTCTTCTATATAGCTAATGGCTTGACCAACCGTGGCAATGTTCTCGGCCTGGTCATCAGGAATTTGAATATCGAATTCTTTCTCAAACTCCATAATTAGTTCAACAGTGTCCAAAGAATCTGCACCCAAATCGTTGGTGAAGCTTGCTTCTGGTACTACTTCGTTTTCGTCAACACCGAGTTTATCAACGATAATGGCCTTAACTCTTGATGCAATGTCTGACATAGTTATATCGGTTTTTAAATTTAATCGTTGGCAAAAATAGTAAACTTTGGTTTAAATACACTATTTGTCGATAAAATGTACTGTATATTACGGGGTTAAATTCTTTGACCTTACCTTTACCGCCCATAGGATGTTACCCATAATTTTCTGTTCAGGTAATGAAGAAACTGGTTGTTTTTGCCTCTGGTTCTGGCACCAATGCCGAGAACATCATCAAATATTTCAAATCGGGCCCTTTGGCAAGGGTCTCGTGTGTCTTGACAAACAAATCTGAAGCAGCAGTGCTGCAACGGTGCGACCGTTTGGGTATACCGGCCCTTTACTTCAACAAACATGCCTTTCGGGGCGGGGCCGTGCTGAATATGGTACGGTCAGAAAATCCAGATTTGATCGTATTGGCAGGATTTTTATGGAAAATCCCGGCAGATTTCATAGAGACCTTCCCAGATAGGATCATCAACATACACCCGGCATTGCTTCCCAAATATGGGGGCAAGGGCATGTATGGCAACAAGGTGCACGAGGCCGTCAAGAAAAATGGCGAAAGAGAAACGGGCATCACCATTCACTATGTCAACGAACAGTATGATGAAGGGGCCATCATCCATCAGGCAAAAACAGCAATCGACCAGCACGATTCGGTAGAGGCCATTGCCGAGAAGGTTCATGCCCTAGAATACGAACACTATCCGCGAGTCATCGAAAAACTATTGCGCAACAATGGCTAAGAAGAAGTTTTATGTGGTCTGGAAAGGAAAGCATCCCGGCATTTATGAGTCATGGGATGATTGCAAGGCACAGATAGCTGGCATCAAAGGGGCGCAGTACAAGTCTTTTGCAACCTTTCAGGAAGCAAAAAAGGCCTATAACAGCAACTATCTTGAATATAAGGGAAAGAAAAAAGGGAAACCCAAGCTCTCACAAGAAGAGCTCTTGAAAATAGGGGAGCCCAACTACCACTCCATAGCCGTTGATGCCGCCTCAAGTGGCAATCCAGGTGTTATGGAGTATCAAGGCGTGGACACCAAAACAAAGAAGGTATTGTTCAAACAGGGTCCTTTTAAGGAGGGAACCAACAACATTGGTGAATTTTTGGCCATTGTACATGGTCTTGCATTCCTGAAAAACCAAAAAAGCGACCGCATCATTTATTCCGATTCGAGAATTGCCATTGGCTGGGTGCGTAAAAAAAAGTGTGGCACCAAGTTGAAGCCCTCGAAAAAGAACCAAAAAGTATTTGAGTTGATTGCCCGCGCCGAAGAATGGCTGAAGACCAACCGATACAACACCCCGATCGTCAAATGGGAAACCGCTGCCTGGGGTGAAATTCCAGCAGATTTTGGCCGGAAATAATTGTATCTTTGCACCAAAATTTGCTTGATGGGCAAACTCTTGATTGTAGGCACCCTGGCCTTTGATGCCATTGAAACGCCTTTTGGAAAAACCGATAAAATTTTGGGGGGCGCCGCAACCTTTATAGGCTTGGCCGCTGCTCAGTTCGAAGTAGCCTCTGCCATTGTATCGGTGGTCGGAGACGATTTTCCCGAATCGTATCTCGACCTGTTGAAAGACCGAAACATTGACCTGTCAAGGGTCGAAATCGTACAAGGCGGGAAAACGTTCTTTTGGAAAGGCAAATACCGAAACGACCTGAACACCCGAGATACACTGGTGACCGAATTGAACACCCTTGCCGATTTCAAACCGGTGGTGCCCGACAATTTCAAGGATGCCGATGTGGTAATGCTCGGCAACCTTCACCCAAGCATACAGATGAGCGTCATCGACCAAATGACAGAACGGCCAAAGCTTATCGTTCTCGATACCATGAACTTTTGGATGGACAATACTTGGGATGAGCTGGTGCAGGTCATTGGAAGAATCGACGTCATCACCATCAACGATGAAGAGGCCCGGCAGATGACCAAAGAGCATTCGTTGGTACGTGCTGCAGCCAAGATTCAAGAAATGGGCCCCAAATATGTGGTCATCAAAAAAGGTGAGCATGGTGCCCTATTGTTTCATAAAGAACAAATATTTTTTGCCCCTGCCCTGCCGCTCGAAGAAGTGTTCGATCCAACAGGGGCGGGCGACACCTTTGCCGGTGGTTTTGTCGGGCACGTGGCAGAAACGAGAAACACCACCTTTGAAAATCTGAAGAACGCCGTGATACACGGCTCAAACCTTGCCTCTTTCTGTGTTGAAAAATTCGGGACAGAACGAATGCAGCAACTGAAAAAAGACGAGGTCAACCATAGACTGTTGCAGTTTAAAGAATTGACACAGTTCAATATTGAGTTAGAACAACCCCATGCCCTGTAGACACAGGGTATTTTTATTTTAATGATATGAGCGATGCCATTAAGCACGAATGCGGAATTTCATTGATACGCCTGCTAAAGCCCCTTGAATATTATCAAGAAAAATACGGGTCTGCCTTTTACGGTGTCAACAAGATGTATTTGATGATGGAAAAACAGCACAACCGTGGGCAAGACGGCGCAGGGTTTGCCAGCATCAAATTGAACATGAACCCAGGTGAGAGGTATATGAGCAGGGTGCGTTCGGCACAGCAGCAGCCCATTCAAGATATTTTTGACCAGATCAATGCCCGTATCAATACCGCAATAAGCGAGAACCCCGATCACGCTGATGATGTGGCCTGGCAAAAAAAGAACATTCCCTATATCGGCGAACTATTGTTGGGCCATGTTCGCTATGGCACCTTTGGCAAGAACAGCATTGAAAGTGTGCACCCGTTCTTGAGACAGAACAATTGGATGCACCGAAACCTCATCGTGGCGGGCAACTTTAATATGACCAATGTAGATGAGCTCTTCGGAAATCTGGTCGAATTGGGGCAACACCCAAAAGAAATGGCCGATACGGTGACCGTGATGGAAAAAATCGGTCACTTCTTGGATGATGCAGTGGCCAAATTGTACAAACAAATCAAGAAAGAAGGTTTTAACAAACGTGAGGCCTCGCCCCTGATCGCCGAGCGGCTGAACGTGGCCAAGGTTTTGCGAAAATCATCGAAAAATTGGGATGGCGGCTATACCATGGCCGGTCTTTTGGGCCATGGCGATGCCTTTGTGTTGAGAGATCCGGCCGGCATCAGACCTGCCTACCACTACCAAGACGATGAGATCGTGGTGGTTGCCTCAGAAAGACCGGCCATCCAGACAGTTTTCAATGTTCCCTACGAGCGCGTAAAAGAACTAGACCCAGGACATGCCATCATCATCAAAAAAGATGGCGGTGTGTCGGTCAAAGAAATCATAGAGCCGGTCGAGAAAAAGGCATGTTCGTTCGAACGGATCTATTTTTCGAGGGGCAGTGACAAAGAAATCTATGAAGAACGAAAAAGATTGGGGCAGTTGGTGTTTCCACAAATATTGCAGGCCGTCGATGGCGACCTGTTGAATACCGTGTTCTCATACATCCCCAACACGGCCGAAACGTCGTTTTTTGGCATGGTGAAAGAAGCCCAAAACTATTTGAACAAGAAAAAGGAAGATCAAATCTTGGCGTTGGGCCCGGGCATCACCAAAGAACAGCTCCACAAGATTTTGGATATTAGACCGCGTATTGAGAAAGTGGCCATAAAGGATGCAAAGCTAAGAACCTTCATTACCCAAGATAGCAGCAGGGACGATCTGGTGGCCCACGTCTACGATGTTACCTACGGTTCTGTCAAAGAAACGGATAACCTAGTCATTATTGACGATAGCATTGTACGCGGCACTACCTTGAAAAAAAGTATTCTCAGAATGCTGGATCGTTTGAACCCGAAGAAGATAGTAGTGGTTTCTTCGGCGCCCCAGATCAGGTATCCCGACTGTTATGGAATCGATATGGCCAAACTGGAAGATTTTGTTGCCTTCAAGGCCGCTTTGGCCCTTCACAAAGAACAGGGCAGCATGCACCTTGTAGACGAAATCTACTATAAGTGCAAAGAGCAGATTGAGTCGAAGGAAAAAGCCCCTATCAATTACGTACAGGATTTTTATAAGCCATTTACCGCCGACCAGATTTCAGATAAAATCGCCGAGATGCTCAGTTCAGAAGACGTAAAGGCCGAGGTCAAGATCATCTATCAGACCATTGAGAACCTCCATAAGGCATGTCCCCAGAATTTGGGCGATTGGTACTTTACGGGCAATTACCCCACGGCTGGGGGCAACAAGGTGGTAAACCGTGCCTTTGTCAACTTTTATGAGGGAAAAAACCAACGAGCATACTCTGAAATTACCATTTAACGGAAGATTCTTGCTTTTTGTCGATGAAAATGGCTTTTTACCGTCTTTTTGTACCCATTGGCACAACATAGACTTACCTTAGTTATTGCCATAGCATAAGTAGGTTAAGTTCATGGTAAGATTTGGGGCAAAAAAGGTGGAGACTTCTCCACCTTTTTTATTTCGTACGACGGTGGGCCAAAGACCGTAATACTTTTCTTCAGCAATTATAATCCGTTTTTATAGACCAAGCATTTCAACTGATTAAAGGGGCGTTTGTCTAAAAGCTTTTTTGGTTCACAAGCCTTAAGATACATTTGGAGAACCATAGCATAAGTAGGTTAAGTTCATGGTAAGATTTGGGGAAAGAAGGCGGAGTTAACTCCGCCTTCTTTATGTTTGAAACTCAACCACTTAATATAATTCGCTGTTCGAATTTTCTGTCAGAAGACCTGCTCTCGAAGAAAAAAATGTTAAAATTCCTTTGTTATTTTACACAATACCAGTAATTTAGTACTGCCATAGCATAAGTAGGTTAAGTTTATGGTAAGATTTGGGACGAAAAGGGTGGGGGCTTCCCCGCCCTTTTCTATTATATAAAAGCAACCTTTTTCAGGCAACAAAAAAGGGGAGGGCCTGAGTGGCCCTCCCCTTTTCTTGTAATGAATCTTACTGCCGCCTATTTGTTGTCGGCATATCGTTTTGCGACCTCATCCCAATTGATGACATTGAAAAATGCCGAGATATAATCAGGTCGTCTGTTCTGATAGTTCAGGTAGTAGGCGTGCTCCCATACATCAAGCCCCAAAATCGGATACCCTCCACATCCTGTGTTGGGCATCAAGGGGTTGTCTTGGTTCGGGGTAGAGCAAATTTCAAGCTTGCCGCCCTTGTGTACACACAACCAGGCCCAACCTGAACCGAACCGGCTTCCTGCGGCAGCACTGAACTTGTCTTTAAACCCGTCAAAAGAGCCAAAGGCATCGTTGATGGCATCGGCCAGTTCACCAGATGGGTTTCCGCCCCCGTTAGGCGACATTACCTCCCAAAAAAGGCAGTGGTTAAAGTAGCCGCCCCCATTGTTTCGAACCGCTGAGTTCGACATGTCCAAATTCTTCAAGATATCTTCGATTGACTTGCCCTCCAAGTCTGTGCCTTTTACGGCATCGTTCAGTTTTGTGGTATAGCCATTATGGTGCTTGGTATGGTGAATTTCCATGGTACGTGCATCGATATGTGGTTCCAACGCATCATAGGCATAAGGCAAATTGGGTAATTCAAAAGCCATAATTTTCTCAATTTTTAAGTTAATATTGTTCTTCTTCAAAAGTACGATTTTAACAAATAAATACTCAAAATGTTATGTTAAGAAGACGATAAGAATCAGTACTTTGCAATTAAAAACCTACCCATCGAAACCTTTAAGATATACAATGCTTCAGCAGGTTCTGGCAAGACCTATCAACTTGCCAAAAACTACCTGGGATTATTGTTAGACCCCATGCGGCGCGTGGGCCATCGGCACTTACTCGCCATCACTTTTACCAACAAGGCCGTTGGCGAAATGAAAGAGCGCATTTTGGGCAACCTACAGCTTTTCTCTGAACTGGATGATTTAGGGGCGAACAGCATGGCGCGCGAACTCTGCGAAGAGCTTTCGATGTCTATCGATGAGCTGAGGGAGCGCTCGAAAAACGTTTTGAAAATCGTGTTGCACAACTATTCGCTGTTCGAGGTTTCGACCATCGACCGGGTAACCCATAACATCATCAGAACCTTTGCCCGCGATCTAAAGATTTCGCAGGGTTTTGAGGTGACCCTCGAAACCGATCTGTTGCTGGAGGAAGCCGTTTCCCGTATTCTCGGCAGGGCCGGTATTGATGAAGGCCTTACGGAATTTTTGATGGACTTCTCTTTGGAGAAAATAGAAGATGACAAGAGCTGGAATATTTTTAAAGACCTCTTTGATATGGGGAAACTGTTGTTTGAAGAGGTTCATGCCCATCACTTAAAAAAGTTGAAAAACAAGTCGTTGGATGATTTCAGGCAGCTTCAGCAAAAACTGAAGACCGACATCGGCACAAAAGAGCAACAGATTCAAAAAGCGGCCGACAAGGCCCTAGATATTATCGCATCGAACAATTTGGTGTTTTCAGACTTTATCGGGGGTTACTTTCCAAAATTTATGCAAACATTACAAGAAGGCAATTTCAATGTCAATTTTAATGCCGCATGGAAACAAGACTTCCGCGAGAAGCCCCTTTATAACAAAAGTGCCCCCCAAGGCATTAAGGATGTACTCGACACCCTTCATGAAGCCTTCGCG